>ENA-UOXR01004339-UOXR01004339.1-bioreactor-metagenome-genome-assembly--contig:-NODE-4339-length-11199-cov-6.184404_pt1 | contig 11199 bp, 8 predicted proteins | sample MGYA00238164_ERZ764825 | MGnify/ENA primary metagenome ERZ764825 (study PRJEB28920, sample SAMN05720171) | bioreactor metagenome | isolation source: Anaerobic biogas reactor | place: USA:Washington...
TGTTCGGGGTGGACCGGGTGCCCAAGGTGCGCTGGCGGCGGGGGGTGCAGCGCCGGGTGCGCATGGACGGGGCGCGCCGGGCGGCGACGGAGGACATGCTGCCGGCGGCCTACTGGCAGGCCATGGGGGGGGCGCCGGCGACGCCCGAGGATGAATGGACCCGGTCGCTGGACCGGCCCATGGCGGCGACGCTGGACAACTTCCCGCTGCTGGGGGGCAACCGGCTTACGCCGCTGCTGACGGGCGACGAGGCGTTCCCCCGGATGCTGGCGGCGATTCGCGCGGCGGAGCACCACATTCATTTGCAGTCGTTCATTATCGGCAATGACGAAACGGGCCGGGAATTCATGGAGGCGGTCGCGGAACGGGCCCGGGCCGGGGTGCGGGTGCGGGTGCTGTACGACCGGTTCGGCTCGTCGCATGCGCTGTGGGGAGGCCTGTTCCGGAAGTACCGGAACGTGCCGAACCTGACCATTGCGGGCTGGACGCAGTCGAATCTCTTCCGCAAGCAGCTGCACTTCAACCTGCGCAATCACCGCAAGGTGCTGGTGACGGACGGGGAAACGGGATTCATGGGCGGGGTGAACCTGAACGCCTATTCGCGGAGCCGCCCCGGCCAGCCGGCGATTCAGGACTATCACTTCGAGATGAAGGGCCCGATCGTGCAGGAGCTGCAGTATTCGTTTCTGCGGGACTGGCACGTGATGACGGAAGAGGATCCGGAGAAGCTGCTGAGCGCGGAGCATTTCCGTCGGCAGCCGGTGGCGGGCGAGGCGCTGGCGCGCGTGGTCAACAGCGGGCCGTCCTCGGACCTGCAGGTGGCGGTGGACATGTTTTTCAATGCGGTGAACGCGGCGCGCAAGCAGGTGTTCATCATCACGCCGTATTTTCTGCCGTCGGAGGATCTGATGCGGGCGCTGCGGCTGGCGGCGCTGCGGGGGGTGCGGGTGTATCTGGTGGTGCCGGAGAAAAGCAACCACTGGTACACGACGTGGGCGGCGCGGGCGATGTACGAGGACCTGCTGGAGGCCGGGGTGCGCATCTTCGAGCGGCGCCCGCCGTTCATTCACGCCAAGGCCATGACGGTGGACGACCGGATGGCCATCGTGGGATCGTCCAACTGGGATTACCGCAGCCTGTATTCCAACTACGAAACCAGCCTGGCGGTGTACGACGCGCCGTTTGTCACGCACCTGAAGCTGCTGATGATCGAAGACCTGCACGAGAGCCGCGAACTGGAACTGGCGGTGTTCAAAAACCGGCCGGTGGTTCATCGCTACCTCGAAAATCTCTGCGGGCTGTTTGCGCCGCTGCTGTAGGCGAAGGGGAGGTTCGAGGTCGGAGGTTGGAAGTCCGGTCAGCGACTACCGACCACCAACCATTGTGGACGGATGGGGAAGGGGAAACCACGGATGGGGAGGGGACGGGGAACGGAGGACGGATCAGGCAGAGAGGCAAAGCAGGAAAACAGGAAACCCAGGAAAACAGGAACAGGCTGAAGGATTGGGGGAAATATCACTATTCAACAAAGGATATCAATGTCCGATGAAGGGACGGGTTCCGCCCCGTCCATCGTCCGACCAACGTTCAACGGGCGACAAGCAACAACCCAACGGCGGATGCGGTCGGGACAAAGGAAAACTATAGTTATTGCAATAACTATATATTTTCTTGTCCGGCCCTTTCAGAACAACGGGCGGGGAACGGGACGGGAAAGGATTGCGCGGGGGGGCGGGAAGGGGCTACAGTTTTGGTTCACTCAATCAGGGAAGGAGATGGAGCATGAGAACATGGGTCAGGCTGGCGGGAATGGGGTTGGCGGCGGCGGTGGCCGCGGGATGCGGCGTCCGGGAGAGCGGGGACGGCCCGCGGGTGCATAAGCTGACGTACAGCATTTTCTTTCCGCCGATGCACATCCAGGCCCAGACGGGCCAGGCCTGGGCGCAGGAGGTGGAGAAGCGGTCGGAGGGCCGCCTTCAGATTACGGTGCATGCGGGCGGCACGCTGACCAAGGCCGACCAGTGCTGGCAGGGGGTGCTGAGCGGGGTGTCGGACCTGGGCATGAGCTGTTTCGCCTACACGCCGGGCCGTTTTCCGCTGCTGGAGGCGCTGGACCTGCCGCTGGGCTGGCCGGACGGCCTGACGGCGACGCGCGTGGCAACGGAACTGGCGACGAAGTACGAGCCGGAAGAACTGCAGGGGGCGAAACTTCTGTATGTCCACGGGCACGGCCCCGGCATTCTCGCCACGAAAAAGCCGGTGCGCCGGCTGGAGGATCTGCAGAACATGAAGATCCGCGGCACGGGGCTGTCGGCGGGCATCGCGACGGCACTGGGCGCCACGGCGGTGGGCATGCCGCAGCCGGAAACCTATGACGCGCTGCAGAAGGGCGTGGTGGACGGCACGTTCTGTCCGATCGAAACGCTGAAGGGCTGGAAGCAGGGCGAGGTGATCAACAGCGTGACCGACACCAAAGCCATTGGCTATACCACCGCGATGTTTGTGGCGATGAACCGGGAGACATGGGACGCGCTGCCGGAGGATCTCCGGCAGATCGTGCTGGAGGTCAGCGCGGAATGGGTGGACAAGCACGGCGAGGCGTGGAACCAGGCCGACGAAGAGGGGCTGGCGTTTGTCCGGGAACTGGGCCGCGAGATCATTCCGCTGTCCGCCGGGGAGGAAGCGCGCTGGCGGGAGAAGGTGGGTCCGATTGTCGCGGATTATGTCCGCCGCACCACGGAGAAGGGATTGCCGGGGACGGAATTCCTGGCGGAGGCCCAGGCGCGGATCGCGGAGGCGCGCGCAGGACAGCCATGAGTCCGCTGTCCGGGACCAGCGCCCGCACCGGGCTCCTGCGCACGCTGATTCACGTCATGGCGGGCATCGGCAGCCTGGCCGTGGCGGGCATGATTGTCGTGACGGTGGCCGACGTTACCGGCCGCCAGGCGGGCCTGCCCGTTCCGGGCGCGTATGACCTGGTGCGCGTGCTGGGGGCGGTGGCGATGGCCTGCGCGCTGCCGCTGACCAAGGCCGTGAAGGGGCACATTGCCATCGAGTATTTCTTCCAGAAACTGGACCGGCGCGGCCGGGCGGTGGTGGATACGCTGATGCGGCTGGTGCTGCTGGCGCTGTTCGGGGGGCTGGCCTGGCAGTTCGGGCGGCAGGGCCTGCTTTTCCGGGACAGCGGCGAAGTGACGGCGACGCTGCACATGCCGATGTTCTGGGTGCCGTGGCTGGCGGCGCTGGCCTGCCTGGTGACCGCGGGGGTCACCCTGTGGCATTTGCTGCATCCCGGCCGCTCCATGATGAGGCCGCGCGGATGAGCGAGCTGCAGATCGGCCTGTTGGGAATTGCGCTGCTGTTCGTGCTGCTGGCTTCGAGCATGCCGGTGGCGTTCGCCATGACGATTGTCGGCACGGCGGGATTCGCGGTGATGGTCAGCGGACCGGCGGCGCTGCACGTGCTGGTGACGGACTGGTACGACACGTTTTCCAGCTACGGGCTGACGGTGATTCCGCTGTTTGTGTTCATGGGCCAGGTGGCGTTTCACACGGGACTGAGCCGGAAGCTGTTTGCGGCGGCCCAGTGCTGGTTCGGATGGCTGCGCGGGGGCCTGGCCATGGCGACCATCGGCGCCTGCGCGGCCTTCGGGGCGATCTGCGGTTCGGGGCCGGCGACGGCGGCGACGATGGCGGCGGTGGCGCTGCCGGAGATGAAGCGGTTCCGGTACGATCCGGGGTTCGCGGCCGGCACCGTGGCCGCCGGCGGCAGCATCGGCATGCTGATTCCGCCCAGCGTGGTGCTGATCGTGTACGGGGTGATGACCGAGCAGAGCATCGGCAAGCTGTTTCTGGCGGGCATCGTGCCGGGGGTGATCGTGAGCCTGCTGTTCATGGCGACGGTCTGGGGCCTGTGCCGGCGGAATCCTGCGCTGGCGCCGCCGGCCGCGGCCGTGACATGGGGCCAGCGGCTTCGCTCGCTGTCCGGCGTGGTGGAGATTCTGCTGCTGTTCGCGCTGGTGATGGGCGGGATGTTCGGGGGGTGGTTCACGCCGACGGAAGCGGCGGCGGTGGGCGCGGCGGGCAGCGTGGGCATCGCCCTGCTGCTGCGCAAATGCAGCGTGCGGATGCTGGCGACGGCGCTGGGCGAAACCCTGCGGACATCGTGCATGGTGCTGGTGATCGTGGCGGGGGCGACGGTGTTCGGGCATTTTCTGCAGGTCACGAACGTGCCGACGGAGCTGGCGGCGTGGCTGGCCGGCCTGCCCCTGCCGCCGGCCGGCATCATGCTGGTGATCCTGCTGTTCTATCTGGTGGCGGGGGCGTTTCTCGATGCGCTGGCGCTGGTGCTGCTGACGATCCCGATCTTCTATCCGGTGGTGCTCGGGCTGGGATTCGACCCGATCTGGTTCGGGGTGATGATCGTGCTGGTGACGCAGATGGGGGTGCTGTCGCCGCCGGTGGGCGTGAACGTGTACGTGGTCAGCGGCATGGACCGCGCGGTGTCGCTGCAAAGCGTGTTCAAGGGCGCCTTGCCGTACCTGGCGGCGCTGGTGGTCGCGGCGCTGCTGCTGCTGCTGCTGCCGCAGCTGGTGCTGGCGCCCGTGGCCTGGTTGGAGTAGCCCCCGGAGGAAAACGCCATGGACGAATCGATTCCCCATCCGGATTTCAACAAAATCCTCTTTGCGACGGACTTCTCGCCGAATGCCGACCGAGCCTTTGTCTTCGCCGTCAACATGGCGCTGCGCCATGCCGGCAGCGAGCTGCACCTGCTGCATGTGATTCCCGAGCCCCCGGCGCAGTTCTGGAAAGGCTACATCTACGAAGTGGACGAAGACGTGGACGCCCGGGCCCGTCGCGAAATCGATGCCAAGCTCGCCGAGGCGTACCGTCCGCGCGTCCCGCCCGGCATCCGGCTGGAGATCGCCATGCGCATCGGCGAGGCCGGGCACGGCATCGTGGAGTACGCCAAGGAGCAGGGCGTGGACATGGTGATCATCGGCCGGCAGGGGGCGGGCAAGGTCGGCAAGATTTTCTTCGGCAACGTCGCCGAGCGGGTGGTGCGAAAATCGCCGTGCCCGGTGCTGGTGATTCCCCCGTTGAAATCCTGACGCGCGGGGCGGCACCGTCGGGGGCGGAGGGGGTCAGCGGCCGGTGAGGCGGATGGCGGCGGACTCGGACTGTCCGGGAGGCAGGAGGCGGGGGGCGCCGGGGTGCTGCAGGGCGCCGGGCGGGGCCATCCAGGGTTCGTCGCAGAAAAAGGGACGGTCGGGCAGGGTGTAGAGCTGGCGGAAGGGGAGAATCGGCTCCGCGATCTGGCGCAGGACGAAGCCGTCGGGGAAGACGAGGCGGGATTCGACGGCATCGCCGGTTTCCAGCAGCATTTCATTGATGAGGGGATCGTTGACGGATACCGGGAACGAGGGGGCGGGGGCGTCGCCGGTCAGGTCTGTCAGGGTGTCGTTGTACAGGCGCCGGCATCGGGGAGCCGCGTGGTAGAGGGTCCGTTCTTTCCCTTCGCCGGCGGGCGGCGTGGCGAAGTAGGGGTGGAATCCGGCGTAGTAGGGCAGGGGGGCGGTGCCGGTGTTGCGCACCGCCAGGCGGCAGGTGAGTTCCGAATCCGCGACAGCGTAATGCAGTTCCAGTTCGAACGCGAAGGGATACGCTTCGCGGGTGGCGGGGGAGTCCGTCAGCCGCAGGGCCAGGGCATCGGTCCGGCCGGCATCCGCGATTTCCCACGGCAGGCGGAAGGCGACGCCGTGGATGGGCAGGATGCGGGGCATCCCGTTCGCCAGGTAGCGTCCGGGCACGCCGTCCCGAAGCAGTCGGCCGCAGATGGGAAACAGCGGGGGGATCCCGCCGCGGAGTTCATCGGTTTCGCGCGACCAGAACCAGGGATGCCGGTACAGAATTTCGCGCGGTGCGCCGCCGGGGCCGGGCAGGCGCAGGGAAGAAACGATGCCGCCCAGTTCCGGGACGATCTCGGCGACGGTGGCGCCGTCGGGGGAGGCCAGCGTGTGGACCTCGAAACCATGGGATGTGCGTGTCGTGGTCATCTGGCCGGGAAGGGTATCACTGCGCGGCCGGGCTGCAACCCAAAGAATCCGGAGGCGGCGGTGCGTCGCCGGGGGGAATCCGCGGGTGGTAGCGCTGTTCGTGGCGGTCGGCGGTGCGCCGGACGGCGGCGCGCAGGACGAGGTTGGCCGCCAGCGCGGCCAGCAGTCCGGCGGTTCCGGCGTGGAGCAGGAGGACGGCGGCGAGGGCCGCCGCGGCCATGGCCAGGAGTCCGCCGGAAAACCAGCTGAACACGACCCAGATGGCGCGGCCGATTTTGAGATCGGCATCGCCCCGGGCCATGGTGCGGTCGCCCATGCCGGTGGCGACGACGGCGGCAAAGGTGACATAGGTGGTGGAGACGGGAAATCCGTTGCTGGAGGCGAACGCAATGACGCCGGCGCTGACGAACATGATGACGGCGGCGCGCAGGGGATCGAAGTGGATGCGCTTGCCGCGGGGATCCACGTGGGCGGGCGGGGCCAGTTCGGGGCCGGCCGGCCGCAGGCGGAGGAGCCAGCGGGCGAGGGCGCGGCACCAGCGCGGCGCATAGAGGGCGATGTGGTCGTACTGGCTGCCGGTGTTGACGGCGGCGCGGGTGACGCGCTGGGCGCCGGACGTGCCCATGCCCGCCACCATCAGGAGGCCGCAGGCTGCCAGCAGCCAGACGGGGATGGGCATGCGGGTGGCCGCCGCGGTGCTGGCGTCGGCATGCTTCCACAGCCAGAAGGCGGAGAGTCCCGGCGAGGCGCCGTTGGCCAGATCGTTCTGGCCGAAGGCGAACGCCAGGCACAGCATGCCCAGCACCGCCAGGAGGCTGAACAGGCGGCGGGTCAGGCGTTCCTGGAAAACGGTGGCCAGCAGATGCACCAGCAGCGTCAGGGCGCCCCAGCCCACCAGCAGGAACGCGCCGGTGCCCATGCGCTCGACGATCTGAACGCGGAAGGCGGCGACCCACGGGACGGCCTTCATGCCCTTGAGAACCAGGAACCAGGCCATGCCGGTCAGCATCAGGCCGGCCACCCACGGACCGTGCAGCAGGACGCGCATGTGGTCAGTGTGTTCATCTCGGATGGCGGCCCGGAAGATGCGCTGGAAGAGGAAGCCGGCGACGCCGCTGAGGAGGATGGACATGCCGATGGCGTTCAGGACGGAGGACACCTTGCCCCAGTGCACGAGGCCCAGGGACAGCGAGACCCCGATGGCGGCGCCGACCAGTTCAAAGACGAGGGAGGCCGTGGTGCTGACCGGCATGCCGTAGGCGGAATAGGCGTGGAGCAGGGCGGTATCCACGATATAGGCGGACACATAGACCACCATGGCCTGATGGAGGGTCAGTCGGCCCGGATCGAAAAGGCCCTGGCGGGCGGTTTCCATGACCGGGGCGGCAAACAGCGCTCCCAGCAGCACCGCGCCACCGGCCAGCCAGACCGCCGCGCGCCGCGTCAGCACGCGGGCGCCGAAGACGCCGTTGATCAGGTTCGCGGCGTCGTTTTTGCCGACCTCCAGGCAGTCCCAGGCCAGCATTCCCAACGCCGCCAGCATCAACCAGGTTGTAAACTCCGGCATGTTGACCTTCCTTCCGGTGAAGAGACTGAGGGCAGGTTCGCCGGCACCTTACCGGTCCGGCGGAGGGGGAGGCAAGCGAAAAGTAAAACGTTATACTCGCGCATCACATGACCGGGAAAGGAGGGGCGAATCGTCCCGATGCGTCTGGCCGGACTCTCACAACGGAAAGCGGATTGCGTTGGCCGGCGGGGTGTGGTGTAGTGGCCAACCGAGCCGGCGGTTCAACTGTTGAACCCGGCGCGGACAGCGAGGTGTTCATGGCGGCTTTGATGTTGTATTTGATCGGCGCCCGTTCGGCGGGCAAGACGGCGGTGTTTGATGCGTTGATTCAAACCCCGGAGGGACCCCATTTCGCGACCAAGGGCGCCCACCGGCTGGGCACCGTCAAGGTGCCCGATGCTCGGCTGGCGGCGCTCCGCGACCTGTTCCAGCCGAAGAAATACATTCCCGCGGAAGTGACGTTTGTGGATGTCGCCTTGCCGGGGGGGGGCGAAGGCAGCGGATTCGGTCCCTTGAATGCGTTTCTGGGCGAGGCGGATGCGTTTGCCCTGGTCGTGCAGTCCTTTGGCGAGATGGACGGGGCGGGGCAGCCGCTGGATCCGGCGGGCCAGCTCGACTCGGTGCTGCTGGACCTGGCCATGGCCGATCTGGAAAAAATCGAGCGGCGCATGGAGAAAATCGAACAGGAGGTCCAGCGCGGACTGAAGCAGAGTCTGCCGGAACTGGACGTGCTGCGCAAATGCAAGGCGGCGATTGACGAAGGCCGGGCGCTGCGGGATCTGGAACTGACCGCCGAAGAAGCCAGGCGCGTCAGCAGCTTCTGCTTTCTGTCGCAGAAGCGCCTGCTGGTGGTGGCGAACACGGGCGACGACGACCCCCTGGGCGCGAAATGCGAACCGTTGCGCGCGGCCTGCGCCGAAAAGGGCCTCGATCTGCTGGCCTTTTGCGCGCCGCTGGAGGCCGAAATCGCCGCCCTGCCGCCGGATGACCAGGCCGGCTTCCTGGCCGACTACGGGCTGTCCGAGCCGGCGCGGACCCGCCTGATCCAGGCCGCCTACCGCACGCTGGACCTGATCAGCTTCTTTACAGTGGGGCCGGACGAAGTGCGGGCCTGGACGATCCGCCGCGGCGACAGCGCCGTGACGGCCGCCGGCAAGATCCATACAGACCTGGCCCGGGGATTCATCCGCGCGGAGACCGTGGATTCCGCAACCCTGATCGAAAAGCAGACCCTTGCCGCGTGCCGCGAAGCCGGCGTGCTGCGGCTCGAGGGCAAAGGCTATGTGGTGCAGGACGGCGACGTGATCGAAATCCGCGCCAACGCGTAGAGGGGAGGGAGTAGGGGGGAAGCGGTCAGGGGACAGGGGACAGGGAACAAGGGGACAGAAAAGCGGAACCGTCGGCTGGCTACTTGAAGCAGATGCGGGAGATGAGGTCGTTGAAGCTTTCTTCGCCGCTGAGCAGTTCGATTTCGACGCGGAGAAAATAGACGGGGACGTCGCGCCGTTCGATCTTGGGAAACCGGACGGCATCCTTTTCGGTGGTGAGGATGGCATCGGCGCCGCGGTCGCGGCTGGTGTTGATCATGTCGAGGATTTCCTGCTGGGTGTAGCGGTGATGGTCGGCGAAGCGCTTGCGGAAGACCAGTTCGCCGCCGAGGCGCTGGATGGACTCCTCGAAGCCCCGGGGGGCGGCGATGCCGGAGAGGGCGGCCACCTTCAGGCCGCGGAGAAACTCCAGGGGTTTCTGTTCGCCGGTGAAGACATCCTGGAGATGGCGGGGGGTGTGGCGGCATTCGGCGATTTCGGCCTTGTCGTTCAGGCTGCGGATCTGCTGGCGGAGTTCGGGGGAGCCGTCGCCGGCGGACTTGGTGATGAAGATGAAGGTGGCCCGGGAGAGGTGGCGGACGGATTCGCGCAGCAGGCCGCGCGGCAGGACAAAGCCGTTGTCGAAGGGATTGGTGCGGTCCACCAGCACGATGTCCACCCGGTGCTTGAGGCGCAGATACTGGAAGCCGTCGTCGAGGATCAGGGTGTCGCAGCCGAGTTTCTGAATGGCGTAGCGGCCGGATTTGACGCGGTCCTTGTCCACGAGCACGCAGACCTCGGGGAGATTCGAGGCGAGCATGTAGGGTTCGTCGCCGCCCAGCGCGGAGTCGAGCAGCAGTTTTCGGCCGTCGGAGACGATGCGGGGCGGGGGCTGGATGGGGGCGTTGAACGTGAGGAGGTTCTTGAGTTTGACCGGCAGGGGCGTTTCCGCCTTCTTGTAGCCGCGCGACAGAATGGCCACCCGTCGGCCGTTCTGCTGCAGGGCGCGGGCAAAGACTTCGACGACCGGGGTTTTGCCGGTGCCGCCGACCGTCAGATTGCCGATGCTGATGACCTGGCAGCCGAGGGTCTTGGAGCGGATCAGCCGGTGCTCGAAGAGCGCCAGGCGCATGTTCATGATGAAGCTGTAGAGCCGCGAAAGGCTTTTAAGGACGAAGCGCAGGAAATTGGGCCAGGCGCCGCGCAGGCGGTCGGAAACGACCGCCAGGATGAAGACCTCGAATTTTTCGCGGGAGGACCGGGCCATGCGGGCACTATGCGGAGAGACCCCCGGCGGATTCAATGCAAAAAGAGGGGGGAGGGAGCAGGGGACAGGGTTCAGAGGTCAGGGAAGGCCAGTCAATATCCAAGGTCCAACATGGAATGTCCAATTCTCAAGTAAAGGCAGGGTCAGGACTGGGCACGGGGGCCGTTGTGGTTGTACGGCTTCGATCCGGAAACCGCTGAACCGTGAACCCTTGAACCGTGAACCGCTGAACTGTGCCCCCCACCTGCCGGGGCAGTCGAAGCGGAGATTGCCGGGGCGGGGCGGGTGGACTAGGATGGCGGGAATGAAACCCAGCAGAGAAGTCACCGGACTGGACTACCGGCAGCGGGTGTGCCGGGCGATGAACTACATCAGCGGGCATCTGGACCGCGATCTGGCGCTGGAAGACATTGCGCGCGCGGCGAATTTTTCGGCGTTTCACTTCCACCGGATCTTCAAGGCGGCGACGGGGGAGACGGTGTTCGGGTTTGTCCGGCGGCTGCGGCTGGAATGGGCGGCCAACCGCCTGCTGGGGAAGCCGCGGGAGGACATCACCGCCGTGGCGCTGGAGTGCGGATTTTCCAGCTCCCAGAATTTCGCGAAGGCCTTCCGGGCGCACTACGGCGCCACTCCGTCGGAGTTTCGCCGCCGCAAGCGTGGAAACAAAGCGAGCAAGGAGGGAGAATCCTTTTCCCTGCGGGTGGGACAGGATGCGGGCATGGTGAACACCGATTCACCGCAACCCGTGGAAAGGAACGTGAAGATGAATGCAGCAGTGAAAGAGATGCCGGCCTGGACGGTGGCGTACGTGCGGAAGATGGGTCCCTACGGCAAGGAAGTGTGCGAGGCGGCGTTCGGCGAGCTGATGCGCTGGGCGGGGCCGAAGGGATTGATCGGGCGCGGCCCGATGATGGGAATGTACTGGGACAATCCGGAGGTGACGGCGCCGGAGCGCTGCCGGACGGATGCGTGCCTGGTGGTGCCGGCCGGCACGGCGGTGGAC
>ENA-UOXR01004346-UOXR01004346.1-bioreactor-metagenome-genome-assembly--contig:-NODE-4346-length-11183-cov-3.829619_pt1 | contig 11183 bp, 10 predicted proteins | sample MGYA00238164_ERZ764825 | MGnify/ENA primary metagenome ERZ764825 (study PRJEB28920, sample SAMN05720171) | bioreactor metagenome | isolation source: Anaerobic biogas reactor | place: USA:Washington...
CAGCAGCAGGCCGAAATTCATAAGGAAGAAGTCTTTTTTTCTTTCCATGATCTTTTTCATCTGTCGGCCGTCCTCCGTTTGGCTTAGCTGCTGATGATTTCCATGTACAAGACGCCGGGGATGCCGGAGAGCTGTTCCAGAACCTCGTTTTGCACGCTGCCGGCGGGGAGAAGCATGGTGCCGTATATTCCGGCGGCCCCCTGCTCGCTCATTTGGTTGCACGGCTCCACATCGCTCAGGCGAATATCCATCGCGGAAACAGCCTTGGCGAACGCTGAAATGCATTCCACCCGCTCCAGCATGACGTATACGTGAATGAGCCTCAAATGAGAGGCGAAATATTGCTCAAACCGGTCCGCAAAAACCATGGTTATATAGATCAGGACAAACGCAATGGCGGCGCAGAACAGAAAGCCGGCCCCAATGGCAATGCCCAGACTGGCCGCCACCCAAAGGCCCGCTGCCGTGGTCAATCCCCTGACCCGGTAATAGCGTGTAACCATGATGGTGCCCGCACAAATAAATCCGATCCCACTGATTACCTGAGCCGCCATGCGGGCAGGATCGGTGCCCGAACCCAGCGTATTATACAGGAAAATGCCGGTCATCATAACGATGCAGGAACCCAGCGAGGTGAGCATATAGGTTCTCAGTCCGGCGGGGCGGCGCTTGCGGGTGCGCTCCAGCCCCAGAATCCCGCTGCAGACAAGCGTCAGAACCATCCGGACTGCGATGGAAGCGGGCGTGAGCGTTGCTGCATTCATAATGCTGAGCAGATCAGACATGTTGATGCCCTCCCAATGTGGTATGCAAATTAGCGGTATGCCGCCCGCTGCACCTTGCAGCAGGCCACGAAATGGCCGGGTGAAACCTCCCGCAAAGGCGGCGTGGCACTGGTACATTCGCTGCCGGCATACGGGCAGCGCTTGGCAAACCGGCACTCGTCGGGCGGATTAATGGGAGAGGAGATCTCTCCCCTGAGCAGCACCCGCTCGCGGTCTTCCACGATTTCGGGGATGGGAATGGCGGACAGCAGCGCCCTGGTGTACGGGTGCAGCGGATCTTCAAACAGCTCCGTGGTGGGAGCCTTTTCCACAATCTGCCCCAGATACATAACGGCAATATCATCCGCAAAGTGATTCACAACCGCAAGATTATGGGTGATGAATATATAAGACAGCCCCATTTGGCTCTGCAGATCCGCCAGCAGATTCAGAATCTGCGCCTGGATGGAGACGTCCAGAGCGGAAACCGGTTCGTCACATACAATAAATTTCGGTTCCATGGCAAGTGCGCGCGCGATGCCGATGCGCTGCCTTCTTCCCCCGTCAAGCTCATGGGGATAGGTATTGATGAGACGTTCCGCAAGGCCGACCGTCTCCATGAGCTCCAGAACACGGCGCTCAATTTCACGCTTGCTGCGGAGAATGCGGTTGGCCCGGATGGGCTCGCTGATGGCCTGATTCACCGTGTTCCTGGGATCGAGGGAAGAAAAGGGATCCTGAAATATGATCTGCATATCCTTCCGCATTTTTTTCATCGCGCGCCCGCCAATCCGGGTAATGTCCCTGCCCTCAAAGGCAATCCCGCCCGATGTGGGTTCCTCCAGACGGAGTATGGTGCGTCCCGTCGTGGTCTTTCCGCAGCCGGATTCCCCCACAATTCCCAGAGTTTTGCCGCGCTCAAGCGTAAAACTCACGTCGTCCACCGCGTGCAGCATCCCTCTTGGCGTTTTAAAATATTTTTTGAGATTCTTGACCTCAAGGATGATGTCAGCCACTATTATACCTCCCTGCGGATAAGGTTTCAAGAATGCCTGTGCTCCGCTATTTCTCGGTGCGCTCAATACCGAAATATACGAGGCTGTATGCGGCGCAGGCAACCGTATGCGTATCGGAGAACCTGTGCAGCTCCGGCTGGGCGGCCAGGCATTCCGGCCCCGCATACCTGCACCGGGGCGCGAACGCACAGCCTGGCGGCAGATTTGTCGGATCCGGCATCAGGCCGGGAATCGGCCGGAGCCGGACCGAACGGCTGCGGATATTCGGCAGGGAGTTGAACAGCCCCTCGGTGTAAGGGTGCTTTGTGTGGTTAAAGACTTCCGCAATCGTGCCCCTTTCCACGATGCGGCCGGCATACATCACCGCAACATCGTCACAGATCTCCGCGACAATTCCCAAGTCATGGGTGATCATGATCATGGACATCTCGTATTTTTCCTTCAGATTCTTCATCAGCTCCAGAACCTGCGCCTGAATGGTGACGTCCAGTGCCGTTGTGGGTTCGTCTGCGATGAGCAGCTTTGGATTGCAGGAGAGCGCGATGGCAATGACAACCCGCTGCTTCATACCGCCGGAAAACTGATGGGGATATTCGTACGCGCGGGCAGCCGGAATGCCGACCATCTCCAGCATCTCCATCGCCTTTTCCATCGCTTCGCTACGCGAGGCGTCCTGGTGGAGCATAAAGCTTTCGGCAATTTGTTCCCCCACCGTAAAAACGGGATTAAGGGACGTCATGGGGTCCTGGAAGATCATGGACACCATATCGCCGCGAATCTTGGTCAGCTCTTCTGCCGACAATTCCATCATATTGTTTCCGCAAATGGTGATGGATCCGTTTTTCACGATTCCGGGGGGTTCCGGTATCAGCCGCTGAATGGCCAGCGCGGTTGTTGTTTTTCCGGCGCCGGTTTCGCCCACAAGTCCCAGCGTGCGGCTTTTCCCCAGCGTAATATCTATGTTGTTGACTGCCTCAATTACCTCTCCGTCAACCTCATAATGAACCGTTAAGTTCTTTATTTCAAGTACGGTTTCCTGATTTGTGGTTTTCACATTCATTCGCTCCCCTCCCCTATCTCCTTAATTTCGGATCGAGCGAGTCACGCAATCCGTCGCCCAGCATATTGAAGGCCAGCACCGTAATCATGATTGCCAGCCCCGGGAACAGGGTCAGATGAGGAAAGGTGCGCACATACTGTCGTCCGATGGAAAGCATGCCGCCCCATTCCGGAGCAGGCGCAGGTACGCCGAGGCTCAGAAAACTCAGGGTGGATGCCGCGATAATAGCCGAAGCAATGCGAAGGGTGGTCTGGACTATAATGGGGGACAGGCAGTTCGGAAGAATATGAAATGCGATGATGCGCGCCTGTGAAAGTCCGATGGCACGGCAGGATTCCACATATTCCTGGTTGCGGACCATCAGAACGGATGCGCGGGTGATGCGCACAAACTGCGGAATGCTGGTAATGCCGATTGCCAGCATCAGATTTAATGTACTCGGACCCAGCGCGGAAACGATGATAATGCCCATAAGGATCCCCGGCACCGCGGAAAGGATGTCGTTGAGCCGCATGATGATATCCTCCGCCAACCCGCAGAAATAGCCGGCGATTGCGCCAAAGGTTGTGCCGATGACCATGCCGATCAATACGGCCATCAGCCCGACCGAAAGCGAAAAGCGGGCGCCGTACAGCAAGCGGTTGAAAATGTCGCGCCCCAGATCGTCGGTGCCCAGCAGATGTTCGGGACCGGGCAGGAGCAGCTTCCGGGATATGTCGATTGCGACTACTTCCGTTTCGTAGTCTACCAGAAGGTCTGCAAAGACGGAAACAAACGCCAGAATGATAATGATTCCAAGACCGACCATGGCGCCTTTGTTTTTGCGCAGGCGTCTCCAGATCGCACCGGCCTGGCTCTGTCTGGCATATTTTTTCGAAGCCAGAACCTTCTGGCCGTTTTGTTCTACGCAGGAAGCGGAGCCGGGAGTTGTCACTGTCATTTCCGTTTGCCTCCCCTCGCATATTGAGCTTTGATCCGCGGATCAATGGTAGCGTACAGCAAATCGACAATCAGCACGATGATTCCGATGAGAATGGTCTTCATAATGATGCACCCGGTTACCATCGGCGTATCCCGGGAGTTGACGGCGTCCACAATCAGCCTTCCGACGCCCGGCCATGCAAAGACCGTTTCGGTCACCACGGAGCCGCCGAGGGTGTATGCAAATTGCCCACCGGCAATGGTGATAATGGGAATCAGTGCGTTGCGCAGGGCGTGCTTCATAATGACCGTCCGTTCGGAAACTCCCTTTGCTCTCGCGGTCCGCAGATAATCCTGCCGGATTACGTCAAGCATGGAGGAGCGGGTCGTGCGGGCAAGCGTTGCGGTCAGGCCGGTCCCAATCGTTACGGCCGGCAGCACAATGCCGCCAAGGCTGCTGCTTCCCCCTGACGGGAACCAGCCGAGGTGCAGGGAAAACACAATAATCAGCATTAAGCCGAGCCAGAAATGCGGAACGGAAAGACCCAGCAGGGCAAACACCATGGCAACATTATCCTGTACCGATCCGTGCCTGACTGCCGAATAGATTCCCAGAGGAATAGAAATCAGGAGAGACACAAACATGGAGGCTACCGCCAGTTTGATCGTGGCAGGCAGCTTTTGCAGGAAGCTCTCCAGCACCGGCTTTCCGGTAATGAAGGACGTGCCCAGGTCGCCGCGGACAAAGCCCTCCATGTAGTTAAAGTATCGGACAAACACCGATTGATTCAGGCCATAGGAAGCACGTAGTTCCTCCATCTGTTCCTCGGTCAGGCTGGTCTCGCCGTGCGTAACACTGACAATGTCTCCCGGCGCAAGGTCCATGATGAAATAGATCAGAAAGGAAACGCCTATAATGACCGGAATCATCAGAAGAATACGTTTGATTGCGTACCGCAACATCTTTTTTTACCTCCGGCTCAAGTCAGGTTTTTCACCATGGCCGGCGGGAAACCGCGCCGGCCATGGTGCTGCGGCTTCGGGCAAATGGGGTTTATTCGGCGGGGACCCTCACATATGTATAATCGTGAGCTCCGCTGACAGAGAAGTTCGCTCCTTCCAGCGCTTTTGTAACGGCCGCGCCCGAATTGGCGTAGTAGAGCGGAATGTACGGGCATTCCTCATGTATGATGGTCTGCACTTCTTTGTAATACTCCAGGCGTGTAGCCGCCTCGGCCTCGGCAACGGCAAGATCCAGCAGCTCGGTTACGCGGGGATTGTTGTATCTGGCATGGTTTGAGGAGCTTCCGGGGTAGAACGTGCGGCGCACATCGTCACCTGCCGAGGTGTAGGAAATGCTGTACATGATCACCTCATAGTCGCCGGCAGAGGCTTTGCTGGTCAGACCGGCGGCGTCGACCTCATCAATAATGACGTCGATTCCCAGAGGGCTGAGCTGCTGCTGGATGATCTGCAGGGCGTTAACGCGCCAGGTCGTGCTGGTTGTAAAGGTAATGGTAACGCCGTCCGGATGATCCGACTGGGCCATATATTCCCTGGCTTTATCCAGATTGTAAGTATAGTCTGCCTGACCGGCGGACTGCCAGTCGTCAAAGAATCCGAACTGGTAGTAGCCCCACATGCCGTTGGCCTTCCCGGCCATGCCGCTGGCGGCGCCGTCGATGATATCCTGGACGTTAAGGGCATAGGCAATGGCCAGGCGCAGGTTGGGGTCGCTGCAGCTTTCCTTCTCCGCGTTGAATGCCAGGTAGGTGAGCGCCGAAGCCTGGTAGCTGATCATCTCAAGCGCTTCATTGGCTTTGATGATGTCCAGCTCGGTATTGTTGGGGGCCTGGCAGACGTCAATCTCGCCGTTCTCCAGCGCGATCAGGCGGGCGCTGCCCTCCGAAATATAGCGGAAGCGCAGGGTCTTGGTGTCGGGCAGCTCGCCCCAGTAATCGTCAAAGCGCTCCAGCAGGGTATAGTCGCCGGACACGAATTCCTTGTTGACCCAGGCGCCGGTGCCGATCCCCGGGCCGTTTGCGGCGTCCGCTTCAACGGCCTTGCGGCTTAATACGCAGTAGGAGGGCGTGGCAAGCGTGATGAGCAGATCCATATTGGGGTTGACGAGCACAATCTGAAGGGTCTTCTCGTCCACGGCCGCCGCAGACTCAATGGAATTGTAGAAAGCCTTGACCGTACCGTTTTCTGCGTTTTTCCCGTTTTCAATGGTGAAAAGCCAATCGTCGGCCGTCATCTTTTCGCCATTGTGGAAATAAACGTCGTCACGCAGCGTAAAGGTCCAGGTCTTCTTGTCCTCCGACATCTCCCAGGATTCAGCAAGCTCAGGGAGAACTTCCTTAGTGGCTTCGTCATAACCGGTCAGACAGTTGTGGGTCAGGTTGAACATGATGTTGTGAGCAACATTGCTTACCGCGGTTGGATTGGTGGTTGTCGTTTTGGCGTTGAAGCCGATGACGACCTCTTCCTTCCATTTGGTGGCTTCCGGTGTCTCCGGCGATGTGGCGGAGGGGGCGGGGGTGGCGCTTCCCGAAGAAGCGGGCTTGCAGCCGGAAGCGATGCCAAGGATCAAAACGAGCGAGAGCAGCAGTGCAAGATACTTTTTCATTTGTTTTCCTCCTTTTATTTCAGCGTGAATGGGAAACGCATTGCCGATATTCACAGGGGGGATGCCAGTTCGAGCGCCTCGCTTATCACAGCCGTTTCCGGCAGGCATACAGGGGAAACAAACCTTCATGTCACGCAACCGAAATGCCGGTCCCCTCCGGTTCAGGCTTCTGTTTTCAGGGCGGCGCGGTATCGGGAGGACAGGTGCTGGGCGGCTGCCCAGGCCTTGCCGGAACTGCCGCAGACATCAAAAATGTGCCTGCACTGATCCCTGTAGCCCCGTTCCATGACAGGCCAGAATTTATAAATCTCATTGCCGTCCATCCCGTTTTTCAGCAGTGCATCAAAGCAGGCGCGCATCAGTTCATTGGCCACATTGACCTTGCAGATTCCCAGCCGGCAGGCTTTGGAAATATTTTCGTCGCCCGTTCCGCTTCCCCCGTGCAGCACAAGGGGGACGGACACCTTGGCGGCCAGCTCCTCCAGCAGGTCAAACCGCAGCCTGGGCTGACCCTTGTACACACCGTGCGCTGAACCGATGGCCACAGCCAGACAATCCACTCCCGTTTCCTCCACAAAGCGCACCGCTTCTTCGGGCACGGTAAGTGCGCTTGAGCCGTCCTTCTCGTAATTTACGCCGGAGCCCACATGGCCGAGCTCGGCCTCCACCTCAATATCCACCGCGTGGGCGATGCGCACCATTTCCTTCACCTGCGCCGCGTTTTCCTCATATGGAAGGGAGGAACGGTCAACCATGATAGAGCCGAAGCCGGCCCGAATGCCCCGCATGCTTTCCTTAAAACTGGTGGAATGGTCCCACATGGCCGCCACGGGTACGCCGGCTTTACAGGCGAAGTCTTCGATGATGCGCGTATAATAGTTGACGCCGTCGGTCTGATAGTATCCGGTCAATACAATGACCGGAGACCGGGCTTCTTCCGCCGCCTCGATGCATGCGCGCAGGGTAAATTCATTGGCGGCTGAAATGGCGGGCACTCCGTAACCTTCCGCCTTTGCGCGGCCTAAAATCTCCGATAGTTTCGTAAGCATACGACTGCTCTCCTTTATTGTGCAATTTTATAGATTTCAACGATTTCCGGAAATGTCAGTCTGGAGACGCCCCCGACCAGCTCGCTTTCCGCGGTCTCGGCGGCCAGTTCTGCAAACCGCTCAAACTGCTCCGGCGTAACGCCGATCTGAGATAAGCGGGTGGGCAAACCCACTTCCGTCAGAAACCCTTCAAGGGCGTCTATGCCCGCAACCGCCGTCGCATCATCGCTTTTCCCGGCTTGAGCTCCCATGACCCTGCAGGCAAAGTTCACGGCCCTTTCCAAGTCGCGCCTATAGCAAAAGCGCATCCACGCAAGGCAGATGATTGCCAGCGTGGCGCCGTGGGGCTGGTGCGTTGCGGTCGTAATGGGGTTTTCCATATAGTGTATTGCCCAGTCGGACGGGTATCCCATGCCGAACAGGCCGCTGTTGGAAAGAGTTGCCGCCATCTGGAGCTGCGCTCGTACCTCGTAGTCGCAGGGATTGGCTGTCACCGCGCGCATATTCTCCATCACGGAGCGGATGAGCGCCTCGCAAAGCCTGTCATGCAGCTGCGCAGGGCCTTCCCCGCAAAAATAATGCTCCAGGGTGTGCGTTATCGCGTCAAAGGCGCCGGAAATGGTCTGGCGCATGGGGAGCGTCATGGTAAGCGAAGGATCCAGAATGGCAAACCGGAACCGGATAGCATCCTGAAACAGAGGGAACTTGATGAGCTGTTTCCTGGTATCGTCTGCAATCATCGCCGTGCCGGACACTTCGCTTCCCGTGCCGCTCAGGGTAACAACACAGCCCACCGGCAGGCACTGCTCCGACCGGCGCTTATAGGAGACGTATTCTGTAAAATCGCCGTCGTTTACCGCCATGAATGCAATTGCCTTTGCGGTATCCATCACACTGCCGCCGCCCACTGCCAGCACGCAGTCAATCCGATTCTCCCGGCACAGGCGGGCGCCGTTCAGGACAAGCGAAAGGCGGGGGCCGGAACCCGCTTCGGGCAGCTCATAAACATCCAGGCCGGCATCTTCCAGGGAACGCCGGATCGTGACCAGCAGGCCGCTCAGATAGTCACCGCCGTCATGGACAAGCATAATCCGCTTGCCATAGCGGGCAGTCTCCCGGCCAACCTTGGCCGGACTGCCCTTGCCGACGATAAAGCGGGTCGGAATACAAAAAGTGAAATCAGTCATAATGGGTTCCCCTTCAGAACCGAATGATGACGCGATAAGTATCGGGCCGGACGGCCGTTTCAAAGGCTTTGGCTGCTTCATCATAGGAAAACACGCCGCTGATCAGCCTGGAGGGATTGATGAGGCCCTTGTTCAAAAGCCGCACGGCGGTGTCAAAGGAAGAAATGCTGGGGCTGACGGAGCCGGTAATCACCGTTTCGGTGTCGTGGATTTTGTTTGCGCTGATTTCAATGGGGCTGTCGGGATGCATGGAAGAATACATCATGCATCTGCCCATTTTGCCTGTCATCTCGATCGCCTGAGCGGCGACAGCCGGTATGGCGGTGGTGTTGAACACCACGTCGGCGCCCCGGCCCCCGGTGAGACCCTTTACAAACGCAACGGGATCTTCCTCTTTGGGAGAAAATACTGCGTCACAGCCCAGGGTCTTTGCCAGTTCCCGGCGAACCGGATCAGGTTCGCTCAGAATGACCCGCGCGCCTTTGAGTCTGGACACCATCATGTGAAGCATTCCCATAACCCCGCCGCCTACCACAACGACATCGTCTCCCAGCCCGATGTTTGCCCGTTCGATGCTCTTGCAGACGCAGCCGAGCGGTTCTGCAAAAATGCCATTTTCCCACGGCAGTTCGGGATTGAGCTTCCAGACCTTTGGCGGATAGGCGGCCTTATACTGGGCAAATCCGCCCGGCCCGTTCATGCCGTATTCTTCGCTCATGTTGGCATAGGATCGAACACAGAGGTTGTGCTCCCCTTTCCGGCAGTAGTAGCAGGAACCGCAGGAGTGAATCATACTTACGGCAACCAGGTCTCCCGACGAAAACTCCTTGGGGTCCACCCTGCTGCCAAGTTCCACGATCCTGCCGACGACTTCGTGGCCGCCCAGAAACGGCATGGCAAATTTCCCCGTCGCGTAAACGCGCTGCTCCCAGGTGCAGATCGCACATCCGTCAATCCTGATGAGGACCTGCTCGGAGTTGGGAGCCGGGCGGTCGATTTCGCGGACCTCGGTAGTCTCCTTGCCCGTAATTGCCAGAACCTTCATTTTTTCAGACATGAACTTTCCTCCTCGCGTAATGATGTTTATGGTGGCTGTCCGCACTGCGGCGGTGCATCTATCAGAGCTGAGAGCGATCGGAAAATCACTTTCAGGCCGTCATATAGTATCCTTCCATATGATATTCCGTCTCCGCTAAATCAGTATGGCTTCCATCGGATGTCCATCGGTGTCCGGAAGGCTGACCCGGAGCAGGCGTGCAAAGGTGGGGGCCTCGTCCACAATGTGTCCGCTTTCCATCACAACGCCGGGCTTTATATCGGGTCCGAAGGCAAGAAACACCGGCTGCGGCCCCTTTGACGGGTGGTGCCCGTGACTGGCTCTTTTATAGCGGCCGCTTATGGGTTCAGCCGGGGAAAACAGCGGCTCCCGCCAGTCGGAGCAGAGCAAGGTGTCGTCGTCGCTTTCCATCACAAAGGAAAATCCCCCGAACAAGCCCTCTTCCCGTCTGGCCTCCTCCGCGGTATATACGCGGCTTATCCCCATGTCGCCCTGGGCGCAATACCGGCTGAGCAATTGGTAGACGCGGTCATACAGCTGCTTGTTTTCAGGGTCTTTCAGGTATACCTGCCCGGAAAAGTTCGCAGTCTTGATCCAGGCGTCCCAGCCGGACAATTCTCCGTTGGCGTCAAGCCGAATGAGGCCGGCCTTCTGAAGCGGCAGGTTGGTGTTCATGCGCCGGGTATAGTGAATCTGTCCGTGATCACTGAGTACGATAAAGTTGGTCTCCTCATAAATTCCCGCTTCCCGGCAGCAGTCAAAGAGCATCTGCAGATAGCGCTCGGATTGTCTGACGCCCTTTGTGACCATGTCGTTGAACAGGCCGTACCGGTGGCGGTAGTAATCAATCTGCCCCAAATGCAGGGTGAGAAGATGGGGTTTGTATGCTTTGATGATGTCGCACGCGCAGCATATTTTGGCCTCGTCGGTAATGGGGGATTCCCAGCTGTTGAACCTGTCCAGATAAGGAAGCACGGCATAGTCGAACAGCTCTTCCGTCGTGCCGGCGCGCAGATAGGCCTCTTTCAGCGTATCCTCCTTGCCCTGCGCCCAGTATTCGGCAAGCAAATAGTCCACCGAGGGATGTGCCCCGCTGGCCGGCCAGAACACGGAGGCGGTGGTTAGCCCCGCTTCTTTTGCGGCATCATGCAGATCCCGGGACTGTACGGCATCGTGAAACCAGTACCAGTCACAGTTCAGGTTGCCGGGAACAGACGGTTCGTTGTTGACGATGCCATGGCGTCCCGCATATACGCCGGTCAGGATGCTGACGTGAGCCGGGTAAGTCAGCGAGGGGTAGACCGTCCGCATACGGTTGACGCGGGAGCCCTCCGCCAGCAGCTTCCCGAAACACGGATATTCTTCAAGTGTCTTAAGGTCCTCATAGACCATGGCGTCCAGTGAAAGAATAACGAGGCGTCTTTTATCCATTCAAATCACTCCGAATCGCTGCCGCCCACAGGTCTTATGCCGGGTATCTTTATGCAGCTCCTATAGTAA
>ENA-UOXR01004358-UOXR01004358.1-bioreactor-metagenome-genome-assembly--contig:-NODE-4358-length-11155-cov-25.777748_pt1 | contig 11155 bp, 14 predicted proteins | sample MGYA00238164_ERZ764825 | MGnify/ENA primary metagenome ERZ764825 (study PRJEB28920, sample SAMN05720171) | bioreactor metagenome | isolation source: Anaerobic biogas reactor | place: USA:Washington...
GGACCTTTAAGAGCACACCACATCCACCAGAATCAGTGATGGGTGAAAAGCAAAGTGTCGCCTGATCTTTGCAACTACCCACCTCAATCCCTGCAGGTTAGACCACCACCCCGGTGACTTCATCTAATCCTTCACAAAGAAAATGGGGACTCGGTGGAGACTTCATTTAGAACCTTTTCTATCTTTTCATTATTGGGAATGGCCAGCCACACGGATCCTTCAGCACCAGCCACCCCACCAGCCGCCACCAACTTTGCCTTGGCCCCTGTGAGGAATTTTATAGCCTCTATTTCGGTGAAAACCTCTCCTGGCACTGGTAACAGGCGGGGTCCCTTGAGGCCTGGCTGGTTCAATTCCACTGCCAGTTCGTTCAGGTCACTGCTCACCCTTTTTTCCAAACCCACCGGTAAGATAAGCCTCACCCTTCTACCCACCACCCCTGGTAGGGCGGCGCCTATGGTACCTGCCTGGGGGTGGCCGATGAAGATGGCGGCCTGTTTAAGATCCAGGTTAAGGGCGTTAGCCCCCTTCAAGATGATGTCTCCCTCTTTTAAGGAGTCAACCACATCGAATATCCTCATTCCCTTTTCCCAGACCCCATCTGTGATTATCACATCTCCTGGGAAGCCAGCGTCATCAGCGTAGCGTCCATCCGGATTCACAGGAGCCCCTGGTGGCAGCACAATTCCCCTGAAGAATCTTTTTCTGGAGAAATCATTTTCCTGACCCATACTTTTCAATATTTCTTCGGCCACGTAACCATTGGTGGTGCCAGCGATGATTGCCAGGGTGCCGGATCGAAGTGTTTTTTTAATTTCAGGATGTTCCATCAGGGCTTTTGCAATGAGTCTTTTACCTGCTGCAGGGGTGATTAGAAACTGTTTCATGATACTAAATGATTCTATGAGTTTCTATAAGTTACGGAATCCACCTTCCCCGTTATCATTTAAAGGCGGAGTCAACCTTTAAAAAAAATTCCCTTACCAATGGATACAAATTTATCATCAGTTACTCTTCCATGGGTGTTTTTCACCTCCTGATAAGAATTCAATGCCATTTTAAGAGGTGCTGCAAAAATTGATAATCAAAAGTAGGCTAAAAAGTATTAATGACATAAAAATAATAGGGCATCAGTATACGTTGTGAGGATGATGATCGATGCCCTACTATTGGTAACCTGAACCATGGACCCATGGCTTATAAAAAAAATTACATATTAAGTACACGGGTTTATGGTAATACTTTATTATTTCTTATCATATAATATGATTAATCATTACATATATAGTTAGTGATATGTTACTGATCAATTCCCCAAAAAAAGCAGAATATTTCTGTAAAAAGATTAGTAATTGTTCTTTTAACCTTGTAGATGCACTAAAATCCAGGGATGCAGTGTTGGTGTAGATAGTTCACACCGTGTGCAATGTAAAAATATATTAATCATCAAAATCATACTAAATATTGTCCTGGATACTGAGTATTGTTAACAACAGGAAAATGGGGGGGGAAGCTTTGTTCTCATTGGTAATTCCCACAAGAGGTTGGGGGTTAATCTGCCAGTTGATTCTGGACCAGTTATTGGATATTAACATAAGGCATTTTTCCATTTATTCAGGCTATGAACTATTTTACATCCTATTGTTCCCATCTTTCCAGGTAAATATTGCGAATTCTGCTTCTCCTGGCTCAATAATTATTCGAAATTGTGATCTGCAAAGGCGAGGTGAAAAAGATGGATAAAGAGCTATACGTCAAAGAGGCTATACAGAATAGGGTTGACTTCGTGGAGCCCTTAAAAAAAACTGGATACAATATGGGAGAACTCCATGCCTTAAAATGGGTTCTGAAACTTTTAAATGATGAGATACTGGTGTATGATGAGGAAACTTACTGGAAGTTGATGAAATCTGAAAAAGATTGCCCTACCTGTAATGCCATACTACTACGGGTAACGGGAAAATATAATGGGACCTATGAATCCTATGCTCCACCTAATGAGTATGGAAGATCCCTTAAGGAACATTTAACAAGTGTAAAAGAAGCTGATGGATGCATGGGAGATACATGTATCGAAAAAGATGGAGAGAAAATAGTAATGATCTACTCTGAGAATAAATGACTGCCCTTTAAATGATGAGCGGATTCATAAAATTAGATTCCTAACCCAACGATTAATTATTGATTCTTGTTTAGTTATAAAACTAGTTAATACCTAATTTTCATTAGTTTTTAACTGAAATAGTTATTAAGTCAACACCTCCAGAAATGGGGAAGCTTTAAATACATCTTCGGACATTTTACCATATAGTGTCATTATATGACATTAAGGTAAATTATGTTATTTAATGACAATTAATTTAGAAATGTCGTTATGAAGGGATTGGAATGCCCATATCAGACAGGAAAGAAAGAGAAAAAGAAATGCGGCGAAAAGATATCATCGACACAGCCGAGAAATTAATCTTTGAAAATGGTTATGAAAACATTACCATGGCTGACATAGCTAAAGGTAGTGAATTAGCCAGAAGTACATTGTATCTCTATTTTAAAAATAAAAAAGAGATATATCTATCCATATCTATTAGAGGTACGCAGATTCTAAACAAAATGTTCAAAGAATATTATAATAGAGGCGAAACAGGACTAGAAAAGGTTAAAATGCTCATGATTGCATTTTATAAATTCTATAAAGAATATCCTGGCTATTATGATGTTAACTGGCTTTCATACCCCGTTGCATTTAATCATGATCTGCCGAAAATGAAAGAAGTAAAGAGAATGAGGATGGAAGGCTTTTCATTGTTTGGAAAAGCACTTCAAGAGGGGATAGAAGATAGGTCCATTAGATCCGATATAGACCCTGTGAAAACAAATCTTGTTCTAGCTTTGTCTATACAAAATGTGTTAAATCTTCCCCCTACAATGGAGTTGCACATGAAAAATAACAATCTGACCCATAAGGAGCTAATTGATTATACCATGGACCTGATGCTGCATTCATTAGAATAATTTTATGGGGGAGATTAATATGCAAAGTAAGAGCAAAACCAAGAAAAAAAGTTTCATATCAAAAGATACTGTTAACTGGAAATTGTATTTAATTTTACTGGGTGCATGTATCTTTGGAACCCTGGCGGTACTGCCGTATACTCTCACCCTTCAAGGAGGATTACTGGAAAATTCCACGGTACCCTTGTACTTCATACTGGCTGCTCAGATTATCCAGAGTATAGTCCTGTTCTCAGTTACCATATTTATTGGCCTGTTACTCTCTAAAAAGGTTGGACTGGAACTACCCATACTGGAAGGATGGCTGGAGGGCAGGGAAGTTAAAAACTATTTAAAATCCGTACTGGGAATTTCAATTGGGCTCGGTATCCTGGCCAGTATCATGATAATAGGAATTGACTATTTGTTTTCCTCCACCGGACTGACCAGTAGTATTGTTATGGCCCAGATAACTCCCCCCGCCTGGCAAGGACTCCTTTCATCATTTTATGGTGGAATAAATGAAGAGATCCTCCTCAGATTATTCCTGATGACCCTAATTACCTGGATAATCTTTAAGATCAGAAAAACAGAGGAAGGATATCCTACCCACACCGGTATGTGGTTAGCTATTATCTTAGCCGCACTTATTTTTGGTATGGGCCACCTGCCAATGGTCATGGCCCTAGCTACCCTTACACCTCTACTGGTTATGAAAGTGATAATCTTAAATGCAGTGGGTGGAATTATATTCGGATGGCTATACTGGAAAAAAGGTTTAGAATCCGCCATGATATCACATTTCTCGGCGGATATAGTGCTGCATGTGGCTCTACCACTGGTAGCAGTGATTTGAGTCATCAACAATTAATTTCACTTTTTTTAAAAATTTTATAAATAAAATCCAGTGCCAAATTTTATTTGCATAAATAAGTCACAAGAAAAGTTATCAGTGGTTTTCAGGTAAATTGCAGGCTACTAAATATCAGATCAAAGTTCTTCTTCTGACTTTCATAGCTATTACCAGCAGTTATTAGTATCAGGGTGTAGATGTTATCATTCCTCTCAAAAGCAATGATCCTAGCTTCTGAGATGATTCCTTCACTAGTTCTGGTTAAAGAGGTTTCATTGGCCACCACCCCGGAGACGTTGGTGGTTCTTTTCCTTGTGACTTTAGCTCCCTTCTGGGCCAGTCTTTGCTGCACATCAGTCACCGTGGAATTAAGATTAAGCTCTGAAGTTTTTGGGATCGTAATATAGATAAATGCCGTGCCCTCGGTAATATTTAAAGATTCTAACTCTTCCAGTGTACTGGATTCGTTAATGTACTTACCTGCTGTTGGATCAGTAACTATTACCCCTTCTACACCAGCAACTTCGATACTTCTGGCAATCTCCCATGTATCTGGATAGTTAAAGAATACTGAACTGGAATTATAGTAATTGGTTTTTTCTTCATCCGGATTTTGAATGGTGCAACCAGATGCCAAAACCACCATTACCAATAGTATAATCAGCCCCAAGGACTTCTCCCTCATCCAACACTCCCCTGTCTTTATAGATTAACTTAACACAAGAAGACAAATATAATTTTAGATTACAGATAGTAATAAAAATAGCCAAGATAGTAGATCATCAGCGAAGTAGTAGTAATAATTTACTTCGTTATAGGTTAATATTACGAAGTTAATTTTTTTCCCAGCACAATCGGTGCAGAATTTTTTTTTAGAGGAGTTTGCATATGACACCAGAAACATAGTACAAGGTATAGAATGGAACTATAGATCCATCGTGAATTGATTTTTTTTATGGTGAGGACCATGATCACCGCTGGCCAGGACCTGTACTGCCACCAAAAACCAGGAGTTACCGGAGCCGTAGTCAGGTATAAGGATAGAAACTGTGTATTAACTACCCAGCACCTTTTAAGGGTGGGAGGTTGTGTTGTAGGGGATGGGGTAACCCTAAATGGATATAAGGGGTGGGTGCTGGAGATCTGGATGGACTATGACCTGGCAGTCATCGAAGTCCAGGCCCCCTCCTCCCAGATGGACTTCTCCTTCCTGGGGGAGCCGGAGTTGGGGCCGGCCTACACTCTGCATGGTGAGGTGGAGAATCACTGCCAGATCATGACCCTGGGAAGGACCTACCATTACCTGGCCTTTGCCCACACCAATCTTCCCCTCCCAGGTGACAGTGGATCACCGGTGATCCAGAAGGGGAGGGTGGTGGGTGTTTTGTTATCGGTTTTCTACAACAACGCCGCTGGTCTGGCTGCTTCACTCCAGGATCTGCCACTGGATTTAGGGAGGTGATAACTATGAGTACATCTATTCCGGGCCTGGTGGAACTGCCTGAGTTCAGGGATCGCGTAAGGGTTTTCCAGGACCGGGAAGAGGCTGGAAAAGTATTATCAAAGATGTTAAGGGAGTTTCGCAACACGGATACCCTGGTACTGGCCATACCCTCAGGTGGCGTGCCAGTTGGTGTGGTTCTGGCCCGGATACTTCACCTGAACTTGGATGTGGCGGTGTCCAGTAAGGTCACCCTTCCCTGGAACCCTGAGGCAGGGTATGGGGCTGTGGCCTTTGATGGTACCATGGTCCTCAACCATGATCTTATTGAGCGGCTGGGACTGGATGAGGCCACCACCAAGCAGGGCCTGAACCTGACCAGGGATAAGGTGAAAAGAAGGGTGCAGAAATTCAGGGAAAATAACAAGCTGGATATCCGTGACAGGAGGGTGATACTTACCGATGATGGCCTAGCATCGGGTTACACTTTACTAGCCGCCCTCCAGGCACTTGAAAACCAAAAAGTTAAAGAAAGGATTGTAGCCACCCCCACCGCCCACCTAGATGCATTGGAGATGTTAAAATCCCATTTTGATACTGTTTTCTGCCCTAATGTTCGTAGTGGGTGGAGTTTTGCCGTGGCAGAGGCCTACCATTACTGGAGTGATGTGGAGGAGGATGAGGCAGTGGCGTTACTCAAAAAATTCCGCCAGGAGAAAGAAAGGTGGAATGAAAAGTAGATTATCTAAAAAAATGGTAGGGGCACAGCACCACCCCCAGGTAAAGATCATCAAAAACCTCATATTTCCAGTGCACAGGGTACATGGACCAGGGCATTTAGGTGCATTTCTAGAAAAATATTAGACTGGCTAAAAAAAATGCCACCAAAGGGATAATAAATTGAAAGGTGATAAAATACTAGTGAGGTGAAAAAAATATGCCAGGCACTACTGATCCCCTGACATCCTTGAACTTCATATTTTGTATAATAATTTTGATCATGGGATACTGGGGTTTTCGTAAATATGAGGAACCCCTCCTATTCTATATTGGTATGGCCTTCGGACTTTTCGGAGTGTCTCACCTGGCACTGATTAGCGGATACCCCAGTAATTTATGGGTGCTTATACTGATCAGGACTGTGGCATATTTACTGGTTATATTTGCCCTGTTCCAAGCCATAAGGCGATGATGGATATTTTTTAAATTAACTATCAATTCCAAAAAGGATTTGTTATTATACAAAATGCTATCCCATCAGGGGACTAAGATCCTTGTTCACAGACGGTGGAACCAATCCTCATTTTATATACATTCACGGGAAGTTTAACACATGGAGTTACTATTATTAAAAGACGTGGTCATCATATTGGGGCTGTCAGTTGCGGTGCTTCTACTTTTTAGCCGGATAAAAATACCATCCATCCTGGCCTTCTTTGTAAGTGGAGTGCTGGCCGGCCCCCATGGACTGGGACTTATCAGTTCCGTCAGCCAAGTAGAACTTATAGCTGAACTGGGTGTTATATTCCTACTTTTCACCATTGGATTGGATTTTTCAATGGATAAATTCTCCCAGATAAAAAGATACGCCCTAGTGGGGGGCTCCCTGCAGGTGGGGTTAACAACACTGATGGTGACTATTATAAGCCTGGCATTGGGCTTCCCCCTATCAGAATCTATTTTCATGGGACTATTGGTTTCCTTCAGCAGTACCGCCATTGTCCTAAGGATCCTTCAGGATAAAAAGCAGCTGGACAGTGTCCATGGACGAACCGCCCTGGGGATTCTTATCTTCCAGGACCTGGCTGTGGTGGTTGTAATCCTCTTAACCCCCCTCTTGGCTGGCTCCCCATCCAATGGCCTGGGTGATTGGCCGCTGCTTATAGGCCTGGGTGTGGGACTGGTGGCCTTCACAATCATCAGCAGCCGCTGGCTGGTGCCCTGGCTGTTACATTACATAGCCTATTTCAAGAGGAGAGACCTGTTCCTTTTAACCATCATCGTGATCTGCTTTGGAATTACCTGGATCACCACCGCCCTGGGATTATCCCCGGCATTAGGTGCATTTTTGGCTGGCCTTATAATATCCAACACTGAGTACAGTTACCAGGCCCTGGGTAATGTGCTGCCCTTTCAGGATATATTTATGAGCATATTTTTCATCTCCATTGGTATGCTCTTAAACGTGGGCTTCCTCCTGGAAAATCTATTCCTGATACTCCTCTTAACCCTGGCAGTTATACTCCTCAAATCCATAATTGCCGGTATTGCCACGGCATTATTGGGACTGTCCTTCAGGGTTATGGTGCTGGTAGGATTAATGTTAAGTCAGATTGGGGAGTTCTCCTTTATCCTGGCTGCAGAGGGGCAGCTCTTCGGCATCATCACTGAGCCCTTCTTTCAGATGATCCTCTCAGTCTCCATCCTGACCATGTCCCTGACCCCCTTCTTTAAAGACAGGGCCCATCAGATATCAGGGAGCCTGGAGAAGATGTTACCATTATCTGACAGGATACGCCGCGGAGCATACCCCCTAGCCACCCCCCAGGATACTCCCCCAGAGGACCATCTCATCATTGTTGGATTTGGAGTTAACGGAAAAAACATGGCTCGTGCTGCCTCCAAGGCCCAGATACCCTACGTGGTGTTGGAACTGAATCCCCAAATTGTTAGAAATGAAAAAAAACATGGCCAACCAATCTACTATGGAGACGCTGCTCAGGCTACAGTTCTGGAGCAGCTGAACATCCATGAAGCCCGGATCATGGTGGTGGCCATCTCTGACCCGGTGGGAAGTCGTAAAATAGTGGATATTGCCAAAAAAATTAATCCTAACGTCTACATAATCGTCAGAACCCGTTACATTTATGAAATCGATGAACTGTACTCCTTAGGGGCGGATGAGGTGATACCCGAGGAATTCGAGACTTCGGTGGAGATCTTCAGCCGGGTTATGAAGCAGTACCAGTTACCCCCTGATAAAATCAACCAGTTCATCCATGAAATCCGATCCGATGGCTACGGAATGTTCCGAACCCTCACCAACTGGGAAATCAATACCTGCAGTATCAACGATGCTTTAACTGATCTGCAAGTCTCATCCTACACTATTGAAGAGGATAAACTGTTAAAAGAGCTCCATCTGGAAAGTCAGGGCTTGACACCCATCGCCGTGGCCCGGGGTAAGCAGACCCTCCGAAACCTGGATGACAATTTTCTGCTGGAACCAGATGATGTGTTGATCTACACCCATCAGGCCGAGGTAGAGTAGTTTATCATAAATTGTCTCCAGTATCCTCCCAAGCATCCGGAATTGCATATCCAAAAATTTAATCACAGAATATATATTAATAGTGGGTGGCGAAGAAATTTTAGGTAATGGTTTTTGAACAGTTCCTCCTGGTTGCATCCTTGTTGATTTTTATCAGCATCATAATCAGCAAAGTTTCCTACCGACTGGGAATCCCATCCCTACTCTTTTTCCTTTTAATAGGCATGCTTGCTGGTTCTGAAGGACTTGGCGGTATTTATTTTGATAACCCAGTGATTACACAAGCCATGGGAACAATAGCACTAGTGTTCATCCTTTTTTCCGGGGGGTTAGATACCAAGTGGGGGGAGGTCAGACCAGTTTTGGGGCAGGGGATTGTGCTATCCACCCTGGGAGTTTTCATTACAGCAGTTGCCGTGGGGCTGTTCATAAACTGGGTCACCAACTGGCCCCTGTTACTGTCCTTACTCATCGGATCCATTGTTTCCTCCACCGATGCAGCCGCTGTGTTCTCCATTTTCAGTTCCCATAGAACTGGTCTTAAAAATAACATTGAACCCCTACTTGAATTAGAAAGCGGAAGCAACGACCCTATGGCTTACTTCCTCACCATCACCCTAATACATCTTATCTTAAATCCAAGCACATCCCTGCAGTCCATGATCCTGTCACTAATTCAGTCCATTGGACTGGGAATATTGCTGGGTGTGGTCTGGGGGAAAGGATCAGCAAAACTCTTAAACAGCATCAAACTACAGATCACCGGGCTTTATCCTGTGCTCTTGATTGCACTATCTGGCCTGATGTTTACGGTAACCTACTTCATGGGTGGGAATGGCTTTCTAAGCGTCTACATTGGGGCCATGATCATTGGAAATAGTGATTTTCTCCATAAAAAAACTCAAAAAGAGTTTTTTGATGCGATAGCCTGGTTGTGGCAAATTTTCATGTTCCTGATCCTGGGTCTTCTGGTGTTTCCCTCAGAAATCATTCCAGTAATGGGTATTGGACTTCTCATATCATTTTTCCTAATACTGGTGGCCCGGCCCCTCAGCATCTTTTTATGCCTGGCCCCATTCCAGGCAGGGTTTAAAGATAAAATTTTAATATCCTGGGTGGGTATAAAGGGTGCTGTCCCCATTATCCTGGCCACCTTCCCCATAGTGGCTGGTATTCAAGGGGCTGATATGATCTTCAACGTAGTTTTCTTCATCACCATTACCTCCGCCCTGATCCAGGGATCCACCATTTACACCCTGGCCCGGTATCTGGGCTTGAACCAGTGATAAAAACCTGGACATAGAACTGCTGCGAGGCCTGAAATGAGGTGTTGGCCTTAATTTTAAGGGGATAGGAATCTGTTCATGATGGCTGGGGCATTATCCACCGGTCAAAGTGGGAGCAACACCAGGGCGCCAAGGTTGACACCAGATCTGACTGCCTGATAAAATCTTGTCCCCTAGTACACCATATCAGTTAATGAAACTATAGGTTCTTCATTTTAAAAACCATAAATTAATTTACCAGAACAATAAAGTTGCTACTATGGTTAAAACTACCCCTGCAGATACTATTCTAGAAAAAATGGATCCGGAAGTTCAGAATGCCTTCAAAAAACTGGCCCAAGCCATCCACAAGGAGGGAGCCCTATCCACCCGGGAGAAAACACTTATAGCATTGGCCTCTTCAGTGGCCATTCGTTGTCAGGACTGTGTGAAGCGGCATGCTAAGCTGGCCACCCAGGCCGGTGCCAGTCAGGAAGAACTTTTAGAAGCCGCAGCCCTAGCTAGTCTGGTGAGGATGGGCTCTGGTTTAAACACCGCCTCCACCATTGTGAAAGATTAATAAACTATATCAACCATCCCCCTATACTAAACATAAACCATGGTTCAGATATTTTTTGATTAACAACCTTTAACCATCCCTTTCTATTAAATAGGCCTTAATTACTGGAAATGGTAACAGAATTTACCATTGGTGTTGATGTGATAATCAGGAGGTTTGTATAGTGAAGTACAAAGCCCTAGTCCTGATCCTGGTGGGACTCGGAGTCCTGGCCGTCATGGTCCTCTTCATTGGACCGGCTAAGATAGAGGACGCCATTAAACTGGCTGACCCCTGGTACCTAGCCCTGGCTGTGATCCTCCAGTTTGTAACCTACGGCCTGTGGACTTTAAGATGGTCCATTAACATCCAGTCAGTGGGGTTGTCCATTGAAAATCGGGACCTTCTCCCCATGCTCCTGGTGGGCCTGGCCGTTAACAACATCACCCCCAGTGCCCGGGGGGGAGGAGAACCAGTTCGGGGTTACATACTGAGTAAGTACACTGCATCTTCCTTTGAGAAGGCCTTTGCCACGGTCATCGCTGACCGGGCCCTGGATACCATCCCCTTCATTGTGTTATCGGTGATCACCATCATAGCCGCGGCTTCACATCTGAATTTACCAGGCTATGGATTGTACTCCATCACCATCGCAGTGGTGGTACTGGTGTCCGGGTTCCTGGTACTACTGTACATGGCCTTCAACCTGGAATTCGGACGTAAAGTATCCTTGTGGATAGCAAGGGTCATAAAACGGTTTTCCAGGAAGGAACAC
>ENA-UOXR01004363-UOXR01004363.1-bioreactor-metagenome-genome-assembly--contig:-NODE-4363-length-11154-cov-4.587350_pt1 | contig 11154 bp, 8 predicted proteins | sample MGYA00238164_ERZ764825 | MGnify/ENA primary metagenome ERZ764825 (study PRJEB28920, sample SAMN05720171) | bioreactor metagenome | isolation source: Anaerobic biogas reactor | place: USA:Washington...
GTGTTCCGGATCCGAAATCAATCGATATAACATCGCCGATATTATAGTTATAGCTCTCTTCAATTAAGGAACCGTCGTCATCAGTATTCACACCCTCAAGGATGTAGTATCCGGAATCCAGCTTTTCTTCGTTCGGCTCACCGTCGATGAGTCGCAGGCGTGAAAAAGGAAAATCATCCAGACCGTATACATAACCGTCACCGTAACCAATCTCGAAAACGTAAAGGTGCCCCCCGGACTCGAAACCTTCTTTCTTGATGACCGCTGAGACAAAGTCCTCACTCAACGTCCTTTCTTCGCTCCGATTCATATTGATCAAGTCTGCGTGTCCGATGAGAAAATCCGAATCCATAAATTTGTGAAGCGCTTTTTCAGTGTCGACACTCTGAGAGAACGTGAACACCGTATTGGCCAGAACAATTCCCAGAGTGAGACTCAGGACTACCATTAAGGTGCGCCTCTTGTTTCGGCTGAGGTTCGCCAGAGCCATCCGTCCGGGGCTGCCGCCTTTTTTTGAATTCCGGATTTTCTTTTTGCCGGTCGGGCCGTTTTCGGTGTAACGGGTCGCCTCGACTGGCGACACTCTTGCCGCGATTGTTCCGGGCCTACGGGTGCTCAGCAACACGGTGATCAGAGCAATAGCTGCGGATCCGGCGAAAATAAGCGGATTAGGAGATACAGATACTGACTTCCCGGCAATGGCAATCTCTTCCATCAAAGCCGGTAGAAGGAGCATACCTACCAGAAATCCACCGAAAAGTCCCAACGGAATGCCGATCAAAGAAAGAATGATCGCCTGACGTCGAATGATCGCCCGAAGCTGGCGGCCGGTCGCACCGATTGCTTTCATCAAACCGAAAAAGCGAATATCCCGTAATACGGAGATCCGGAAAATATTGTCGATGATCAGATAACCCGTAAAAACAAACAGCGTCAAGGCGACGGCCAATACCGTGATCATTCCGGGATCCATTTCCATGCTTGCGGACATATACGCCCAATTGACACCGATATAGACGAAATCCGGAGAAAATGGATCTGTCGACAAACCGGTATCGGTCACAACGGTTTCAAGTTTCTTTTCGATATTGAAACTGTTCGAAAATTTGATGATACCGGTGATGGTTCCGGTTCCGGAGTAATCTATATTGTAGGTGCTCCGAAGTTCGTCCGCGTGGCTGTCGACATACGCGCGGGAGGAAAGGATAATTCCGACATTATATCCCGGGTAACTTTCCCACCAGCCGGCCAGAACGAAGTCGCGCGTGACCTTCTCGCCGCGAATGTTCAAGTCCAATCGGATCGGTGCGCCTACTTCTAGCGGTACACCCAGCAGTTGAAGAGTCATGGTATCGGCAATTACCTCGTTTTCTCCTGACGGCGCGTGTCCGCCGGTTGGCTCGGAGAAACAGAATTTCAAGCCGATGTCGTCATAGTACCAGAACTCGGTATGCCGACGAATGAACTCCCGGTTCTCCACTTCGTCGCATAGCAGGCGACAATAGGCGATCTCTTTGACGAGCGGGTGCCGGCTGACCTTGTCGAATTGCTCATCGCTTATGTTTTTGACTGATGCATGACCGTCCGAGCCGGACATGTACATGGTATCGCGTTGCATGCTTTCGATCGCGCCGAAACTCATCGTGAAAATGCTGGTAAACAAAAGCGATGTCAGGGCAATCGCAATCACCGCAATGATGTTGCGCATTTTCGCAGAACGAAAATTGCCGTCCGCCACACGGCGGATTACCTCTCTGTTATTCACCCGGATCATGCGCCGTCACCCCCGGAGATTTTTCCGTCCTCGATCCGTACGATACGATCCGCAAGTTGCGCGATCTCCTCGTTATGGGTGATCATCACGATCGTTTGCTTAAATTTGTCTCCCGTCACTTTCATCAGACCGAGCACATCCTGGCTCGTTTTGCTGTCCAGGTTACCCGTGGGCTCGTCCGCAAGAATGATTGCCGGCTTGGAAGCGAGCGCTCTTGCGATGGCGACTCGCTGCTGCTGGCCGCCGGAAAGGTTATTCGGAAGATTGTTGAGCTTGCTTTCCAGACCGAGCGATTGAATGATTTGCGTCAAATAATCCTCGTCGGGCTCGTTGCCGTCGAGTTGGATCGGAAGAACGATGTTTTCGTAGACGTTTAAAGAGGGGATTAGGTTGTAGCTTTGGAAGACAAAGCCGATCTTCCTTCTCCGAAAAATAGTCAACTCTTCGTCCCGAAGCGAAAAGATCTCCTTACCGTCGACCGATACACTTCCGCCGGTCGGTCGGTCCAAGCCTCCGAGCATATGAAGCAATGTAGATTTGCCGCTTCCGGAGGTGCCGACCACTGCGACAAACTCGCCGCTCTCGACCGAAAAATTAACGCCGTCCAGTGCGTGGACCGCTGTGTCACCGGTTCCGTATTGCTTTCTGAGATCCGTTGTTTTCAAAATGGGCATAGTCAATCCTCCGGAAAATGGTGTTGAGATATCTTGTCCTATAGACAGGATAACAAAAAAAGCTTTCCGGATTCTTTTTGAAAAATAACGGTTCTGAAAGAATTAACTACTTTTCGGTCGAAAGAAAGACCGAAAAAACGGAGCCCTGCCCCGGAGTCGAGGAAACCTTGATATATCCGCCGCCGTTTTGAATGATTTCCCTTGCGAGATAAAGTCCGATCCCGACGCCTTCCCGCTCTGCCACGGACGGACTTCGGTAGAAACGGGCGAAGATCATCCCCAGTTCTTCCTCCGCGATCCCGATTCCCCGGTCGGCGATATCGATTCGATAAAACATCTCATAGGGGATTGGTTTAATCTCGATAATACTGTCGGGAGGTGAGTATTTCACCGCGTTATCCAGAATATTATAAAGGGCTTCGGCCGTCCATTTGGGGTCGTAATCGGCCATGCCGTCGGAGCCCTTGATGACCATAGTCAATTCCTGCATATCGCGAGGCCCCACGGGAATGATCATAATGCCACCATCGCGTAGCTGATAAACCAGTTCCTCGGGCATTGTTCCTGCGGCGGCGGTGACGATGATTCGGTCATAAGGCGCGTGATCGCTCCAACCCAGACTTCCGTCCCCGATCAGGTAGAAGATGTTCGTAAATCCCAGCGCATCCAGTTTTCTCCGAGCGGTGTTTGAGAGTTCAGCTATGCACTCTACCGTGTACACGCTTTTCGAAAAACGGGCGAGGATCGCTGTCTGGAATCCGGAGCCTGTGCCGATCTCCAATACACTCTTGTCGCTTCCCGGACAGAGCAACTGCGTCATTTCGACCACAAGACTCGGCTGGGAGATCGTCTGACCGTATCCGATCGGAAGAGGCTCGTTTAAGTAGGCACAAGCCTTGTAGCGGGTGTCTATGAAAAAGGATCGATCCAGACTTTGAGCGTAATTTTTTATGTCTTGATGTCCCATATGAATGCACTTTCAAGGGTATCCTTCGCATCGTGCCAAACAATGATTACATCTATATTGTAATACTTTTAGCTCGTCATTATGGTGAAATACGTGTTTTATACCTTCTTCGAAAGCCAATTTGTTACATTCTGAAGCATTAAGCCGAGATTTCCGACCTGACAATGATTGTCTGCGTGTTCTTTTTTTGTATAGATTTTTTCTCCGGCTATTTCGCTGTATTATTTTATCGGGCGGTTATTCACCGGAACGATCGGAAAGGAAAAGACTCTGATCCTCTATGGCTTGGAAGATAAGATTCTTGACCGAAGCAAACTGTCAGGTGGCAGGAACGAGGAGGAGATCGAGGGTGGTAACCATGCGCAGTTCGGCAATTACGGGGCACAAAAGGGTGATGGAGCGGCATCTATTTCAGCGGAAGAACAGCAAAATTTCACTGCCGATCAAATCGATATCTTTATTGATGGCTTCGAAACCGGAACCGGAATCTGATAAAATGTGAATGTCATCGTTGAGTAAGTGAACTATATCCGGTAATTGAATTGCGCGACACTTCCAAATCGTTTTCCTTTTTAGTGATGGACAAGAAAGGCGGACCCACTATGAAATTATCCAATGAGCAACTGAAGAGCATCTATTACGGAGCCTATCGTATCTCCGAAACGGAAGACGGGTATCTGCAGGCTTTTCAGTATACAGAGAGACAAATGAGATATTTCGAAGAAGCCTCTGATTTCTGGTTTGAGAGATGTACGGCCTCGAACGCGAAAACACTTGAATTCCGGACCAAAGCGACTCGTTTTTCACTGGAGTACAAAATCATCTGGGCGGGTTCAGAGGATTCCATCGAGCTTGCTATCGACGGACTGATCACCCGGATCTTTTACGTAAAAGACATTGAAAAGGAAGGGAAGCTATCATTCGACATCCCTTCCGGGGAAAAGAAGGTCACTCTGTATTTACCTGCCGATGCGACGACACTTATACGGAACTTCGAGATCGATGCGGATATTTGCCATGTGGAAAAAGGAGATAAGGTCTTATGGATGGGGGATTCCATAACTCAGGGATTCGGTCCTCTTCGTTCCACCCATACTTATGTCAGCGTGGCAAATCGGCTTTTAAACTACGATATAATTAATCAGGGCATTGGCGGATACGTTTACGATAAAAAAGTGCTCGAAAAGATGGAAGGCTATGATCCTGATAAAATAATAATCTCCATGGGGACCAATCAATATGGAACCGAAAGCATGAAGGATATTGAAGAATATTACGAGCGATTGGCGGAAGTGTACGGCAATCGACCGGTACTCTGTATCACACCAATCTGGCGGGGAGATTCACCAGATGGAGAACCGACTTTAATACGCTTTTGTCATAAGTTAAAAGAGATCTGTAGAAAGTATCCCAATATCACCATCGTTGATGGCTTTCAACTTGTGCCCCATTTGTCGGAATATTTCCTCGATAACCTTCACCCTAATGCCCTTGGCGGCGAGATCTACGGTCGAAATCTGGTGCTCGCCATAAGAGAGACCGGATTCTGAGAAAAGTAAAGGAGATCAGCATGAAATACTATGTCGATGCGAGTGTTAAAAAAAGCGGCGATGGATCCGCGGAAAGACCCTTCCGGACGATCACCGAGGCTACGAAAAAAGCTTTGCCCGGTGATGAGGTCGTGGTCGCGCCGGGTATATATCGGGAATATGTGAATCCGGTTCATGCCGGAACCGAAGAAGCCCGGATTACTTATACCAGTACGATGCCGTTGGGCGCCGTGATCACCGGTGCGGAAGAGGTAAAAGTCTGGCAGCGTTATGAGGGCAATGTCTGGGTACGTCGTTTTGCGAACAGCCTTTTTGGTAACTATAACCCCTATACCACATTGGTTAAGGGTGACTGGTATTTTTCGCCTGTGAATAGACACACCGGCTGTGTCTATTTGAACGACAAGGCTCTCTATGAAGCGGTCACATTGGAAGAGTGTATCAAGGGCGAGGTATATGAGTGCAGTTGGGTTCCTGAAGATTCTGTTTATAAATGGTATACCGAGCAGAATGAAGAAACCGATGAAACGATCATCTATGCCAATTTTCAGGGCAAGGATCCCAACCGTGAAAATGTGGAGATCAATGTTCGCCGCATGTGCTTTTTCCCGTCCAAGACGGGCGTCGGCTATCATACGGTCCGTGGGTTTAAAATCGAAAAGGCTGCGACCACCTGGGCGCCGCCGGCGGCTTTTCAGGATGGCATGATCGGACCGCATTGGAGCAAAGGCTGGATTATTGAAGACTGTGAAATATCCAACAGCAAATGCTCCGGTATTTCTCTGGGCAAGTATCTGGATCCGGACAACGATCATTACTTTACCAATAAGCGGGTAAAAAGTCCGACACAAATGGAGCGGGACGCGGTGTGTCGCGGCCAGTATCATGGATGGATGAAAGAGACGGTCGGCAGTCACGTGATCCGCCGATGCAATATTCATCATTGTGAGCAGGGCGGCATTATCGGTCGAATGGGCGGTGTATTCAGCATTATCGAGGACAACCATATTCACCACATCAACAATATGATGGAACTGGGCGGAGCGGAGGTTTCCGGAATCAAAATGCATGCGGCGATTGACGTGATAATCCGCCGTAACCATATCCATCATTGCACAATGGGAGTTTGGTGCGACTGGGAAGCTCAGGGAACGCGTATCACACAGAACCTGCTTCACGATAATCAGCGCCCGGAATTTGCTAAACGACTCCGGGGCGGCATGGGGTCTGAGGACATTTTCATAGAAGTCAGCCATGGACCGACACTGATTGATAACAATATTATGCTTTCTGATGTGGGAGTTCGTATTGCGACACAGGGGGTCGCGATGGTGCATAACCTCATCTGTGGCGCGTTTACCAGTGTGGGTGAGGGGACAACCTGGAGATATACACCGTATCACATCCCGCACCGCACAGAAGTAATGGGATTTATGACCATACTGCATGGCGACAATCGTTTCTACAATAATATATTTATTCAAAAATGGCCCTCTGAAGATTATGTGATTAAGAATGATTGGGACGATGGCGTTGAATCCGAAAACAGACGTGTCGGCACTCACGTGTTTGATGAATACCCGACCGAAGAAGAATGGAACGCGCAATTTGATTTCAACAAACGCCCGAGTATGATAGAGCTGGATAAGGCCCATTTTGGCCATCTGCCGGTCTGGTGTGAAGGAAATGTATATGTGAACGGTGCTCTTCCCGGCAAAAATGAGGTTAACGGATTATTTGCAGAAAAATCAGATCAGGAAATTAATGTTGAACTGAAGGATAAAGACGGTCAATACTATATTGAGACCAATCTGTATGAGATAATGAAAAACTTCACGGGACGGATGATTCACACGGATATTCTGGGCAAAGCCTTTGAGCCTGAAGCACAGTTTGAAAATCCGGATGGTACACCGATACGCTTTGATAAGGACTTTTTTGGGAACCACCGCGGTGTGGACGTTATCCCGGGACCCTTCGCAACAGCTTCCGACAAGATCGACCTTGGACAGCCATAACCGCGACTGTTTCCGGTTTTTTAGCTCGTACACGCAATATCCCAAAATGCCTGACGGCGTACGGTGAAGAACGAGGCCCCTGTGTGATGATTAAAGCAGTAATCTTTGATATGTATGAGACATTGGTGACACTTTGCTATTCGGAACCTTATTTCAGGGGGGCCATGGCAGAGGATTCTAAAGTTCCACCGGAGAACTTCAACGAGGAATGGGAGAAAACGTCATATGCTCAGAGTATCGGGGAATTATCATTAGAAGAATCCCTGGCCGGTACTCTAAAAAAACTGGGATGCTATTCGGAAGACCTTTTTCAGGAGATGGTCCGGAAGAGAAAAGAATTCAAAAGAGAAGTATTCAACCATATTCATCCCGATATCGTACCAATGCTCGAGCGCTTGAAAAAGTCCGGCATGAAAATCGGCTTGATCAGCAACTGCTTTTCGGAAGAAGCCGAGGTTATCAGGCAAAGTGTATTATTCCCCTTTTTTGACGCAGCGCTCATGTCCTATGAGCAAGGCGTCCGTAAGCCGGATCAGGAGATATTCCTTCGTTGCCTGAAGCAACTGGACGTTATGGCGGCGGAGTGTCTTTATGTCGGTGACGGCGGAAGCCGCGAGCTGGAGGTTGCGAGAGAGCTCGGCATGCGCCCGGTACAGGCAGTATGGTATTTAATAGAAGGGTCCATCCAGCCGTCCGGAAGAATAGAAGATTTCCCTCAAGCGGAGGCTCCGATGGATGTACTGGAATATTTAGTGGGGTAATCATAACCCGAAACAATCATACGTAAAAAAATGAAGCCATCTTGCCAATCGGGTGCTTGCAAGAATAGGAGTCGCCAATGAAAACAGTCGGTATCGTGGCCTGCTCGGATGCGCAAAAAGAAGAATACAGAGGTCAGAATGATGAGCTCCTTGAATACCTGAAAAGTATCGGCTGCAAGGTCATTGTGAGCAACTGCATCTATGAAAAGAACGGGTCGTTTTCGGGCACAGGTAAAGAGCGAGCCGCGGAGCTGATGAAATTTTTCTCAGATCCCGCGATCGATGATATTTATGACCTATCCGGAGGGGACATCGCGAATCAGGTCCTGGACGAGCTCGATTATGATGTGATATGTGAAAGTCGGGCGACCTTCTGGGGCTATAGCGATCTGACGACGGTCATCAATGCTGTTTATACGCTGACCGGGAAAAGCAGTGTTCTTTATCAGGTAAAAAATCTGGCATGGGAAGAAAAGGCTCCGCAGCGCCGACGTTTTGAAACCAAAGAGGGGCTTTTTTGCCCCGATTTTCGATTCATCCGCGGCGAGTCGATGGAGGGGATTGTCATCGGTGGAAATATCCGGTGTTTTCTGAAGCTTGCCGGAACGCGGTACTTTCCCGATGTCAGGGATAAGGTCCTGCTACTGGAATCCTACGGCGGTGAAGTTCCGCAAATGATCACGTATCTTTCCCAGTTGAAACAGCTCGGTGTCTTCGATCAGGTCAGCGGAATCCTTCTCGGAACGTTTACCCGGATGGAGGCGAAAAAGTGTCAGCCGGATATTATCACTCTGGTGCAGGAATTTGCCGGGGAACACGTACCCATCGCGCATACCGCAGAGATTGGGCACGGAAAAGAATCCAAAGCGATACGTATTGGAGAGAGGATCCGTATCTCAGATCAATAGTAGGTTAGAAAGCAAAGCGGCGGGGAGAAATTAACATGATTATACGGTCCGTAAGCACGGATGATGCTGCAGATATCCTGGCAATCTATGCCCCCTATGTAACCGACACGGCGATCACCTTCGAGACGGAAATTCCGAGCTTGGAAGAGTTTTCGAAAAGGATCGAGAGCATTCAGAAGGACTATCCGTATCTTGTCTGTGAGGTCGACGGAAAAATCATCGGCTATGCGTACGCCTCAAGATATCGCGAACGCGCGGCTTATCGTTACAGCGTGGAACTCTCCGTTTATGTTGCTCAGGATTATCACCATCAAGGAATCGGAAAGGCGCTGTACGAGCGCTTGTTCGCGGCGCTCGAAAACTACAATTTTTACAGTGCGTATGCGGGGATCACTTTACCGAACGAAACAAGCATCGGATTTCATGATTCATTCGGATTCAGCGAAGTCGGAACCTACCATAATGTCGGCTTTAAGGACGGAAAGTGGCTCGATGTCATCTGGCTCGAAAAGCCGCTTAAGGATTACGGGATGTTCTATGATTATAATGACCGGCATAAGTAGAGAGGTGACATAAATGCACCATTTATCCAGTCCTGAAGTGGATGCCGTAATTGCCGGATCATAAACGCCGTAAAGGGCTCCGGTAATTCAGTCGATCTATCGGGGGGCTGCATATGGATAAGGTCAAGATACGTAATCATGAGTCCCAATAGATTAATTGGAAGACGATCGTCGGTTGGATCGGAGTATCTATTACCGTATTCTTTTCAAGCTTTTGGGCATACCCGGGCTAAAAAAGATACTATGAGAGGATTTTTGATTGACGTGGCATGACTACAGTTTCAGAAGTACGAATCTTTCAAAATTGCACAACTATAGAGACTCATTTTATCTCTGCCAACTTCACTTCAAAGGCATATAAATTATGATAAGTATGATGAAATTACTTTCGTTTCTATAAAAATTTGGGTTTTCGTAATTTCTTACTTCTCGTACAATTGTAATAAGTAAAGAAATGCTGATTATTGGGAGAACACAAAATTATTAAGGAGATACGCAAGATGAAAAAGAGTTACGTCTGTTTGCTCGCTCTGATTCTGTCATTAAGTATGTTGTTTTCCGGTTGCAAAAAAGATTCCGGAAGTACGACATCAGATTCGCAAACACAAACAACTACATCTGCTACGACTACCGCTGCACCGGTTGAAACGACTACCGCTGCCGAAACTACCGTGGCTCCGACTCCGGTCCCCGAGAAGGTCTACTCGCCCGAACTTCTCCCGGAAGAAAGAGAAAGCATCACACTCGGATTATTGTCTCCGGAACACGAGTTTTACGGTGAAGTAACGACCCTTGATCCCGAATGTGCAAACTACATTCAGGAGCTCTCGATTTACGAAGCTGAGATCAACGACACATTCGTGGTTCACATCTCTCTTCCCCCGAATTATGAGGAGGGTCAGAAGTATCCGATGGTCGTCATGACCGATGGTGTCTGGCGCTTGAGCGACCATCCCGAGCTCCGTCCGATGATGGTCGACGGCGAGATTCAGCCTGTGATACTGGTCAGTGTCGGCTATCCTAATGGTTATGACTATTATACGATTCGAGAGAGAGACCTGATCAACAACCCGGAGAGTTATCTGCACTTTATCGTGGACAATCTGGTTCCATATCTGAGTGAGAATTTTCCGGTAGCCTCAGAGGACATGACACTAACCGGTCATTCCTACGGCGGATACTGGACGTACTACGCGATGTATCACTCGGATACGATCGGCAAAAATCTTTTCGAGAACTATTACATCGGAAGCCCCTCGTTCCAGGCTTCGACAGACTCTCTTTATATTAAAGATTACGAGGCAGCCTATTATGAACGCAATGATTCTCTTCCATTCAATGTATATGTATGCGTTGGTAAAAATGAACCGAATGCTTTTATCGGAGCGATTTCCGGCTTTGTCGGAACGATGAATACGAGGGAAGACGCAAGCCTTAACTTAAAATATGAAATTATCGAAGGACACGGTCACAATACAGTATTTAAACCATCAATCCGGAATGCTCTGCTGATGTTTTACGGAACTGAGACAACTTGAACCACGTGACTAATTTGAGATAAAGATCGTATACCCATCAAATGAATGTCTTGAAATAGAAGGGCTTCCGGAGTCAGTAATGGACCACGGAAGCCTTTTTAAAATCGCATATTTCCTTTCCCCCCACGTATGAATAGCGTTACAATACAAAATTTAGGGGAGAGCATTCAGAGCAGACATGACTCGATAGGCAATGTAAATGAATAGAGCTGCACATCCGATCAGTCCTACGATTCGGCGGATAGACAATCTTCTTGTGGGCGTCGCAGGCAACACAGGAGCATTATCTTTGAGTGGTGTATTACAGGCCACGCAATACATAGCGGAATCATCATTTGGCTGTGTGCATTTTGGACAGTTAACCATAGTATCTCCTCCTTTCTAAAATATTTTTGTCGGTA
>ENA-UOXR01004364-UOXR01004364.1-bioreactor-metagenome-genome-assembly--contig:-NODE-4364-length-11153-cov-7.398540_pt1 | contig 11153 bp, 16 predicted proteins | sample MGYA00238164_ERZ764825 | MGnify/ENA primary metagenome ERZ764825 (study PRJEB28920, sample SAMN05720171) | bioreactor metagenome | isolation source: Anaerobic biogas reactor | place: USA:Washington...
CGGAGATGGCGACGCTGAGAAGGTCGCGGGGCTTCTCGACGAGCTGGATGCTCTTGAAAAAGAGTTCGAGCTTGCAAAGCGCCTGTATGAGACCGAAACGAAGTATGTTGAAAAGGGCGCGGAGGAACAGGACGAAGAAGACAATAAGCCGATTTTGATGAGGAGCCTCTGGAGGAGCCGTTCACCCGGGCGGGGGATGTCTGGCAGCTCGGGCGGCATCGGCTGATCTGCGGGGATGCGACTCGGTCAGAGACATATTTGGCGCTTATGGGCAGCCGGCCGGCTGTAGGCACTAAACCGAATGGTGAGATGATCATTCTCGCTACCTCAGACACAAACGGAGCAATGAAGCTATCAGAAGCTAGAGATAAGCTGATATGCCTTGGTTGTGCAAACATAGTTATCTTTGATGGCGGTGGTTCTGTTTACTTTAATTGTCCGGAAGGTGTCGTTGACACTACCAAACAGCGCAAACGGAATAACCAAACATATTTTCTCGTTTGGGAGAAGGTTGCAAAACCAGAAAGAAAATTCCGTGTTGCTATTGATCCTGGTCATGGTACAGCAGAGCTGAACTGTAGCCCGGACAAACGGTACTATGAGTACAAGTTTGCTTGGGACATGGCGAACAGGGTCGAGGATCTTCTGGAGCAGACGGAATGCTTTGAGGTTATGCTTACAAAGAATAGTGCGAAAGAAACTCCCTCGCTCAGCACAAGGGCTGCTAGAGCAAACGCTTTTAAGGCAGATATCTACATAAGTGATCATTCAAACGCAGTTTCTGGCGGTTGGAATGATACAGTACACGGGCTAACTGCATGGATATATGCTAACGGAGGTAAGCGCGAATAACTGTCAAAACTATTACTCGCGCAATACAAAGAGCAGGGTGTTGAACTATTCGGTTCACAGCTCTACACGGCTCATTTTACCGTGTTAGCAAAAACCTCTATGCCAGCGGTGCTCATTGAGCATTACTTCCACACTTGTCACGATGATGTTGATAAGCTCCTTTTTGATGACGAAAGGGACAAGCTGGCATATACCGAGGACCCCGATGTTCCGGACAGCGACCGTAAGCTGTTTGTCGCAAAAAGCAAGGACGGCGAGCTAGGGCGGCTCACGTTCGGGTTTGAGCCCAAACGCATGACATTTACATACAGGAGTCACCGCACTGACGAACCCAGACCGAACCGCACGGCGAGAAAACCTGCCGAAGCTGCTCCGGCTCCGAGACTTTATGAAATATCCGAGCCGCTTTTCAATACCGGAGCTCGTGAGAGAGAAGTACAGGAGGTTTTTGGTGGAAGTACTGATAACAAGAAGAATGGTTGAACTGGTGAGGTCCGAGGCCGCGAAGTGCCGGGCACAGAGCATGTCCAAAATGCAGTTTGCATCTAACTGGGCGGAGGTGGCCGACGCTCTTGAGGCCGCGACGGCGGTTCTGAGTGAGAAGCTGGAGGCTCAAAATGCTAGTTGGAGATGTGGTTAACAAGTATTCGCCGTCCTTTGGTGTCGACTATCAATACCCGGACCGGCCAAAGACCCTGCCGGGACGAGTAGTGTACATACACCCTAAACGCAGATTCTTTGTCCTCCAATTTGATTTTGACCACGGGCGCTCGTTTTGCCAAAGCTTTTCATTCCACGGGGATAGATAAAGGCGCTCACAGCCAATAATACCGAAGCCCGCCCCGGCTGAAAAAAGGACATGAGGATGCTAAGTCAGTACTTGTTGAGAGCCGCCAGCGCTTTAAGCGGCAGTCGAAAATCTGTAAGTAGTAGTGCAGTGAAAGGAGCGGTGAAAATGGCTGAGTCAAATGAATTAAAGGAAATTAGCCGATACTTTTACTCGAATTGCCTTGTAGAGGCTATAAAAGCAAAAATAAGAAACCCCAAGGTAAAAATAATAACGCATCATATATCAGGCACAAAGATACCCCATTTTTTGTGGGAAAATGGTGAAAATTATCTTTACGATTTTGGGGCTGACTCAAGAATTTGTACACCGCTGATGTTCAAAGGTTGCATACGAAAAAGAGTTAAACCCCGCGAAGAAGCCGAAGCAGCGTTAAAGGAGGGCAAAGTGTGATGTATGAGCCGCCAAAACGCCGAAAACTAACGAAAGCGGAGAGACTTGCTGTTTATGACAAATGCGGCGGTCGTTGTGCCTATTGCGGGTGCGAAATATCAATAAATCAGATGCAAGTCGACCATGTCATTCCAATGGAATTTCACGATGCATATAAAGCCACGGGGGAAGACATTGACTGTATTGATAATATGCTCCCTGCTTGTCGGAGTTGTAATAATTATAAATCGTCGCTTACGCTCGAAAAGTTTAGGTCGGCTATAGAAAGATGGCCGGAGGTGCTAAAAAGAGATAGCGTTACATATCGCAATGCTCTACGTTTTGGTATGGTGACCGCAAATCCGCGTCAGGTAGAGTTTTATTTTGAAAAGGAGGGCAACGATGAAAATTAAAGATGTAAGCGAAATAATATCTGAAATCAGCTTTTGCGATTGGGCGCATGAAAATAAACTATGTACCTACAAATCAACGGGGTACTCAGATTGCGAAATCAGCCAAGCAAAAATAGCCCTTCGAGCCTAGCAAGAGCGCGAGAACCCGCAACCATTGACGCTGGACGAGTTAAGGGCGATGGTTGGGGAGCCGGTTTGGATAGAAACGATTGAGGGGGCAAACCCTATTGTGCTATAGTTGGGGGTATTTCTAATACAGCTGTACATTAGATACTGATGCCAAGTGCAGAGAAAGCGTGTAACTAATTGGGTACCTAATGTGTCTAAATTGGACACGACAACAGAAAAGGGGGATGCGGAGCTGCGTGCTCCGCATCTTTACATTATAAATTAGGAGGCGTTTACATTGTCGAGAGATAATTTCAAGTTGGCAGCAGACGCTGACAGGCGGGACATTGACTGCTTTGCCTTCGAGCGAGATGCGCAAGGTCGCCCAATGTGTATAGCTCTAAAGCATCCGTATTGTCTTGCCGCTGATGCAAAGCCGTGTTCATTCCAAACACCACGCCCTAAAAATAAAAAGGAGGCAGAGTCTTGGCCAAGTCAAAACGACTGATCACAATGACGGCTGGGCGGCTGGTATATAGCGTTTGCTATACGCAAGCGAAATCGTCTGATTCGGAAAAGGTTCGAGCAGCTAAGAATAAATGCAGCTCGCTTGCGCGGCAGAAAATGAATTTCAACGCACTATATAAAAAGCTGCAGCTGCTCATAGCTGCTAACTTCACCCGGCATGATTTATATGTGACGTTTGGATTTGATGATGAGCATCTCCCTGCGAACCGGCGCGAGGCAAAAAAGATTATTCAGAAGTTCTTTGATCGCGTGAGAGCATATCGGAGGACCAATGGTGAGGAACTTAAATACATATATGCTGTGCATGAGCTGCAGGACGACGGCAGCAGGAGATTGCATTTCCATATGATTATCAATGCTACTCCCGGGCAAAAGGACTATGAAATGATCCGATCACTCTGGGAATGGGGTACAAACATTGAGATAAAAGAAATCTGCCGGTCAGAGTATTACCATCACGATGACTTCCTCGAACTAGCTCAGTACTTGGCTCGTGAGCGGAATCCAGAGGCACCACTCACGGCGGTTGGCGATAAGGGCTTTGTTGGATCACGTAATTTATCAAAACCAATAAGAACGTCTGAACTGGTTGACGACGGCTTAACCGTGTGTGCTCCACCCGGTGCACACACGCTTGACACAGACTTTAAATCAAACGAGTACGGGCAATACTCATATATATCTTATTTGCTGCCAGAGACAAAACCGGAGCGCCGGGCTCCACGCTATACCAAGCGCAAAATAGAATAAAGCTTATATTTTTCTGACTCGGGGTTGTGTATATCTTTAGGAGAAAGCAAGAAAAATCAATGAAAGGAGCGGTTTTGTATTGCAAACAAACACAAGATGTAGTAGAATTAGCATAGAAGATGGATGGCTAATCTGTCCAAGTTGTGGAGCCAAGCTGATGCACATATTGCCAGCTACGACGGCTCAACGTTTGCCGGTGTTCTGCCGGAAATGCAAACGCGAACATGTTGTGAATATCGAAAGCGTGCCCGAGGCCGTGAGCCCAGCGCCGCTGCTTGTCGAGTCCGTTGAGACCTAAGCATTCCCAAGTTGTTGGGAGCTTAGGTCTTTTTTGTTTTCTCTGGAGGTGGTAGGCATGACGCTGCGGCTGTGCAGCAGATGCGGCCGACCTACGCCTAACCGCCCTGCTGTGTGTGATGAATGCCTGGTCAAAGAGCCTGAAAGCAAGCGCGAAAAGAACAGGTGCTACGATGCTAGACTTCGCGATCCTCGCGCCGATGCTTTCTACCACAGCGCGACCTGGAAGAACATGCGCGCCGCGTATCTCGCGTCAATCGGGTACCTCTGCGAGGACTGTGTTGAAGAGGCTGTAAGGGGAGAGCGAAGCGAGGATAACATACAGGTGGCGACAGACGTTCACCACGTTGTTCCGATTGCAATCGACTGGTCGCTCCGGCTGAGCTGGTCGAACCTTAGAGGCTGCTGTGACCGTCACCATAAGGAGAAAAGGGCGAAAAAGCCTTAGGGAGAGGGCACCCGAAAAAGTACGACAGTTTGTCTTGCAACACCGCGCGGCATCAGCCATGGGGAGAAAAGTCCCCGATCAGGTTTTGGGATGGCGGCGGGGGAAGAGGGCAAGCCGGGATGTGCCGGAAAGCTCTTTAAGCCGAATTGTTTTTTCAGCTGTCACGGGCCTTACAGGCGCAGGCGCACGGGCATGTGCACGCCTCGGGCGCGGGAGGCAAAACCAACGGAATTTTGATTAAATTTTTCACTCTTGGGAGGTGATATCTATGCCAAATCAGAGACAGCCTGTCAGCCTGATCGAGTACAAGGGCCGTACTCACCTGACAAAGGCAGAGATCGCCGAGAGGCGGTCAAGCGAAATCAATGCGCCGGCGGACAAAGTTGAGCCACCTAAATATCTGAACAGCAAGCAGAAGGAGGAGTTTAACAGACTTGCCGCGGAGCTCATTCCCCTGGACATCGTGTCCAATTTGGACACCGGCGAACTCGCCAGGTATGTTGTCGCTCATTCCCTCTATGAGCGCTACACAAAGCAGATGCGCCAGCTGCCGAAGAAGAAGGCGAAGCGTATGCGCCGGCAGGCAGAGGAAAACGGAACGCCTATAGACGACGACGTTTCCGATGAGGAGCTGGCGCTTGACCTGGAGCAGGAGCTTTCCGACCTGCAGCACAGGTATTTTGACCAGTGCGAGAAAACCGCCCGGGCACTGGGTCTTAACATATCCGCCCGGTGTAAGCTCGTTATCCCCAAAGCGCCGGAGCCTCCGAAACAAAACAAATTCACACGCTTTGAGAAGGGTGAGGAGACAGGTTGACTAATGTCGTCATAAAGCAGCCTGACCGGGCAACGGCCTATGCCGAAACAGTCGCCGCGGGTGACGTCGTATGCTGCCGGCTTCATCGGCTTGCCTGTGAGCGCCATCTTAGAGACTTGTCCCGTGTGGGATCTCCGGACTTCCCTTATCACTGGGATCCTCCCCGCAGTGAGGAAATCCTGGACTTTGCCGAAACTTTGACCATTCTTGAAGGTCCGGAACCCCGGCCTGTAAAGCTTTACGGCTGCCAGTGTTTTGATCTGGGTGTCCCAATGGGATGGAAAAACAGAAATAACCTCCGACGGTTCCGCCGTAAATACAAATCTGTGGCAAGACAAAACGGGAAGACCTTTGAAAACGGTATCACCGGCTCCTATCTGGGGGCTTTTGGAGGGTATAAGCTCGGTAAACTCTTCTGTGTGGCTACGGGCAAAAAGCAGGCCCGATTAGCCTGGGAAGAGATACGGAATTTCATCCTTGCCGACGGGGATCTCGCTGAATACTTCCAGATAAAAGACTATATAGCGAGGGCGGGGGAGCGCCTGTCAGCTTTGCAGGAGCCGCCTTCTATGTGCGCGAGGAAGCGGATATTGACAAGATCGCCAACAGAATCGTTGAGAAAATGATCCGCGCCCAAGAGCTCAGCGTCTGAGCGGAGGTAGGGATATGAAAATCATATTTAGGGACACGGCCGCGAATTCTGAGCTTATTCTTCCGGTGACGCCCCCGATATTCGAGATCTCTCATGGAATCAATGTCGAGACTGTAAATATCCATACGCTGGGGGATGTGGCGCTGGCCGGATACGGCACTCTGCCAAATCTTAAGCTCGACGCCCTTTTCCCTGCCCGGCGCTATGCATTTGTTCAGGCGACGACGTTCCTTTCTCCCTATCAGTATGTGGCTAAGTTTGAGGCGTGGATAGACAGGCGCACTGTGCTGCGCTTCGTTGTGTCCGACACGCCTGTCAATCTGCCGGTACTCGTTGAGGATATCACCTGCAGAGAGCAGGACGGGACGGGAGACGTCTACGCAACGATCAATATGCGCCAGTATCGTCAGCTCGCAGCCCCCAAGACTCAGGAACAGGAAACGAAGAATGAGCCCAGGGCGGACAGGGGGAGCAGCGCGCCGGCGGCGCAGACTTATACCGTCGTCTCAGGCGACACCCTTTCCGGTATTGCCCGGAAGTTTTACGGCAACGCGATGCTTTATCTTTCCCAGGCAGACAAGCTATGGCAGGAGCTCTATCAGATTGTTAAGGAGCACTCGCTCGGCAATCCGGAGCAGTTAACAATTTTTTAGGAGAAGATATGCAAATAGAGAAGATTGCCGCCGACAAAATGAGGGCGGCTGAATATAACCCGCGGAAGGACCTGAAGAGCGGCGACGCGGAATATGAAAAGCTCAGACGTTCCATTGAGGTTTTCGGCTATGTTGAGCCTGTGATCTGGAATAAACAGACCGGGAACATTATAGGCGGTCATCAGCGCTTTAAGGTGCTGCGGGATATGGGTGTGACTGAAATCGACTGTGTCGTTGTCGACTTAAACGACAAAAACGAGAAGGCTCTAAATCTAGCGCTGAACAAGATTTCAGGCTCATGGGACAACGATAAGCTGGAGGCGCTGCTTCGGGAAATTGATACCGACTGCTTTGACGTTTCCGTCACCGGCTTTGACGCACCGGAGATGGCCGCGCTGTTTCGCAGCGGCGACCTTGCCGGTGTGCGGGAGGATGATTTTGATGAGGAGCCTCCGGAGGAGCCGTTCACCCGGGCGGGGGATGTCTGGCAGCTCGGGCGGCATCGGCTGATCTGCGGGGATGCGACTCGGCCCGAGACATATTCGGCGCTTATGGGCGGTCGGCCGGCGGCGCTTGTTGTCACTGATCCGCCGTATAACGTGGCGTATGAGGGCGTGGCAGGTGCTTTTGAAAACGACAACCTAAACAGCGAATGCTTTAGGAAGTTCCTGATGGACGCTTTTACAGCTATGTACGGAAGCCTTGAGGACGGCGGAAGCATCTATGTGTTTCACTCCGATCGGGAGACTGTGAGTTTTCATACGGCTTTTGCGGAGGCTGGCTTTTTTGCTCATCAGACTTGTGTATGGGTTAAAAACTCGGCGGTGATGGGGCGCTGCGATTACCAGTTTGACTATGAGCCGATCCTATACGGCTGGAAGCCTACTGCCGGGCATCGTTGGTATGCAGATCGCAAGCAGCGCACGGTCTGGAACTTTGACCGTCCTGCAAAGAGTAAGTTGCACCCTACAACAAAACCTGTGGCGCTGATGGCATATCCCATTGTCAACAGTTCTATGCAAGGAGATGTGGTGCTCGACCCCTTCGGCGGTAGCGGCTCTACGCTGATTGCGTGTGAACAGACCGGCCGAAGCTGTTACATGATAGAAATTGATAGGGGATATGTGGACGTTATTGTTTCCCGGTATGTTGCCATGTGCGGCGGGGAAGAGGTGGTGCTCATGAGAGGCGGGGAGCAGTTACCGTGGAATTGTCTTGAGGCTGGAGCGCCGGGAAGGTAAGCGGATAGGTATAGCTATATGGAAAAATAAACAATCCCCCAGATTGTTTATTTGTATAGAGAAAAAATGCTGATTACAGATGCCATCTGTGTAATGTGCTAAAGTTTAGTTGTAAGAATTGTGGATTATTTAATCGGGGCGAATATTGTAAAAATGTGGGCAATTGATATATAATAGATTAATTATAATATTTTTTGTATTTCGCAGTAGAATGTGTCCAGTTTGGACACCGAATTTAAGTGACGGATGCTGTAAATAAAGAGGTGAACTTAGTGAATTATTCCCCGTTACGCTATCCAGGGGGCAAAAACAAGATTACTCCATTAATTCGTTTGATTATTGAAAAAGCTGGATGCGCCGGAACCACATATATTGAGCCGTTCGCCGGTGGCGCTGGAGTTGCACTAAGTTTATTGATAGACGGTGTAGTTAATCAAATTGTTATCAATGATTATGATAAGGCGGTTTATTCCTTTTGGCGTGCGTTAAAAGAAACTCCGCAAGAATTGATTAATCTTGTTGAACATACACCCCTCACAATAGATGAATGGCGGCATCAAAAAGAAATATATTGCACTCAGAATAGAAGATATTCTATTGAATTGGGATTTGCAGCATTCTATCTTAACCGGACAAACAGGTCTGGCATACTTAGTGCTGGCCCAATAGGAGGATACGACCAAAACGGTAACTATGGAATGGATGCCCGTTTTAATCGGGAGGTATTGATACAACGTATTCAAGAGATTGCAAACTACAGAAATCAAATAATAGTTTATAATAAAGAAATACGAAGTTTTATTAAAGGCGTACTTCCTAAATACCAAGAACATGCGTTTATATACTTCGACCCACCTTATTACGGAAATGGTCAAAGACTTTATAAAAACTCTTTTTTGCCAACAGATCATGTCGATATTGCCAACAGCATTATAAGCGGCGTTAATTGTAAATGGGTCATTACTTATGATGATGTTCCAGAACTCAGAGAAATTTATTCAGATTTTGCGCAGAGACAATATTATCTGGATTATAGTGTAGCTAATAAAGGAAAAGGCTCCGAGATCATCATTTTTAAATCCCCTAGCCTGATACCAACTACTGATGAAGTGCAGGCGCATATGGGGAATTTCCAACTAACCGAAATATAGGTAAGGATTAAAGGTTATGTACAAAAAGATTCAAATAAACGATTTCCGGCTTTTCCATAATCAGACGATACTTTTAGGTCAATATTTGACTGTTTTGAGCGGAAGAAACTCAACGGGTAAATCGACAATATTAGGTATGATTGCCAACTCAGGAGAGCTAAAGAAGAAGGATGGCGTTACATATTCATCACGGGCTTTCCGTGCAGAGTTCAGCGAGCTTTTTAAGGGAAGTCGGGAATTTGATGCCGTTGGGGCAGAACGCTTTGTAATCACTCTTAGCGATGAAGATGGTAACGAAACAGACTACCGCAGTTTTAGAACTGCATGGCAAACTAAAGATCAATATAGACGGAAAAAGCGTGCGGAAGTACCAGAAAATCCGGATGCTGTAGTGTCCGAAGATGCCCCTAAAAACAAAGAACAACATGAAGAACGCTTTAGAGTTATCCCCTTTAAAAAATTAGAAAATGGGAGAAAAACAGAAGCTAAATTTAATTATCCTGTTCTTTATCTAGGGTTATCAAGGTTGTTTCCTATTGGTGAATCTCAAGATGCTTCTATTTCATCAAAGAATATAGTCTTTAAGTCTGAAGCTCACCGCAGTTGGTTTATAGAAAAATATAAAAATATTCTTTCAATGCAGAGTGATTTGCATGAGATAACTAATTACTCCATTGGGGAGACTGATAGAAAGAGCGGCATAGGTATTAGCACAGATAATTATGACTATCTCACAAACTCATCTGGACAAGACAACCTTGGACAAATACTTTTAGCCATGCTATCTTTCAAAAAGCTTAAAGAAGAACAAGGTGATCAATGGTGCGGCGGTGTTCTTCTTATCGATGAGATTGACGCTACGCTTCATCCTGCTGCTCAAAATAAACTAATTAAACTATTTATTCAAGAGGCGAAAGAAACTCAGCTACAAATTATCATAACCACTCATAGCATTAGCTTTTTGAGGGATATTTGTACACGAACTGCATATAATAATCACGATGAATCTGTGAATAATAAGATTGAGCTTTACTACTTAACAAATGCCAATCGTAGGCTAGAAGTAAAGCGCAACACTCCGTTCACCGAGATTGAGAGTGATTTAATGGTTAATTCCATTGTTCAAAACAGTAATAAAATTAAGCTCTATTCTGAAGATGCTGAAGCTCGGTGGTTCTTATTTAATATTGTTGGTGATTATCTGCCGTATATTGATGTACTTGATGTAACCATTGGATGTGACCAGTTAATAAATCTCTATAATGCTGATCTCCAGTATTTCGGAAATACTCTCATTGTATTTGACGGTGATGTAGAAGAAAAGCAGCTCAGCAAAATCCCCGAGCAGACGCGAGATAATTTAGGAAATATTCTCATACTTCCAGGCGGTACGAATCCCGAGAAAGTCATTTATAACTATTTGATTTCGTTAGGTCCAGAGCACGACTTTTGGTCTGGGGGCGCACAGAAGGTTGGTTTTACATGGGACTATTTTAATGAGCATGGTCCTTTTTCTGATGATTATTGTCAAGAAAAGGACAGAGAAAAATGCAAGAAATGGTTTATTAACCATCGACAGTATTTTGACAATACAAAACTTATGGATTATTGGATGAGAGATAACGCTGAATTGGTTAGTGCTTTCAAAGAAATCTTCAAAGTTGCCCATAATCATATTGCAAAGAGAATGATGACGTTTACCATTGATGACTAAAAAAGCGCAACTTGCGTTCCTGCTTGTGCTATTAGATATATATATATAGCGAGGCTAAATCAGCATTTAGTTTTTTGAAATAATAAATATAAGAAGTACTTGTTGGTAATAATGTTGGTAATAAATCAATAAGTGTGTTGGTAACCGAGTTGGTAGCAAGTGAAATCTGCTCACCATAGGCGACATTTTTATTAATAAAACAGCAGCAAATGAAAAACCCGCAAAGCATTGATATTTCAATACTTTGCGGGTTTTTGGCGGAGAAGGAGGGATTTGAACCCTCGCTACGCTCATCACGTACTACTCCCTT
>ENA-UOXR01004366-UOXR01004366.1-bioreactor-metagenome-genome-assembly--contig:-NODE-4366-length-11150-cov-4.456602_pt1 | contig 11150 bp, 5 predicted proteins | sample MGYA00238164_ERZ764825 | MGnify/ENA primary metagenome ERZ764825 (study PRJEB28920, sample SAMN05720171) | bioreactor metagenome | isolation source: Anaerobic biogas reactor | place: USA:Washington...
GATAAGAACCTGTATCCGCGCCGCAGGCGATGCGCCCATGCCGCGCGGCGAGGTTTCAATGCCGTCGCCGACCGAGGGGTCTCTCCGTTGCCCGTTCGCCACTGGCACAAATTGCTTGTCGTGGCCCTGTGCCTGATGCTGGCCGACTGTGGCCAGAAGACGCAGTTGGTCAATGACATGCCATTGCCGCCGTTCGGCTCGCCGCGACACAGCGGGTTGGCAACTGTTGCGGTCGAGAAGCCGCCTGCGGGGCCTTCCCGCCACGACGTGAACCCCAGCCAATGGATCCCCTCGGCCAAGGAGTCGAAGTGGCGGTTCATCGTCGTCCATCACAGCGCGAGCACCCGGGGCAATGCGGCCTCGTTCGACAAGGCCCACCGCGATCGGGGATGGGACGAACTGGGCTACCATTTCGTCATCGGTAACGGATCCCTGAGCGGCAACGGCGAAGTCGAGGTCGGTCCACGGTGGAAGAAGCAGAAGTACGGGGCTCACTGTGGGGTTCGCGACCATCCCGAGTACAATCGTGTCGGCATCGGCATCTGCCTGGTCGGCCACTTCAACGAAGGCAAACCGTCCGAGGCCCAGATGGAGAGTCTCGCCCAGTTGGTGCGGTGGCTGATGGCCCGCTACGATATTCCCAAGAGCCGCGTCCTCGGTCATGGCATGCTCAAGGCCACCGACTGCCCCGGCACAAAATTCGATTACAACGACCTGTACCGGCGGCTGTGATGCGGCATTGCCGCCAGGTGCCCGTGCTCGGCGGTGTTCCTCGGGCGTCATACGCGATTCGGCTGTGGGATCAAACAGGATCGGCCTCGACGTGTCCCTGGAAGGGGAAGGTCGAGGCCGATGGTTCGTGCTGCCATCAAACGAGTGGCAGGGGGGCAATCAGGGCTGGCCCGGTCCCGGCGACAGCTCGATCCGCCGCACGTCGCACACGTTCATGTCCAGATCCACACGGAACCCCTTGATGCCCCAGACGCGGACGGTCTGGCCGACCAGTGGCTCCATGGTGGCCGCATTCCCGTTGAGCAGGCAGATGTAATTGACCTGGGCGTCTTCCAGGCGATAGGCGAAGGCCATCACGGCCGTCATCCTGCGCAGGACGCCTTCGAAATCGTAACTGACGGCCGGGGAGTCTCCCGTTCGCCCCATCCGCTGGGCCTGGCGCTGCTCGGCCTCGCGGCGAATGGCCTCGAGCTGCTGCTGGAGCTTCTGATTGTCGGCATCGATCTTCGCCGCCTTCTCCTGGAGCGACTTCTGGAACTCGATCACCGCGAGCGACTGGGCGGCTGCACTCTTGACGTAGTCGGCCTCGGCCTTCTCGGCGACCTCCTTGAGGGTGGCCTCGACCTCGTCCCAGCGGCGCTCCGCGAGCGGCTTCGCGAGCTCGCCCTTGACCATGGCCTGGGCCGACGTCAGCGTTTCCGCCTGGGGGTCAATCCGGATCGGACGGACCTCCACCTTGCTCGTGTCGATGTGCAGCGGCCCCTCGCTTCCGCCTTCGTCTGTGCGGGAGGGTTCAACGGTCTGCGGCTCGACCAGGTACTGGCTTCGCACGCACACCCTGGCCCCGGCCGGCGTGGCGATGATGTAGTAATCGCCATGCTGTCCCTCGATCGTGACGGCCTCGCTCTGCGGCAACTGGGCGATCACCGCCCACGTGCGCGGGCTCGCTGGGTCGCGGGCATAGACCCGGGCCATGGCCGCGCTCACACTGCCGGCTTTGCCCGAGGCGTCGGCGGCCACATCGCTCTTTCTGATCAGGGGAACCACGCTCTGCGGAGGCGCGATGTACGTCCAACCGCCGGAACTGCCCAGAGTCTGGACCGTGGCCTTGTCTTCGAGTTTCAGCAATTCATAGTAGTACATTCCCGGCCCGCTGCGCACGTTGACCGCGGTGCCGTTGACCACCATGGGGACGGTCGCGGCGGCAGACGGCGCAACAGCCGGGGCCGCCGTGTCGGTCGCCGCCGTCTCTGTCGCGGGCGCGTCGACGAATCCCGTGCCGGTCCAGCGACGCTCGATGGTGGGGGGCTGGGCGGTTTCCGGCGCGGTTGTCTGTGCCCGGCACGTATCAACGGCTGCCAAGGCAATCACCACGGTCCAAAACGCTGCGATGGATCGAGTCATGGCTCCAATCCCTTTCGTCGGTCGCCTTGAATTAAGGGCGTTTCGTCAGGCACGGAACGTCGGCGAAATGCCGCTTGGATAGGCTACCAGTAGCGTCTTGCACCGTCAACGAAAAACCCCTTCGTCTCGAACCGCGATGACGCTCAGGGCGCAGGGCCCGAGGTTCGCGTCCGTTGCTGGTGGAAACGCCGCACTGCCGACCGGGTGGGGAATCTGGCCAGGAATACCTGGCCGGCGGACACAATTGACAGAACTCCGCAGAATGGCTATCATATTCGCCAATGATGAACTTGCCTGTGCCCCGCGGGTGCTGTTGCTCGGGCGATGGCGGCGGCCATGTCACGTGCGAGTTCGGGCGCCCGGAGTGCAGCAGGCACCCCTGTTTGGCCGATACAGCCTGAATGCCATCCTGATCTGTCTGTTCCGGCTCTCTACGAGAGTGCTGATGAGTGATAGAGAAAGCAAGCTCTCCATGACGCGTCCGTGGCCCCTGTGGCTGCGCAACCTTCTGGTCGCGCTGGCTCACCTTGGTCTGTTCGCCCTGTCCTTCTGGGGTGCGTACTGTCTGCGACTGGATTTCAAGCTGCCGCCGCTGACGCTGAACGCCGGCGATGTCTCGATCGAGTTCAGCCGCTACTGGGACAGCCTCTACCAGTTGCTGCCCCTGGTGCTTGTCATCAAGGTGGCGGTCTTCTGGTACTTCCGCCTCTACAGCAGTTGGGGCCGCTACGTGGGCGTGCAGGACCTGATCGAGACCTTCAAGGCCAGCCACGTATCGACCGCGATCATCGTTATCGCGGTGCTGGTCTACACCTACATTCTCAAGAGCCAGTACGACCACACGTTGCCGATTCCCGGCGCGGTGTTCATCACCGATTGGGCCGGAACCATCGCCCTGGTCGGCGGCGTGCGATTTGCCATCCGGATCTACCGTGAGGGCATGCGCCCCGTCGCCGCCGGCGGTCTGGCCAATGTGCTGATTGTCGGGGCCGGCGACGCCGGCGAGGCCGTGCTTCGGGAGATGCAGCGGTTGCCCGTCGAGCGGTACCGCGTGGTCGGGTTCGTGGACGACAATCCCAACATCCGCGGCGCTCGCATTCATGCCGTCCCGGTGCTCGGCGACACCAGCCAGATTGGCGCGATCTGCCACGACTACGAGGTCGAGGAACTGGTCATTGCCCTGGCCAGCCCCACACGGCAACTGCTGCGTCGGATCATCGAGTTCTGCAAGGGGTCGAAGCTGATCTTCCGCATTGTGCCCGGCGTGGCCGACCTGATCGAGGGACGCGCCGACCTGACGCACCTCCGTGAAGTGGATATCAACGACCTTCTCGGCCGCGAGGAAGTCAAGCTCGACATGGAGAGCATCGGGCACATGCTCACCGGCAAGACAGTCCTGATTTCCGGCGCCGGAGGATCGATCGGATCGGAGATGTGTCGCCAGGTGCTGCCCTTCAAGCCTCAGTTGCTGGTGCTCCTCGAACAGGCCGAGAACGCCATGTTCTTTATCGAGCGGGAGTTGAAGGCCTCGTTCCCGGACATCGCCCTGCAGCCGGTCATCTGCGACGTGTACGACCTTACGCGGCTGAAGGACACGTTCGACCGCTACAGGCCGCACGTGGTGTTCCATGCCGCCGCCCACAAGCACGTGCCCCTGATGGAACAGAACCCGTGCGAGGCCATCAAGAACAATATCTTCGGCACCAAGAACATGGCCGACATGTGTTGCCAGCACGGCGTCGAGTCCATGGTCATGATCTCCACCGACAAGGCCGTGAACCCGACCAGCATCATGGGCTGCACCAAGCGCGTCGCCGAGATGTACTGCCAGTGGCTCAATACATCGGGCAAGGCCACGGAGACTCGCTTCGTCACCGTGCGATTCGGCAACGTCCTCGGCAGCAACGGCAGCGTCGTGCCGATCTTCCGTCGCCAGATCGCCCAGGGCGGCCCCGTTACGGTCACGCATCCCGAGATGCGGCGGTACTTCATGACCATTCCCGAGGCCAGCCAACTGGTCATCCAGGCCGGCGCCATGGGCAAGGGCGGCGAGATTTTTGTTCTCGACATGGGCGAGCCCGTCAAGATCGTCGATCTGGCCCGCGACATGATCACCCTCTCGGGGTACCGTCCCGGCGTGGACATCAAGATCGAGTTCACCGGCATGAGGCCCGGCGAGAAGCTCTTCGAGGAGCTTCGCATCTCCGGCGAGGGCGTGCTGCCGACCCATCACGACAAGATCAGCATCTGGGAGGTCCGTCCCAGCACCGACGACCAGATCGCCGCGGCCATGGAGGCCCTGGCGCCGGTTTGCAACAACAACTCGCGCGACGCCGTAGTCCAGGCCCTCAGGGGCATCGTCCCCGAGTTCCAGCCCGAGAATCACAACTGACCCTCCCACGCTGTCGGGGTTCCGCCTGTCGCACTTTCATCGTGTGCCGCTTTCCGTCGCAGCGCGGAAATCGGTTGCCGATGTCGCCCGCCGGAGGTAGAGTACGCCATCCGGTGGAACATCCGTCCCCTTGTCGGTGATTGACCATGAGGCTATACCGCGATCCGGTTCACGGCGACATGCTCCTGTCGCCGCTGGCCTGTGCCGTCCTCGATACGCCGGAGTTCCAGCGTCTTGGCCGCGTGATGCAGCTGGGGTTCGCCCACCTGGTGTTCCGCGGCGCCACGCACACGCGCCTGGCCCACAGCATCGGCGCCTACTGGGTCAGCCGCGAGATGCTCCGGCACATTCATGTCAACCACGAGCGGCTGCACCTGCCGGCGCCGGCGGCGCTCCAGGGCGGCAATGCGTCGGGCGGCGGCGGGCTGGGCCCCGAGGCGCTGGCCGAGGTGGTCTCGATTGCCGCACTGCTGCACGACATCACGCACATTCCCTTCGGCCACACGCTCGAAGACGAGTTGCAGGACGTGTACCTGAAGCACGACGCCCTGGACAGTCCGCGGCTGTGGTGGCTGCTCTTCGACCGGCGAAGCGGTCTGGCCCGCGTCTTCCAGAGCGTGCAGCCATATGTGCCCGGCCTCGACAACCGCACGCTTCGCTGGCTGGTCTACCTGGTCCTTGCCTTCCGCGAGGACGACGAGGGCGGCGGCCGCCGGTTTCCTGCGCTTCTGGCCGAGGCCCGCGACCGGGCCGGCTCGCGACGCGGCGACGGCGACGACGGGTGCCGCTCCTTCGGCGATTTCCTCGACGAGGCCGCACGCCAGTACGAGTGCCTGAGTCGCCGCGGCCTCATTCATCCGTTCATGGCCGACATCGTCTCCGGCACGGTCTCGGCCGATCTGCTCGACTACCTTGCCCGCGACCTCTACTACACGGGGCTCGAAGGCGGTTACGATCGCCGGTTGCTCCACTACTTCTTCATCGGCCGCGACGAGCACGCCGCCGACCGGCTGGCCATCGACGTCCTGAACCCTCGCGGCTATGCACGCATCGACCTCACGACCGAGGTGATGAACCTGATGCGGCTGCGGTACTCGATGGCCGAGCGGGTCTACTACCACAAGACGAAGGTGGCCGCCTCGGCCATGCTGGCACGCGGCCTGCTCGGCCACGACCTCCCTGCCGACAGCAACCCGTACGACGACGCCGAATCGGTCCTGTGTCCCGAGATGAGCGACGAGGAGATGATCCGTCGCCTGGCCCACGCGGCGCACGACGGCCGCGGTGCTGCTTCCGAGGTGCTCTCGGCCGCCGAGGCACGCGACCTGGGCCGCGCGATCTACCACCGGCGACTCTGTACGCCGGTCGTGGTCCTGACCGAAGCGGCCGTACGCGATGCCGGAGGCGCCGAGAGGGTGGTGGACCTGCTCCGTGGCCGGCCCGGCGGGCGGCAGCGTCTCGCGGCTATCGAGGAACGCCTGGCCGCCATGACCGGCCTCGGCCGCCACGGCGCGCTGGTCTACTGTCCCCCGATCAAGATGCAGGCCAAGGCCATCTCCACACCGGTGCGATTCGAACTGAATCGCATCGTGCCGCTGGCTCGCCACCCGGAGTTCCGCGACGAGGCCGAACTGCTCAATCGCAAGTATCGTGCTCTGTGGAAGGCCTTCGTCTTCGTTGCGCCCGAGGCCCTGGCGGCCCCCGGCCTGCCTCGCCGCATCGCCGAGGAGTTCTGTGCCGCCCTGGGGTTGCCTGCCGCCAAGGCCGCCGACATCCTCGTTCCTGTCAATGGCCACGCAGCCGATCGGTGATCAGAAGGGGATGGTCTCGTCCTCGGTCGGACGCGACGTGGGGTAGTTGCGCTTGAACGAACGCTCGATCTCGTCGCGCGTCAGCATCAGCGACGTCGGCCGCCCGTGCGGGCACGTGGCGGACGGCTGATCGCCCCCGCGGTGGGACAGCAGCGCCTGCATCTCGTCCTGTGACAACACGTCGCCGGCCTTGACCGCCGCGCGGCACGCCATCCGGTGAAGCAACTCGTCCAGCAGATCCTCCACCGCCGGCTGCACGGGGTTCTCGGCCATCCAGTCCAGCAGGTCGCGCAGGACTCGCTCCGGCTGCGCACGCTGGCCGAGCATCGACGGAAACGCCTGGACCCCGACGGAGCGGCTGCCGAATGCCTCGAACTCGACGCCCAGGCGCGCCAGCGCCTCGCGATGTTGGTTCAGAAACGCCATCTCGGTTTCGGTCACGTCCACCACGGCCGGGATCAGGAGCCGCTGGCTCTCCAGCGGCCCGGCCGACAGCCTGGCGCGCAGTTCCTCGTACAGGACGCGCTCGTGCAGCGCGTGCTGATCGACGATGATCATGCCGTCCTCGGTCTCGGCCACGAGGTACGTGTTGTGCAACTGGAACGCCCTGGCCACCGGGGCCGCGGTGTCGCGGTCGGCCGCACTCCCGGGGGCACTCTGCCCGGCGGGCGGCTCCCGGTCCGGCCACTGTGTGTCTGCGGGCCTCCGCAGAGTCTCGCCCGCCGGCGACGGCGACCCGAGCGACGCTCCCGTGCCGCGCGAGGGTGGCGAGTACGCGAACCGACTCTGATTCGACCCTGCCGGCGGCGCGCGAAGGAAGTCGGCCAGCGACTGGCGTATGCGCTGCTCACGGTCCCCGCCGCCCGCTTCGCCGTCTGCTGCGTATCCGCCCGGCGACGCCAGGTTCTGGCCCACGTGCGGCGTCAGATCGGTTCCGAGCAGTTTCTCTCGCAGCGTGGTCAGCACCTCGTGATACACCTGCTGCGCGTGCCGCAGACGCACTTCGATTTTCGTCGGGTGAACATTCACGTCCACCGCATCGTGCGGCACCGTGAGGAACAGAAACACCACCGGTTGGCGGTTGATCTCGACGAGGCCGCGGTACGCCTCGCGGACGGCGTGCAGCAGGCTGCGGTCGCGGATGTAGCGGCCGTTGATGTAGAGGAACTGCCATCGCGTCGAGGTGCGCGTCTGCGACGGCGCAGCGATCAGTCCCCAGAGTCCGCACCCCGCCGAGTCGTGCCTGATCTCAATCAGGCTCTCGGCCATGTCGCGACCGTAGAACGTGGACACCCGGTCGCGAAGGCTCTGGCCGTGCGGCAGATCGTGAACGAGCCGCCCGTTGTGCCGCAGCCGTATCGCCACCTGCGGGTAGGCCAGGGCCGTCCGCGCCACCACGTCCACGATGTGCCCCAACTCCGTGGCGTCGGCCTTCAGAAACTTCCGCCGCGCTGGAATACTGTAGAACAGGTTCCGCACCTCAATGCTCGTGCCGGGCGCCGCTCCGGCCACGCGCACCGGTTCGATGCATCCGCCCTCGACGCGGACGCTGTGACCCTCGACCGCCTCGGCCCGCCGCGTCGTCACCGTCATCTGGCTCACCGACCCGATCGACGGCAACGCCTCCCCGCGGAAACCGAACGTCGTGATGTGGTCCAGGTCATCGCTCGTCAGCAGCTTGCTCGTGGCGTGGCTCGCCACCGCCAGGGCCAGGTCCTCGGCCTCCATCACCACGCCGTCGTCGGTCACGCGGATCAGTTTCCGGCCGCCCTCCTCGACGTCGATCTCCAGGCGCGAGGCCTCGGCGTCCAGGGCATTCTCGATGAGTTCCTTGACCACGCTGGCCGGCCGCTCGATCACTTCGCCGGCGGCAATCTGGTTGACCAGGTGCGGATCGAGTTTCCGGATGACTCCCATGGCTTCTCCCTGTGTGCCGGGCCATTATAGGGCGCACCGCCTTCAGCGGCAAGCGCCGCGACCGTCCGGGGGGAGGGTTTCACCTCGACCGTCGTCGCCGCCGGGCTATAATGCCAGCCATGGCCTCGATGCGGACCCCATCGACTCTCGTCCTCGTGCTGATCCTGACGACGGTGACCGTCCCGGCCGCCGGATTCTGGTGGCTCGCGAGGCACAGCAAGGCGATTGCGTTTCTTCCCGAGCACTCCGGGGCTCAGTGGATTGTCGCTCCGGTGCCGGTGGACCTACGGCCGCGGCCTGCCGTCCGCATGGACACCGTCTTTCGCCGCCGCGTGACGCTCGACGCAGTCCCCGGCGAGGTCGACCTGCAAATCCGGGCCTTCCGCGGGCTCCAGGAAGTCCGCGTGAACGGTCAACGCCTCGATACCGATGAGAATCGCCCGTCCGGCCCCGCGTCATGGCGGCGCGAACTCCGCTTCGTCGGTGTGGCCGCCCATCTGCGGCCCGGCGACAACGACATCACCGTCACCGTCTTCAGTGACCGCGGCCCGCCGGCTCTCTGGCTGCGACTCCAAGGGCAGGGGTGTTCACTGGGCAGCGACGACCGCTGGGAGGCCTCCTGCGCCGGCGCCGCCTGGCGTCCTGCGCGTCCGGCCGATGCCGTGCCGCGCCATGCCATGGCCGACGCCACGGGCGATCCTTCCGCACCACCCAGACCCACCGCGGTCGAATCGCTTCGCCGGCAGTGGCCCATCGTCGCGGCCATCGGCGTCATGGCGGTCGTGGTCGTCGCTGCGGCGGCGGCCGTGCGGCACCGATGGGGCGGCGCTATGGAGGTCGAGGCGTTTCTCGTCGGCACCGAGCGCCGTATCGCCGTGCTCGCGATGGCCATTGCGGCTGTCTGGGCTGTCCTGTTCCTCCACAACCGCGAGGGTCTCCCTGCGGAAGTCGGCTTCGATGTCAACGGTCACGTCCAGTACCTGCGGATTCTGCTTGAGGAGGGTCGCCTTCCCCTGGCCGAGGACGGATGGCAGGCCTATCAGCCGCCGCTCTTCTACCTCCTTGCCGCCGCTGTGCTCAAACTCAAGGCGCTGGCCGCCGGCACGGACCAGGCACAGCAGGCCGTCCGCATGTTGACCATGGCGTTCGGCATCGCCCAGGTGCTGCTCGTGTTTGGCTGCGTGCGGCAACTCTTCCCGGAGCATCCGCGACGGCACTTGCTTGGACTCGTCCTGGCCGCGACACTGCCGGTGCACCTGTACCTCTACCAGTACGTCACCAATGAGGGGCTCGCCGCGACGCTGATCACGGCTTCTCTCTATGTCACGCTGCGCATCGTCCGCACGCCGGACGCCTCGTGGCGCCACTATGCCGCCCTTGGCGCGTGCCTTGGCGGCGCGATGCTCGCCAAGTTCTCCGCCCTGATCGTGCTGCCGGTGATTCTCGTTGTTCTCATCGGGCGCCTCGTCGTCGGCCGCCAGCGCCGGCTTGCCGTCTGGGCACGCACCGTCGGCCTGACTTGCCTCGTCGGCCTGCTGGTGTGCGGATGGCATTTCGCCCGTGTCTGGGCACGCTACGGACGCCCGATTGTCGGCAACTGGGACGCCGAAGCCGGACGCCCCTGGTGGCAGGCCCCGGGATGCCACACGGCCGATTACTACCTGGGCTTCGGTCGCTCGCTCGTCCAGCCGCTCTTCGCCGGCCTGTCGGGCTTCGCCGACGCGATCTACTCCACGTTCTGGGCCGACGGCTTCGCCGGCGGCAACACGGCCGTGCGGTACGGCCCTCCGTGGAATTGGGAACTCATGACCGCGCTGTCTCTGCCGGCGATGGTGCTCGTCGTGGCGGGAGTGGTCGGTCTGGCGGCTGCAGTGGTGCGCGTGGTCCGTCGTCCGACGGCGGCATGGATGCTCGTGCTCGGGGCAGGGGCCGTCACGCTCCTGGCCCTGGTCTACATTACGCTCCGACTGCCGTATTACGGCCAGGCCAAAGCCTTCTACGGCATGGCCGCTGTCGTTCCGATCGTCGCCTGCATCGTCTGGGGGCTCGACCTGATCGCCGGCCGCCGGCCGGTCGCCAGGGCCGCTCTCTGGTGGTTCGTCCTGACTCTGGGCGGGTGCGCCGTTGCCTCGTTCTGGATACGCGGCGATGCCGCCGAGACCCATCGCGTGCATGCGGCCCTGCTCGCCGGGGCAGGTCGGGTGGCCGAGGCGCTGCCCCGTGCCGAGGCAGCCGCCAGGCTGGCCCCGGACAATCCCGACGTGCTGTTCGAGTACGGACGGGTGCTGGCCGTTCTGCGCCAGACCGGCAAGGCCGAGGCCGCCTATCGCAAGGCCCTCCAGCGTAGCCCCGGGTTTGCCGAGTGCCGCGTCAATCTGGCGATTCTGCTCAATGCACGCGGGGATCTTGGCGGGGCCCTCGAGCAGACCCGCCTGGCGACCGAAGCCGATCCCGACTGCGTTCTGGCATGGCAGTTCCGAAGCCTGCTGCTGGTCCATGAGCGGAAACTGGGGGATGCCGTGGAGGTGCTGCGCGAAGCCCTGCGTGTGAATCCCTACGATCCGCTGACGCACCGTCAACTGGCCACGGTGCTGGAGGCAGTGCATCGCCCGGACGACGCCCGACGCCACCGCGACTACGCCGAGCGGATCGAGCAGGCCACCGCTACGAAAGCCCGTAGTCCTTGATCTTCCGGTACAACGTGCGTTCGCCGATGCCCAGGCGTCGCGCCGCTTCCTGGCGATTGCCTTCGGTAGCGCGCAGGGCGTTGGCGATGAGCTGACGCTCGGCCTCTTCGAGGGTCATCGTGCCCAGGCTGGCTGCCGACGGCCCGGGGCGCACGGCCCCCGGAATCTCCGGCGGCAATTGCTGCACGTCGAGCGTGTCGCCCTGGG
>ENA-UOXR01004388-UOXR01004388.1-bioreactor-metagenome-genome-assembly--contig:-NODE-4388-length-11103-cov-5.801412_pt1 | contig 11103 bp, 9 predicted proteins | sample MGYA00238164_ERZ764825 | MGnify/ENA primary metagenome ERZ764825 (study PRJEB28920, sample SAMN05720171) | bioreactor metagenome | isolation source: Anaerobic biogas reactor | place: USA:Washington...
TTCCGCGTCCTCGTCCACCGGCTTGGCGTGGTCCGCCATCAGGTAGAAGCCTTCCATGTTGACGAACACGGCGCGGTCGTTGGGCGTGCCCGAACGTTTCAGAATGCCGACGACGGTAAAGCCTTGAGCGTGGACGTGACCCTCCGGGTCGCCGTGGGCGGGATGGAGTTCGGCGCCCAGGCCCGCGCCCAATTCCCGCGCCGCCACGGCGCCCAGCACCGCTTCAAAGTAGCCGTGCTCGGCGCTCTTGTGCTGGAAATTGCGACCTGCGGCGAACTCGAATTTCCGGTCCATCTCCGGGCCGAAACGGAGTTTGTCCAGAAAGGCCGGCGTGGTGCCCACCAGTCGGAACTCTTCGACGTAATCGCCCAGGCAGACGGGAATCGCCAAAGCGACCGACCGGCCAAAACGGCCGTCTCGTTTCAGGTCGATGCGGCCGGGGTCCGCCTGCTCCCGCTGCCGCTGTTCCGCAGTCAGGAATTCCAGGTAGTACTCGTACGGGATGTTCTCGACCGGCTGGCTCAGGTAGTAGACCGTGTTCAGCGTCAGTTGCAGCTTGCCGCCCTTGGCGCCCACGATCATGTTGTAGCCCAGGCTGGCGTTGCTGCGAAACGATTCGGACACGACGCCGTGGATGGACAGAACGGCCACCACGAGCATGACGCCCAAGCCCATCGACAGCGCGGTCAACAGCGAAGCCAGCGCCCGCTGCCGAATGCTCCGCCAGGCGATCCCAAACAGACTCATGAGCGGTTCCTCTTTCGCCGGCGGGGACTCCGTCCCGACCCGGCCAAGACAAAATCCCAACCTGCGGTCGTCTACACTCGATTGATCTCTTCCAGACGATCGACGCGTTCGAACTGGCTGGCGACCTCCTGGGAATGCGTCACCATCAACAACCCGATGTTCTCTTCGCGGCACGTCTCGCGGATCAATTCCACGATCTGGCTCTGGTGGGCGTGATCGACGTTCGCCGTCGGCTCATCGGCCAGGATCAAGGCGGGGCGGTTGGCCAACGCCCGGGCCACGGCCACCCGCTGCTGTTCGCCCACCGACAAGGCCGACGGATTGTGGCTCGCGCGCGCCGTCAGCCCGACGCGATCCAGGAGCATTTGGGCCCGCGGCGGATCCTTGCGGCCGCGGGCAAAGGTCATCCCCAGCAAGACGTTTTCCAACGCGCTGAAGCCGGGCAAGAGATTGAACGTCTGGAAGATATAGCCGATCTTGGCGGCGCGAAACCGGTCGCGGCCGGCCTCGGACAAGCTCTCGATATCCGTGCCGTCGATGCGGACCGCGCCCGCATCCGCGCGGCGAATCCCCGCGATCACGTGCAACATGGTCGTCTTGCCACAGCCGCTGGGACCGACCAGCACCATCTGTTCGTTGCGCTGCAATTGAAAGCGGGGAATGTCCAGGATGGGCAATTGGTCCCCATTCGGCTCGACAAACGACTTTTTGACGTTTTCCAGGTCTAGCAACAAAGCAGTTTCCTTGACGCTGGAGTCGCGCTTTTCAGAATTCAGTTTTGGCCGAGCAGCATCGTTCCATGCATGGCCAGGCTTACCATCGGCCAAAACTGAATGCTGGAAGCCTGACCCCTGTTCTCTGTCGGCTCACACGGACGCGGTCGCCAACGTCCGCTCCAGACCCAATTCGCGCAGGACCCGCTGGACCTGTTCGCGTTCTCGCTGGCGGAACCGCTGGAATGGTTCCGCCAGCGCGTCTTCGCAGATCCCCAGGCAGGCGAGCGCACACTTAACGCCCTTCACAAACGCCGAAGAATGTCTGCCGATCGTGTACAGCGAATCGCCCAGCTCTTCGACGCGGCGCTGCAGCCGGGCGAGCCGCTCGCGGTCGCCTTGACCGGCCGCTTCATAGACATCGACGAACAGCCGCGGCAGCAGATTCGCGCCGCCGCACACGCCGCCGTGCCCGCCCAGGGCGAGCGATTCGGCCAACAACCGCTCCGGGCCCATCAGCAACGCCGCGCCGGGATACGTCCGGACCACTCCGGCCGCCTGCCGGAAGTAGTCCAAATCCCCGGAACTGTCCTTCAGGCCGACAATGTTCGGCAGGGCCAGCGCCTGCCGCAGGGTGTCCAGTTCGAACTTGAGTTTCGTATGGCTGGGCATGTTGTACAGGAACACCGGCAGCGGCATCTCGACGACGATGTGCTCCAGGTATTCCAGCAGCTCCGGCTGGCCGGCGGGAAAGTAATAGGGCGCAGCCAGGACGACCGCCGCCGCTCCCTCGTCCGCCGCGATTCCCGCCAGATTGACCGATTCCACAAAAGCCGTGTCCGTGACGCCGACCAGGACGGGCACCCGGCCGCCCACTTGCCCACAGACACGCTCGATCAACTCGCACCGCAGCCGGTAGCTCAGGCTGGGACCTTCGCCGGTCGTGCCCAAGATAAACAGCCCGTGGACGCCTCCCGCCAGGATGTGTTCGACCAGCCGTTCCAGCCCCGCCAGATCCAGCGTGTCGCGGTCCTTCAACGGAGTGACCATCGGCGGGACAATGCCCCGCAACGGGTGTGGGAGAGTCGCTTTGGACATAGGGAAACCGCTCGTTTTTGAGGACGTGTTGCTAACTACGTTTTCCAGGCGGCCTTGGTTCAACTAATTCGGCCACTGGCCGTCCGCCAACTCCCGCAAGACCAGCTGGGCGGGGACGACGCCCACGTGCTTGACCCGCTGCCGCTTCCAGGTGTACGTGATATGCACCGTACCGTCCTGGGCCTGCATCGCGGCGGGATAGGAGTACTCGCCGGGTTCGCGCTCCAGGACCAAGGCCGCCTGCCACTTCCCGGCTGCATAGACCGTCACATTCAACGGACTGCGGCCGCGCGGCGTGTGGTTGTAGACCAACAGATGCCGGCCGTCGGCCAGCGTCACCGCGTCCAGTCCGGAGTTTGGATTGGGCAATCCCGTCAGGTTCATGGGGCTCCACGTCGCTCCCTGGTCACGCGACACGGTCTCCCAAATTCTGCCTTGTCGGCTGCGGCCGACCGACCACAAGGCGCCGTCCGCCTGCAAGAGCAACGCCGGTTGAATCGCGGCGATCTTCGCCGGGTCGTTGATCGGCTCGGTCTTGGCCCACGTTTTGCCAAAGTCCGTGGTCCATTCAAAATGCACCCGCCAGCCGGCGTGCTCCGTGCTGGAGCCGCACAGGATCTTGCCGCCCGGCAGTTCGACAGGCTTGTTCTTGATCGGCCCCAGGATGCCGTCCGGCAAGCGAACCGCGGCCGACCACGTTTGGCCGGCGTCGTCGCTGGTCTTCAGAACGCCCCACCACGTGCTCGGACTCGGCCCGACCTTGTAGAACAGCAACAGCGGGCCGCGGCTGGGCTGGAACAACACCGGATTCCAGCACGGATACCGCCGCTCGGGCGATTCCACGCCGTTGGCTGCCTCGATCGGCGCAGTCCAGCGGCGATCGACGTAGCGGGCGACCCAGATTCCGACGTCGGGACTCTTTTCCCGTGTGCCGCCAAACCAGGCGGCGACCAGCGTCCCGTCGCCCGCCTGGGCGATGGTCGACGCGTGGCATTGCGGGAACGGCGCCGTCTGGTAGATGAATTCGTCCAGCACGATGCCCTCGCGGAACGGCTCCGCCGCCGCAGCAGTGCCTGAAGCGGCCATCGTGAGAACCCCGCACGCGACCAACAAAACGCTACGCATCGAATTTCTCCCCATCTCGGCACAACCGTCAGTCCCTAGCCAGCTTACTGTCAGACCCGCACACGTCGGCGCCGTCTGCAAGATGAGTGTGAATCCCCCGCCAGACGTTGTCAAGTTTCCGGCGTCCGCGGACCGTCTTCTCCGGTCGGCCGCCGGTGCGTTGTACCGGTGAGACGCGAGTTGGAGGCGCAAACGGCCGGCACCAGGTAGAACGCATCCCAGTTCCCTTTGCGTCCTCTGTGCCCTCCGATGCTCCTGCTTGTTTTCCCCCGCGGACTGACGCATACTGTGTCCAATCTCGTGCGGCGAATTGGAACCTGATGCAACCCCCGTGACGAAGGGTTGCCGATTGCGCCGGCGATCGCGCGAGACGGGGGGTCAGGCTTACAGAATTCAATTTTGGCCGATGGTGAGTCCAGCCATGTGGAACGACCCTGCTCGGCCAAAATTGAATTCTGTAAGCCTGACCCCAGCTTCGCCCCCCTTCCCCGGCAACAAAATGAACCAACGGCGATTCGATTCTTCTGCCCCCATTTTTCTGCCAGCTGTCCGATACTGGGACCCTTGAACTGAGGAGATTCACTCATGCATCGACGTTGTTTTCTCACGACAGCCGCATCGGCCGCCGCGCTGTGTGGCCGGATCGCGGCCGCGCCGGCGGCGGAGGGCAACGCCTCGCTGATGGCATCGATCAGCAAACACACGCTGCGGCGGAATCGGGACGGAGGCGGGACGACGTGGTTTCATCCGCGGGCCTGTATGATGCCGGGGGCGGACGGAAAGCCGACTGCCCTGATGACGCTGCAGGCCATCGCGGGCTCGGACTACTTCGGGCCGGTCCATTGGTCGGCGTCGGCGGATCTGGGCGAGACGTGGAGCGAGCCGGCGCCGATCCCGGCGCTGGGCCGCGAGCCGGTCGCGGGCCACGAGGGGCTGCTGGCGGGCGTGTGTGACGTGGTGCCGGAGTTCCACGCGCCCACCGGAACCGTTGTGGCGATGGGCCACGTCGTATTCTACCGCACCGCGCGCTTCTCGAACGCGGAACAACTGGCCCGCTATCCGGTGTACGCGGTCCGCCGCCGCGACGGCACGTGGTCCGAACGCAAGATTCTGCAATGGGACGATCCTCGTGGCGGGCACATCTATTCCAACGGTTGCGGCCAGCGCGTGGTGCTGCCCGGCGGCGACGTCATGATGTCGTTCACCTTCGGCCCCGGCGCGAGCAATCGCATGGTGGCCGGCGTACGGTGTACGTTCGACGGCGAGGAGTTGCGCGTCGCGGAAGTCGGCCCGCCCCTGGAGAACAAAGCCGGCCGCGGACTGCTGGAGCCGTCCGTCACTCGTTTCCGCGAGCGGTTCTATCTGACGCTGCGCGCCGAGGACGGCCACGGCTACGCGGCGGTCAGTGACGACGGGTTGAACTATCAGCGCAAAACGGCGTGGGCTTGGGACGACGGCAGTCCCATCGGCATGTCGACGACCCAGCAGCACTGGCTGACGCATTCCGACGGCCTGTTTCTGGTCTACACGCGCAAGGACGCGTCGAATGCGAACGTGATCCGCTGGCGTTCGCCGCTGTGGGTGGCGCAGGTTGATCCCGAGCGGTTGTGCCTGCTGCGCAAGACGGAGACCGCCGTCCTGCCGCTGGTCGGCGACGGCGTCGGCGCTCCGGACGGCGTGGCCCTGATGGGCAACTTTCACGTCACCAACGCCAGCCCGGACCAATCGTGGGTCACGGTCGGCGAATGGCTGCCGCGAGGCGGCGCAAGGGGCGATCTGCTGTTGGCCAGAATCCGCTGGGCACGACCGAACCGTCTCCTTTGACCGCTGCCGGCCAGCGGTTCCGCGTCAGCCCGCCGCGTCTGGCGAGGCGGGCGAAGGATCGGCAAAACTGCCGGGGCGGAAACGGCTTGAGGACACAGCACGATGGAGTTCCAGGGTTTCGACGCGTCGCTCTTTCAGTTTCTGGAAGAGTTGGCGGACAACAACCGCCGTCCGTGGTTCCAGGCCAACAAGGCGCGGTACGATCACGAGGTGCTGGAGCCGAGTCTGGCCTTCATCCGCGCCTTTGCGCCGCGACTGAAGAAGATCTCGCCGTACTTCGTGGCCAGCGATCGGCGCGTCGGCGGGTCGCTGATGCGCGTCTACCGGGACACGCGTTTCGCGCGGGACAAGACGCCCTACAAGACCAACGTCGGCATCCAGTTCCGGCATGAATTCGCCAAGGACGTCCACGCGCCGGGCTTCTACGTCCACCTTGAACCCGGCGAGTGCTTCCTGGCGATGGGCCTGTGGCGGCCGGACGCCGGTTCGCTGGCAATGATCCGGCAAGCAATCGTGGACCACCCGGACCGCTGGAAGCGGGCCCGCAACGACCGCCGGTTCCACGCCCGAATCCAACTGGACGGGGACAGCCTGAAGACGCCGCCGCGTGGTTTTCCCTCCGATCACCCGCTGGTCGAAGACTTGAAACGGACCGATTTCATCGGGCTGGAGCAGTTGACCGAACAGGACGTGTTGCGGCCCCAGTACATCGACACCGTCGCCGCCTGCTTCGCCGCCAGCCGGCCGTTCATGCGTTTCCTCTGCGATGCGCTGCGCGTGCCGTTCTGACACAGCCGCGGTCACAGCCGCGCGAGCTGCTCCCGGTGCTCGGAGATCTTGGCCACCGCGTCGGCGATGTCGTCCATGTCGCGCCGCTCGCCGAGGAACACGTATTGGGGCAGCCACACGCCTTCGTCCGCCAGTTGATCGTTGGCCGGGCACCGGTTCTGCTCGCGGTACCGGTCCAGCCGCTGTTTGGAGAAGATCCTCTGAAACGTGCGTGAACTCAGTGTGTTTTCGATAAACGGCTGCGTATTCAATCGGTCGAAGTACATCGTCGTAAACGGGATCCGTTCGGCGCGCAAGGCTTTCAGAAACTTCTCCTTGGGCGCGTCGTTGAAGCGCTTTTTCTGATACCGGAACCCGTAAATGTAGTAGGCGCCCTGAGTGACGCCCTCGTGCAGCCGTTGCGGGACGATGCCCGGAATTTGCTCCAGCCGCTGGGCGAGATAGACCGCGTTCTCGTTACGGATTCGCGTCTGCTGAGCGAGCGTCGCCAACTGCGGAATCAGCAGGGCCGCTTCCAACTCGTTCATCCGGTACTTCGTGCCGATTCCGACGCTTTGATTCTTGCCCGTCAGCCCCATGTTGTGGAAAGCGTAGCACTTGTCCAGCACTTCGGCGTCGTTGCCCACGATGGCCCCGCCCTCGCCGCAGGCCAGCACCTTGCTGGTCTGGAAACTGAAACAGCCCAGATCGCCGAAGGTGCCGCATTTCTTGCCCTGGAACTCGGCGAGCACCGCCTGGGCCGCATCCTCGACGACTTTCAGGCCGTGCCTTTTCGCGACGGCCGCGATTCGGACCATGTCGCACGGCAGCCCGCCGATATGGACCGGTTCCACCGCCCGCGTGTCGCTGCCGATCAGCGGCTCGATCTTCTCAGGGTCCATCTGGAACGTGTCAATGTTCACGTCGACGAAGACCGGCAAGGCCGTACACATCAGGATCGCTTGGACCGAGGCGATAAACGTACACGGGGCCACCAGGACCTCGTCGCCCGCTTCCACGCCCAGCGCGTGCAGGGCCGTGTGCAGCGCTTGGGTGCCCGAGCCGGTCGCCACGCAGCGTTCGGTCCCCACGAGTTCGGCGAACCGCTTCTCAAACGCGGCGACTTGGCCCGCGTCCGCCGTCCGCGTCCATCTCCCGGAGCGATAGGCCGCCACCAGCGACTGTTCGACATCGGGCGTAGCTGGCGGCCAGCGAGGAAAGGGAGTCGTCCGCACCGGATTGCCTCCCAGGGCCGCCAGTCCCTCCGCCTTGTTGACCGTCACGCCAGAAGCACTCATCGCTCCCGCCGTAACGGCCCCCACCGTCCCGACAGACGCCCGCTTCAGAAACCTGCGCCGCGATACAGGATCACTGGCCATCATTCCCTCCTGGCACACAGCCGCTGATGAGCCCGCCGACCAATCCGGAAACAGGTGCAAGCCGCCAACCTCAAGGTTACCACTTCCAGACGTCCGGGCAAGCCCAGCCCTGCGGCCGTTTTGACTTGCCCAGCATCGCGAGGGACCGCCATCAAATCCGCACGCGCTCTCCGAGACCTGCAAAGCACTCGGCACGGCTCAGAGCAGCTATGCTACGCAGACGCGCCGAAGGTAATCCTCCGCTTCGGCAAGTCGATCAGCCTGGACAGGAGCCTGAGATCGCCGGTCGTGATTCCGCCGATTTCGAGGTTGCGCAAGTTTGCGATACGACGCGGATGGCTTCTGGCGATATCGGACGGTAGAATGCAGCAAACCGGAACCCCTGCGGCCATCCCCGCCTTGCGTCTTCCGCGGCCTTCCCAAAAACGGTCCAAAAGGAGTTTGCCATGCATCGTGTTCTTTGTCATAACTCAGCGTTGCTCGTCACCGTCATGCTCACAAGCCTTGGCAACTTCGCCGCCGAGGCTGCCCCAAGCGACACGCTGCCCCAAGTGCGTGTCGCCTCCGTGCGGCAGGTCTTCCACAACGGCGAACACAACGCCTTTACGGATCTCGTCCGGTTCAAGGACACGTACTACCTGACGTTCCGCAGTTGTCCGGACGGCCACATGGTTCACCCCACGGCCTCGATCATCGTTCTGGCCAGCAACGATACGCAGGAGTGGCGGCAGGTACACCGTTTCAGCGTCGCCGAGCGAGACACCCGCGACCCCCACTTTCTGGTCTTCCGCGACACGCTGTTCGTCTATACCGGGACCTGGTACAGCGGCTCGACGACGCTGGCGCGGGACGACTACGACTTGAACAAGCACCTCGGTTACGCCGCGTGGTCGAAAGACGGCGCGGAGTGGCACAGCCCAATTATGCTCGAAGGCACCTTTGGTCACTACGTCTGGCGGGCCGCGGCGCACGGCGACAAGGCGTATCTGTGCGGACGCCGTAAGCTCGGTTTCGCCGTTGCCCAGCGGGGCGAAGGCAGACAAGTCGAATCGCTGATGCTGGAAAGCGACGACGGATTGATCTGGCGCAAGCGGGCCGTGTTCCAGGAAATCGCCGGAGACGAGACGGCGTTCCTGTTCGAAGCGGACGGCGGCGTGCTGGCCGTCGGCCGCCGCGGCGGCGGCCCCGCGCAACTGCTGCGGTCCAGTCCGCCCTACACGCACTGGGACCGCACCGACCTGGACCGCTACATCGGCGGACCGCTGCTGACCAAGTGGGGCGACCGCTACCTGGTCGGCGGCCGCAAGACTACCCCGGACAGCGGGCCCAAGACATCGCTGTGCTGGCTGGTCGGCGACCAATTGCACGAGTTTGCAGAACTGCCCAGCGGCGGCGACAACTCCTACCCCGGCTTTCTCCCGTTGGGCCCCGGCCGAGCGCTGGTCTCCTACTACTCCAGCCACGAACGGGATGCGTCGGGCGCTGCGATCACCGCCATCTACTTGGCGGAGCTAGTGATAGAAAAATAAGCTTGCCGACGCGCCCGCCGAGCGGGTTTCCGGCCACGTGGGGCAGACCCAAGCTTGCGTTTCGCACCCACCGCATCGAGCGTCATCCTCGGACCTGCGTGAGGAGCGGACATGTTTGTCAAGCTGCAAGAAAAACTCAAACAGTTGGCCGCGACGGCGCGGCCGGCAATCGACCTGGCCCAGTTCAACGACCCGCTGGCGGAGCGGGTCGAGTGGACGCCGCTGAAGAGCGGCGGCGCAAGCTTCCGTACTCACCAATTGGTCGCCGACGAGTCGGGATTGGGAGACCGCCTGGAGTTCCGGGCCACTGCCGGAGCCAAGCTGTTCTGCGGGCTCTTCCTGACCATCGGTCTGGGCGTGCTGGCCGGCGCGGCCGTCGTGGCGGTTCGAGGACACGAAGGCCCGCTCCCGGTTATCCTGCTGGGGCTCTTGGGACTCGCGTTTTCAGGCATCGGCGGAGGCCTGTGGTACGCCATGACCCGCGTGCTCGTGTTCGACAAGGCCAGCGGCTACTTCTGGCGAGGCCGCCGCGATCCGCAAATGGCCTTGCTGGGCGCAGCAGAGGGCGAATTCACACCGCTACCCAAGATCCACGCGATTCAGATCCTGTCGGAACGCTGCCAGTCGGGCGGCAAGTCCAGGAGTACCTACTACAGTTACGAACTGAACCTCGTACTCCACGACGGGACCCGCGTCCACGTGGTCGATCACGGCCATTCGGCACATCTGCGCGACGACGCCGCAGCCCTAGGAAAGTTCCTGGCGGTTCCCGTCTGGGACGTGGGTTGACGCCGTGCGAGGCATAACATCGAGGCCAGAATCCGTGCCCCCAACGAAAACGAAAAACGAGACGGAAACGAACAGACGTTATTGAAGGCATCATTACGGCTCGCTTCCTTGGCGACGACCGCTGGGGCGATCGCTTTGAAGCCGGCTGGTGAGTTAAGCCTTGGACGTACGTGGATTCTTTAACCCCAAAGGAGGATTATCGATGCCGTTGTACGGGATCGTCGGTGCTGGTGGATTTGGCCGGGAGGTGATGCCGGTTGCGATTCAAATGCTCAATCTGGCTCACCCAACGCCGGATTTTGAGATCGTCTTCGTGGTTGAGCAGGGCGACACCAGTCCCGTCAACGGTCATCGCGTTGTGACCGCTGATGAGTTCTTGGCAAGCAACCAGGAAAAGCACTTCAACATCGCCATAGCTGACCATCAGGCGAGGGAGAGGATCGCCAATGCGTTCATCGCTGCCGGGGCTTTTCCGTTCTCAATCAAGGCGCTCAACAGCGTTTGCCTGAGTAACAACGAAATCGGAGAAGGTTCGATCCTCTGTCCATTCACAACCGTCACATCGAATGCAAGAATCGGCAGATTCTTCCATGCCAATATCTACTCCTACGTTGCACACGACTGTCGAATTGGCGATTTCGTCACCTTCGCGCCAAACGTCCATTGCAATGGAAAGGTGATCGTCGAGGACTACGCCTATCTTGGGACCGGGGCGATGATCAAGCAAGGCACCGACACAAAATCGATCGTCATCGGTCGCGGAGCCATCGTAGGCATGGGGGCTGTGGTGACGAAAAGCGTCGCACCATTTACCACCGTCATTGGCAACCCGGCCACGCCCCTGGAAAGAAGGCAAGGCTGACTTCCCCAGGCATAAAAAAGAGGCGTAAAAAAGGTCCTGGACGTAACAAAGGTCCTGGACCATGAGGCCCTGCCGCAGACGTACTCGCCCCCCAAAAAAGAAACAACGAACGATCCCCCGAAGAGGCATCCCCAAATCCCGCCGGCTTGCCCGGCGGATCCTTCGGCTTCCCACTACAGCAGGCCGGCCCCGGCATCCCCAAATCCCGCCGGCTTGCGGGCTGTCGATTTAATTTATACTTATTTATGGTAATTGTAGTTACATCAAAA
>ENA-UOXR01004408-UOXR01004408.1-bioreactor-metagenome-genome-assembly--contig:-NODE-4408-length-11053-cov-42.118840_pt1 | contig 11053 bp, 8 predicted proteins | sample MGYA00238164_ERZ764825 | MGnify/ENA primary metagenome ERZ764825 (study PRJEB28920, sample SAMN05720171) | bioreactor metagenome | isolation source: Anaerobic biogas reactor | place: USA:Washington...
CGGGCTCGCCCCAGGCAGTGAGTGGATCGTGGTGGGAAGCGCTTTGGGGCGGGCCCGGGAGAGAGGCTCCTCCCATTGGCGCGAACCCAACCATGGGTGCACTTGCGTTCTCGGGTTGGCTATCGGCGGGGTTCAAACTCTGTTGAACCCGCATGTCAGTTCTGGCGATCGTTCCCACCCACCTCAGCGTGGGTGGTGAACGCGGGGTATCCCCCGGCTCACCCAGGCAGTGGACCGTGGTGGGAATCACCCTGGGGGTGGGGGCAGGGGAGGGGGCGATACCCGGGGAAACCCCGCCTGAGGCCTGATAACCTCCCGGAGCGAACCGATCGGGCTCTCATCGTATGCTCCCTGACCGGGATCAAGACCGTTTCCCGAGGAGGCGGGCTATTGACCGTAGAATAACCAGTAATACCCAAAACCGACCCTCATATCCCGAATCGAGCGTCATTCTCGTGAATCTCCATACCGAACGTTAGCGCGTATGGGGGCTCTCTCACCCCTCACCGCCGTATGACCCTCCCGTGCCTGAGGATATTATAGACCGCATAAAACCCGACCAGCACCGCAAAGACATAACCCACGACCGCAAGAGTCGTGACGTAGCGGGGAATCGGGAGATCGGCCACCCGGAGCACCAGTGACGACCCCACGACGATCGCGGCGACCACCAGCCCGACGATGAGCTTATCGCTCGTCCGGTCGATGACGCCGACGATCTTTGCAAGGTCGCTATCCTCCAGTTCGATCGTGACGGCTCCCTCTGAGAGGGTCTTTAAGGTCTCGTTCACGTTCCCCGGGATGGCGAGCAGCCCCTCTGCCGCGCCCGCGAGCGACCACACCGTTTTAGCCATGGTTTCGGGGGAGAACCGCTGCTGCGCGATGATCCTGGCCAGGTACGGCCGGATCCTCTGGTCGAAGTTGAACGAGGGATCGAGCCTGATGCCGATATCGATAACCATAACGACCACCTTCATCATCAGCATCAGGTTGGATGGGACCCTGATGTGGTACCGCCGGAGGATATCGGTCAGGCCACGGATCGCTATCGCAAAGTTCACTCGCTCAAGTCGCATCTCCCGGTAATCCAGCAGGACCAGGTAGAGGTCGTCCTTCACGGAGTCGAGATCTGCCGGGCTGATATGCACATCGAGCTTCTCGAGCGCCGCGATAACGCCCGCGACATCTGTCCTGGTCATGGCGAGGAGGAGGTCGGCAAAAGCGCGCCGTCTCTCCGGGCGGAGAACCCCGACGATGCCGTAATCGAGGAAGACGACCTCTCCCCGTCTGGTAACCAGGAGGTTTCCAGGGTGGGGGTCCCCGTGAAAGAGACCGTCCACGAAGATCTGCTGGATGTAGGCAGAAAAACCGAGGTTGGCAATATCCTCGGGAAAGAGGCCGAACGCCCGGATGGCCGCCACATCATCGATCCGCACCCCCTCGACGTAGTCCATGGCAAGCAGGCAGGGGCCGGAGATCCCCCAGTGGACCCGGGGGATCTTCACGCCCGGAATCCCGCGCATGTTCCTCCTGAGACGGTCCGCGTTCATCCCGTCCTGGGCGAAATCCAGTTCGCGCCTGATCTGGAGAGAGAACTCATCCACCATGCCGCGCAGGTTGTAGACCCGCAGGTCAGGGAAGAGCGACTCGACCCGTCTTGCAAACGACTGCAGGATCAGGATGTCGGTCTCGATGAGGTCGACGATTCCCGGGCGCTGCACCTTGAGGGCAACGACCTGGCCGTCTCGCATCACCGCGCGGTGCACCTGCGAGAGGGAGGCGGCCGCGACCGGCTCCTCCTCGATGATATCAAAACACTCCTCGAGGTTTGGGCAGTAGCGCTGGATCACCGGCCGGATCTCCTCAAACGGGAGCGGGGCAACCTGGTCCTGCAACTTCTGGAGTTCCTCGATGAGTTCAGGCGGGAGGAGTTCCCGGCGGGTGCTCATGATCTGGCCGAACTTAATGTAGGTCGGCCCCAGTTCCTCAATGGCAAGCCGGATCCGCTCGTATACCGACCGTTCCTCACCGGGAGGTCTCCGGAGCGCCCTCAAGCGCCTGCCCCCTGGAATGACCTCCTCGACGAGGATCCCAAAACCATACTTGACCAGCACATCGGCTATCTGCCGGTAGCGCTGGAACCGGGTGACCATCGGCGATGAATCCGCGCTCCCTCTACTTAAGAGGTTGGGGTGGGATTATCCCAGGGTGGGAGACCGGCTCCGCGAGAAGACCTTCCAGGGATAGGGGACCGCAAGGAATAGCGGGACGGCAAGGGCGATCGCAACCGGGATCGTCATGAGGCCAACCGAGAGTGAGGTTGCATCAGCAATCCACCCGGTGGCCGCAACCCCCATCCCGCCCACGCCGACCGCGAGCCCGAGCATCAGCCCGGAGACGAGCCCGACGTTCCCGGGTGCTATCTCGTGAGCCATGGCGACGGTGACGGCGAAGGTCGACCAGAGGATGAACCCGAAGATGATCATCGCGACCAGCGAGACGATGCCGTCGGTCATGAGGAAGACGAGGAACGGCGGGATGGCGGTGACAAGCCCGATGAGCGTGTACTCCTTGCGGCCGTAGCGGTCAGAGAGTATCCCGCCGACGAGCTGCCCCACGACCCCGGCGATGAGCATGCCTGAGACCAGCAGGTTCGCGGTCACGAGATCGATGCCCCGCAGGGTGAGGATGGTCGGGAGGAACGCGACCGAACCGAATATCGCCCACGCCCGGAGGCCTGAGGCCGCGACCAGGAGTGCGATCGCCCGGCGTGCGGGCCGCTCGCTCCGGGAGGACGGTGCAGGGACCTCGCGGCGCACGGGGGCGGGCAGGACGTAGCGGAGCACCGCCGCCATCACGATGCCGGGAATCGCGAGGATGACAAGCCCCGGAAGGCCCATGAGGCCGACGGCCACCCCGGCGCATATGGGGCCGACAGCATACCCCAGGTTGCCGCCGATGACGAAGTAGGAGGTGATCCGGCCCCGGCTCGCATCCCGGGTCAGGCGGCTGACGGTCCCGAGCGCGCTCGGGTGGAAGAGAGCGTGCCCCAGCGCCGCTATGGCAACGGAAGCAAGAACGAGGTAGTAGTTGTTGAGCAGGCCGATGACCGATATGAACGTCGCGCTGATGAGGACGGTGACGCTGATATGGACGGCAAGCCCCCGGGTATCGTAGAGCCAGCCGACGAGCGGCTGCATCATCGACGACGTGAGGTTGAAGACCGTGACGATCAGCCCCGCGAGGAAGAACGAGTAGCCCTGCTCTGCGATGAGGAGCGGCAGGATTGCAGGGAGGACCGGCGAGTAGAGGTCGGTCACCAGGTGGGCCGCAGAGAGTCCCCATACGGACTTTGTATCAGAGGTCACGGTGTCAGATCCGCCTTAAGCGTATGACCTCTACCGTAATATCCACTCGCTCCTTGCGATGGTGCGCAAACGTCCGTCGCATCGGAAACGCGCACCGGATCACCTCTTCGATCGTCGCCCGGCCTTCGGTGTAGGCGGCCACGAAGGGGCTTGAGCCCTCGTTGAAGATGCCGTAGACCACGTGCCCGAGTTCGAGCGCCCGGTCGATGAACGGCCGGTCGGCGTGCGCCTTCTGCGCCCCGAACGGCGGGTTCATCACGACGGTGTCGCACGCGAGCCCCGCCCAGTCGACGTCGGGGCTCCTGATGTCGGCGACGATGAAATCCACCGTGACCCCGAGCATCTCCGCGTTCTGCCGGGCGACGTCTACCGCGGCCGGGTCGATATCCACCCCGGTCACGGCAGACGCGCCGAGGAGGGCTGCACCGCAGGCGAGGATCCCGGTCCCGCACCCGAGGTCGCAGACCCGGCGCCCCTCGATCGCCCCCTGCATGGCAGCATGATGGAGGAGACGGGCCGCCACCGGCGCCGGGGTCTGGTACTGCTCGAGGCGGGCTGTCGGCCGCTCAAAACCCTGCAGGCGTTCGAGCCGCATCTCAAGTTGCCGGAGGTTCATGGCGCAAGGTATTCGTCGATCGCGTAATCCTCCCAGGCCCGGGCACCGCAGAGGATCTCAAACTCCGGCGGCGTCAGCACCGGGACCGGGAACCGGATCTGGTCGTCGTAGGCGAGCCGGGGGCATGCGGTGTTCACGTACGCCCCAAACCCGAGGTCGAGCATACCGGCAGGGGAGACCTCGCGCATCGCAACAAGGAAAGCGCGATCCGAGAGCGCGGCGAGCCGCCGGGCAAGCCCCATCCGCTGCTGCCCGCTCTTTGTGCTGACGATGATACCAAAACTCGCAGCATCTTCTGCCTTCGCCATCACCGCAGCACGGCGGCGGACCAGACGGGACGCATCCACTATCCGAGCCTCGCCGGTGAAGGGGTCGAGCGCCACCACCCGGGCCCGGGTGGCAAGCTGGATCCCGGTGGGGTGGAAGACCCCGGTCCCGACGAAGAGGATCTCGTCCGCCCCGGTCGCCCGCGCGGCGGCGAAGTTGCACCCGAGCACCTGTCCCGGAAGCGGTGTGCGCCCATCCCCGGGGGCGACGACCGCCTCGATGCCGTGTTTACCAAGGTACGCAGCCATCGCGCCCACCAGGTGGACGTGCTGGACCGTGGTGACAAGACCAATCCGGCGGCTCTCAAGCAGCGGCAGGGCCCGGGCGAGCACACTCACATCGAAGTCGATCCGGACAGGCTCGTAGATGACGCTAGATCGCTCCTCAACCGGCGCGTGGCCAAAGTGGACCAGGACGTCGGCATACGTGAGGGTATCAAGCGCAAGGTCGCAGGCCCCGTAGCAGGGATCACCGCTGACGATCACCTCAAATCCTGCATCGCGGAGTGCGGCTGCTACCTCCGGCGCCTGCCGCGCAAGCCCTGCCGGGAACTGGAGGGCAACGCGTTTTGCGCCGCGCTCGCTGAGCCGGCGGATAATGTCAGATACAGGAATCAACGACACGCACCCGGCCCCCGGAGACATCGACCCTGACCAGGGTCTTGAGCGGGCGGCCGATATCAGCATCGCCCCGGGATATGACCACGCAGATATCGGCGATCTCGGCGCCAACCTGCCCGAGCGCGCTGATGAGGGCGCGGAGCGTCCCCCCGGTGCTGCAGACGTCGTCGATGATCACGACACGCTCGCCCGCACTGACGCCGTTTAAGTAGAGCTCCCCCTTCGAGTAGCCGGTGGTCTGGTGTACCGCGACCTCCCCGGGCAGGTTGTAGGAGCGTTTCCTGACGACCACCAGCGGGATATCGGTCATCATCGAGAAGGCGACACCGATGTGGATCCCCATCGCCTCGCAGACGACGATCTTGTCGACGCCGGAAAGGTCAAGGACCCGCACCATGGCACACCCGACCTCGCGGAGGAGCGCCGGCTCAACGAGCGGCACCCCGTCGGTTATCGGGTGGATGAAGTAGTCATACTCCCCGCGCTTCATGACCGGGGAGGCTTCCAGTGAACGTATCAGTCGTTCAAGCATCCAGATCACTCATATCTCCAAGGAATGCCTCGACGACGTCACGAGTAACGTGAGGCATACAGATGATCCGCATATCTCCGGCCCGGGTCCTCGAGACCCGCCAGCCGGCGGGCGCACGGTCACAGGAGAACGTCGCCACGTTGACGTCCGGGGTCACCGCGCGCGGGTAACCGAGCGTCTCCATCCCCTCGATCAGCCTTCGAGCGTTCTCCATGCACCCGGCGACCACCGCCCGCATGCCGTCCATCCCCAGGTACTCGAGGACCGCGACTGCGGCTGCCACCGACGCGCCGGGCCTTGTTCCGGCGAGGGTGTACTCCTGCTTCACGGTCAGGTAGGGCGTATCAACGTTGAGACTCGAAAAATACTCCGGGTCCCTGACAAGGAGGCAGCCTGCCGGGATGGTGCTCATCCCCATCTTGTGGGGGTCGATGGATATCGAGTTGACGCCGGGGAGCCGGAAGTCGAACGGGATCGGCCGGTCAAGGAACGGCACCACCATCCCCCCGAAGGCGGCGTCGACGTGGAGGAATATCTCCCGGTCCAGGGCGATCTCAGAGAGGTGGGCGATGGGGTCAACCACCCCGTACTCGGTCGTCCCGGCGACGCCGACAAGAGCGACCGTGTTGTTATCCACGAGACCGTCGACCGCCTCAACATCCATCCTGAACTCCGCATCGAGCGGCACTGTCCGTATCTCGAGCCCCAGGATGTCACAGGCCTTCTGGAACGAGAAGTGGCCCGACTCAGGGACCACCACGTTTGGGGATCGTGTGCGCTTTCGCTTCTTTGCGATCCGGAACGCCTGGATGTTCGACTCGGTCCCCCCTGAGGTCGCATACCCGCCCGCTTCGGGAAGGTGCATCAGCGCGCCGAGCCTCCGGACGAGGAGTCTCTCGAGCGCGGCCGTCCCCGGGAAGAGCCCGGGGTCGCCGAGGTTGGTCTCGAGGAACATCGCGTGCGCCCGTGCCGCGACCGGGTGGGGCGGCGTGCACATCGAACTCAGGATATTCTGGTAGCCGAGATCCTCCTGCCGCGAGAGCGAGAGGAAGGAGAAGAGCTCCTCCTCAGGGCATCCAACTTCACGCATTTCTTCTCGCCGCATCAAGGAGGATCTGCCGCTCTTTCCGGGCCACGGCCTCACGGATGCGCGGAACCGCGTCGATGTTTGCGGAGACGCTGGTGATGCCGTGCCCGACGAGCCACGCGACCATATCAGGGTCGGAGCCGGCCTGGCCGCAGATCGAGCACTCAACACCGTGCTCCCGGCAGGCTTTGATCGCGTAATCGATCAGCCTGAGCACTGCAGGGTGCTCGGGCTCGTACATATCTGCGACATGCTCGTTGTTCCGGTCGATGGCGAGCGTGTACTGGATGAGGTCGTTCGTCCCGAACGAGGCGAACTTGATCCCGGCCTTGATGAAGTCCTCGATGAGGATGGCGCTGCTCGGGACCTCGATCATGACGCCGAGGGTCACGTTCTCCACGTTGACCCCCCACTCTTTCATCATCGCGCGGGCCTGGACAAACTCGGCGGGGTGGTTGACCAGCGGGAACATAACACCAAGGTTGCTGTAGCCTGCGGCCCAGAGCCGCTTGAAGGCCTCAACCTGCATGCGGAACTGTTCCGGGCTCCGGAGGTCCCGGCGGATGCCGCGCCACCCGAGCATCGGGTTGTGCTCGACCGGTTCTACCTCACCGCCCTCCATGTTCCGGAACTCGTCGGTCGGGGCGTCCAGTGTCCGCACCCAGACGGGCTTTCCGGGGAAGGCGTCGAGCACCGTCTTGATACCGCTGTAGAGCTCGCTGATGAACTTCTCCTCCTCGCCGTGCTCAACGTACCAGCCCGGGGTCTTGTTCAGGCCGAGGATGAGGTGCTCGATCCGCAGAAGGCCGACGCCGTCCGCTCCGGTGGCAGCGGCCCGCTTTGCGGCCTCAGGGAGGGAGACGTTCACCTTGACGAGCGTGCCGGTGATCACCGGGGCCGGCGCCGCTACTGCGACTGCTGCCGGCGCTGCCGGGGCCGGCGCCTCAACCGCTCCTTCGTAGATGGTGCCCTTCTCACCGTCGACGGTGATGACCTGCCCGTCCTGCAGAATCTTCGTCGCTTTCTTGGTCCCGACGACTGCAGGCGTCCCGAGCTCCCTGCTCACGATGGCCGCATGGCAGGTCATACCGCCTTCGTCGGTTACGATGGCCTTGACCCGGCGCATCGCCGGCACCATATCGGGGTTGGTCATCTTGGTGACCAGGATATCGCCTTCCTTGATAGTGCTCGTGTCCCTGACGTCCCGGACGATCACGACCCGGCCGCTCGCTATCCCGGGGGAAGCGCCCTGGCCTTCCAGCAGCACCACGCCGAGCGCGGCCGCGGGTTCCGGTGCGGGTTCTGCACCGGCACGGGGGATCTCCGGCCGCCTGATGGTCGTGATGGGCCGGGACTGGAGAATGAAGATCTCGTTGCCGACGATCGCCCACTCGACATCCTGCGGGACGCCGTAGTGCTCCTCCGCGATCTTTCCGAGCGTTGCGAGGCGCGCCACCTCCTCGTCCGAGAGGACCGGGGCGGTGCGCTGTTCGGGAGTGAGTTTGACGACCTTCGTCCCGTTCTCGCCCTCCGGCACGATCATGATCTCCTTCTCGGCGATCAGGCGGTCGACCACGCGCTCTGAGCGCAGGTCAAAGACGTAGTTGTCGGGCGAGACGCTCCCCGAGACGACGGCTTCGCCGAGCCCCCAGGAGCCCTCGACGATCGTCAGGGGCTCGCCGGTGACAGGGTGGGAGGTGAACATGACACCTGACTTCTCAGACCGGATGAGCTCCTGCACGACGACAGCGATATTCACGCCACGGTCATCGAACCCCTGCTTTGCCCGGTAGTAGATGGCCCGCGCGCCATACAGCGAGGCCCAGCACCGCTGGACCGCGTCAAGGAGGTCATCGTTGCCGAGGACGTTGAGGAACGTCTCCTGCTGCCCGGCGAAACTGGCCTCGGGGAGGTCTTCGGCGGTAGCGCTCGACCGGACGGCGACAACCTCCCCGTTTTCGCCCATCCGGGCATACGCATCGATGATAGCCTCCCTGATCTGGTCAGGGATCTCGACACTCAGGACGATATCCTGCACTTCCCTGGAGACTGATTCCAGGGCTCCATTATCATCAACATCCAGGCGCTCCAGTTTGCGAAAGAGTGTATCTTCGATCCCGGTCTCGACCAGGAACCTGCGGAATGCCTGGGCGGTCACCACAAACGCCTTCGGCACAGGGAGGCCGAGGGAGGTCATCTCACCCAGAGATGCTCCCTTTCCACCTACGGAGATGATATCTTCCTTTTTTATTTCCTCGAGCCACAGAACGTTGGGCATTTCCTTCATGCTCGCACCACACATATACTTCTCACCATTCCATAAAAGATTTCGGAAGAAAAAGCATCAATACACATGATGTCAAATCAGATATGGGTTCAACTGTGAGATATAGAGTGCTTGTCAGCGACCCGCTGGCAGAGGAAGGGCTTGACATCCTGAAAGAATTCTGCGACGTGGATGTCAATACCGGGCTGACCGAGGATCAGCTCGTTGCTACTATCGGGGACTACGATGCCCTGCTGGTGCGTTCGGGCACCGAGGTGACAGCGCGTGTCATCGATGCGGGAACGAGGCTGAAGTTCATCGGCCGTGCCGGCGCCGGGGTAGATAATATCAATATCGATGCGGCGACGCGCAGGGGAATCATCGTTGCCAATGCTCCCGAAGGAAACACCCTGGCGGCAACAGAGCACACGATGGCGATGATGCTCTCGCTCGCGCGCAACATCCCCCAGGCGAGCGCATCGCTCAAGAAGGGTGAATGGAAGCGCTCCAAATTCATGGGGGTCGAACTCAACGACAAGACCCTCGGCATTGTGGGGCTCGGGCGTATCGGTAACGAGGTTGCGAAGCGCGCAAGGGCGATGGAGATGAAGTGCATCGCCTACGACCCCTTCATCAGCAAGGAGAGGGCGGCAAAGATCGGCGTCGAGCTGGTCTCGCTCGACGACCTCTTCCGGCGGGCTGACGTCATCACGGTCCATACGCCGCTGATCAAGGAGACGCGCCACATCGTCAACGCAAAAACCATCGCCACGATGAAGGACGGGGTGCGGTTGATCAACTGCGCCCGCGGCGGGATCATCGACGAGAAGGCGCTCGCGGATGCGATCGCGAGCGGCAAGGTTGCCGGCGCCGCGGTGGATGTCTTTGAGTCGGAACCGCCGACGGACTCTCCGCTCATCGGCCTCGACCACGTGATCGTGACGCCGCACCTCGGGGCGAGCACGGTCGAGGCGCAGATGAACGTCGCGATCTCGGTAGCAAACCAGTGCATCAGCGTGCTTGAGGGCGGTCCGGCGAAGTACGTGGTGAACGCGCCGATGGTCCCGGCGGAGCAGCAGGCGCTGGTCGAGCCCTATGCGGTGCTCGCACAGAAGATGGGCCGCCTCCTCATCCAGCTCATCGAGGGGCGTCTTGAGTCGATCGAGATCACCTACGGCGGCGAGGTCGCCCAGATGCCGAACACGAAGTTCATCACCCGCGTCATACTGAAGGGGATGCTCGACCCGATCCTGCAGACGCCGGTCAACATCGTGAACGCGGAGTTCGTCGCAAAGGAGCGCGGCATCCGGATGAGCGAGACCACCACCGAGGAGGCGCAGGGGTTCAGGAACATCATATGCATCACGGCAAAGACCGACCGCATGACCGAGACGGTGAGCGGGAGCGTCTCTGGCCCGAACCGCGCGCGGATCGTGAGCATCGGGGGCTACATGACGGACCTGACCCCGACCGGCCACGTGGTGATCTCCCGCCACACCGACAAACCGGGCGTCATCGGGAAGGCCGCGACGATCCTCGGCCGGGCGAACGTGAACATCGCAGGGATGCAGGTGGGACGCCACCGGCCCGGCGAGGAGGCGCTGATGGTCCTCACGGTCGACTCCTCGGTGCCGGCCGATGCGATGGACGAGATCCGGAAGATCGACGGCATCCACACGGCAAAGCACGCCGAGATCTGATCGGTCCCGGCCGATCACCCCCGGTTCTCCCGCGTGCCGGCCCCCGATGGGGCGGAGCCGGCACACGGGGGATTTCCGGGGTGAGGGAATAATTTTATACCCGGAGCACCAACCTTATTGATCGTCAGGCAGACACGGGCTCGTGGTCTAGCTGGTTATGACGTCGCCTTGACATGGCGGAGGTCCTGAGTTCGAATCTCAGCGAGCCCACTTCTTTTGGGAATATAAGCATAATTCTTAGAGTTATTCCAGGATCAGTTTCTCAAAATTACCAGAAATCTCCGAGAATTTTCCGGGACCATCATACAGGCATCTGACCCCTCATAAGAAGGAAAGATGTAATCAGTGGCTCTTCTACCCGTTTCGCGCCAGCGCATTCGTACACATCATTCAAGCACTTTTCCCCCATTCTGCTCTCGCCGTCCCGGGCCTTGCGGATTTGTATGGGTGGTAGGTGGGAAAACCCCTCCTCACCCAACCACCCCAAGCACCTCAAGCGGGTTGGTACCGGCATACGTCAGCGCGGCAAACTCACTT
>ENA-UOXR01004411-UOXR01004411.1-bioreactor-metagenome-genome-assembly--contig:-NODE-4411-length-11048-cov-4.462294_pt1 | contig 11048 bp, 7 predicted proteins | sample MGYA00238164_ERZ764825 | MGnify/ENA primary metagenome ERZ764825 (study PRJEB28920, sample SAMN05720171) | bioreactor metagenome | isolation source: Anaerobic biogas reactor | place: USA:Washington...
TTATCGATACTGATACTGTTCCTCATTTTTGACGGCATTCTTCTGCTGATGACATTGCCCTTCGAGAGGCATGTCTTTGACAGGCTTGCCGGCAGGCTGTCCCTGAAGCTGAAGGCCATGAACGCATTTTGGAGGTGCCTCATAAGCGGCGCATGGCGGCTGCCCAAATCGATGCTGCTGGTTCTGGTTTTCTGCATATTTCTGAATTTCTACACAGGATTTTTCAACAGCAACCTTATTACAGAACAAGCCGACGACTCGGCCCCGTACCAGTGGGTTCAGGAAAGCGTGATACAGCCGCTGCTGAACAACAGCGTGGTCAAGGACATACGGGTCCTACTCGACGATTCGTTCAAAGCTGCGGAAAACGGGCTGTACAATACCACCGGCAAATACCTTGCCAAGTACTTCAACGGCGTGCCGCTCCGGGATGCGGTGCAGTCCGATGCGGATATCGATAAAAAAAGCATGGAGATCGTCGGCTCCGAAACCGACGCAAGCAGAAAGGCGTATCTGCTCTACCTGTGGATATGCAGCCACATCACCTATGACAACGGCAAGGCCGAAATCATCGCGAACAAGTCTTATGATGTCGATTCCGGCGCAATCGTGGCTTATAACAGCGGAACCGGCATCTGCCTTGATTTTGCCTGCCTTTATGTCGCCATGTGCCGGGCGGTCGGCCTGAACGTGCGGTTTATCACCGGGCTGGGCTTCTCCGGCACCGAATGGGGGGATCATGCATGGAACCAGGTATATGACCCGGCGCAGGAGAGATGGATCGATGTGGATACGACATTCGGCAGTACCGGCATCGATTATTTTGACAGGAAGCGCTTCTACCTGGATCACCGCGACGGCGTCGTACAGGGGGAATGGTAGCGGCATAATGACGGATACTTTTTAATAATATTGCCGATCCATGATTTCTTTGTTGACTTGGAGCCGGCTCTAAAGTGTATAATGTTAAAAGGAACGAGAGCGCCTGTCGGGCTGTTAGGGCATGCACAGCGGAACGTATCGTTCCTTTTATATGGAGAATCTTTAATGGAGTCAATGAAGGATGGAAAAAGCAAAAGTTTATTTTACGGATTTCCGCACGTTCATCGGCGGGGACAGCCTGCCGGCCAAGCTTAAGAAGCTGATCAAAAGAGCCGGCATCGGTCAGATCGATATGGACGGCAAACTTGTGGCGGTCAAAATGCATTTCGGCGAGCTTGGGAACATCAGCTATCTTCGTCCCAACTATGCCAGGGCCGTTGTCGATGTGGTCAGGGAGCTGGGCGGCAAACCCTTTTTGACCGACTGCAACACGCTGTACCCCGGAAGCCGCAAAAATGCGCTCGAGCACCTGGAGTGCGCATGGGAAAACGGATTTACGCCGCTGACGGCCGGTTGCCCCGTGCTGATCGGCGACGGCCTGAAGGGCACCGATGATATCGCCGTTCCCGTCGCAGGCGGCGAGTTTATCGCGGAAGCCAAAATCGGCCGTGCGGTCATGGATGCGGATGTGTTCATCAGCCTGACGCATTTTAAGGGCCACGAGCTGACCGGCTTCGGCGGTGCGATCAAAAACATAGGCATGGGCTGCGCTTCCCGCGCCGGGAAAAAAGACCAGCACAACAACGGCAAGCCCTGCATCGACGCTGCGCTGTGCCGCGGCTGCCGCAGATGCCTGAGGGAGTGCGCCAACAATGCGCTGGTATTTGATGAAGCAACAAAAAAGATGTCTGTCGATCCTATGAGTTGCGTGGGCTGCGGCAGATGCCTCGGCTCGTGCAATTTTGATGCGATCGAGTTTACCGATTCGGCCGCCGTTGCGGAGCTGAACTGCCGCATGGCCGAGTATGCAAAGGCGGTTGTGGACGGCCGCCCGCAATTCCATATATCCCTCGTGGTCGATGTTTCCCCGAACTGCGACTGCCATGGCGAAAACGATGCTCCGATTCTGCCGAATCTGGGTATGTTTGCGTCATTTGACCCGCTGGCGCTGGACCAGGCCTGCGCCGATGTGTGCCTGGCGGCTTCGCCGCTTCCGAACAGCCAGATCACCGATAATATGGCGATGCCGGGCTTTGTCGACCATCACGACCACTTCGTGAACTCAAGGCCGGAGTCGGAGTGGCGCACCTGCCTTGCGCATGCGGAGAAGATCGGCATCGGCACCCGGGAGTATGAGCTTGTCATTATGAAGTAGGCCATATACTTTCTGACAGAAAACCTGTCCGGAGCGCCAGACGGGTTTTTGTTATGGCATCTGCGGGTATACCGCGCGGCAAACGCGCTGCGGATCGCCCCGCCAGACCAGCACCTCCCAGTCGAGCTTATGCCCGGCGACGCTGGTCAGTACGGAGCCGTCCGTGCCGACCGCTATGGTAAAGTTTCCGCATGCGTCGAAAAAGGCGACATCCTCCCAGCCCGACACATCGCACTGCCCGCGTCCGTCGGCTCCGGCGGCATACAGACGGCCGGCGCTGTCCATGGCGACGATATGCGAATACGATGCGTCCGCGTCGACGATATCCTTCCAGCCGGAAACAGCGGCCGACAGCTCTTCGGGGCAGACGCCGCAGATGCGGACCGAACCGTCCGCATGGATTACGATGGTGCGGAAGGGCCCGCACACGACCACGGCGGCGCTTTCTGCCCCTTCGGCATTGCACTGGCCGTAGTCGTTCTTTCCTGCGGTATACACCGTTCCGTCGCGGCCGACCGCTGCGACATGGTCGCTTCCGGCGCTGATGGACTTGATATCGCGCCACTGCGACACGGCGTCATACTGCCCGGCCTCGCCGCCGCTATGGCAGACCGTGCCGTCGCGCTTTAAGCCGAATACGGCGTTGTCGGCGGCGCAGACCGCGGTGATATCCTTCCAATCCGACACCGCGCATTGGCCGAATGCGTCGGAGCCCGCGGAAAGCACCGTGCCGTCCCAGACGAGCCCGTAGGTATTGAGCCGCGAAGCGCACAGCGATACGACGCCCGCCCATTCCCTGACAGCGCACTGCCCGTGCGCATCGTCGCCGTCGGCGCGGACGCTGCCGTCGCCCGACAGGTAAACGATATGGCTGCCGCCCGCCGCAAGCGTCCGGGTGCCTGCGGCATCCGCCGGCAGCAGCGCGTCAACCGCATGGCGCGCGCGGGCATCAAATTGCAGATCGTTCAGCCTGATTACCGCCTCGTAATTGCCGCCGGCCTTTGCGGCAATACAGGCCAGCTCATATTCGGCGTGCGATATCTTTTGATCGACCGCGCTGTCGCCCGCGTAGGGCACCCACTTGTCGATGGCCGCGGTATAATTTTGCCGGGCGTACAGATCGTCGCCCCACAAAACCCGGGCATTCTTGATTCCGGCCTCGTTGTGCGCCTTTGTATAGCAGCCCAGCGCGCCTGTATAGTCGCCCGCCGCAAGACAGCCGTCCCCGATCAGCGTATAACACTCCCGAATCATTTTTTTGGAGACGGCGTAGCCCCGCAGCGTACCGAACAGCTCGATGGCGCTTCGGTACTCCCCCGCCTGCATGCAGTTCAGCGCTTCGATAAACTGTATATGGTTCAGATATGCCTGCGAATCGCAAAAGCCGTCCAGCGCCTCGAAGATGCTTTTTGCAGCGGACAGGTCATTGCGGTTCAACCGCCACTTCGCATAGGAATATGCGATGCTGCTGCGCAGCAGAAAGCAGGCCGCGGCCGACAGCAGCGCCGCAGCGACCGGCAGCAGTATGCGCAGCAGCTTGCTGTTGCGGGCGGGCGGGGTCAAGCCGGGCGCGTCTTGCGCCGCGATCTGTGTATCCGGATCTGTTATCGTGGTATCGTTTGCGGAGTCCTCCCCGGGAAGGATTTTATCTTCTTCCGCCACCGGCATCACCTGCTTTCGCCGCAGGCCGCATTCTCACCGGCTCCGGGAAAGAGACCGCTTGTCCCGATAAGCAGTATATCCGACACGGCGCGCTGGTTGTGGTCGTTGACCTGCTCGCCCATGATGATCATCGATGTCGATAACCCGCCGTCCATATTGTAGACCCACTTGCAGCCGTAGTTGAGGAACGCCTGCGAAAATTCGGTAAAGGTCAGATTGCTCTGGGACACGATGGCGACATAATGCCCGTCCTCGATTTTGCCGATGCCCGTCCGCTCGTTGTGGCCCTTCAGGAAATGCGTGCTGACCGCATTGGTCATTTCGCCGTCCGGCACCAGTATCGGGCCGAAGGCAAAGCTGTCGGCAACGCCCTGCGACAGCAATTGATCCGCCGTTACCGTGCCCTTTTCGTAAACTTCCATCTCGCCGGAGGGCAGTACCGCGAGCACATCGGCGTCGGCCTTATCATAGTAGACATTGCCGTCCCGTATCATGACGCCTTTTCTGTTGCCCCGATAGGAAAGAAAATCGCCCATCAATCCGAATACGGCGCTATACCGCCGGGCGATCTCGCAGGGCAGCTCGCAGCCGGAGAGGGGTTCCCTATTGGCCCAGCCGGTGTAGGCTTTTTCATTGCCGCGTATATAGATATCGGCGACATAGCAGAGCCTGCAGTATTCGCGGGTTTTTCTGATGCACACCGTCAGGTTCTCGGATTGATAGACCCACGGGCCGTCCTCGGTGTCCGGTTCACAGAATTCTTCGGTGTCTTCAAATAAAAAATCCGCACAGGAGTCCGCCAGAGCGGAAACGGGCATAACAAATTGAAGGGCCAGTATGATCGCGGCCGCCAGCATCAATCTTTGCATCATATCTACCTCTTTTTGCATAGATATGACGGCGGACGGGGGAATATGACCGGAATTTTCGCCAGTTAAAATACCGGATGAGTTTTCAGACAGTATGGATTTTGCCGGTGACCGGTGTCTTCTATGCGCGATACGATGTGATGCCGGGCTTTATAGGCAATGAAGTACAGGCGTTACGCCGGAGGCGTTCTTAAGGATTCAACCGGCATATTCACTTCCCGCCCGCAGGAACCGTCCGGTCCCTGTATCGGGTGTGGATCCACTGGTAAACCACAACCAAAATGCTGCCGACAAGCAGTATCGAATAGTATGTCAGTATCCTCCAAAGTCCTATGCCCAGCATGATCGTATTCTTAAACATGATTATAAACATAAGCCGGAAGCCGACTTCGGCGGCCAGGGATGTGCCCGGCGTCGGTACGAATGCAACGGCCATATACATAAAAGTATTGAGCGCGAGCATGTTCAGCCAGACATGCTGGCCAAAGCCGAACGCCCTGTAAACAAAATACGGCACGATGAGCAGGAAAAACATATTGACGCACGATATCAGCACCGACACGAACGCTTTGCCCCTGTTGGCGGAAACATACGCCGACGCCGACGCAAACTCGTCGATGGTCCTGTCAACCCTGGCGTAATGCTTGTCCGGGTTTTGAATCACGCGTATTTTATGCAGAACAAGCACGATCGATTTGCATATTTTCCGTGCGATGACCGGATACTTCATCGCTGTCAGTATGCCCGCAAGCCCGATCATATTGACAAGAAAGCCGAGCAGTGAGATCCAGAAGAAACTCGGGTAGTTCGTGTAGAAAAACCGGCCTTTTGCCGCGATCAGCAGCAGATACAATATCGATATCGAAGCGCTGTACGCAAAGCTCTTGACGCATATGATCGCCGTGGACTTGCCGATGCCGATGCCGTCATTTTTCATATAGATGATCTGTACCGGCTGCCCGCCCGTCGCAAACGGCGTCAGCGCGCCGTAGTAGAGCCCGATGATCGAATACTTCACGCAAGCCGGGAAGCCTGCCTTTTCCTGTGCGATATAGGGTATGATCTGCCGGATCAGCAGCGCATCCGAGGCCCAATACAGCAGGATGCTCAATATGGAGACGGCAAGCCAGGTATAATTCAAACCGGATATCGTGCGGTTCAGCTGGTCGACATCCAGGTTTTTGGATATGATAAAGTATATTACAACCACTGTGGCGATAATATAGATGTAGCTGAAAATGTAATTCTTCTTTTTCATTGATTGCTCATTGAGTGCCAGTCTTTCGTCCTACACATTATATTCAATTTTCAGGCTATAGTAAATTAGCATAAATATAAGAAATTGTTAATGTTTCCTGAGAAAACGACATTCCATGCAAGTTTATGAGACGAAAAGAAAGCAGCGGCGGCCGCCGTGCATGAATGCGCCGCGGCGGCAGTGGCCGGCGGCATGCTTGCACTTTATACTGCGGCGTCCTGCTCCCCCGGCGCGATTTCCATGTATTTCAGCTGTTTTTTCGCGTAGAAATACAGCGGTATCAGCACAAAATCGGCGGCGATCCAGGCAAGCGGATTCGCAAAGCACACCGCAGTGACGCCGTATGCGCCGACAAAAGCGAATCCGACCAGCGAGCGCGCGAACATCTCGCTCAGGCCCCCAAGCATGGCCGCGCTGGAATACCCGAGGCCCTGCAGCGAATTGCGGTAGATGAATATGATGACCAGCACCGGGTAGGCAATGCCGTTGATTGTTAAAAATTGCTTGATGTTCGCCAACACCTCGACCTCGCCGGAGTCAATGAACAGCTGCGCGATCGTCGTGCCGAATGTGAGATTGATTAAAAAGCCGAATACGGCGTAGATAAGGCCGATGGCTGTGACCTGGCGTATGCCCTTGCGCACGCGGTCCATGCGCCGGGCGCCGTAATTCTGGCCGACATAGCTGGCCATCGAAGCCCCGACCGAGTCCATCGGTGCCGTGATGATGTTCTGCACCCTTCCCGCGCCCGATATCGACGCGATCGCGGTCGGGCCGAGGCTGTTGACCGCCGACTGCAGCATGATCGAGCCGAATGCCGTGATCGAATACTGGAGTCCCATCGGCAGCCCTATGCTCAGCAGGCGCTTTGCCACCGGCCACCGGAATTTCAGGCTGTCTTTTTCCGGCAGCAGTATCGGACACTTTTTGATGATATAAACCAGGCAGAGTATGCCGGATAAAAGCTGGGCCGAAATATTGGCGTACGCCGCTCCGGCGATGCCCAGGCGCAGCACGCCGACCAACAGGTATTCCATCGCAATGTTGAATACGCTGGCGATCATCAGAAAATACAGCGGCGTGCGGCTGTTGCCGAGCGCTCGCAGCAGGGCCGCCAGCAGATTGTACAGCACGGTCGCGCCCATTCCGCGGAATATGATGCTGATGTATGTATAGGAGTAGTCGATGATGCTGTCCGGCGTGTTCAGCAGCTTCAGTATGCTGCGCGTCGCAAACGCCATGACGATGGTCAGAAAGGCCGTGATGCCGAGCGCAAGGTACACGGCGTGCGCCGTGCTGCGCTTTAAGGACGCGGTGTCGCCCGCGCCGAAGTCCTGCGCGACCGGTATGGCAAGGCCCGCGCACAGTCCGAGCGCCATGCCGATGACCAGAAAATTGAACGAACCGACCGAGCCGACCGCGGCAAAAGCATCGATGCCTATGAATTTGCCGACAATGATGCTGTCGGTGATATTATAAAACTGCTGGAACAGATTGCCCACCAATAACGGGAAGCAGAATATCAGTATCTGCTTGATGGGATTCCCCTTCGTCAGGTCAATAATCATCAAAGCCTCCAAATTCGTAATTTTATGCTTAATCAACGCAATTGTCAATTCCCAAAGCCGACTTTCGGAAATGGTCTGATTTTTATATAAGCCGGAAGGATTCCGGGCGCCGGCACCGAATGTTACAGCATGCATATATAGTTGCATGAGACAACTGTTTCAACAGGCAACATAAATATGGATGATCCGGAGGAAAAATACATTGACTGACAACCAACTGCTGCGGCGGGAAGCCCGCCGTAAAATGATGCTCGAGGAACCTGTTTACAAGGTGATACCGATTGTAGCGGTGCCGATGATCATAACGATGCTGATCGACTCGCTCTATAATATAACCGACACCTATTTCGTCAGCCGTCTCGGCACCGCGGCCACCGCCGCGGTCGGCGTCAATGACTCGCTGATGCATCTGGTGCATTCGGTGGCGCTTGGCTTTGGCATGGGCGCCGCAAGCTATATATCCCGCCTGCTTGGCGCAAAGCGCGATGAAGAAGCGAGCCGGGTCGGCGTAACGACGCTGTTCATCGGGCTTGCGGCCATATCGGTGCTGGCGCTGATCGCTTTGCTGTTTGTCGATCCGCTGGTCGTGCTGCTCGGCGCGACCCCCGGCGTCAAGCCCTTTTCGATGCGGTACGCAAGGTGGATACTGCTGGCCTCGCCCTTTACGACCGGCACGGTCGTGCTGAGCCAGCTTCTGCGCGCCGAGGGCAGCACCAAATACTCGATGATCGGCATGGCTTCGGGCTGCGTCATCAATGTGGGCCTCGACCCGCTGTTCATCTATACGCTCGATCTCGGGGTGGCCGGCGCGGCCATAGCGACCGGCATTTCCAAGCTTGTCGGCTTTTTCATACTGTTGATGCCGTTCCTGCGCGGAAAAACGATGGTTGAGCTGAAGCTCCGCCTGTTCACGCCCAAACAGGAGATTTACTCCGAAGTCGCAAGAATGGGGGTTCCGACTTTGCTGCGCGCAAGCATGATGACGGTTTCGACGATTGTCATGAACAATGTCGCGGGATCCTTCGGCGATTCGGCGCTGGCGGCCGTATCGGTTGCAAACAAGGCGGCGCGCCTTGTCGCTTCGGGCATCATGGGGCTCGGGCAGGGCTTCCAGCCTGTCGCGGGCTACTGCTGGGGCGCCAAAAAGTATGCAAGGGTCAGGAAGGCGTTTTGGACCTGCAGCGCAATGGGGGCGTCCGTCGGCCTTTTACTGGGCGCGATTATGGCGCTGACGGCCCCGCGGCTGATCGGGCTGTTCACATCATCGAATGATTCGGGGATCATAGAGATCGGCTCGTATATGATCATAGCCCAGTGCATCACGATGGTGCCCCATGTCTGGGGCATGATCGCAAACGGGCTGTTCCAGGCGCTCGGGCGGCCGGTCGGCGCGGCGGTGCTGGGGCTTTCGCGGCAGATGATTTGCCTGATACCGTGCGTTGTGGTACTATCAAAAGTGTTCGGGGTCTACGGGCTTGCCTCGGCGCAGGCAGTCGCCGATCTGATGACGGTGCTGATCGCGCTCCCGATGGTGATCTGGCTGTTCCGCAGGGTAAAGCGGATCGAGGCCGGGCAAACGGAGACGCCTGCGGAGCAGCAGGAATTGACGGAAGCAGATCCGGCGGAACTGCAAAAGCAACTGGAATCAGCCTGAATCCGGAGGATAGGGTATGAGCAAGGACAGACAGGAATATGCGCGCGACATCGTCCGGTGCATCGCCCGCCTGGAGCGGCAGCGCAGGAGATATCTTGACGAGCACCTGAGCGATAAAAAGCTGCACGGCTCGATGTTTCTGATGATGTTGTTTCTGGACAGGAGCCCCGGCTCCATGCAGGAGGATCTTTGCTCTTTTCTGGGCATCGACAAGAGCGGCATTGCACGCAAGTGCCGGAGAATGGAGGATCTGGGCTACTTAAGGCGCGAGCAGTCGCAGCAAAACAGGCGCCAGAACAGGCTCTATATCACCGACAGCGGCCGGGAGCTGCTGCCGCGGATACGGGAGCTTTTATCCGAATGGCGGGACATCGTGACGGACGGCATGGATGAGCGCGAGCAGGAGCAGCTGCTGAGGCTGCTTGAGCTCATGATGGAGAACGCGCTGAAAAAAGCATAGCGGCATTTAAAAATCCTGCGGACCCCTCGGGGCCGCAGGATTTTTGATACGGCAAAACCTCGGCTTAGGCTTCCGGCATATCCAGAAGCTCGCCGATCGTAACCGACGGATTTTCGATGCCGGCCATGATGGACTGCACCATGATATTGTGCATCATCCGTATGCGTCCGCGCTCCACATTTTTATACTGGTACTCATAATAGCATTGCAATGCGCCGGTGCCGTCCGCGTCCATAATATTTAGGTAGAAGGCCATTGCGAATGCGCCGTTGCAATACCATTTGGTGCGCATCGGAGTGCCGTCGCTCAATGCGAGCCTCATGGGCTGGAATGTCATAAGCCCCGCGTTGTATGAGTTGAACATGCCCGGCTTATTGTACCGGGCCCTTTCCATTTTCATAAGCTCCTGCATCGGAATGGCGGCGTGGCGGTAGAAAGCGGTCTGATACCGGGCGATTTCATGGCATGCCTGCTCAAATGTGCAGTCCTCGCCGAAAACGGTGCGGAAGCGCGTCGCCTGGGCGCGCGTGCCACCGGCGCGCTTTTCGCTCACGGTCGCGCGCCTTGCGACCGTGGCCATAAATGTGATGTCCTCCTGCCGCTCGTTGAGCTTTGAGAGCGCATGCCGCAGCCCGAACATGAACACCGACTGCATCGAGACCCTCTGCTGCTGGCAATACGCCGCGATCTTGTCGACATGCTCCTTCGGTATCTCCAGAACCTCGTGGCGGGCGGCTGTGCGGAGCGTGAATATGCTGCCGTACCGGAGGTCAGGGTTTTTGTACTTTTTGCGGTTCTTTTCAAGCTCGCACCGGCCGTTCACATGCGAGAACATCGGCTCCGGAAGGTGCTCGAATTCATTGAACCAGAACTCCCTGTCCTTTTGGTACTGCGGCGTTTCCGTATACTCCAGCTCCTTTTGTAGCAGCGGCTCGTACGGGCTCAGGGGCCTGGGGCTCCCGGAACCGCACTTGACGGACTCATAGGCCGACATGACATAATCCAGGAAAACGCCGATCGCCCACGCATCCATGATGATATGGTTGACGCCGAAATAGATGCCGTCCAGGCCTTCCGGCGTTCGCACCATGTAAACGCGGGTCATCGGGCAGTCGTAGATTTTGATGGGCGTATGCGCAAGCCGGCTCAGTTTGTTTTCCATCTGCTTCGGGGTCCTGCCGGTAAAATCGAGCAGCCCGATATCCGGCTTTTCATATTCTGCGAAGTATTGCCTGGCGGTTTTCTCAATTTTTGTGATGCGCAGGCGGAAGCAGTCGTTCTGCTGGTACGCTTCTTCGATCGCGGAGCGCAGCGCATCAAAATCAAGCTTCTTTTCAACGAGCATCAGTATGAAGATATTGTTGATCTGCCTGTGGGTTG
>ENA-UOXR01004421-UOXR01004421.1-bioreactor-metagenome-genome-assembly--contig:-NODE-4421-length-11030-cov-6.139317_pt1 | contig 11030 bp, 23 predicted proteins | sample MGYA00238164_ERZ764825 | MGnify/ENA primary metagenome ERZ764825 (study PRJEB28920, sample SAMN05720171) | bioreactor metagenome | isolation source: Anaerobic biogas reactor | place: USA:Washington...
TCGACTGTTCGAGGTAGTTGCCATCCCTTGAAAGGGCATATACCGGGTAATACCCTGTGTAGTCCTTTCCCATGTAATGATCCGGTCGGGTCCAGGGCTTAATGCGCGTGAAGACAGGGCTCATCCGACGATCACCGCCTCCCCATGCTCGATCTCATCTTCAAGGGTTGCCATGTAGGTTGGTGTCTCGCGGATGGTTGCGAACGGCACCTCTCGGATGAGGTAGCAGTTGTAGTAGCCGCTGTCGTCACCGTTGGTGTGATACCGGTTCTTCGAAGGTGCCTTCTGGAACCCACGATATATCTCCAGGACACCCTTGTCCAGGTTGATCACATATCCCCACTCACAGAAGAGCGAATCCTTGAGGAAGTCGGCTTGGTCGACCATGTATCGGAGCCCTCCTGCATATGCTTCCAAATTCCCCTGTGCCTTCCGTAGGAGGCAATACCAGTCCTCGGGTGTCTGTTCAGACACATTCCCATCGAAGAACGGCATGCACTCCGCGATCTGGTCACCGGTTGGCTTCTCGTTCGTGGCCACGAGGATGATCCGGTCGAAGATGGCGTTCATTTCCTCATCGGTGTGTTGGCAGACGAATGCTGCCACATCGGCGCCCAATCCGATCGGATAACTGTCAAAGTGGTTGTAGGTGATCTTGTCTACCCCATCCTTGTGGAAGCCATATGCTCCTCTCGTTCCCATGTTATTCATCTCCTTTCAGGTTTCTGTCCAATGCAGCGATTCTCTTGCCTTCGGCGGCGATCTCGTCGTCGGTCATGTCGTAACGGAACATAACATCTCCGAACTTGGTGAACGTATGTTTCGCATCCCATCCACCGTCCATATCCACAGCGTGCGCCACAATGCTGATCACATCCACTCCGCCAAAGCCACTTTCCACCACGATGACCTTGTAGAGATACTCGATGTCTCCGTGGTAGCGGTTGTTGATGTCAATGCCATGCCCGATCTTCAGGACGTGGTTCGGGTTCTTCTCAACATACCGATCGTCCCATTTATCGTTGCGCGTTATATCGGAGTCGTTCAGGAACGCATCCTCTTCGCGCCGCTTGTTCCAGTAGATCCAGTTTGCTGCCATGTAGTCAATCTGGTCGTTCCGACCCCGATTCCACTGGATGAACTCTAGGAGGTCAGGGATCATGGAGCCCGGAGATCCGTTGCTGTGACGGTAGACGGTGCGCTTCTCGGAGCGATACTGACCGCTCGTGGTTTTCCACTTGTAGATGAACTCAATCTGGCATCTGGTTGACATTATCCGATCACCTCTGGAGGGTTGCACACAAATACTCCCATAGGGGTGTGACTGATGTTTCCCTCGCGATACAGGGAGTTGTGTTCGGCAATCCGCTTCAGGAAGTCACAGTATGCTTCGTTTAGAGCCATTGTGTCTCCCAGCACTCGGCAGGAGACATATCTCCCACTGAAGAGCACGCCGTCGACGGTCTGGTAGTGGGTCGCATATGTCTCAGACGTCCCATCCACATCGTTCCAGTTCTGGGTGAGCACAAGCCTTGTGGGCTTCTCCAACCCTTCCTGACCGGACGAAAAAGGGGTATAGGCTATGAGGAGCCGCTGCATCCTCACCGCCTCCCAGCACACGGAAGGTCGTGCTTCTTGATGGGCCAGATGAGCCGGTTGCTCTTCAGTTCCTCCTCGGAGAAGTATCCTAACTCCTCTTCGAAGCCCTGGACAAGCCCATAGTAGAGACCGGGCTCGACTTCCTCGAAGGCAAACCAGTACCATCCGATGAACGACTCCCAGCCTTTGATGACTTTCCGAGGTCGCTTCTTTGCATCGTAGGGAGAGATGATGTAGAGACCATCATCTCTTCCCTCGAATATGAATTTACTCCGTGCCATGTGTTTCATCTCCTTTTCGTGCTGCCTCATGCCACTCTACGCGGTCGCCTTTTCTGAACACCATCGCTCAAACGTCTCCTTGATTGCTTTCTCGTGGTCTGCGTGCCGTTCGGGATCTGAGAGCGTCCATGCCGTCCGAATATCGGTGTAGGTCTCCAGAATGGACCAGTTGCAGTCTTCCTCGAAGAGGAGAACCGGGTGCTTTGCCCATCCAATAGGCTGCATACCACGCGGGTATCTTGCATAGACCGGCTTGGCATAGCAGGAGAAGTCCACATATGACACGGCGGTCACATAGACGGTTTCGTCAAGGTCCTTGGCTAGGAAAACATACAGGTCGAACGGACCTACAAGGGAGTCGTGATGGGGCTTGATGTGCTCTAACTCTTCGAGCGTGAGAGCCCGGTGATCCACCACGTAGCCACCATGCCCGCTACAGGAGTAGTAATAGACGCCTCTCCTATTGGTGCGCACGGCAGTTGTCCCGCCGGTTCCCCACATCAGTTCCGCGATGTGACGAGCGTTGATCCGAAAATCGGAGTATGGGACGGGCTTAAATGCCATCTCCGGCCTCCCTGAGTGCTTCCGGCAGTTCGTAGTCAGGATCGTGCTCCCGGCAGTAGTCCCTCGGACGCACCGCCTCAAGGCACACAAAGTCTCCGCGCCCGGGGTCCCATGCTCGTGAGACTTCGACCTTCCATCCGTCCTTCCGCATGCGGCGGGCGATGTAGTTCCTGATGCGACGATTCTCGTTCTCATCAAGCCATCCAGCGTTGATGATCTCAACCTTCCGAAGGAACTCGACGGTATACACGGAACTACAGGAGCGATAGCCCCCGTTGTCCTTGATAACGCCTTCCCACTCGGAGTACGAGAGATACCCGGTGGGTATCTCAAGCAGTGGGTTCTGTGTCATACGGTCTCTCCGTAATACTTGCGGCAAATGCATCGTATCCGTTTGCACGGAGGTCATTTGCCATCTCCTCAGCAGTCACATTCCAATACTTTGCGATCTCCTTCGACGCATTGAGCAGCATGGCTCCTGCCAGGATAACTGCGGCGGCAGCACCCTTGCTCCTAGGAGCAAGAACGACCTCCTCAAATCCACACGTTAGGCTCCAGGCATAGAGGACACTTGCGGCTCTGATGGCATCGTCGTGTGTCTGAACACAGCACTCCATGAACCCTGCTTTCTCAGGGACGATGTCGTCACCACGCAGTATCGCAACCATGTCCTCACAGGATATCTCGTTGCTCCGAGCGAGATTTGCCGTCACCCATGCAAGGGTATCGACAATATCATCGATGAACTCGGATTCTTCGTCCATCATGGGAAGACCGTGAGTCTTCTTCAGAAGAATGAGAATCGATGCGTTCGTCGCTCTGATGGCATTCACAGCGTCCTTCATGGAAGGCGCCGGTGGGAATGTTGCTTTCTGTTCTGCCACGTTGCCACCTCAGATGTGACAGTCCACCACGGTGATCCGGGTGCCTGCTGGGAGGTCTTTTATGAAGCGCTCCCTGAATGACTGGGAGAACTCGGCATGCTCCTCTGGAGAATCGGAGTGTGTGCCCCACCATCCCATCTTCCCGGGAGAATGCCATTCTCCGTCGTCGGTGATTACCGCATAGGTCGAGAATACACCCTCCCCCTTGAGAAAGGCTTCTTTATCACAGTCATCCCCATACAGATCCTTGAATCGAGTATCGGAGAGTTTGGCCTTTGCCTCGTCCCATCTCCGGGAAGCATCTTCCCGCTCACGAGCATCCATGCGATCCCAGTCAATGTGTTCCACATATGCGATGTCTACACCGTCTGGGATCTCTCCCTTATTGCACCATGAGGGTTCTCCAAGTTCGCCGGTCTTCCCATCTTTCAGGAGTAGGAGACCGCGATATCTTCCTCCGATGACCCACCAATCCCACATGGAATTGGGGTTGTGGTAGTATCCGTATCCCTTCCCAGGGACGTAGCGATACCCATCGAACTCGTCGATTACCTCCGTAGCGAGGCTTGGATCGGCGATAGCGGCACGGATCCGCTTTACGTTCGCCTTGCATGCCTTCCTCTCAAGATCCGATACCGTGCGGTCGGCCCGTTCCACCTCATCTCTCCATGAAGAGAGATTCTTGGTTAGATACTCAGAGATCGACTCTGGATTGTCTTCTATCTCAACCTCGAAGACCGCCCTCGGGTCGGTCTCCCATTCATCCAACGAGAGATGCAACTCCTCGTAGGGATGCAACTTCTCTTCTACACCCTCGCCTATAACGAGGACTGAGAAATGAGACATTGCTTTCTATCTCCTTGCTTTACTCACGCCCCACATCCCTAAAAAGCGAGATGTGAGGCTTCGTGGTAAAAAAGGAAGGCTATCGATGATATGACAAAGGACGTGCAGTTATACCTTGTCTTCATCAGAGAACCCGTGTTCGGCAAGAATATATGCGAGGCTCTCATCTCCGTAGTAGCCATAACAGGCATCGAATGTGTCCGTTGAGGTGGCATATTCATTGAAGACCTCTATGAGTTTGGATCGTGAGAGGTCGGGCTCAAACTCCAGGGTAGCCCTCTGGTATCCGTAAACCCTCCCTGTGAGATAGTCGTTGTAGGTCTTCACCTCATCGAGTAGGTTCTTCCGTGCGTCATCGATGGCTTTGTTCGGATCGTGAGAGTCGACGATAGGAAAGTTCTCCCTGATATCGTCCTTCGTAGCATAGATGAACCCAATCCATCCCCAATCCCACCCCGTGCTATCGATGGCCCGGAATGCAGAAGTACCTGTAGAGATGGTGATCCCACCATGATCGTAGAGGTAGAGTGGAATAAGGACGACGATCTCCGGGTATTCCTTCCCCACAGCCTCCATAAACTCGTATTCTTCTCCATAGTTGCCGGGATTGAGGTCGATTCCATGATCCTTGTCTCCTAGGTCATACTTTCTATGCCAGCATGCCATGTGACCGACATTGCCGAACTCGGTGCGAGGATCACAGGGATCGGTGTCCCGTATAATCCTAAGCACATCGTTTCCTTTCTTATAGATACCGATGGTTTCAGTCATTGGATTCCCCCCGTCCTGTTGCAGCGCCATATGGAAGGTAACTCTTCACCAGAAGGATAGCATCATCGACGGTGAGATGTGCCGAATCTCCGTAGTAGTAGCCGTATACCCTGAGAACGCTCTCCTGTGTCTTGTGGTAGGTGAGCGACGCGATGACATTTCGGAGGTGGTCATGGAACGTCTTGTTTACCCGCTTCTCAATACATCGCTCGTCCAGGGGATAGATATGGGTTCCGCTCTCACGGATAACCCAGATGAAGACGGCAGGTTCGTGCTCTGCAAGGAATATGCGATCTCGTAGGTAGTCTCCCTTGTAGGCAGAGATGCCGGACTCCCGGATCTCATATTCCATCTGAATGAGTGCTTTCTCGGTGTATGGGTGGTTCATGTGCATCATCGTCCTATTTAGGTGAGGGATCTTCGTCGGATGGTGAGGGATCTTCTGAGATCGGTGCAAGAAGGTGATCCATCACAGCCTCTTCACAGAACGCAATCTTCTTGGGTGGGAGTTCCATATTGAAGAGATTCAGGAACGCTTCGTTCTTGATGACGGCAACCCGTCCTGTCTTCGGTGCCATGATGAGCACTCCCACCGAGAGGTATTTCTCCCGGCATGTCTCGCAGGGTTCCGGGGTAATGGTTCGCCTCTCGAAGCTGTCTCGCAGGTGGGGGTCCATCAAGATGTCGCCGGTCTCTTCGTGGCATATGGGACAAATTGCCATAGTTACGTATGATTTATCCATGTGTGGTCGCTCCTTTAGCCATTGATGATATCAGAGACCTTCCCACATCGCTCCGATGCAGGAAGAATCCCTTCGATAAGTGATTCAACGTTCTTCAGTTGTTCGTAGGCATGCTCGATTGCATCAAGGTCGGAGATCCCCTTGAAAAGGCGATCTCTCCCTACATCGTTAAGGATCTGTCCATGCTTCGTTGCATAGGCAGTCTTTGCGATATAATCCAGAACCTCGCTCCGTTCCCGGTCGAGAGCGAGATATATGGGAGTAAACATCGTATTTACCATGATTCGCACCTACTCGGTTGCTTGGATCTCCGAAGGACACCCATAGAATAGGGAATTAAAGGCAATGGGAGAAACATCCTTTACGTGCCTATTAAGCCGCAATCTCCCGATCATCGCTCCCAGGGTAGTTGTTTCAACGATTGCATCCTTCACTACGACGTAGGGATGACCCCTATAGGCAGCATCCCTGTGTAGGTCGTATAATATGCCGAATTGAACCTTACTCATAGCATTCGCTCCTTATGTCACATTGCGACGGATAGATCGACGGAATGACAAACGGATAATTAAAAAGAAGGTGGATTAGCGTTTAACAGAGAATCCGACGAACGCACCAATACCGATCCGATTCTTCTTTATACCGGATTCAGCCTTTTTAATACATTCGCTGTTGGGTTCCCAAAAATCACATACAATGAACGTTTTTCCTATATGCTTCATTTTAAGACCGGTTTTTAGGCATGTGGTTCTGTAGGGATGCGAGTTAATACACGTTGCTTGATGTATGCAAAACTTGCATTTCACTTGATACCGAACGCACGTTAAACCGTCACCCATAGGCTTAAAGCACTCGTTAAAGCCTATATCCTCTTTCGTTCCTACATGGGTTGATCGCACCATAGGAACATAGTACTCGCTAAATGCTCCATTATCAGACATATATCCACCGTTTAACATCGTTTTGTGTTGTTCGGGTGTGTGATCAGATTCGCATGAGACCGACATATCGTCGATTTGAGACATGATCGGCATAGGTGACGGTTGAATGTATACCATTGAAACGATCGGGTCTAAAATCAACGCTATAGCGGTCATGCAAAAAAGGGTTATTTCCGGGGGATTAGGATCACGTCGAAGCCTTTTACCGCTCCGTCAATGCCATAACGGTTTTTCAATGCCGCTATATTGAGGTATAGGCTTTGGGTGACGGGTGACGGGTGAAGGGCAAACGCGACACCGAGAAGCTTTTCCTGATCCGCGGTCATAGGAACACCTTCTTTGTAGATCAGAGAGGTATCCTTGTTCGAATTCTTCTCATAAAATACGCTAAAGCGTATTTCCGGCGGTTTCTGGTTGTTTTCTGCCATATCGGATTGCTCCGTTTGTTTTCTTACCACCATATCGGCGATCTGGTCGATCATTCCGCTAAAGTGGTGATCTCTGGTTTATTTTGAGACCATATAAAGGTTTGGTTAATCAAAATTAACCACAATTACGGTGTTAAATCACCGTTAGACGTCGTTTTATCATTATTTGCGCCAAAAATTTATCAAGTTTCCCACCCGATCCCGGTTTTTCCCACCTGGAGGCACCGCCGCCGGGTGAGGCACAACGAGCCGGTCGCGGCGTCCTGGAGACGGAGGGTTCGACAGCTTCACCGCGTGACCGTCAACGACGGCAACCGATCCGGATCGACCTGGAACGAGCCGGTCGGGGCGGAATATGCAACGCCACGATGGCGCGAGGACGGACGACGACAAACGAGCCCGGTCGTCATGGATCGAGCCTGCCGGAGCCGGTTGTTCACCACCGAGCCACAACGAGCCACAACGAGCCGGTTGCAGCCCTGTGCGCCGGGAAATGGTCCACCGATCACGAAAAACGATGGTCCCGGCACCGCACCCCCGCCGGGCGATGGTTCACATCACCCCGCCACACATCTCCTACCAGGAGAACGTCATTCTGGGCGTTTCAGGAAATGATGCCGTTCCGGACCATGTAGTGCCGGGTTTCCATCACATCCCGGATGTCAGACTGAAGGGCAGTCCAATCCATATACACATCACCGATGCGACTGTTGGTGTGACCGAGGATCGCGTCGATGAGGTCCTGGGGCACTCCGAGCAGACGTTGCTCGGTCTCGAATGTCCGGCGCCCAAACTTTGTCGTGACCCGCAGCCCGGACACATCGTAGTTCTTGATGCGAGCGGTCAGCCAATAGTCCGGTCGCGGGAATGGAACCTCGTCATACCACGTCTGCAGGAAGGGCGTGATGCTGTCGTGCCACGAGAGGTAGCGCCACGCCTTCGTCTTCGCCGTCTGGATGAGCATCGACCGGTCGTCCCAGTCAATCTGGGCGAAGGCGAGGTTGTGTGCAAGCTCGACCGCACGAGCCCCAAAGTAGAAGTGGAGCACAACCCCCGAGTAAACCACCGGGTCGAGACGATCACGGGCCATCTTTAACAGAAGGTCATGCACCTCCGCCGCGGTGGCAGTCTTTTTCCCGTAGACCGGCTGTTTCCGTTCACGGGTCACAAGCTGCAACTGGTTCACTCGCTGCGTCTCGGGCATGATCATGGCACTGGTCAGGGGGAGAGAACCGGTGCGCCACCGCTGATACCCCCGCATGGCGGCGAGGAATGTGTTTGCCGTGTTCGCGTTGCGGATTCCGAGCTGTCGTTTGTAGGTCTCAACGTCAGTGGTAAGATAGTTCGTGATGTCGCGCTCACGCTGGAGAAGCCATCCCTCGAACCCCCTGAGCAACGCCCCGTAGGTACGTGCTGACGGTTCCCGACCATTCAGCACGAGATATCTCAGATAATCCTCGATGCTGGTCTGTTCGTCCATAATCACTCAAGTATGACCCGGTAGTAGTTCCGAGGCCAGAAGTGGGCCTGATCCGCAGGGCGAGTCGCATAGTGCTCGATAGCCCCGTCGCGCTTCAGGTGCATCACAACCTGTCGGAATGCCGTTGGCGCACCCGCCGGTATCCCTAGTTGCTGACAGTATAGTCTCCACGAGTTGAACATCCCCTGCACATACTCACCCTCTTCGAGCCGTTTGCCAGCATCATATTCTTCCTTACAGGCCCCAAGATACTCCAGAACGAAGTTCCGTTTTATGCTCTTGGGCTTGCCTGGCGACAGGATGATGTTCCGAGATGGCGATTTTTGCGTCTTGCCTCGTACCATGGTTATCTCCTCTAACACCGGAGGTCCCGTCCCTCCCCCCGCTCCCGGATCTCACGGAGATGCACCGATATCTCGCGTGTGATTGACTCTACTTTTACCGCCTCGCGTCGGAGGCTCACCAGCAGATCCATGTCGCAGCAGTCTATCAACGCAATCCCTCTCTCGCCAGGGAGCGGGCACCTATCCGAGACGAGACACTCTTGGTAGTTACCGTTAGGAACGGGATACATTTAAATCCTCTCCCCTCCCCGAGACGGCGAGTGCCGCTCTCCGGTCAGCCACATGAGAACCGCCATGAGCACAGCCCACTCTATCGCAAGGAGCACGGCATACTCCGGGGGTTGCAAGACCGACCCGAACACCTGCTGTGCGGCACAGGTCGCGACGATCCCTATTGTAAAAAAGATACTCCGGAGCATCACACATCCCTACCTCTTGGAACCTCGCGATGCAGCACGATAGAGCACGTAGCCGCCCAGACCCACGCCCACCAACAGCAGCGGGCTCCTATACCACGGCTCGGAGACTAGGGTCGGGGGGTTCGGGCCGGGGGGGTCTGGCTCCACATACTCTTCCACCACAACCGGCGATGGAGAACGGATCTCGTCGGATCCATATTCGTTCGCGGCGATCAAGGTTGGATAGTAAACTCCGGGTTGTGTATATAGGTGTGTCGGATGCTGCTCGGTCGATGCAGCACCATCCCCGAAATCCCACGCCCATGCCTTGGGGCGTCCCACCGAGGTGTCGGTGAACGCGACCTCGAGTGACGACACCCCACTTGTCGGCCACATTGTGAACGAGGCAACAACGGGCGGTGCATCAACTTGAATGCGTTTAACCACGCCCGCCGTGAGGGTGCCACGTCCGGCCTGCATCGCCGGATGATATTCCCCAGGGGCGGTATATATATGTGTGAACACGGAGTGTCGGTCGGTGAGTTCATATCCATCGCCAAAGTCAAACCGCCACCACTCGATTGCCCCATTTGCTAGGTCAGTGAATGTAACGGCAAGAGGTGCCACGCCGTGTGGAGGGTTGATTGCAAAATTCACAAAGACGTCGTCTGTCATTGTGGCTAACATCGTTGGTGGCGGTATATAAGAGTTACCTGCCGCCGCTGATGAGTGCAACATAAATTGCAACCCCGATTGACAATAGGAACGACCCGATGGACGCGGCCGTCTTCAGGGTAGCCCATATCCCACTGCGATCTGACTTTGCCTCGCCCAACTGCGAGCGGATCTCTGCGTTCTCAGCCCACAGTTCTTTTATCTCGGCCTGAAGATCCTTGACCCGTTCATCGAACCCATCCGACGCATCCTTCACCCACCGTATGTCGTTCGCCATAACAACCAGCCGCTCGCGGGTGTCACAGAGTAGGTCGTAGAGCTCTCTGAGGGTGATGTAAACGGCGGAATTGGGACGGTCATCGCCGCCCATGCAACTCCTCCCACAGGGTCTACCCTGTCATCTTTTGAACAGATTCAGTCAGCGCTACTTCCGGGTCGGCGTCGTCATCTAGTGCGGCAACGAATTCAGAAATCGCTGTGACCATGACCATACACCGGGATTTGATCTCCTCCGCCTCTTCGTCTGTAACCGCCAGATCCTCAAGCGATATCATCACGGAGTCCATGAACTCGCGGGTCGCCCGGTTTGCCGCCACATACTTCTCCATCGCGTTTGCCTTCGACCGGAAGAGCCACGCGATCATGGTCAGTATGATGACCAGCAGGATCATGAGCAGATCCAGGTAATCGAGTAAAGATTCTAGTGCCATCTCAAAAGTCTCCGGTATGTGGGAGTATTGGCGATGGTCTATAAAAAAGTTGTGTATGCTCAGTGCGGTTGCAGCGCTGGCTTGATAGAATCCAACGCACCCTGCAACTTCTCGATGAGTTCGGGGACCTGGTCGTTGCGAAGGGTTATCCTCTCATAACAGGGGCGGTTGTGGGCGTCATACCTCGCCGCCCAGACCGTGCAGATGCCGTCATTCGGGTCCGCCCGCACATTCAACTCATCCATTGGCGCCACCCACCCCCACCGGTTGTGTCGCCAGGGTTGCAGGCCCAAGCGACATAACACAGTATCCGAACGGCTCGGGCCAGGTTTTCAGAATGTGGTGTTCAGGCACGAGTATCCACCC
>ENA-UOXR01004443-UOXR01004443.1-bioreactor-metagenome-genome-assembly--contig:-NODE-4443-length-10985-cov-6.594053_pt1 | contig 10985 bp, 12 predicted proteins | sample MGYA00238164_ERZ764825 | MGnify/ENA primary metagenome ERZ764825 (study PRJEB28920, sample SAMN05720171) | bioreactor metagenome | isolation source: Anaerobic biogas reactor | place: USA:Washington...
AAGAAAATGGTTCGGTGGACAAGGTCATCAGCCGGATCAAGGCGGAAAGGTATGACGGTAACCTCGACCTAAAACAACCGGAAGCCACCTATATGTTGAACCTCAAGGCCAAGGTTGCTCACCTGGCCGGCAAGCGGCAAGCATAAAGCGTTGATCAGTACGTAGTTGGCAGCACAAAAAAACCAAGTGCATCTTGGTAGTAATTGCACCCGGCTATTATCATATCAGCGTTTTCGTTTATCCGGTCGAGGCTTGGCTGTTTCCGTAGCTTTTATTGGATCATTTTTCAAAGACTTAAATCGCTCGTGGGCAATTTTGAATACCTTTTCATCACTGCGCGACTCAATAGTAAGGATGTACACAACTTGAAGGATGTGTACGTATTGATCTGTTATTTTAAAAACGATACGAATTCCCGCATCTCTTAGTTTAACTTCTTTACATCCAGCGAGTTTGGTATCCCGATAATTATGTAATGGGGTACCGATCTCATCTGCACGCTCCTCCAGTCTGTCAATTGCTGCATCAACAATACCAATAACCGAATTATCGAGTTTTTCATATTCTTTAGCTGCAGCAGGCGCAAATTTTATTGTAAAACGCGCCTCGTTCATCGACCTGACCGCCTGATATCACGCCAGTTGACAGCACTATCAGGGTTCTTTTCCAAATCATCCAAGCGTTGGCCCAGAATTAAAACTTCATTTTGTTCTTCAAGTTCCATTAATCTGGCATAAAGCTCTTCAAAATAGCGATAGTCAAGTATGACGGTATCAAATTCGCCGTTTTCAGTTACGACCAGGGGTTTATCCTTGGCTTGCTTGCGAATGGAGGCAAATTGTCGCGGAACATCGGAAGCCTTGATTAATTGATCTCTGTCAAATTTAGGTTTTTCCATAACCACACCCATTTCTCTATAGCCTCCTTCGATTATATGTTTTGTTACATAATATTATACATAAAATATTATGTATATGCCTACTTAAAAAATGTGACTGTACATAACTCAATAAATGTATTAAAAGGATATTAAGCTATTTTAGCGAATTTTATTTAATATGGTTACTATTGGAGGCAAATATTACTGTGATTGAAAATAATTTTGATATACCATTGTTAGCTAATCTGGCTTTACGTGAAAAGCAAATACAGCAGAATTACCGTCCTTTAATAGCAGTTCACAAGTGGTTTGCACGGCGCCCGGGGACATTATTTCGGGGCATTTTGCTATCAGAATTCGGGTCGGGAAGACTTGAGGATATTTATTACCGTAGTAATAACCTGGGTGGGATTACGGTTGCTGATCCTTTTATGGGTGGGGGAACCCCGATATTGGAGGCAAACCGTTTGGGCTGTAATGTTATTGGCTGCGATATTAACCCCATTTCCTATTGGATTGTTGAGCGAGAATTAGCAAATCTAAACCTGGATGATTATCGCCATAGCGCAAACATTTTGATAAATGAGCTTAAACAACAGGTGGGAAAATTCTATGAAACCAGTTGTTTATACTGCGGTAATGAACATATCCCGGTCAAGTATTTTATTTGGGTTAAAACAATGAAGTGCGAGGAATGCGGGCAACATTTTGATTTATTTCCCTCCTACATCCTGTCATCAGGCACTCGACACCCTTTACATGTGCTTATATGTGCAAACTGCGGCGAGTTAAACGAGGTAAAAAACTACCATGATCCTGGTTCTTGCAGTTTCTGTCAGGCTAAATTGAGAGCTAATGGTACGGCCCACAGTAATCGCTGTGCCTGCCCGTATTGCGGAAAAATAAATCGCTATCCCCTTTCAGAACAGGGTTCCCCTGTCCACCGTATGGTGGCACTGGAATATTTCTGTCCCCTATGCAAATCAGAACATAAAGGCAGATTTTTCAAGAAACCGGATGAGCTAGATTTGCTGCGCTTTCAAAAAGCTGAAGAGACTTGGGATAAAATAGAAAAGACTTTTATTCCTTCGGAAAATATTCCCGCAGGAGATGAGAGCACCCGCTTACATCGCTGGGGTTATAAAAAATATAATGAGCTTTTTAATCCGCGGCAGTTATTGGGCTTGGAATTAAGCTGCGAACTAATAGCTGCTCAACCAGAGGGTGAAGTCAAGGCTGCATTAGCTACTAATCTATCTGATCTTTTACGTTACCAAAATATGCTTTGCCGTTATGATACCCAAGCTCTTAAATCATTGGACATCTTTTCCATACACGGTTTCCCTGTAGGACTAGTTCAATGCGAATCAAATCTGCTGGGAATTGTGGATTCAAAGCGTAGAACTAAAGTTGGCAGTGGCGGTTGGGGTAACATCGTTGAAAAATATACTCGGGCCAAGGAATATTGCCAGCATCCTTTTGAAATAAAACATAAAAACGGTAGAAAAATCCAAATTCCTATAAGCGGTGAATGGATTGGTAGCAATGAAGCTACTGAAGCCTGCTCAGGTATTAGAAAAGTTCAATTGCATTGTGGCAACTCTGAAGAACTTGATCTTATGACGGCTTCTTTGGATGCAGTTATAACTGATCCACCGTATTATGGTAATGTACAGTATGCAGAGTTAATGGATTTTTGTTTTGTATGGTTGCGTAAATTGGCAGACACCAATATTCCTGCTTTTAATGAGAGTTCAACCCGTTCTCAGTACGAACTGACCGGCAACAATACCATGGGACGAGGTTCTGCTCATTTTCTAAAGGGAATGTCGGGAGTGTTTAAGAATATGGCCCGGGCCTTAAAACCGGGTTCGCCTTTTGTGTTTACCTATCACCACAATGATATTAAAGCTTACTTGCCAGTAGCGGTTGCCCTGCTGGACGCCGGACTAGTTTGCTCCGCTTCCTTACCCTGTCCGGGTGAAATGGGTGCATCCATTCATATAAATGGTACTGGTTCTTCTATTATTGATACAGTTTTTGTATGTCGTTCTACCGGCGTGGTTTCGCGGAGTACTATTGTTTCAACGCCGGAAGCTATAGCTGGGCTCGTACTGCAAGACATGAAGCAGCTTGAAACCGGTGGAGTAAAGTGCACCCAAGGAGATATGAGATGTATTACTTATGGCCATTTGGTTCGCCTGGCTATATGGTACTTACATAAAGAATGGTCGATCAATGCGGATGCTGATAGAAAAATCGAGAGTGTCTGCAGTCAAATTGAGTGTCTTGGAGGGTGGCCGGGAGTAAGGGATTGCCTGCTGGGAAACACCCAGGTCCCAGAGAAACAGAATTGGATAGCGCTTGAAGATACACTGATATATGGGGGTGAAGATGATGATATTTCCTTTTGAAGTAGACTGTAAGGATTTGGTGCAGGATATAGAACCATATGTATCAGCCATTTTTTCGTCTTTAGAGTCGGATTTTATGGCTATGCCTCGTGGCCAGGGTTTCATTGAATTCCCGGTTTTTGAACAGGGTTACGAAAACTTGAAACAGGTCACTAAAGGTTTTCAAGAAATGAATCCGAATAATGTAATAGAGGCAGTGAAAAAAATGCCTCTGATTTTAATAGTATTGCGTAGTATTTTAGGCTTCACTCCCCCGGAGTGGGCATATGTTACTAGCCGTAAGACCGGAATTGAAGTCAGTCAGGGCTTTGCTCGTACTCTGGATAGAAACATTCGTTTGAAACCATTCAAACCATTAAATAGTAGTGAACTGACACTCCAGCGTGTAGATGCTCTGGTAACGACCGCCTGCCAGTTAATTGTATCCCCGGTTACTGGATCTGCAACGGACAAAATACATCGTCTGGATAAAGCCGATACCCAAGAGGGATTATCAGGACTGAGAAACTTAGCTAATATGGGAGTACCTTATTCAATGCTGTTATACGAACGTTTTCTGGGCAGGCCCTTTGCTGGTCACAGGGATTCAGCATCCGATCTGATCGGAGATAGTCTGGAACTAGCTATTGAGAATCTGTTGGTTGGCGCGGGTATAAGTTATAGAAAGACCAAGCGGGCCGAAAAGATACCAGGATTTGATCAGACTCCTGATTTCATTATTCCTAATGAGTTTAATCCCCAAGTGGTGATCGAAGCTAAGATTACCGAAGACGATGGAACTGCACGAGACAAAGTGACACGCATTCAGCACTTGGGTGAGCTCAGTTATTCTTCTAAAAATAGCGGCAATACTAGATTTGAAGTGATTGCCTGTATTGGTGGGAGAGGATTCGGAGTACGCCGAGAGGATATGAAAAAAATGCTGCTGGCCACTCAAGGTAACCCGATTAATTGAATTTAAAACTATTAAAGATTAAACTTCTCCATATAGCCCTTCATACCCTATCATTATTTAATTATTTGTTATGTTGTTCGACTCCTTTTTATAATGAGTATTGTATTAAGGGTGCTTTCGGACAGCCCTTATCGAAGATTTTATGAACGCCTGGGCGGACAGCCATTGGACTCCAAATTGCTTGAAATGGCTGGCTCAATATTCGTAATAGCCACTGTGTATAAAGTTTACCGTTTCAGCCAATGTGAAACGGTTTCACAGGAAATCATATAAGCAGCAGTTCGTAATCTCGGCAGCGCATTGAACATATCAGCAGTATCTTCCCTCAAAGGCGGTACGATTTTTCAAATCCTTAATTAAATCTCTAAACTGTACCAGATCAAATCATCAAGCCATCTGCTCCACAGAAATCTCATCTCCCGGTTATTGTTGACCCCAGCCATGCTGCCGGTCTTCGGGCTCTGGTCGCACCGTTGGTGCTGGCAGTGATAGCGGTAGGTTTAAACAGCGGGATCACTGATGAATCCAGAGTATTCCGCGTAGCTGTCTCAAAGGTGCAAATTGTTGCGATACTCCCAGGTTTTAATACAAATATCATGTCCGCTGCCTCCCAATTTGTTATTCCAAACTTCTGACGGTTTGGATGATCTGTCTGATTTTGCCTTCATCCTTTAGGCCATCGGTTTCTACGCCACTGCTTATATCAACCCCATACGGATTACATTTCCTGATCACCTGGGCTATATTGCTTATTTCCAATCCGCCGGCCAGAAAGAATTGTTTCTGCAGAATCGGTATCAGCGCATAGTCAAACGTCTTGCCGCTGCCGCCGTATTGCTCTTTTTGACAAGCATCCAGCAATAATAAATCACAGGATAGCTCTTCTGCCCGCAGAATCTGCTCGCTGCCCTGCACCCGAACAGCTTTGATTACCGGGCAATCAATCTGAGCCTTGAGTATCCTGATATAGGCTTCATTTTCATCCCCATGCAGCTGTACAATATCTATCACCCCGTTTTGGCAAAGCTTAATAATCGAATTTAGCGGTTCATTTACAAACACTCCTACCGCCTTGATCTGATTATCAAGACCAGCTTTTAGAAGAGTGGCCTGTTCAGCTGTCACCTGCCGGCGGCTGGCGCCAAACACAAAACCGATATAGTCCGGCCGCCAGCGGTTCACTGATTCTATATCCTCTTGCTGTGTCAAACCGCATATTTTTATTTTGGTCATAAGGCTATACCCCGCAACTCAGCGATTATTTCGCGCTTGTTCGGACTGCACATCAGGGTTTCACCTATGAGAACACCGTTGACTTTGGCCTGGCGCAGCATTTCAATATCGGCAGCAGTTTTTATACCACTTTCGGCGATAAAGAAAAGATTATCCGGCACCAGACTGCGCAGCCTGATACTGTTGCCGATGTCCACAGTAAATTCCTGAAGATTGCGGTTATTTACCCCGATAACTCTGGCATTTGCCGCCAGTGCCGATTCGATTTCTCTTTCATCATGCGCTTCCACGAGTGCGGACAGGCCCAGTTCATCACAAATAGCAAGGCAGTCACGGATTGTATTCGTATTCATAAGCGAACAAATGAGCAGCACCGCTGACGCTCCCAGAGTTTTGGCTTCATAAATCTGATAGGGATCCACTACAAAATCTTTGCGGAGCACCGGAATCGATACCTCATCTTTTATCTGTACCAGGTGAGTGTCGTTACCCAGAAAATATTCCGGCTCCGTCAGTACAGATATTGCATCTGCACCGGCTGCTTCGTATTCTTGGGCAATCTGTACATAAGGAAAATCGGCTGCAATTACTCCCTGGGACGGGGAGGCTTTTTTTACTTCACAGATAAAACTTATATCCGGCTTGTTTAAGGCCTTCTCAAAAGGAAATCCCGTCGCGGCATTGATGCTCAGAGCTGCTTTTTTAATTTTTTCAAACGGTATCTCTGTTTTCTTTTGCTCAATTCTTTTTTTGGTTACAGCTGCAATTGTATCCAGTATCATTGTGTCACCTCGTTGGTCAGCCGGCGAAACTCTTCCAATTTAGCTGCGGCTCTCCCGCTATCGATGATATCCTGAGCCAATGTAATACAATCTGCCACGCTGCAATTGCCAATTCCCAAATAGAGTGCCATTGCCGAGTTCAGTACCGTCACATCACGCCGGGGTCCCCGATCCCGACCGGTTAATATATCCATGGTAATTTGTGCGTTATCTGCAGGCCTGCCGCCGGTCAAATCCTTCAGCGTGCAGCGGCTGAAGCCAAATTGCTCGGGAGTAATGTCGTACGTTGTAAATTCCCCGTTATGGATTTCACATACATGAGTTGCTTCGGTCAGGGTTACTTCATCCATACCGTCATTGCCGCTGACCGCCAGACCTCGTACCACCCCAAGATTGGACAGCACCCGGGCCAGAGGTTCCACCAGTTTAAGGTCGTATACTCCCATCAGCTGCATGGTAGCCCCGGCCGGATTGGCCAAGGGTCCCAATACGTTGAATATGGTACGAACCCCCATCTCTTTGCGAACCGGTGCGGCATATTTCATGGAAGTATGGTAGAGTTGGGCAAACATGAAACAGATATTGCTCTGTTGCAGGATTGCTTCGCTCTTTTGAGGGCTCAGATTAAGGTTAATCCCCAAACACTCCAGCACATCAGCCGCACCGCTTTGGCTTGATACCCCCCGGTTTCCGTGTTTTGCTACCGGAACACCGCCGGCTGCAATCACAAAGGCCGAAGTAGTGGAAATGTTGAAGGTATTGGTTCCGTCGCCACCAGTTCCGACGATATCAATAACATTGCTTACCGGGGTAATTTTAAGTCCTCTTTCCCGCATAACCGTGGCACAAGCGGTAATTTCTTCCACTGTTTCGCCTTTCATGCGCAGTCCGGTCAGTAAGGCGCCCATTTGCGACTGGGTAGCATTGCCTTCCATCATGGCTCTCATTACTGATTTGGCAGTTTCAAAATCAAGATCCTGCCCGTTGATTACGGTCTGAATAGCTTTTTTTATCATCACCTTCTCCTCCTTGTTAAATTTTTAAAAAGTTGTTTAGGACTACATGCCCCAGGGGGGTCAGGATCGATTCGGGGTGGAACTGAACTCCATAAACCCAGATCAACCAGCATATTATGTTCCGCCAGTTCCTTTTCATCAGCCAGGAGTTCTTTTCCCAGTTCCCGGTCCTCAGCATCGGTTTTGCCTCGCGGCCGCGAACCGGCCACCGGGAAAGTCACCAGTCGCCCGCTTTGTAAACGCACCAAGGTTTCAGGAGAAGTGCTCATGATTTCATCTCCGTCGATGTGCAGGTAAACCATGTAAGGTGAAGGATTGGTGGTTCTCAGCACCCGGTAGGCATTGAGCAGACTGCCCTGGTAAGGAGCTGTAAACTGCCGTGATATTACCGCCTGAAAAATGTCTCCCTCGCCAATGTATGCTTTGGTTTTTTTCACATTATCGCAGTATTCTTCTTTACTGACATTGCAGGTAAACTGAACATTCTTCTCTCCCTTCAGTTGAGGCAGCCTCCGGTTATCTCCGATCAGATTGGCAATCGTCTCCAATTCCGCGGTGGCCTTGCCGTAGTTTTCCATCACCTGGTCAGTTTTTATATTGACCACGATGCAGATTTTCTGTTTGAGATGGTCATAGGCGATCACCTTGTCAAACAACATCAGATCAAAATCATTGAACTCGCCTCGCTTAAGTGACAATTTTGGCTCCGCGTAACCAATCATGGCATAGGCAAAATAACCCACAAATCCTCCGGTAAATGGCGGCATATCAGGAATCCGGGGGGCTCTATAATGCCGTTGAATCTCTCTCAGTACATGATAAGGATTGTTGGTCTGAACCTTGGAGATCTCCTCGTTGTTCTCGATGGTAACGGCATACTCTCTACCGTAGACCCGCATAACCGGATCAAAGCCCAAAAAGGAATACCGACCCCACTTTTCACCGCCCTCTATACTTTCCAGCAGGAAAAAACGTTTGCTTATCTCCGCGAACTTTCTGAGCAACACAATCGGCGTAATAACATCAGCATAGATTTCCCGACATATCGGTATAATACTGTACTCTTCAGCCAAGGCCCGGATACTCTCACAATCAGGTTTGATCATTTTCTAAACCTCATTTCATTAATTGATTGGACATGTGGGTTTAAATATGGGCAATAAAAAAGCCTTTATCCCGATCAAGGGACAAAAGCTTACACTCCTGCGGTACCACCCAAATTGGTAATAAAATTACCCACTCATTTTACGCACCATCATGCGCACCCTATTGATAACGGACAGGGTTCCCGTCGGCATCTACTCCCTATCGGTTTCGAACCGCCCTCCCAAGTCCATTCAGTATGTTCCGGTATACCGCTTTCCCAACAACAGCGGCTCTCTGTGATACTCTCCCATACCTACTTCTCTTGTTCATCGGTTTATTATTTTTAAATTTGCAGTTATTTAACCGCATTTTTCATACTGCATACATATTCCATAACATGAGGCACACAGTCCTCACCATATTGGCCAATAATCTTCACGATGGCGCTGCCAATAATTATTCCATCTGCATACCGGGCCATTTGCATCGCTTGTTCAGGGGTTGAGATGCCAAAGCCAACTGCGCAAGGGATATCCCTGACCTCTTTCACCAGTTTGACCATTTCAGCTACATCGTTCTTAATCTCCTGCCGCACACCGGTCACACCCATCGAGGATACACAGTACACAAATCCCTCTGCCTCTGCGGCAATCATACGGATGCGGTCGTGTGAAGAGGGTGCGATCATCGATATCAATTTAACCCCGTACTTTGTGCAATAGGGCTGGAGTTCATCCTTTTCTTCAAAAGGCACATCAGGAACGATTACGGCATCGACTCCAGCTTCCCGGCAATTTTTCATAAATCTATCTGTGCCGTAAGTAAAAATTGGATTTATATAAGTCATAAAGGCGATAGGAACATCGCATGATTTTCGTATACTTCCTAACATGGCAAATATTTTATCCGTGGTTGCCCCGCCGTAAAGAGCACGATCATCTGCCGCCTGAATCACAGGTCCTTCCGCGACCGGATCAGAGAAAGGGATACCCAGTTCAATTAAATCCGCGCCGGCCTGCGCCATTTGCAGCACCAACTGTTCCGTAACTGCAAGCGACGGATCGCCCGCGGTGATAAACGGAATAAACGCCTTGCCGCCGGCAAACACCTGCTGCACTCTATTCATTGATTTCTCCCCCTCTATAACGCGCTATGGCCGCCACATCCTTGTCGCCCCGGCCGGAAAGATTTACTACCAGTATTTTGCCTTTACCCATTGTCGGTGCCAGCTTTCTGGTATAGGCAACCGCATGGGCGCTTTCGATGGCAGGAATAATTCCTTCAACCCGCGCCAGATATTCAAAAGCTTCTACCGCCTCGTCATCGGTAACCGGAACATATTCCGCCCGGCCCGTATCGTGGAGATGAGCGTGCTCAGGACCTACGCCCGGATAATCAAGCCCCGCTGAAATAGAGTAAACCGGCGCGATCTGACCGTACTGATCCTGACAGAAGTACGACTTCATCCCGTGAAAAATGCCTACCGATCCGGTTGCCATGGTGGCAGCGGTCTCGACCGTATCAATGCCACGTCCGGCAGCTTCACAACCGATCAAACGAACCTCTGTATCTCCGATGAAATCATAGAACAGTCCCATCGCATTGCTGCCGCCGCCCACACAGGCAATCACTGCATCCGGCAACCGGCCCTCTTTTTCAAGTATCTGCTGTTTGACTTCACGGCCAATCACGCTTTGAAAATCACGCACCATGGTTGGAAATGGATGGGGTCCCATGACTGAGCCAAACACGTAATGGGTATCTTCTACCCGCCCCGTCCATTCACGCATGGCTTCGTTGACTGCATCTTTGAGTGTCCGGGTGCCGCTGGTCACGGTATGCACTTTCGCGCCCAGCAGTTCCATGCGGTAAACATTAAGCGCCTGTCGCTCAGTGTCCTCCTGGCCCATGAAAATCTCACATTCCATTCCCAGGTAAGCGGCGGCGGTCGCTGTGGCAACCCCGTGCTGCCCCGCGCCCGTCTCCGCAATCACGCGGGTCTTGCCCATGCGCCTGGCCAGCAGCACCTGTCCCAGTACGTTATTTATCTTGTGCGAACCGGTATGGTTGAGATCCTCGCGCTTGAGGTAAATCTTTGCGCCTCCCAGATCCCTGGTCATTTTCTCTGCCAAGTAGAGCAGCGAAGGACGTCCCGCATAATTATTCAGCAGTTCTGTCAGTTCCTCCTGAAAACAGGCATCGTTCTTATAGTATTTATAGGCTTCTTCCAGCTCAAGCAGCACACTCATCAACGTCTCGGGGACATATTGTCCGCCATGAATTCCAAATCGTCCTTTTGACATGTGCATCACCTTCCTTTCCGGTAATCGATCCATAAAATTTTTTAAAAAAACCAACAAAAAAAGCCCTTGCCCCTAACAATAGGGACAAAAGCTCACACTTCTGCGGTACCACCCAAATTGACGATAAATCGCCCACTCATTTTACGCACCATCATGCGCACCCCACTGATAACGGACAGGGTTCCCGTCAGCGCCTACTTTCTTTTGATTTCGGGCTGCCCTCGCAAGTCCATTCAGAATCATCTCTGCAGCCGCATTCTCACCAGCCAGCGACTCTCTGAGTACATACAATCATTCCTACTTACTCTTGCTCATC
>ENA-UOXR01004446-UOXR01004446.1-bioreactor-metagenome-genome-assembly--contig:-NODE-4446-length-10982-cov-7.230713_pt1 | contig 10982 bp, 22 predicted proteins | sample MGYA00238164_ERZ764825 | MGnify/ENA primary metagenome ERZ764825 (study PRJEB28920, sample SAMN05720171) | bioreactor metagenome | isolation source: Anaerobic biogas reactor | place: USA:Washington...
AGGCCTTATTTCTTTTTCATATCTATCTCGTTCCTCAGACTCAATGTGTGTATCAAGCAACCACATAAGCTTTAGGAGTATTAAATACAAAACCCTTGCAAATGGAGCTAATTGAGAATTCTCTGGTATGCCTTTAATGGAAAAGAATAATTCCATAGTGGGGTCATAATCTATAGTATCAACTTCGTCATCACACCCTTCCCATGGGAAGCATGGAATAATCATTCCGTCACCTTCAAATCTTTTCTGGTCGCTTTCTGGATGGCCTTCACCACGTCCTGATACTCCTCCATCTGCTCCCGCAATTGTTCGCTGATATAACTCTCCATAGCCCACTTTGCGCCTTCCAGTGCCTCTACCAAGACATCTTGGACCTCCTGATAGTAACCGCCACAGCAATCCTTTCTACCACATAGCGGACAACGGCTCATTCCTCACCCCTCGCTTTCTGGATGGCGACACGTGCAATATCTCGGCAGGCTTTATCTCCGATGTCCATGATTGTTTCCAGCGCATCCAGCATGTCCGGGGCGGCTTTGTTGAGGCGGCACGTTTTTTCGTCGGCAAGTGCTCGCTGATCCCTGACTCGATGTAGTCTAGGCGTGTGGGTCATTCATCGTCCCTCGCTTTCTCGTCACCAATCAGGCCTAAATCTTTAGCCCTGTGGGATTTTATTGCGAACGGAAGTACCAACTCCTGTATTCCTTCAGTATCATCAAAGTCTAATGTGCAGATATGCGCCAGAAGCTGATAAACTAGCTTCTGATCACACTTAAAATGAGCGCATCCGCACCATAGCGGGAAGCTAGTAAAGTCAAGGTCAGCCCCTCGCAGGTCAGCCCCTCGCAGGTTAGCCCCTCGCAGGTCAGCCCCTAGCAGGTCAGCCCCTCGCAGGTCAGCCCCTCGCAGGTCAGCCCCTAGCAGGTCAGCCCCTCGCAGGTTAGCCCCTCGCAGGTCAGCCCTTTCTCCTCCGTTACTATTTAGCCACAACATGTGATGCGCTAATATTATTTTAAGCTTTTCGCTCTTCATTCCTCACCCCTCGCTTTCCTGATGGCGGTTTCCACCTCTTCCCGGATGCCAAGTTCTTCCCATGTTGCGACCTCACCGTTCAGGTGATAGCCAACAACTCCAGAGGATTCGTCCATCAGAGATAGCACAATCCCCAGCGTCTCTACCAAAACATCTTGAACCTCCTGATAATACCCACCACAGCAATCCTTGCTACCGCATAGCGGACAGCGGCTCATTCCGTCACCTCCTGATTCCAACATTTTTCGCAGTCCCTAGCGATATCGCAACTATTTTTCAGCCCGAAAAATGCCGGGCAAAACCCTTTAATCAATACTCCCTCCAGTAGTTTCTTCATTGTCTTTGTGTCCTCAAAAACTTTTTCAATCTTGGTCATTCCTCCACCTCCTGATTCCAGCAGTCTTCGCATGTCAAAGTACACCCTTGATAGAATCTGCAATTTTCCATACCAAAATCCTCTGGACACAATGGACGCTGTTTCCTTGCAAGAAATCTCTTTATCGTTTGCTCCATTTCCTCATACAGCATAAGCTCCAAAGCCTTTTCGAGCTTGGTCATTCCGTCACCTTCCTGTACTTACTCACGCGCCACCCGCTCAATCGGCCCGGTGGCTGATCCCGTTGAGAACATGAAAAGGGCGTAGGACATTACAACACTCCCTCTTTGGGGTATGGCAATTCCTCATATTTTAGTTTTAACAGAAGTTGTTTCCTTCTTTTCTTATTACAATTAAAATAGACATAGCGATGTTTCCTTGGTCTATTAACGAGTGAAAATTTATTCCCATATTCAGCCCGAATTTCCTCGGCAGTATATTTATCTGCTAATGTCTGGGAATGCTTATTGACTCCCTCTATTTCCCAATTGGTTCTCTTTGCTGACAACCCCGTATATATCCAATTAGTAGCTTGGTATACAATCCCTAAATGTCCCTGTTGTACTTCAGCGTAGCTTACAATAATTTCTTTATCAACTTTTTTTATGGTGCTTCCAATTAAAAAACTCTCCGAGTTTTTGGGAGTAGCATTTTTTATCCACAATCGGTTAAGTTCAATCACATTATTTTTCTCCTCAACACCACAAATGCCACGTCTTAGGGTTGACGATGACGGAGTTCCGTAAATAATAACGCCCACAATTTTTTTACATTTATTACAAAATAACCCGAAGGAAAAGGAGCAAGGAGCTTTTCTATGTAAATAATGATTTTTAACTACTACCTCCATTGCTGTTTTATGACTGATACTCTGCACATAGAAAAGATTCTTGGGGCTGTCGTTCGGGAAATCGCAATCACAATAATACGAGTCTCCAAATAGCGACAAGGCCTTCATTGATAATCACCCCCAATCCGATAGACTATCCCCTTTTTAGCCCCGCTACACTCACCTGTTCCCCGAGACGATAATGCGCCTCTGCGATATACCGTATCCCGTCCGTCTTGTGCATTTTCAGCGCGCGGGTGGTGATGTCGTTGAGGGGGGTCATTCCTCCACCTTCTGATTCCAGCAGTCCCTACAGCACGATGAATCGGTGCAGTAAATATTCATTAATCCGTAGTCACTAGGACAGAACTTAGTCACGGTTCTGTTCCTAATTTCCAAACTATCCTCTCTATTTTTTAGCACCCACTCCAGCCTAGTCATTCCTCCACCTTCCTCATCAATTACGCTATCCCAGTCACCATCGGCATCCGCTGAATCCTCCGGCTGTTTTGCTGGCGTGCTGTCAATTAAGCCAACTGCCGAGGATTCCTCGGCAGTTCGGAGGGAAATGAGGGCATCGGTGGCAATATTCCATACATTCTCCCATGCTTCTTCGTTGCCTCTGAGGCATTTCCAGTACGCCGAAAACCCGCTTATTTCCATCAGCGAAGCCTTCAAGGATTCCTTGACAGCTTCGGCCCTTTCAACCCGCTCCGTCTGCCACACCATCTGGTGGTTCTCTTCGGTCAGGCGATCTATGAGCATCTCTGCTCTGTTCAGCTTGGCTCTCAGGTCATCCCGTTCCTTCACTAGCCTGTCAATCTCTTGCAGGATCAATTTTTCACGGTGAGATACTCCGACAGAAGGTACATTCTCCACTGCTTACTCCCCCTTTATTGTACACAGCCCCCTCCAGAATGCCCCTATTTTGATTCGTTTTTGAAAAAGGGCACGGGAGAGGTCGCTTATCGCCAAAAAATGCAACAGCACCCCGGAATTTCTTCACAGGGATGATATTTTCTACTTCCCTTCAGTGCTTAAAACACCATCCCAAGTGATGGCCAATCCGTCATCTCCGAAGAGATCTTTCACAGGACACCCCAGAACCTCGGACAGCCTTGTCGCATCCTCGTCAGACACTGACAGGAGCCCTCTTTCTGCGAGAGACACCCTTGCCTGTGTCACCCTTGCCCTTGCCCCCAGTTCGTCCTGCGACAGTCCCATCCACTGCCGCCTCATCCCCAGTCGCGTGAACCCCCTCCGCATCCGGGATTTTTTTTCTCCCACCACCACTCTTCCTCCTCTTCACTGGAACTTTTGGCATCCCCGGCACTTCCTTGCCGGAGAAAACTGCACCCATAGCCTTGACGTAATATCCGCTCTTCACATCTCCAGGAGTGAACCGGTATACCCGCCACCCCATGGATTGCGCTACATTGATCTTTTCATTGTCCTTGATCTGACCCAACCCGCCGGAGTGGCGGCCACCTGTCCAGACCCCACCGTCGATCTCCACCGCAATCTTTTTGTGCGGCCACGCAATGTCAAAGGCCCACCTCCGAAAGGGGTGAAATCTGTACTCGAACTCCACCCCATCGCACAGGTTCCGGCAGATGAGACGGAATAGAGGACTCTTGTTATACTCATTGCCTTTCATTCCGATCATCACCCCTTCTCAAGCTCTCCACAAGCTGGTAGATTGTGAAGCTTTCCTTCGCTCCAGCACAGTTCCAGAACATGTAAAACACCCCGGTGACGCACTTTCCGGGGTGTGTTCCGATGTACCGCATCCTTCTCCCGTCCTTGAACGTGTACTTCAAGCCGACCAAAAGCTCGGGAGGCTTGGGTATTGGGTCAATCCATTTGAACTCCGGCCTGTCTGTCCAAAGCGCAACCGATTCCCTGAGATATTTCGACGTTACCCTGTGCTTCTGGGCAATGGATTCGTATGGAGTTTCGGCGAAAAGGTCCGCTAAAACCTCAGCCTTATGCTTCTCGAGGTACTCCTTTTGCCCATAGCGCACCCCCTTAGAAGGGGATGTCTTCATCCGGGGCATGGGGGTCGAACTCCTCGTCCTCCGCTTTAGGGAAACCGCCACTGGACTTCTCGCTCCGGGTTCGGCTTGGAGGTTCGGACGAACCGTCCTTCTTCCCGTTCCCGAGGAAGATCACTTGAGACGCGACCACGTCGGTGGACCACTTCGTCGATCCGTCCTTCGCCTCGTACTTGCGGATCTGGAGCCGACCCTCGACGAACACCGGGCTCCCCTTGGAGAGATACTTCTCGCAGTTCTCGGCCATGCTCCCCCAGACAGTCACGGGGAGATAATCAACCTCCTCCTTGGTCTCACCGCTCTTGTCCTTCCAGACCCTGTTCACCGCAACGGCAAACCTTGCAGTCGCTGTCCCGCCGTTGCCGTACCTCACCTCAGGGTCACGGGCGAGATTGCCCATCAGAGTAATCTTGTTGTACCCTCTCATGACTGCTCCCCTCCGAACATGACGGTCTGTCCGACCTCTTCGTCGAACTCTTTCTCGAGCTTGGCAATCTCACTCCTCAAGGCCTCCACCCTCTTCTCCCCCTGATCCCGCTTGGGATTGTATTGCGGATACATGGACAATCCCTTCTCCGCTCCGTCGAGAAGCTCCTTCTTCAGCTTCAATGCGGATGTAATCATCTTCAGTTTTTCGTTCTCCATAACTTGGGACCTCCTCGATTATTGATGCTGGCTGGAGTCCTTTCACCTTCGACCCCTGCCCCAGCGCGTCCTGACATATTCTCTGTCCAGTACCGATCTCGAGGACCGGCGGGATAAACTCGAGAAACCCCCCCGACCTGTTGTTCCATTCATGGTACCCGGTGCAGTAAGCCGGAACCTTCATCTTCCCCGGCTCATCACCCCACGTGGCTTTAGTGAGGCCGATCTCGTAAAGCCTCCTCCAGTCCTTGGCTCTGAACTCGAGATCCCTGCTGGTCTGGAGTTGATTGAGTTCCTCGCACAGCCTCATCCACCCGCCCAGCATCTCGATGGCGTAATGGTACGCAGGGTCTGGGAACCGTATTGACTCCCAGAACCCGTGCCTCTCGTACCCCTTCAGGAATATCCTCCACGCTACGAAGGACTTGTCACCGGAGTCACCCTCGATCTCCCTGATGATGTCGGCCAGCTGTACTGCAAACTTGTTGCGCTTGATGTGGGCCTGTACGGCTCTCGAGATCTCCTCGAGCGGATGATCCTCGAGGATTCGGAACATGAGACCCATAGCCTCCTTGCTCCTCTCCTTACCGGCAGTAACCTCGTCTGCGGCTTGTATCAGCTTACAGAAGCCCTTCCAGTCATCCCTCGTCATCCAGAGACCTCCCTTCGGCCACGACGGCATCACTGTATCCCGGATCTTCCCTGACTGACGCGAACATCCCGTCGATAATCTCGTCAGGGTCAAGGTCCTCGACCCTCGCACCCTTCGTGTTGAGATACTTCCCATCCAGAACCTTGGCGAAATTCGTCGGTCTCACAAGCCATTCGAGATCGGCTTGCCATCCGCTGTTATTAGCCCCAAGGAGGAAGGGCGATCTCTTCACGATGCCAAAGTATCCCCTCCACCATTCGAGATTCTGTCGCTCCTCATCCTCCCTCCACCGTGACCGGAGGAAGTTCTGCCGGTGGGCTCCCCACGTCTTCGGCTGTTTCAAGTTCGGGAGTATCTCCCTGTAGAGAGCGATAATCTCGTCCTGTGGGCAGTCCGGCAACGACCGTTGCGGACGTATGGGTTTAGATTCTTCTTTTGGTAAAGGTACAGGTAAAGGTAAAGGTAAAGGTAAAGGAGCATTGCGATCCGCAATGGGTTCCCTATGGGTACCCATTGGATACCCATTCTTCAACTTGAGGTAATCCTCCTTGGAGATAGCCTTGATTCCCTGTGATACCAAGGATTCATACTTCTCTCTGTCCCATCGCTTCAGACTCAGGAGACGGGCCTCGTCCTCCCTCTTCTTAGCCTCAGATGCCCAAGGATTGTGTTCCTCCCAGTCGTGAATCCGATACCCTTTTTCCCCTTCGATGGGATCGATGAGCCTCAAATCCTCCAAAACGGAGGCGAATTTACCACCCTCACCATGCCACCGAGATGCGATCTCGATATCCTCCCAATCGGTACCCAATAGGTACCCATTGGGTCTGTACTGGGCCACCCACTGCCAGAGGAGGAGGAGGCTTTTGACACCCTCAAGGCCGGTCCTCCTCTCGAGCTTTACGATTTTAGGGTGGTCCCAGAACCCTATAGCCAGCCTGATGTCACTGTTCATAATCACCCACCCATTCGTATGGGGAGGGGCTTATCCCCCTCCCCTTCACCATGATCAGACTGATCCGTTATTGTCGGACTCTGGAAAGAGTTTTCCGGTCCCGGCATCGATGATCTTGACATCCTCGCGGACCGACCTACCTTCCTCCTCCTCGATCTTCATCTTGTTCTTGAGGCTGTTTAGTTTCCTCTTGGCATCAAGTGCTGGAGCAGACTCCTGACCCTCTTCTACCGGAGGAGAAACATAGTCGATCCACTTGGCCTCACCGTCCCTGATGGTCTGGTAAATGGTCCGAAGCTCCCCGATCTCTGCGGGGCTGGTCATCTCCAGCTTGTGGCCGAGATATGCCTCGAGGTCCGACGGCATGATCTTCAGCTGGGCGAATGCGTCTGAGAGTTTCTTCCTCGCCGCATCCGGGTCGCTCTTGTCCCCCCTTCTCAAGGTTTCCCTCGCCACGTCGATGGCCTCCTCGACGATGTCCTGCGGGATGAGGCGAAGACCTTCATTGCGGAGAGCCTTGGATACTGCCGCCGCCTGTTTCGTCGCAATCTCGTCCTCAGTGGCCTTGACCACGAAGATCCTGTCCCCGTTGGAGTTGATCCTTTCCGACAAAACCTCTCGGCCATCGGACTTCTTCCGCTCGACGGTCTTTGCAATCTGGATCGATGCGCTGAACGTGGTGTTGGATTCGAGGTCCGTGATGACCACGTTGATCCTGCGGGTGAGGTCATCGTCGTACACCACCTGATTCTCGTAGGAGATATTCCCCCATTCCCTCAGTGCCAGTTCTGCGAACCGGATCGACGGTCCGACGATCCTGTTGCCACCACCCACAGGCTTGCTATACTCCACCTTCTCAGCGAAGAAAGGTCTCCTGCATGCCTCCATGATCTTTTGCCGCGAGTTGGAGTAGCTCCTCGGCTTCTGCATTGCCATGACGTAGGCCGCCTGTATCCTCGCCTTCGCCGATTCAGCCGCCGCAACAGCCGCAGGATCCACATAAGCCATGGCACTGGGGCTGTTCGGCATTACCGCAATCGCACCGTTATTCATACTGTTTCTCCTCCTTCAGGAAATAGGTTCTGATGCTCTCTGAGGGAGCACCAACCTTGACGAACTTCATCCTCTCATCGCCAAGCTCAGGGTGGACCTTGAAGAACCCCTTGTGATCGAAGGTCTCCCTGCCCTTGCTGACTATCCTGTGAACCCTTACCCCAGCACCCTCCACGACCGTGGCGTTGTGGAGCTTCATGATGTTGCCGATGCGGTCCTTCGCCTCTTCCTCAAGCTCCTTGGCCTGTGCAAGAACATCTTTTGCTTCCCGGTACTCGGAAACGGCCCTCTTCCATGCGTCGCTCTCGAGAAGAAGGAAGTTGTCGTTCTCTCCGACCTTCGGAAGGTCAAGTTTGGTCAGCTCCTTCCCCACCTGTGGAGGCACTCCTGTCTCGACCAGATTCCAAAACTCCCCGCCCCTCGAGATGATTGCCGCGATGAGATCATCGTCCCTGTCCATATCGAAGTGGATCAGTTCCCAGAGTTCGGCATTGAAGACGGCAAACGCCCCCCACTTCCTGCCAGAGACGGCAAGATAATGCTGAAGCTGGATGAGGTAGTAGTCAGGAATGCCCTCCCTTTTGATCTTCAGGAAGACCTTCAGACCCGGACACTTGATCTCGAGCACTCCGGGGTCTCGACCGGCAACGCCCACAATGAGACGGTCGATGTTGCCCAGCATCCACGGATGGTCCGGGTGCTGGAGAACCTGATTCACCCTGCGGATCTTCCTGCCGGTCGCTTCCGCATACTCCCTCGCGATGAGATCCTCAAGGGCCTTCCCTCGCTTCATCGCCGGTGACTCCGACTGGGGCCCACTCAGTCCCCGCTTCTCCTTCCAGAGTTCGACGGGCGTGGTGAACGGGTGGTTCTCCCCGAGAAGAATGACAGGGGAATCTGAACCCCCGATCCCCCTGCGTCTCTCCTCAAGCCATGTATCCCTTGACATCCCTATCGTGCTTACCCCTGCCTTCATCCCTATTCCTCCCTTGCGTCATCCATGGCTTCTGCCATCATCTCTGCACCAGTCATGAGGGTAATGTAGATACCGTGCTTTACACATCCCAAGTTCTCAGGGTGCTCGTAAGGGCAAGAAAAACTGTCCGGTTCCTCCTGAATCCCAATGGAATCCCGTGCCCCCCGAAACCGCTGGAGTTCCGGGCACCCTTCGCAGAAAAGTTCCTCAACGTCCTCGACCACAGCACCAATAACCTCTTCTGCCGTAATCATGCAGAGACCTCTTCTCCAACCGAATGCTGTATTGCGAACCCACTGTGGTCGAACAGCATGTCTGTGGGGGTACCGAGCGCATCGGCAATTCTCCCGCCAAACACTTCGTCGACCAGCATCTTGCCCCTCTCGACATAGTTGACATAGCTGACGTTCGTTCTGGCGAGACGGGCAAGGTCTCTCTGCGTGTAGCCGTTGAGCATTCGGATTACCTTCATCGTGGTAACAATTCCGTCACACCTCTTCACCAAGATCACCTCACTAGATACATAATAGTTGCGCTTGCCGCCCCCATGAGAAACGAGAGGGATGATATGAATGCAACCGCTCCGGGAGTGAATCTCAATTTTCCTCGTCCTCCTCGTATTCAATCTCATCCTCGCCGCGCTTGCCGATGACTGCATCGATAAACAGCCTGACCTCGTCCATCACTCATCACCCTTCCTTGCGGGGTACGTCCCGTTTTTGGCAACGTCATCCAAGACTCTTTCGGGTATACGCCACAAGCTACCGATCTTCACTCCCTGAAGTTTGCCGTTTCGCAACCACTTAAAGACTGTGATCGGATGGATGGCGAGTATTTCCGCTACCTCTTTTGGCGTGTAAAGACGCTCCATGTCAGTCCCTCCCACTATTCAGCTTCAGAAGCGGCTTCTGATTGACCAACACCGACAGTTCCTTTCGCACACCGACCATGTGTGCCCGGAACATGGACAGTCTGTCAGCGAAGGCGCGATGTCTGGCGAATCCTTCCGGTGACATCTTCTCCACCGGTGCGAAACTGATGATCTTCTCAGCCTCGTTCATGCGAGTCCCGGCATGCTCGATCTGTCTCCGGGATTCCTCTGCATACTCGTCCGGGGTGATAACCAGATACCCGACACCGTGGAGTGTCCGTGTGCATTTTCCAACCTCGACCAGCCTATCTCTGGCCTTGTTGACGATTGAGTAGTACTCCGTGTCCTTGGATTGCGCTCCGACGATTGCCATCAGGGTCTCATGGGAAATCTCCGTGCCGTATTCAAGGCCCTTCATAGAGTCGAATGCTCTCTGAATCTTTTCTTGCCTGATATCATTGCGGGGCCTCATGCCGTAAACACCTCAAACTTACCGTAGCGGGGACGGTAGTCGCATAATCCAACGTACTTCCCGGCTGATGCCATAATGTCGAGCAGTACGTCCTTGTTCCAGATGTCAGGGTCATACTCCAAGGAAAACTCGATCTGCCAGTTGTTGAAGCGGGGGCGGCACACGGTGATGGATTTTCGTTCAATCCTGCCCACCCTTACGTCGCGGAAGTTCATGTCGGCAAGGAGTTCCTCGCGAGTGCGAGGCCCGTCATAGTGAAGCTTGATCATCTCGGGGCTTGCCATGATCCCGGAAGGCACGTCCTTTCCCCTCTTAAACCTCTTGGCACCCTCACGGATCGTGGCCTCAACATTCACTGCCGGAACATAGACCCCGGTCTTATCGTCCCAGTAGAGGCCCAGAAGGTAATCGATGTCGAGGATTTTCATGATATCTTCATCCGTCTTCTTGCGCTTCCCCGTGTACATCTTTTTCTCCCTCGTCAGAGGATGCAGGGGATTGACACCCTGATTGCTATGAAGCAGAAGAGGGGATACACCGTGCCACTTGACCTGAAAGTTTTTCATTGCCATTTCCAAAACTCCTCCTCAGATGTGTGTTGTGTTTCCACTGCCTGACCGTGCCTTGAAATCCTTGCCTGACCCAGCCTTGCCCAACCGTGCCCCACCCCGCCTAGCCATGAAATCCTTGCCTTGCCCGGCCTCGCCCAGCCGCGCCGCGCCAAGCCTGGCCTCGCCTAGAACCTTGCCCTGCTCATGCCAAGCCGTGCCCTGCCTCGCCGCGCCTTGCCATAAAATCCGTGCCGGACCTTACAGTGCCGTGCCCTGCCGAGCCTAGCCGTGCCAGACCCTGCCCTGCCGAGCCGTGAAATCCTTACCGAACCTTGCCGTGCCATGCCCTGCCTTGCCTCGCCATGCCGTGCCTTGAAATCCTTGCCAAGCTGTGCCCAGCCCCGCCGCGCCGCGCCCTGCCACTCCGTACCATGCCCTGCCTTGAAATCCGTGCCGAACCCTGCCGTGCCACACCATGCCGTGCCATACCATGCCGTGCCACACCATGCCGTGCCA
>ENA-UOXR01004447-UOXR01004447.1-bioreactor-metagenome-genome-assembly--contig:-NODE-4447-length-10982-cov-5.587627_pt1 | contig 10982 bp, 8 predicted proteins | sample MGYA00238164_ERZ764825 | MGnify/ENA primary metagenome ERZ764825 (study PRJEB28920, sample SAMN05720171) | bioreactor metagenome | isolation source: Anaerobic biogas reactor | place: USA:Washington...
CATCCGTCCCGCCAGTGCGGTGGGCAACCCCAGGGCCTATATGGGCCATCACAACCGGGGAGATCGAGCCGCGCCGCTGCCGCTGGCGGTGAGGCGCCGCCTAGAGGCGTACTATGCAGAACCCAACCGCCAGCTCGAAGAGCTCTTGGGGCGGCCCACGGGCTGGTAGCGACATGCGCCAGGGTTGAGACACAAGAGGAGGCAGATCCGATGGTAACGTACAGCAGAGAGCTACCGGTGCGTCACCAGGTCGACGTCTTTGTCGCTGGCGGGGGCCCGGCAGGCATTGCCGCCGCCCTGGCGGCAGCGCGTCAGGGGGCCAGCGTGCTGCTCATCGAGGGAACGGGCTGCTTTGGCGGCATGGGCACCGTGGGCATGGTGCCGGCGTTCATGCAGTTTGCCGACGGGGTGAACTTTTTGGCCGGGGGCATCGGCCGCGAGGTCTATGATCGCCTCTGGGAGGCCAAGGGTGCCAGTCCCGACGACCGCTACGATGATCCCCTGCGACACTTGAGCATCCACGCCGAGACGCTCAAGCGCGTGTACGACCAGATGGTAGTCGAATCAGGCATCACCTATGCGCTGATGACGCAGATGGTGGATGTCATCGCGGCCGACGGCGCCGTGGAGGCGGTGGTGTGTGCCGGCAAGAGCGGCCCCTATGCCGTGCGCGCAGGGATCTATGTGGACGCCACCGGCGACGGCGACCTGGCGGCCTGGGCCGGCGCCCCTTACGAAAAGGGTGACGATCGAGGCAAGATGATGGCCGGCACGCTCTGTAGCCTATGGGCCAACGTAGACTGGACGGCCATTCGGGCCGCCATGCAACGCGGCGAGGATGAGCTGCCACGCGCCTTTGCCGATGGCGTCTTTTCTGTGCCAGACCGGCACCTGCCGGGGATGTGGCGTGTGGGCCAGACGTTGGCAGGCGGCAACCTTGGGCACACCTTTGGCGTGGACGGAACCGATGAGCGCTCTCTCACCGAGGCGCTGGTCTATGGCCGCCAGCTCATGACCGAGTACGAGCTGTTCTACCGCCGCTACATGACCGGCTATAGCGAGATCGAACTGGCTGCGACCGGAGCCCTGTTGGGCATCCGCGAAACGCGCCGGATCGTGGGGGACTATCAGCTCAACCTGGCCGACTTTCAGGCGCGAGCGGTATTCCCTGACGAGATTGGACGCTACTCGTATCCCGTCGATATCCACGCTTCCGATCCCAGCGCCGAGGCCTTTGACAAGCTGATGGAGGGGCTCCACTCGTTCCGGCTGGGCATCGGCGAGAGCTATGGCATCCCCTACCGCACGTTGACCCCCAAGGGCTTGAGCAACGTGCTGGTGGCAGGCCGATGCATCAGCGCCGACCGCCCTCTGCAAGGCTCGGTGCGCGTCATGCCGGGCTGCTATATCACGGGCCAGGCCGCCGGCGTGGCCGCGGCGTTGGCCTCATCGATGGACCAAGACGTGCACGAGATCGAGGTCTCCGAGGTCCAGGGTCGCCTCAAGGAGTTGGGCGCCTATCTGCCCAATGCTTAGGTTCGCCACACAAAAGAGGCGGGGGCTCTTGCCCCCGCCTCTCTGCGTCCAGGTGGGCTACTTGTAGGCAGGCAGGTACTCGGCGTGCGCATCGATCAGGTCGTCACAGAGCGAGACGATCTCGTCGATGGTAAGCTCGCCCGCGGTGTGCGGATCGAGCAACGCCGCCTGGTAGATATAGTCACGGCGCTGGGTTAGCGCCGCCTGGATGGTCACTTCCTGCACGTTGATGTTGGTGCGATTGAGCGCGGCGCATTGGGCCGGCAGGTCGCCCACATAGGTTGGCGTCACGCCAGACCGATCGGCCACGCACATGACCTCTACGCACGCATCGGTGGGGAGGTTGGTGATCAGCCCCTTGTTCAGGACGTTGCCGCCAAAGGTGAACGGCACGCCGGTCAAGGTCGCCTCGATGATGCACGAAGCGTACTCGTGGGTGCGTCGATGCTCGATGGGCGAGTCAGTCAGCAGCTCCTCGCGCATTTTGGCCCATCCCTCGATCTGGGCGATGCAGCGCCGCGGGTACTCGTCCAGCGGAATGTGGAACCGCTCGATCAGCTCCGGATTGCGGGCCTTGATGAACCAAGGCACGTACTCGGCCGTGTGCTCACTGGATTCGGTGACGTAATAGCCGAACCACTTCATCAGCTCAAAGCGCACTGCATCACGAGGCTTGTACTCGGGCAGCTCGGCACGCCGCTTGATCTCGGGATAGAGATCCTCGCCATGCCGGGACACCTCCAGCAACCAACCCTGGTGGTTGATGCCAGCGACACGCCACTGAAGATCATCGGTGGGCAGATCGAGCTCGGCACAGAGGTGCCTGGCACAGCCCTGAACGCTGTGGCAGAGCCCCACCGTGCGCACACCGGTGGCCTTGAGGATGGCGCCCGTCAGCATCGCCATCGGGTTGGCATAGTTGAGCAGCAGCGCGTCGGGCGCCACGTCCTCAAGAATCCGACAATAGTCCAACATCACGGGGATGGTCCTCAACGCGCGAAAGATGCCACCAATGCCCAGGGTATCAGCGATGGTCTGCCGCAGGCCGTACTTTTTCGGAATCTCAAAGTCAATCACCGTCGCCGGCTCATAGCCACCGACCTGGATCGCGTTCACCACATAGTCAGCGCCGCGCAGCGCATCGGCGGCGGCGTCCGAGAGATAGGCTCGGATGTCAGCCTCGGCGCCCATGGTGCGGCTGACGTTCTTGAGCATGGTCTCGGAGACGTGCAGCCGATCGGCGTCGATATCGATCAGCGCGATCTCGGCGTCGCGCAGCGCCGGCACGTGCAGGCAGTCGCCCAGCACGTTCTTGGCAAACACGGTACTGCCAGCTCCCAGGAAACAGATCTTGGCCATGTTTTCTCCTCTGCCAACGGCATATCAGGTGCCCGACGCAACGCCGCGCCTGTGGTCAGCGAACCTCTATCGGCTCGTACTGGTACTCCCGAATCGGATCCTCGAAAAAGCAGAAGTCATGCCGCCCCTCATCCGTCTTCCAACGGCCGACGGGATCGCGACGCACCGGGATCCGCGCCAGCGGAATCCCCAGGAACTCCTCCAAGCGCGCCAGCGTCTCCTCTTGGTGCAGCACAAAATCCTCGAACCGCACCTCAATCCAGTGCGCCGGTCGGGGCGCAGCCTGCACCAGGCGGTACTGGTAGAGGTAGGAGATGGCCCGCCGCTCCCGTTCGTCCTCGGTCTCGGGATACGCGATACCAAAGTCCCGCAGGTCGTCAGTCTTGTGCGCGCCGACGATGCTATCGCGCGGATCTCGCGTCCAGATGATATACCTGGCCGCGGGGAACATGCGCCGAATCCAGGGGTAGCAGAGCGTGGTCTCGGGGATCTTCCAGCCGCGGTGCGGGGCGTCACTCGCCAACACGCTGGACAAGTACTGCTCGATAAGCTCGATGAACGCGCGAGGCGGATCCATGGTGAGCGCCCGGTGCCAGTCCCACGAGAGCCCACCCTTCCAAGAGACGTACTGAGCAAACATCCGGCAGGCCTCATACATCGGCTCCGGGGGCAGCAGATCGCCGGATACGTTCTGCGGCTCGCCCATGAACACACCCGAGGCCGTCAGGGTATGCGACATGGCCCGTGTGCCCCCGTGGCCACGCCCTATGACGGTGACAAGTGACACGTGCCCGCTCCTTATCTGATCCCTGGCCCATCACGCCGGTCGCAGCCGCCCCCTTCTAGTGCAAAGGCGGGCCTTGGTCAAGCTGGCCGCACCGCCCGAACGTAGGCGGTCGTGGTCTCCCAGCACACCACCTGCCCGCCAAGGTGCGTCTGGCAGGCCCGGCGCACAGCACCGATCTCCTCAGCCGAGAGCGCCGATGCCAGCCGGTCGGCATAGCTGGCGGGTTCCTGGCCGCTGGCGAACCAGGCATCCAGCTGCCGAGGCGTGATCATCTGATCCCGTCGCCCGCGAACTGCCTCCACCTCGATGTCCCGGCAGCCCACCTGATCCAGTGCCGCTCGGAGCTCGGCCGGGCCCCAGCTCGTCTTGGGGTTGGCGCGGTCATGGTAGAGAGCCTCCTCGGCCTCACGCCACCGTTCCAGCAGCTCGGCCGGCAGCGCCGCCGCGGGAAGCAACGCCGACAGCCGCTGGGTGGCCGAGGGCACCACCTCTGCCAAGCTGAGCACGCCGTCGTCGGCCAGCAGTGGCACGAGCCCCCTCAGCAGCGCCTGCTTGTCTGGCTGCGAGCCCAGCACGTTGCGCCCCACGATTAGGTCATAGCGCACGTCGCCATGGCCCGACTCGGCCAGCCCATCGGCTAGCTGCTCCAGGGTGGCCGGCACCAAGATCGGCCGCTGGAGCGCCTCCAGCGGCGCCGCCTGTTGGGCCATGGCCTCGGCCACACGCTCGTTCGGAACCCGACACCAAACCCCACCCTCGGGCACCCGTCGCAGCGCCTCCCACGTCAGGAGGCCGCTATCGCCCGACAGATCCAACACCAGGTGGTGTCGGGCCAGCCCACGAGCGCCAAGGAGGCGATCGCGCACCGCCTCAAGCTCCTCGCCCAGGGTGCCTACCGCCCGCTGGAGCCAGCGATCACGGCTCCGGTCATCAGGCGAAAAGGTGAGTATCTCCGATGGCTGGTCGTCCACGTCCAACATCGCCGCTAGCTGGGCCTCGCGCCGTCTCTGCACCCGCTCCCTGATGCCGGCCTCATAGCCCTGATCAGAGGGCTTGTAGTAGACCTTGCCCTGAAGATGATCGGGCAGGTACTGCTGCGCCACCCAGTGATCCCGGTAGGCATGGGGATACAAGTACCCCTCGCCGTGGCCGAAGCCCTCGCGATCGCGGCTGGCGTCCTTCAGATGGACCGGCACCTCTCCCTCGGCCTCTTGCTCCACGGCGGCCAGCGCGTCAAAGAACCCCATGGCCGAGTTGGACTTGCGGGCCGTCGCCAGATAGAGCGCCGCGTGCGCCAGGTGAAACCTGCCCTCCGGAAGGCCCACCCGCTCGAACGCCTCAGCATCGGCCACCACCACGCGCATCGCGTCGGGATCGGCCAACCCGATATCCTCCCCGGCCGCGATCAGCATACGGCGAAAGATAAAGCGCGGATCCTCGCCGGCATAGACCATCTTGGCAAGCCAATACAGCGCCGCATCGGGATCCGATCCGCGCAGCGACTTGATAAAGGCACTGATGGTATCAAAGTGATAGTCGCCCTGGCGGTCATAGAGGACGGCGCGCCGCTGGATCGATTCCTCGGCCACGGCCAGGTCGATGAGGATCCGCCCGTCGGCATCGGGCTCGGTGGTCTCGACGGCCAGCTCGACGGCGTTGAGCACCGAGCGGGCGTCGCCGTTGGCCACCTCTGCCAGATGGTCCAGCGCCTCGGGCGCGATGACCACATCGCGATCGCCATAGCCCCGCTCGGCATCGCCAATAGCGGCAAGGGCGATCTCTCGCAGATGCTGTGGCTCTAGGGGGACCATCTGAAAGACGCGGCTGCGGCTGAGCAACGCCCGGTTCACCGAGAACCAGGGATTTTCGGTGGTGGCGCCGATCATGATGATGGTCCCGTTTTCCACCCACGGCAACAGGGCGTCCTGCTGGCGCTTGTCCCAGCGATGGACCTCATCGACAAACAGGATAGTGCGGCGCTGATGCATCTTGCGCCGCTCGCGGGCGCTCTCGGTCACCTCGCGGATCTGCTGCACCCCCGCCAATACGGCGTTGATAGTCACAAAGTGCGACAGCGTGGTGTTGGCGATGACCATCGCCAAGGTCGTCTTGCCTGAACCAGGCGGCCCGTAAAAGATCAGCGAGGAGAGCTGATCGGCCTGGATGGCTCGCCTTAGCAGGCGCCCCGGGCCGACGATATGCTCCTGCCCCACGAATTCGTCCAAAGTGCGGGGCCGCATACGAGCAGCCAGAGGCGCGCTGCGGCGAATGCTCTCCTCAGCCGCGTGGTCAAACAGGTCGCGATCGGTCACGTCGCGGCCTCAGAGGCGGCTCGCGCCTCCAGTGCCTGCTCGAGCGCCTCGCAGCAACCACCGGCGCGCTCCACGTCGCTGGGAGAGACATCGTCACAAGAGTAGCGCGCCCGCTCAAAGGTCCGGGTCAGCTCGGATAGGTCGTTCTCGGCCTCGGGCACGTGCGGCGCCAGGCAAGGCAGGTACTCGGAGGGCGTCAGGTTGGGGGCGCGGCCCAAGCCGTAACGATCGGCCACGTCCAGGGCCCGCACATAGAGCTCCTGCACCCGTTCGCGGGGCGTCAGTGCTCTCCGGCGGCGCCGCTGAGACCGGGCGGCCGCGCTCTGGCGCAACGCTCGGCGCCTGGCCGCCTCCTCTCGCACCTGCTGCACCACCTCGCCAGTCTTGGCCCACACACTGACCAGCCACGCCCAGAACCGCTTCAACAGGTCCCAGGGGTGGAATCCGCGGAATAACCCCCATCGGTCCTGCAAAAAGTGGAACAGCGCGTACCCGCCGCCGCCCACAATCACCGCCCAAAAGATCAGCGATCGCACCAGCGGCCACCATGCAGCCGGCTCGCCGCCGGCGTCTCCCTCAAAGACCGGCATCTCCATCATGGGCGTCATCGGCGGAGCCTCGACGGGCTTGCCCGAAAAGAGGCTCATTACCAGAGCCAGCAGATAGCCCACCCCGCCGACCACCAACATGATCGCATACGCCACCCCATAGATCACCCATTGCACGATCTGTGAGATGGCCTGATACAAGTTCACCGAGTAGCTAGTGGGCAGCAGGGCGGCCGTGACGGCCACCAACAGCAGACTTCCGGCCAACAGGGATAGCCATCGGCGCCCCAGTTGCCCCAGCACCGGGATCTCTTGCACCTCCCACGTGGCCACCAGCGTGGCATAGCGCACCTCGCTGATCAGCGCCAAGCCCAAGGCAAAGTAGGCCAGCAAGTTCGACCCCAGCCAGCGCACGTTGGCGGCCTCTACGACCTCCATCTCGGCGATGTTGATGTGCGACAACCCCACCAGCACCAGCATCACAGCCCCGCCACCCAAAAAGATACCCGCCACCCGGCGGCCCTCCGCAGACCGATCGGTCAGACCGCGAGAGGGCATGCTCGAGCGCAGGTCATACTCGGCGTCGGTGGGCGAGAGCGCGTGCTCGAATGGGTCTGCTTCTAGCGATTGCAGCGCTATCCCCAACTTGCGCGCCACCACCCAGAACCCGGCCAGGATGGCCGTCGACAAGACGAACGTCAGGTCTAGGATGGTCCACGGCTCGGCGGTCCACATACGCAAGTCGCCCATGAAGTGCGGCCAGCCATAGGCCAGCGAGGAGACCAACCGCACGACCAGAACCAGGCTCACCGCCTCGGCCACGCGGAACCGAACCGCATCTTCTAGGTGACGCTCGGGAGCGTTGGCGAGGCGCTCGGAAAAGATGCTCTCCAGACTAACCAGCAATGCCAGAACCGGCAGCCACCAGCCAGGCCACGTGTCGACAATGTTGCGAACAAAGCCATAGCAGGCGACACCGATACAGCTCAACATGGCCGAGGCCAGCAAGGCCCGGAAAAAGAACCGTCCCGGGATGGACACTCTATCGGGCGCGCCAGACATCCAGATCCCTCTCTTGCCACACTTCGTAGGCTACAATCCCTACGGCACGCGCCCGCTCGCGAACAGCCGCAAACGGCTCGCGGGCGTCGGTGACGATCAGCACGATGTGGAAACCATTCCGCTTCATCATCAAGAGCTGCGAGAACAGCTCCTCGTCGGCGTGAGCAGTGATGACCACCGCCGTGCCGCCCCAGCTCAGGTGCATGCTGGCCTGCTGCAAGAGATCCCCAAAGGAATGCCCTTCCGACGTGCCCACCCGGGCGAGCGCCTCCAGGATGTTCACCAGGTGGCCCGTGCCCTTGCGCGGCGGCAGCGTGATGTAACGGTGATCCTCGGCCAGAGGATCGCTACCGTTGGTGCAGAGCCCCACCGTCTGGCGCTTGGAGACCAGCGCGTGGGCGATCGAAGCCGCGGTGATGATGCCCAGCTCGGTGGCATCATGGACGCGCCCTTGGGTGTAGGCGGCCGCATCGAGGTTCAGGAAAATCTGCGCCTCGATCGAGATGGCCGGCTCCAGCCGCTTGACCTGCAGCTTGCCCGCGGCCGCCGAGGCCTTCCAGTGCATCCGGCGCAGGCTGTCTCCGATCTGATAGTCTCGCACCCCGATAATGCGGCTGGGATCCTCATAGATCCGCTGCTGAGTCGCCAGGGTGCCCATGGGCGTCTGCGCCGGCAACCCCAGCTCGGGCAGCGGGATGATACGCGGGTAGACCGTCAGATGGTCGTCGGAGGGGATCTGAAGCTCCACGGAGCGAATGCCAAAGAGGTCGCCAGTGTGGATGGTCAACGGCCCCAGGGGATAGTAGCCGCGGCGCCGCCCCTCCAACTCGTAATCCAGCGTGACCTTTTCCTTGGGCAGAAACGAGACCACCGCCCGCTGAAAGTTGGGTGAGATCAGCCTCACGGGCAAGCTTTCGTGGAGACGGACATAGGGCAGCGGTAGCCAGCCCTTGTTCTGCACCTCCAACTTGACGGGAATCCGCTCGCCGTGAAAGGCGCGCGGTAAATAGTCCCGACGGCAAGCCAGCGCCTTGGCCGAGCGATCTACCCACACTCTTGAAAGCAGATAGAGGCCAAAGAAAACGTATAAAATGTAGACGAAAAATGGCAGCCGAAAGACCGCCGCGAGGATAAACAGCCCCAGGATGAACAGGAGCAGACCTTCCATGGCATGCTTCCAATCGTCTAGCCGACGGTGATCACGCCTCCGGAAGATCGCCCAGGTCGAGCGGCGTTCGCTCCATCAAGTCCCGCAACACGCTGGCCGCCGTCCGACCGCGCAACGCACTCTCAGGCTTGACGATCAGGCGATGGGCCAGCACGCTCGGAGCCAGCCGCTTGACGTCATCGGGCAGCACATAGTCGCGCCCCTGGATGGCCGCCAGCGCCTGGGCCGCCTTGTAGAGCCCCAAGCTGCCGCGAGGACTGGCGCCGAGCGCCAGGTCCTGGTGGCCGCGGGTAGCGCTGACCAGCCGCACGATATAAGCGCGCACGGTCTCATCCACATTGACATCCCACACCTCTGACTGCAGAGCGGGAAGCCCAGCAGCGTCTACCACCGGTTCGATGCTCTGAATGGGATGCTCTCGGCGCAGGTTCTCCAGAATGCGCTCCTCCTCCTCAAAGGTGGGGTAGCCCACGTCCAGCCGCAACAAGAACCGATCGAGCTGTGCCTCAGGCAGGGGAAAGGTGCCCTCGTACTCGATCGGGTTCTGCGTGGCCAGCACCAAGAACGGCCGTGGCAGCTGTCGCGTCTCGCCATCGACGGTGACCTGGTATTCGCCCATGGCCTCCAGCAAGGCCGACTGGGTGCGGGGGGTGGCGCGGTTAATCTCGTCCGCCAGCAGCACATTCACAAAGGCAGGACCAGGCCGAAATTCGAAATCCGACGTCTGTTGGTTAAAGATCGACACGCCGGTTACGTCGGTGGGTAACAAGTCAGGCGTGCATTGGAGCCGCTTGAAGCTGCACCCCAGCGACACAGCGATCGACCGGGCCAGCATGGTCTTGCCCACGCCCGGCACGTCCTCTAGTAGGATGTGGCCCTCACACAGCAACGCCACCATCGCCATTTCGATGACAGGGCGCTTGCCCACGATCACGCGCTCAACATTGCGAACGACGGCGTCCGTGAACGACTTGACCTCGGTGATGCTCATGCTGTCCTTCCCGATCAGTGCCACGACACGCCACACATTGTAAGACCCCCGAGACACCCTGGCAAGGCATGCCTGCAGCTTGTGCGGCCCTCATGCCGAGGGTATGCTGCTCCTAGCGCAACACCAGCGACGATACCACGTATAGAGTCCGGAGGGGCGGTTGCTCAGCGCCATCAGATTCCTGCTCAGCGGCGTATGCCACCAACTTCCAAGCCACAGCTACTGGGTGGGTGGCCAGCCACTGCCGCTATGCGCTCGTTGCAGCGGGACCTTCCTGGGCATCTGGGCCGGGTTGCTGGCACTGCGAGCAATGGGGCGTCACCGCCGCACGGGGATGCCCGCTGGCCCTACCGCTTGCGCGCTAGGAGCTCTGGCCGTAGCATGGGCTGCCGACGGGGCCAACTCGTTCATAGCCGACGGGCTGGGGCGGGCGCTCTACCAGCCCACGAATCTGCTCCGCCTGATCACCGGGGCAGGGATGGGGGTCGCGCTCAGCGCCGTGGTGGCCCCGCTGCTCGCCCTGGCCTTGGCGCCGGGAGACGACAACCGCCCGGTGGTCGCGCCGGCTATCGACACCGCAGCTCTCTTGGCAGCGGCAGGCATGGTGGTGGCAGTTGTGACGGCGGGCACAGGGCTCCCCTTCGTCGTGTGGACGTGGGCGTTGGGGCTGGCCACGTTGGGTGCGGTGGCATTGCTGAACGCCGTGCTGGTTCGGCTGGCCATGGTCCGCTGGCCCCCAGGGGCCGTCTGGGCTGGGGGACTGCTGCTCGCCATCGCAGAGATGCTGGTCATGGCCGGGTTGCGCCAACTGGTAGGAGTCTAGTCGCGCAGAGCCTTGAATAGGGTTTCATCAACCGCTATAATCTAGTCGAGTGGATTTGCCAAGGTGTCACAGGCGCCGCCAACGTAACCGGGCGCCACGCAGGAGAAAGGGAGAGTCACATGGACATCGGCAGAGCGTTCACCTACCCGTTCGAAGACGAGGACTGGCTCAAAAAGATGCTGATCGGCGCCGTCCTCAATCTCGTGCCCATCGTCAACTTTATCGGCATGGGCTATGGCCTACGGCAGATGAAAAAGGTCTCGGAGGGGCAGGATCTGCCGTTGCCCGAGTGGGATGACTGGGGCGGCGATTTCGTCAAGGGACTGCTCATGTTCTTGGCTGCCATGATCTACAGCCTCCCCCTCTGTTTCGTGTTAGGGATTGCGTTGGTCGCTA
>ENA-UOXR01004457-UOXR01004457.1-bioreactor-metagenome-genome-assembly--contig:-NODE-4457-length-10962-cov-34.723022_pt1 | contig 10962 bp, 9 predicted proteins | sample MGYA00238164_ERZ764825 | MGnify/ENA primary metagenome ERZ764825 (study PRJEB28920, sample SAMN05720171) | bioreactor metagenome | isolation source: Anaerobic biogas reactor | place: USA:Washington...
CCTGCACGAGCGGCACCCGGGTCGACCCGCCGACGAGGAGGACGTGGTCGATATCGTCGGCGCCCAGTTTGGCGTCGGCGAGCGCCTGCCGCACCGGCCCGAGGGTCGAGTCGACGAGGTCGGCGATGAGGCTCTCGAACTTCGCGCGGGAGAGATCGATGTCCAGGAACTTGGGACCGCTCTCGGTCGTGGTGATGTAGGGAAGGTTGATAGTGGTCTTCTGGACGGTGGAGAGCTCGATCTTCGCGTTCTCGGCCGCGTCCCGGAGACGCTGCATCGCGACCGGGTCTTTCCGGAGGTCGGCGCCTTCCTTCTTCTTGAACTCGTCGATCAGGTAGTCGACGACCAGGTTGTCGAAGTCGTCGCCGCCGAGACGGTTGTTGCCGGCGGTCGATTTGACCTCAAAGACGCCGTCGCCGAGCTGGAGGATGGAGACGTCGAACGTGCCGCCGCCGAGGTCGTAGACGAGCACCGTGGCCTCGCCCTCCCTCTCGATGCCGTAGGCAAGCGCGCTTGCCGTCGGCTCGTTGATGATCCGGAGGACCTCAAGGCCGGCGATCGTCCCGGCATCCTTCGTCGCCTGCCGCTGGGCGTCGTTGAAGTAGGCGGGCACCGTTATGACGGCCTTCTTGATCTTCTCGCCCAGGTATTCCTCCGCGTCCAGCTTCATCTTCTGGAGGATCATCGCGGAGATCTCCTGCGGCGTGTAGGTCTTATCCCCGATGGCGACCTTCTCGCTCGAACCCATCTTCCTCTTGATCGACTGGATGGTGCGGTTCGGGTTCGTGATCGCCTGCCGTTTTGCGACGGTGCCGACCAGCCGTTCACCCTCTTTGGTGAACGCTACGACGGACGGGGTGGTTCTGCCGCCTTCGGCGTTCGCGATGACCGTCGCCCGCCCGCCTTCCATGATCGCCATGCACGAGTTGGTCGTCCCGAGATCGATACCAAGAACTTTATCTGAAACCATCTGTTTATTCCTCCATTCCTTTTGATACTACGACTTTTGCGCACCTGATGATCCTGTCCTGCATACAGTATCCGCGGATGATCTCATCGATCACGATGCCCTCCTCGGCCGCCGAAGGGATGCAGGCGATCGCCTCATGCCGTTCGGGGTCGAATGGAAGGTTCCGGCACTCGATGGGCCGGATACCGTGCCGCTCAAGGATGGCCATGAGGAGTTTCTTGATCTGCTCCATCCCCTCGCGGAGGCCGGCGCCCTCGGCTTTCTCCGCCCGCTCGAAGTTATCGACGACCTCAAGCAACTCCACCGCGAAGTCCTCGATGGCGTAGGTCGTGAGGGCGTCGATCTCCCGGGCCGCTCGCTTCCGGTAGTTGTCGAAGTCTGCTGCAAGGCGAAGGTGACGGCTATTCAGGTCGTCATACGCCTTCTGCAACTCCTCAAGCGCCGGAGATGCTGCATCCGCCGCCGGGCTGCGATCCTGTTGCCTCTCGTTTGGTTCGGATGTATCCTCCTTCATACGCCTCACCTTCTTGAAAATGATATACCGTACTGGTTTGAGTATTTATTGTAATGTAGTTCTATATAGTATTATCGTATGCTGCACCCATTCGGCTCCTGCAACAGCCCGGATTGACGATCGGGCACTCATTCGCCATTATTCTCCCCTCGTTATGTCGATCGGCCGGAAAGAAGGGCACCCCCTCTCCGGCCGCACCGATGAGCCCGGGAGCGGCCGGTCGCTCCCTTCTCCGGGCCCGGGCGCAGCCGGTTTTGCGGGTAGCGCCAGATATATCTTTCCATGCTGCTCACGTGTATCCATGAAGTGGGCACTGCTGTCTGTCTGGGACAAGGCAGGCATCGTTGATCTCGCAAAGGTGCTGACCGGGCACGGCTACCGGATCTTAAGCTCGGGCGGCACAGGGACCGCGCTCGCAAAGGCCGGGGTCCCGTATACCGACGTCGCGACCTACACCGGGTCTCCCGAGATGATGCACGGGCGGGTCAAGACCCTCCACCCGAAGGTGCACGGGGGCATCCTCGGCCGCCGCGGCATCGACGACGCCGTGATGCAGGAGCACGGCATCGAGCCGATCGATCTCGTGGTGGTGAACCTCTATCCCTTCGAGGCTATGCGGGACGCGGGGCTCGGCATCGACGAGATCGTCGAGTACATCGATATCGGCGGTCCGGCCATGGTGCGGGCGGCGGCAAAGAACCATAAGTACGTCGCGGTCGTGGTGGACCCTGCCGACTACCGCATGGTGGCGGATGCGGTCCGGCGGGGCGGGTTTACGGACGAGGAGCGGTTGGACCTTGCCGCGAAAGCGTTTGCCCGGACGGCGGCCTACGACGGTGCGATCGTGAACTACCTGACAGGCATCGGCCGGCAGTTCCCCGAGACCCTCACCGTCCAGTACCGTGGCGGAAGAGCGCTCCGCTACGGCGAGAACCCCCACCAGGCCGCCGCCGTCTACGGCGACGCCGGCATCGCCGCGGAGCAGCCGCTCCAGGGCAAACAGATGTCCTACAACAACTACCTCGACGTCGATGCCGCGGTCGGGCTGCTCCGGGAGTTCGACGACTGCGCCGTGGTCATCGTCAAGCACAACAACCCCTGCGGCGTGGCGACGGGGGAGAACCTCCTTGCCACCTACATCGCCGCCCGCGAAGTCGACCCGGTCTCGGCCTACGGTTCGATCGTCGCGATGAACCGCGAGGTGGCGGCTGATGTCGCCCGCGAACTCACGGGGACGTTCGTCGAGGTGGTGGTCGCCCCGTCGTTTACGCCCGAGGCGCTCGAGATCATGAAGGCAAAGGAGAACATGCGGGTGCTCCGGCTGCCTGAGCCGGTCGTGCAGGACACTATCCGGAGCATCGACGGCGGGGCCCTGGTCCAGCGGACGGAGCCTTTCCGCGAGGACTGGCAGGTCGTGACCGAGCGGGAGCCCACCGCCCACGAGATGCGGGCGATGCATCTTGCCTGGAAGGTCTGCCGGCACACGAAGAGCAACGCCATCATATTCGCCGACGAAAAAGCGGTCATCGGAATCGGCGCCGGGCAGATGAACCGGGTCGAGTCGGCGGAGATCGCGGTCAGGAAGGCCCGGCGGCCTCTTGCCGGAACGGCGGTTGCATCGGACGCATTCCTCCCCTTCCCCGATACCCTGGAGGTCGCGGCGGCGGCGGGCGCGACGGCCCTCGTCCAGCCGGGCGGCTCCATCCGGGATACTGAGGTCATCGATGCGGCAAACCGACTCGATATCGCGATGATCTTTACCGGCGTGCGGCACTTCCGGCACTGAGGCTGCTCATACCCGCGATTCCAATTTTTCCCGGGCATCTCTGGTTGTGTTGATGAGTTTCGTGGATACTGTGAACTATATCGGTTGAGACGAGCACAGGCCACCCCTCTGCCCCGGCAGCTGACGCTTATAGTTGGGAGTATCTACCGTGCGAGGGCTCGATCTCTAGACCTCCGGTTCTGATCCGAACCGATCGAATGAGATCGCCTGATATGCTCCCCCCTCACTGGATAAAGTGGGGTAACGGTGTAACACTGATTTAGCGCCACAGCCTGCCGATATATCGTACTGAGTACCTTCAAAACATTAAGCGTTACCGCTTATGGATGCCCTGCCTGAACCGGTGCCCAAAACGTATTTATACCCGGTGCAAACAGGGTAGTGCACAGAGTGCAGAGGATTTCGTATGAGTATCTGTGCGCATTGCAGCAGAGAGACTGAACAAGGAGCACGGTTTTGCATTTATTGTGGATCTGAAGTAAATGGGGATTCACAGGATCGGCAGGTGAGTGCTCTGATGTGTACCCGGTGCGGAAAGGGGTTGACTCCCGGCGACAGGTTCTGTAGCTATTGCGGATCGGATAGCATATTGCAGACGAGACCGATAGCCGGTGCATCCCCATCAGGGAACTCTAGTTCCGGTGGGTCTCTCACTGTGGCAGCATCCGCTCCAGTTGAACAGGCACACACTCAAGATACTGGATTCTGGTCCTGGGAAAGGCGGCAGACCGGCAGAGGGAAACTATGGGGGATCATCTTGATGGTGATCGCCGTTGTCTGGTTCTTTGGCGCTCTTGCTCTGGGCTGGATCTTCTACTATCCGCCGATTCTTTTCCTGATAGGGCTCTACACCTTCTTCAAGGGTCTTTTTCGAGGGTGAGGCGAATTGTGGAGATCACCGAGTGAAGAAATGCAGAACTCGCGACAGTGCTCCTGTCTTTTGCCCATATATTCTGGTGGGTGCAAGGTTATCCATTTTACCCGGACCAATACAAGGAGTATGATCTCCCGCGGTAAGAGCGGTCCTGCGGGGTGCGATAGAGTTCGCTGATACATCTTCAGTGCGGGCAATCTCATGATACGACTCGTGCAGTGCGCTGAAAATCCCAATCACTGGTACTCATCACATAATGCCCAATGTCCCTGGTGTGAGATAGCCCGTCAGAGGGGGGTCGACTACTTCCCGGCGCCTGCGATTCCACGAGCGCAGGTCATCACGCCGCAAGAAGATGCGCCCGATGAGCCTGCCGTTATCATACAGAAACCCCAAAAATCCACCCGCTCAAGCCCGGTGATCCTGATTGCAGGAGTTGCACTCATCGCTATCCTTGCTCTCATCATGGTCTCCCTGATGGGGAGTCCGCTCTCCTCATCTCCTGGCGACTCCGGGGAGACGGAGAAGCGGGTATCGGTGCTGTACAATGAAGCGGTTGAGGCGTACAAAGCCAAACAATATGACAAAGCGCTGGGCATTTGCGATGCGGTTCTTGAGGTCAAGCCTGATTTTGCAGCGGCCTGGAACATCAAAGCATTATCCCTGAGTAGTTTGGGCCGGTACAATGAAGCTGTTGTGAGTATCGATGAAGCACTGTCCCTTGAACCTGGCGAAGATATGTACTGGGCGAATCGAGGCGGGATCTGCCTGGGCGCAGATAACTATGACGAGATGAATAGAAGCTTTGAGAGAGCCCTGGAGCTGAATCCCGATAGGCAATGGACCTGGCATCGGATGGGGCAGGCACTCTACTCAGTGGGCGATTACGAGGGTGCACTCCAGGCATACGATACGGCAATCGGCATAGATTCATCTTCTGCGAATATCTGGATTGCACGGGGGTGGGTCTGCGATAAGCTGAAACGGTATGAGGACATGAGAGATGCCTTCAGTCGTGCATTAGAGATCGATAGCAAGAGTGCCGAGGCCTGGCGCGGTAAAGGAAAGGCGTTACACCATCTGGGCCTGTACACTGAAGCCCTGACCCATTTCGATGCAGCAATCCAGAACGATCCCACCCTCGTGTCGGGTTATGCCGACAAAGGCTGGACATACGAGAAACTTGAAGATTATGAGGGTATGAAGAGTTGCTTTGACAGAGCGGTGAAGATCGACCCGGATATGTACAGCACCTGGTATGGAAGAGGCAGGGCATATTGCCGCCTTGGCAATTATAAGGCCGCTATTGCGGACCTGGATCGAGCAATCGAGATTGATCCTGGAGTTGCCCAGCCCTGGTACTGGAAAGGCCGGTGCCTGGCCCATCAGGGGATGTATGCTGAGGCACTTCTCTCTATCGATAAGGCCCTTCAGATCGATCCTGACTATACCGAGGCATGGTACTCCAGAGGTGTAGTTCTGGATCAGCTCGACCGGCATGAAGAAGCTCAGGAATGCTATCAGAAGGCCGACCAACTGGTTCCCGGGTATGCGCAACAGGGTGGGTGGGACCTTGCTTCATCTTCATCTGGTTCCTCCCCGCTTCTTCCCTTTGTCTAAGGGTGATGACCGGTTGTAGTTTCACGTAGAGCCGGCCTACCATCGCACCTATCAAATACGGGCTAACGTAACTTTTGATCCTTCGCCCTATGATCGAAGCCGAGAACCTGCTGAGACCTATCACACCCTCAGGAGAGCGGCACATACTTAAAGGCTGTGGCAGACACCTCAGTAACATTTATAAACTGCAATGGTAATCCACTGCCCGAGGGAAGGCCCAAATATGATCTGTCCTAAATGTCAGGCAAACAACAACGATCAGGCAAAGTTCTGTAAAAAATGTGGCTCCCAGTTAGGAACTGGCAGCACATCACAGGCCCGGCAAACATCGATAGAGTGCCCAAACTGTCATTCAGCAAACCTTACGCAGGCAAGATTCTGCAGGTCCTGCGGTTTCGCTCTTACGAATCATCCGGTTGCTCAGCCCCGGGGAAACCAACCCGGATCGGTGATGCAGGGTTACCCGATGGACCCTGCGCGAAGGGATGGAGGCAGATTGTCGGGAATGATCGAGATCGCAAACCCGGAACATCCACACTGTGCTACCATCCTCCTCCTTGATGTATCCGGCTCCATGACGGACAACAAAAAGATCGGACAGCTAAACGAAGGCTTGAGAGTATTCAAGGAGGAAGTGCTGAAAGATGAGCTTGCAAGTCGGCGAATCGATATCGCCGTGGTGACATTCGGCAATAACGTTCAGTTAGTACATCCGTTCTCATCTATACAGTACTTTGAGCCTCCTGTACTGGAAGCAAACGGCGAGACAAAGATGGGGCATGCCATCCTTGAGGCGATCGATATCATCGAGCAACGGAAGAAACTCTACAGGGAGCAGGGCGTGGACCATTTCCGTCCCTGGATATTCATGATCACCGATGGCGAACCGACGGATATGAAGCCGGGTGATGAGTTGTGGGCCACGGTCGTCAATCGCCTGCATGAGAATGAGGCAAACAACCGGTTAATGTTCTTTGCTGTTGGCGTGGAACCGGCTAACATGAATATGCTCACGCAACTGATGCCTTCGACCAGAGCCCCGATGAAACTGCGTTCAGGCAACTTCAGGGAGATGTTCCAGTGGTTAAGCAACAGTCAGGAGAAGATTGCCAAGGCAGATCTCCAGATGGGTGAGATGGTAAAGCTGGACTCCCCCGTAGGCTGGGCGGATGTTCCGGCCAGATAATCTCACCCTTCTGTACCTGGCTGACGGAGTTGTTAATGCAGCATAAGAGACAACCTATCGTCTTCATCATCGATACCTCCGGATCGATGCGTAAGAGAGTTAAAAGAGAGCTCATCTCGGCATTTGTAAGGGAAGTCGGCGAATTAGTCTCAAGAACTGCAGCCGATGGGGTTGCCTACGACATCGCAGTGATCTCCTCAGGTCCGGACGCTCGCCTTCTCTCCGACTTTAAGTCTGCAATGGAACTATCTCTGCCGATACCAGGTGGTCCGAGTCCGCTGGGTAAAGCGATCGACCTTGCCTTCCGGGAGCTCTGGCTTCAACTGGAGTTGTACGGAGAGCGTTCACTTGAGTATGAACAGCCACTCGTCGTGGCAGTTTTGGGGAGCAAGCCCACAGATTTGCGGGTGGGAGACGCGATCTGGCATGAGACATCCCTGATGGTTCGGGAACAGGTTCAGGGCATGAACGCCGTTCTCTTCGTTCCCGTGGCCATCGATGCACCCGGTCAGCAGTTCTTTGCATCCCTTGCTCCAACTCTCCGCATTCACACCCTGAGCAAAGTGGAGGGTGTGGGAGACTTTGTGGATACGGTTCTTGCCTCAAACATCTCTGCCCTGTGCAGGCACGTGGATGGAAAAGGGGCATCCCGGGTCCCGGAGAGGTCGGCGTTTCACCGAAAAGAGTTTCTCCGCGGCTTTTCTCCGCGAGGTGATGAGATCCTGTCCCGGTATCGGTCGAACACACCCGGGACCTCAGATGTACCTGTTATCATGGGAGGCTCCAGCACCGGTCCATCCCACGTCAGGAGAGGGACGCCCTGCCAGGACGCATATGCATACCGGGCCATTGGACCGGGGTGGGTCGTGATAGGGGTTGCGGATGGTCTTGGCAGCGCTCTGAAGAGCGATACTGGGGCATCTGTGGCGGTTCACGCGGCGGTCCAGAATATACAGGAGACACTGCAGAATAATCCTCTTACTGGGGTGGATCTGCCGCCTATCATCCGAGTGGCGGCATCATCTGCACGAGAAGCTATCATAGCGAGAGCAAGAGAGGAGATGTGTGAGGTGCAGGACCTTGCCTGTACGCTGATTCTTGCTATCGCCCATAAGGATGGCACCACGATTGGGCATATAGGAGACGGAGCCGTGGTGATAGAGGTGGGATCTGCGCTGATGGTAGCATCCGGACCCGGTGAGGCCGAGTTTGTCAATGAAGTGATTCCCATCACCAGTCCGGGGTGGGAGGGTGCATTTAAGATCACCGAGGAGGAAGGTCCGGTGGACAGCATTGCGGTGTTTACGGACGGATGTCAGCGTGCAGCCCTGAAAAAGGTAGAGGGCCAATTACAACCCTTTGAGGGATTTTTCACGCCTCTGTTTGGTTATTTAAGATCAGTCTCTACCAGGGAGGAGGGAGAGCAAGAGATCCACGATCTGCTGTTGTCAAGGAAGATGAACGACAGCTCGGAAGATGATAAAACCCTTGTTATCGGCATACTTCGGAACGGGGGTTAAACCATGGATGCCATCCAGATGCATAACCACCGGGGCAAAGAGATCCGCCTCGATATCACGGGGAAACGTGGTGGTGAAGGGACCGTTTACAAATTTAGCCAGGACTCCAAAGAGTGTGCAAAGATCTATCACTCCAACAGGGTCACCCAGGAACTGCACGAGAAGGTTTGGGCAATGGTGCACAATCCTCCCGATGATCCAACTTTAGCGGCAATGAGCCATCGGTCTATTGCCTGGCCGAAGGCAGTCCTGTACTGGGATGAGCAGCTGACGCAGTTTGCCGGTTTCAGCATGCCCCTTCTCGATACGGATCTCTTCCAGGAGTCGTATAAATATTATGGATCAGCAGATAGGATAGAGAGGTTTGGCGGCGCCTTTACGTGGGCTCACCTGTTCACTGCGGCATTTAACATTACAAGCGCAATCGCAGCCCTCCATCATAAAGGACACAGGATCGGTGATCTGCGCGAGGCAAATATATTCATCTCCCCGGATGCTCTCGCCACTCTGATTGATTGCGACTCTTTCCAGGTGAAGGATAGCGTAACGGATAAGCAGTACTATTGCAGGGTAGGTACAGGGGAGTATATGGCCCCTGAACTCATCGGGGTAGATTTCAAGGAGCAGGATATCGATAGGGAGTACTCTGACCGGTTTGCACTGGGAATCCTGATATTCAAACTCTTAATGAACGGCTACCACCCCTTTGCCTCCCGGGGCCCCCTGGTCGAGAGTGCAGCCTCGACCGTCGAGAAGATCTCGATGGGTTACTTTGCGTTTGAGGGCATCATCAAGAATCTGGAACCTCCTGCGGATGCTCCGCCGTATCATGCCCTTATCCCGCCCGAACTCCAGGAACTCTTCCACCGCTGCTTTGTGGATGGGCATGGGGATGAACGTGCCAGACCTCCCCCTGAAGAATGGTTCGATGCTCTGCAGGCAGGCGTGAGGGGAATTCGTAAGTTGCAGCGAAAGTAACGAGTCATCGATGCGTATTGCCCGCGGAGTTCCTGCGATTCATCGGCATATCTTCCGGCGCGGGCCGGGCCGGGATCCGGTGCCGGAGACTCGCCAACGTTCACCAGATATTTTGCGGGGTATGGTCCCTCTCACGTTTTCATCCTTAATCCTCCCGAGACAGTTCGGATTCCCCCTCCTCCTGGAAAGGGGCTTTAGAGAAGAAGAACTACAGTACAGGCCGATCTGCACAGGATAGTTTTTCAGGCCGGCGCCGGGCCATGCTCGGTACCGGTACTGTCGCCGCAACTACAACTCGTACGGAGGCAGGGGGTATCATAATTTCCCTCATCGGTCGCATGGCACACCGGGCAGGATCGGCACCTTTGATGTATTTCGTTGTCGATATTCCGGATCGTGGGGTGGATCACAACAGGGGGGCAGGCCACTGCCGGACCCCGGTCCTTGCGTTCATACCGTAGGTAGAACGGAGTAAGGTCCTGCCTGACCATCTGGAATACCACAACGTTTATCATGTGACAGGAGCAGACGGCCTGCCAGTTAGGGTGAGCTGGAACGAGACGAAATCCCGTTCACATGCCCTTTCAGGAAATGATATATGTATTGCACAAATTGCGGCGAACAGATCCGCGACGATGCTGTGTATTGCCCTGCATGCGGCGTGCAGATGGCACCTCTTGAGACACCTCACACAACTGTCTCTACAGCGGTAAGCGATACTCCTCCGGCGGCTACCACACTTACCTTTACGGGATATTCGGACAGAACCGCCCAGCCTTTGCATATGAACGGCCCGGAATCGGGCACCCCGTTCTATATTGGTTTTTGGAACCGATTCGGCGCATGCGTTATCGATATGATCGTGCTGTTTATTGCATCCAACGTGATTGGCCTCCTCATCGGTATTTATCTATACTCCACAATGACCGTGTATCAAGCGGGTGTGTTTATCGAGAGCGACTCATTTAGGTCCTTCTCGACTCTCCTCACTCTGGGCTTAATATGGGGATACTACACCATCATGGAGAGTTCAGGGTACCAGGCGACGCTGGGTAAGATGGCACTCGGAATAATTGTCACCGACACTCAGGGCAGACGGCTCAGCATCCTACGTGCCGGCGTGAGAAGTTTTTCGCGCTTCCTCTCATGGCTCTTCTTCGGCCTGGGCTTCCTCATGATCGGTTTCGCCGAGAAGAAGCAGGGGTTGCATGACATGATTGCCGGAGCGATCGTGGTCAAAAAGCAGCCATGAGAGCATTGTAGGGGATTAACAGGTTGTAAAGCCCATGGCGAGGTTTACAGGAGTTATCCTGTCCCTCTCTCTTCAGGGCGGGCCTGCGGTTTTTGCAGCAGATCCCCCTGGCATTTTTGGCCCGGATTGTCGGAAGCACCCCCCGCCCTGTGATATCTGGATGTTTGTCCTGGTTCGATACTCGACAGGGCATCGGGGGCTCCTGGTGGGGGTTCTTAGAGTAAAGGCGAAAGTCTTATCATCTCTTCTTCCATATACCGGC
>ENA-UOXR01004461-UOXR01004461.1-bioreactor-metagenome-genome-assembly--contig:-NODE-4461-length-10959-cov-5.286409_pt1 | contig 10959 bp, 10 predicted proteins | sample MGYA00238164_ERZ764825 | MGnify/ENA primary metagenome ERZ764825 (study PRJEB28920, sample SAMN05720171) | bioreactor metagenome | isolation source: Anaerobic biogas reactor | place: USA:Washington...
AGGTCGTCGGCACAGACGAGGCGTTCTTTGAGGACGACCGCAACGACCAGGCCGTACGCGACCTGTTCACCGAAAAGGCGGGCATTCTGGACGGCGACGCCGACAGCGAGGTGGACCTGGCATCCTATGCCTACCAGATATGGAAGAACGCCACCGCCGCCGACCCAAAACTGGAGAAGACCATCGCCGATCTTCCTCCCGTTGTCTATTCGACCAAGGCCCATCAGTCCGCTGTTGGAGGTCCCGAAGGCGTGATCGTGTACCTGCGGACAGCAGAGGACAACGATGCGCTGATCTGGATGAACAAGGAAGGCGAAGTGGTCACGGAGTCACAGAAGACCATTCTCGACGCCGCCAGGTGCGGCCCGGATACGCCGGCCCTTACACGGCTGGAGAATCACCACGATCTCGTACGCGAGGGGGTGACGCAGGTTCTGACAGAGGAGAAATCTGTCGGCGGCCAGCTTGGCCGTCCGTCCGGGGCGCGCTTCCGCACCTACACGCGGCTCAAGCAGTACGCTGAGGACGTCAAGGGCACTATTTTCGATAAGCAGGAACTGCACCGGGCCATCGAGGAGATCTATCGCCATCCGCTACGGGATGCGGCTAAGGACGCCCTGAACCGCCTGCTGCGGACCCATGCCTCCAATGACGATCTCGCTGCCAAAGTCATGGCCCTGCGGGACGCCGACGCCCTCACCGTCAAGACCGAAGAGGCCGAGTCGCGAGAGCCCCGCATCATCTGCTCGATGGGCTTGCGTAAGCCAGACTGAGGAATGTAGTTCATGAAGATCGATTTCGCCGCAGTTCGCAAATGCCTCAAGGCGTTTGACTTCAACACGCTCTTTCGGGAGCACCTGGGCTGGGACAACCATCAGGCCCAACTCGACATCCCCATTGACGGCAGTACCATCCAACTCCATGCGGTCGCTCAGAAACGGGGCTTTGTCGCTTTCGTCTGCCAGTCGATCCCCGACCGCCCCACACGGTTGAAGCTCGATCATCAGGTCGCCAAATCCGCTCGCGAGCACTTCATCGTCTACGCCGACAAGGGTTCCGGGCAGCAGGTCTGGCAGTGGGTCCGCCGCGAGCCGGGCAAGCCGATGGCTAGCCGTGACCACCGCTTCGATGTCTCCCAATCGGGCGACCCGCTCATTCAGCGCCTCAACCAGATCGCTGTCAGCCTCGACGAAGAAGAGACGCTCACCGTGGTCGATGTGGCCGGCCGCGCTCGCGCCGCTTTTGACGTGGACCGCGTCACCAAGAGGTTCTACAAGAGCTTCAAAGATGAGCACGCTGCCTTTCAGGGGCTCATCCAGGGCATCAAGTCCGATGCGGATCTCCAATGGTACACCTCTGTGATGCTCAATCGCATGATGTTCGTCTACTTCATCCAGAAGAAAGGCTTTCTCGACGGCGACACCGACTACCTCCGCAACCGCTTGAAGAGGGTCCAGCAACTCAAGGGCAAGGACAAGTTCCTGTCCTTCTACCGCTACTTTCTCCTGCGTCTGTTCCATGAAGGCTTGGGCAAGTCGCCGGACGAGCGCCGGCTCGACCCGGAGATGGAAAGACTGCTCGGCGAGGTTCCCTTCCTCAACGGCGGATTCTTCGAGGTCCACCAGATCGAAGAGCAGAACCCCGATATCGACATCCCCGACGAAGCCTTCGAGAAGCTCTTTGATTTCTTCGACGAGTATTCCTGGCATCTGGACGAGCGTCCCCTGCGCGCCGACAACGAGATCAACCCCGACGTCGTCGGCTACATCTACGAGAAGTACATCAACCAGAAGCAGATGGGGGCCTACTACACCAAGGAAGACATCACCGAGTACATCTCCAAGAACACGATTATCCCGTTCCTGTTCGACGCCGCCCACAAGAAGTGCGCTGTGGCCTTCCGCCCCGAAAGCGCCCTCTGGCGACTGCTCCGCGACGACCCCGACCGCTACATCTACCCGGCCGTTCGACATGGGGTCGTCAGACCGGATGGCACGTTGGTTGCGGAGTCAGAGCTCCCAGATTTCGTGCAGAAAGGGATGCATGAGCCGAAGGCACGAATGCATGATAAACGTTATAACCTCCAGCAGGCATCCGGTGACGATCCGATTCGATTGGTAACGGAAACCTGGCGCGAATACATCTATCGGCGCACTCGCTGCCTGGAGGTCCGCGAAAAGCTCCGCAAGGGCGAGGTCCACGAGATCAACGACCTTGTCACGCTAAATCTCGACATCTGGCAGTTCGCCCGTGATGCCAGCGTCAACGCCGAAGGCCCCGAACTGCTCCGCGCCTTCTGGCACACACTGGTCGGGCGCATACCCGAGAAATCCAACGAGAAGTTCGAGCAGGGGATCACCGTGCTGGACCCCACCTGCGGCTCGGGCGCGTTCCTCTTCGCCGCCCTGCGCATCCTGGAGACGCTCTACAGCGACTGCCTGGAGCGGATGGAGCGGTTCATCGAGGACATCGCCGACAAGCCCCACCATCCCGAGCAGTACAGCGACTTCAAGAAGGTCCTGGCTCAAATTGCCAAGCACCCGAACGACCGCTACTTCATCCTCAAGTCGATCGTCATCAACAACCTTTTCGGCGTGGACATCATGGCCGAGGCGGTCGAAATCTGCAAGCTGCGCCTCTTCCTCAAGCTCGTGGCCCAGGTCGAGAACGTCGGCCAGATTGAACCGCTGCCGGATATCGACTTCAACATCCGCACAGGCAATACCCTGGTGGGATATGCCACCGCCGATGACGTGCGAAAGGCATTCACAGAAGAGCGAGCCGGTAAGCTCGTGCAGAAGAAGCTCTTGCTTGGCGATACGTCGGAAGACTATAGGCGATTCGATGAGGATGCCGAGCTCGTCGAGCGAGCTTTCTGCCAGTTTCGTGCCCAGCAGACTGCCCACGGTGGCAAGGTCAGGCCCAAAGACAAGCAGAAGCTCCGCGGCCGCCTGGCCAAGCTCGATGCCGAACTCGACCGTTACCTGGCCAGCGAATACGCCATCAATGTCGAGAAACAGAACGACTTCGACACATGGAAGGCCAGTCATCAGCCGTTCCACTGGTTCGTCGAGTTCTACGGCATCACGCACGCAGGCGGATTCGACGTAATCATCGGGAATCCGCCTTATGTCGAATACAAGGATGTGAAGGATGTCTATCAGGTGCGTGGGTATGCGACGCTCAACTGCAAGGACCTGTATGCTTTCACGGCAGAACGAGCCTATGCCCTTGTCCGTAGGGAAGGCAGAGTGGGCTTGATCGTCCCTATTTCCATCTTCGGAGTGGATGGATTCAGCCAACTCCAACACGAATCGCGCGAACGGTTATCCGATATCTGGGTGTCGAGCTTTGCCAATCGGCCCGCACAACTTTTCGATGGTGCTCAGAAGAGACTGACGATCATGGTCGGAAGGCGTGGCGATTCGACCGATCCTGAGCTTCGTACGACGGCCTACTTGCGATGGAAGAGAGAGGAGTTTCCTGCACTCTTTGCCACAAGGGTTCGCTACGCACCGCTCCACCCGGCTTTCACGGTCTTTCCAGCCTCACTGGAGAAACTGGGCAACTCCATCGAGACACATGTCTTTGCGAAACTGACATCGGTCTCCAGTCGGCTCGAAGCTGCATTGGCCGCGGACACGAGACATCGCGTGTACTATACGAGGAAGTTCGGGTACTTCCTTGCATTTCTGGATTTCATCCCTCGCGTCGTTGAAATCCGCTCCGGGCGGAAAGTATCGCCCTCGGAGTTAAAGGACCTCTGCCTCGCGAGTCAGGAGACTGTGCTCGCGGTCATGGCAGCACTGAGTTCCTCCACTTTCTTCTGGTTCTGGAACGTGCTTTCGGACTGTCGAAACCTGAACCGCCGTGACATCCTTGCCTTCCCTCTCGATCCCAATCTTCTGTCAGCCCGTGATCGCGCGCTACTGGCCGAACTTGGGACCGAGTATCGCGAGACGCTGAAGCGATCGTCACACGAAATGCAGAAGAGCGGCCTGATGCTTCAGACCTTCGAATACGCCACCGCCAAGCCCATCCTCGACGAGATTGATCGCGTACTGGCAAACCATTACGGCTTCACAGACGAGGAACTGGATTTCATCATCAACTACGACATCAAGTATCGTATGGGCCAGGACAACGACGATGGCGACGAGGACTGAACAATCAGGGAAGGGCCGTCCTCGTTGCGGAAAGAACAATGTACCCGCTGTGGCGAGTGTGGGCATGGGAAGCGACCACTACCCCGTTTCCTTGTCGCGGCTGCTGGGCAACCGAGCACCGGTGACGATCTCGGCATGGGGTGACCTCGATATCCTACGGCACGAGCGGATTGCCCTGTTCTGTTCGATCCAATGCCCAGGCGAGCGGATCATCCAGGCGTACGACTTGGCCCGCCACCTGCGGGACACCGGCAAGACTGTCATCAGCGGCTTTCACTCCCCGATGGAGAAGGAGTGCCTCACGCTGCTGCTGCGCGGCGAACAACCCATCATCATCTGCCCCGCTCGCGGCCTGGAAAAGATGCGCCTGCCCGCCGACTGGAAGAAAGCAGTGGCAGCGGGCCGGCTCCTGTTACTCTCGCCGTTCCCCGGCAAGGCCCGCCGGATCACAGCAGACCTGGCCCGGCAGCGAAACCTGTTCGTCGCGGCGATGGCCGACGAAGCCTGTTTCGTCCACACCGCCCCCGGCGGCAACCTCGAACAACTCAAAGCCCAAGTCACCCAATGGGCCATCCCGATACTGCAGGAGCCTGATGATGCTTTATAGCATCGACGACAAAATACCAAATAGAGAGCCCCACAAATCTGACTTTCAGGCATGGCGGTCCAGGATTTCCGACGCAGACTATGAGGCGATGGTGGACGCTATCAATGCGTTTTGTGACCGTGATGACAACTTCTGTGCCAGTTGGCTACCTGGAAAAGACCCTGCGATCAGTGCCGCGTTCCCGCCGTTGACTACCGCTTGCGGGGAGAGCAAGGAGCAGTCAGGGTTCTTCTTCGGCAACATTGTGTGGCGCGTCGTCTATGACCGGACGGATGACTGGTACTTCAAACCCGCCGACAAAGAGGGCGGGGACCCGCTGGGCATGTGGTACTGGCGCAAGCAAAGCTCAGATTGACGGAGTGGAAGTCATGATCGAGAACAATCCGACGAATGTTCAAGCGGCGTTTGAGATGCTCCTGGAGGAGATCGAGGCGGAGATCGACTTTGTCAACGGCGTCGGCTCGAAAGCCTTCGAGAAGCGGGACTACGAACGGGCGAAAGAGGCCCTGGAGCACGCCGGAAAACTGACCGGTTTCCGGGACAAGGCGGTTGCCCTCAAGAAGGAGTGGGATGGCTTCGCCGTGATTGAGGTGGATGAAGAGGACCGCAAGACCGCCCAGAAGCAGCGGCAGAACTTGGGGCGACTCAAGCGGGGGATGCGGACGCGCGAGGAGGCGTACTATGTGCCGATCCTTCAGGTGCTTGCCGACTTGGGCGGCTCTGGGAAGGTGGCCGAGGTCCTGGATCGGGTTGGCAAGAAGATGAAGGGCATACTGAAGAAAGCGGACTACGAGCCGCTGGCATCAAGCCCGGACAATCTCCGCTGGCGCAATGCCGCACAATGGGCTCGGAACTCGATGGTCAACGAGGGCCTGCTCAAAAAGGACTCTCCACGCGGCGTCTGGGAGATCACCGACAAGGGTGTGGATTACGTGAAACGCCTCCGTTGATCCATGCCGTTCATACATTCTGCCCAACCTCGACCATGAGCTGGAAAGTGGTTGTCGCAAGGGCTTGTGTCACTGCAAATCGACAGATGTCGTCCATAGCCTCCCGTTGCCAAGCCACGAAGAACACGGTAAAATGGTGCCAAGATGAATGGCAGAGACGGAGCAACATTTCAAGGAGGTGAAGGCTAAGTGCGAGATCTTCATTTCCACGGGTTCAGTGCGCCGTTCGGAGAACGATGTGGACTGGGCTATGGCGGCTCGCAACGGCCGATAGACCACATCTGGTACAGTGAGTACTCCGGATTCGGTGGTATCACCCCAAAGGACAAAGAAGCATGGCTTCGCCGGTACCCTAACATTAGAGACTTCGACACGGTTGTTGCAGAGGCCAAGGGGTGGCTCTCGAAGCGATGGGATAGACAGCGGAGGGCAAAGGAAAGACCAAGGGAGCTGCTTGATCGATGGCTTGCTGGGGATTGGATGGCGGTAGCCGGAAACAGAGAACCGGAGACGATCTACAACCCTGGAAAACTGAATGAGTACGTTGAAGAGTATTTCAAGGCCGACGAATTGATCGAGTGCCTGACACGGGGCAGGCACGACGGATTCGCCGATTCACTGGCAAGACAACACTATGACAGGGTGCTGGGCCACGCGGTTAAGCTGCGGGGCATCGTGCCCGATTTTCCCAAAGCACCGGAAACGACCGAAAATCCCCGTATTGACCTGAGGCGTTTTCAAGAGTGGTGTGTTGAATGCGATGAGATCGTAACCGGTCTGTACGCAAAGGTCGCGAGAGCGGACGTTGAGAGGGCGCTCGCACTCTTGCGGGAACTGGCGGATCTGCTGGAATCCGGCTTCCCAACGATGGACAAGGCCGCCGAAAGCAAGTGTCGAGCCGAGGTCAGAGACGAGGTTGAGAGGCTCCTCAAGGTACTTGAGGAACTGGGCGAGCCCAGCGTAGCCCTCAGCGCCATTCCTTCACGCGATCTGAGATCGAAAGCAAAGCGTTGGTCTAGAAGTGTGAGTAGTGGTCAAGAATGCGAGCCGCTTCTGGCGAAGATGCGGGAACAAGGGCTTCACATTCCCGAAGAGCGCGCCGTGTTGACCGAAATGCTCTTCGCCGCCGAACTCATGGCGGGAGTCGATTGGGACCGCATTCGTGAAATGACGGAGGCTGACAAAGGCGTTTCAGCAGAGTCTATACCCATCGAGAGACTGGCCGCGCAGCGGAAGATTCTGGTATCAGCGCAAATGGCTGAACGCAGCATTGGTCTTCTCACCTGGACACGATATCGCCAGAAGAACCCAGAGTATGACAAAGCGGTTCGAGAAGCGACTCAGGGCATGGGGAATCTGTACAATGAATTCGCCGAAGCGCTTCAGGCCAATCAGCTATTGCTACAGGTCGCAACACTCCGGGAAGACAAGCTTTGCCAAGCCGTCAAGCGGCTTTATCGGCGACTCTTCGAGGATTCGGGAGCAACGTTCGACGACAGCGACCCTCTGCTAGATATAGCAGAGGAACTGGAGGCAATTGGTGCGTGCTTGAATGATGACCCAGAGGAAGGCAACAGCGGGGAACCCGATGCAAAGTCAATCGCAGGGAGAGCGGGACGACCCCGTGAGCATTCGGATGAGAAATTGCACTTAGCATCGGCTGCTTTCGACAAGTTTCGTTTGGACTGTGCCGACGACAAGGAAGCCTGGTCTAAGGTCGCAGATTTTTACGAGTTCCCGACTTGGACCGCCGCCAGACAAGCCTGTCGCAGATACACTCAGCAACAGAACAAAACACAGAATTGATTTTGTTTTCTTTTGTTCTCTCCTGCCCGGTGACAATTTCCTGCTGCCTTCTCCGTCACTAAGAGGCGAATAAGTAGCCCTACGTGAGAATACTGGGCTCGCATCGATCGGCAATTCTGTTCACCGTTTACCCTATTTGGCGTCAATACGACCTTATTATCTCCATGAAAGGACGATCACTATGGAACTGACCCAAATGATTGACGCGAAGGGTTTGGCGGCGATGCTCAGCTTGAGCAAGCGACAGGTCTTTAGGCTGAACTCCTGTGGGAAGATCCCTGCACCGATCCGCATCGGAGGGGCGGTCCGCTGGCCGGCGGAGGAAATCTCTGCCTGGCTCAACGCGGGCGCGCCGGACCGAAAGACGTGGAACGCGCGGAAGGAGGTGGCCGGGTGAGACCAGAAACTACACAGGCCGCCACCGAAGCAGCGGCCCGAGTTGTATCGCCAATACGACCGTACCGCACCTGCCCAGCGAAATCAACCGTTATTGACGAGATTCTTGCGCGATTGATGTTCTCTCTGGCCAGCCCGCACCTCACGTTCGCGGAGCGAATCGGGGTTCTGACTGCCATAGATGGTCTGATCCGTCTGAAGATCAATGCAGGACTCCTGAAGGGAGGTGCGGCATGATGGAAGAACGACAACAGCAGATCGCCGAGCGTCGCAGCCAGATCCCTCGGGCCTACCGACAAACCTACGATCGGGCGGTCAAAGGCAAGAGTTTGCGGGCGGCGGTCAACAGCTTCTGCCTCGAATGCGTCTGCTGGCAAATCCGCGAGGTTCGCGATTGCACCGATCTGGCCTGTCCGCTGTACGGAGTCAGACCCTATCAGGAGTTCCCACAAAGCGGCCATGACGGCCACTCTGGGCGGCCAGAATCGACGGAGTCCATGCGAGACGACTGTAGCAGGTCCAAACATGTGATGTGTTCTGATCGCAGCAGTGTCCCCATGAAGGGGGGCCGCCGATGACTGGCCCGCGCTTTGCGAATGGAACGACAGATGCACACGTTATGACGCCTGTCGATTCGATCCTGTCCAAGCTGCCGGATGCCAGGCCCAACGGTAGCGGCTGGATAGCGCGATGCCCGGCGCACGATGATGGGCGGGCGAGTCTTTCTGTCGGCGTCGGTGATGATGGCCGGGCGCTGGTTCATTGTCATGCCGGTTGTACGCCGGAGGCAGTCGTCAGTGCGATGGGATTGAGGCTGGCGGACTTGATGCCTGCCGACAATGGTAAACCACGTTCGCCCCGAAGGGCAAAAAGTAAGGCCAAGACGAAGGCGGGTGGCGGTCGCGCGAGAAATGCTCCGACCGTGTACGCCAGGGCGCAAAACGCCATCACTGAATTAGAACGCAAGCATGGCCCTCACTCGGCGATGTGGACCTATCAGGATGCTGCGGGTGAGCCCGTGGGCATGATCGTGCGGTGGGATACCGCTGGCGACAAGGACATCCGTCCGGTGAGTAAGACTGTCAAAGGCTGGATCATTAGCGGGATGCCGGAGCCTCGACCGCTCTATCGGCTGCCTGAACTGCTTGCCCGGCCCGACGAGCGCGTCTATGTCTGCGAGGGCGAGAAGGCGGCCGATGCGGCGGTGTCCATCGGTCTGTTGGCATCGACGAGCCCACATGGGTGCGAGAGCGCAAAGACGGCCGATTGGCGGCCGCTGGCGGGCCGGGACGTAGTCATCCTGCCCGACAACGACGCCGCCGGCCAGGGATATGCACGAGACGTGATATCGATTCTTCTCGGGCTGGACCCGGCGACGACGGTAAGGGTTGTTGAACTGCCCAGTCTCCCGCCCAAGGGCGACCTCTATGATTGGCTGGAGGCCCGCGATGCGACTGAGCCAGACGCTCTACGAACACAAGTCGAGCAACTGGTTGATGCCGCCAGTCCCATTGACGCCAGCGAGATACTGGGCGGGCCGATTCTCACCTGTCTGGCCGACGTCGAGCCTGTCGAGGTCAGGTGGCTCTGGCCAGGGCGGGTTCCACTGGGGCGTATCACCTTGTTGGTCGGCAGACCGGGCGAGGGTAAGTCACTTCTGACCACGTACATGGCCAGTCGGGTCACGACCAGGTCGCCGTGGGCGGACGGGGCCGCATGTCCGAAGGGCTCCGTGATCCTCATCTCCGCAGAGGACGATCCCGCCGATACGATTCGGCCGCGATTGGATGCCCATCATGCCGATGCGAAGCGTGTTTATCTGCTGTCGATGGTGCGTAGGATCGGGACCGACGGCGGGCACCAAGACGTGATGTTCACGTTGGCGGACTTGGCGTCGCTCGAAGTTGCTCTGGGGAAGTCTTCTGACTGCAAGCTGATCGTGATCGATCCCATCGGCTCATTCCTTGGCGTCAAGACGGATGCCCATCGGGACAATGAGGTTCGAGGGGTGCTGGCTCCGCTGGCGAAGCTGGCGGAGAAACACGGCGTTGCTGTCGTGGTTGTGGCCCATCGTCGCAAGAGCGCCGGTGGTTTCGCCGATGACCTTGCGCTGGGCAGCCGAGCGTTTACCGGCATTGCGCGGGCGGTATGGCATCTGACACGCGACGGCGAGAACAAACGTCGCCGACTTCTGCTGCCGGGCAAGAACAACCTGGCCCCTGAAGGCAATGGCTTGGCGTTCACCATCATCGGCGATCCACCGACTATCGTATGGGAACGCGATCCCGTGGCGATGACCGCTGACGATGCCCTGATAACGGAGAACGGCAACCCGGAGAAGAAGCCTGGGCCAAAGCCAGAGGCGCGGAACAAGACACGCGATTGGCTACGAGATCTACTCCGGACTGGGCCGATGGAGGCCGGTAAGGTCAAGATTGAGGCGACAGAAGCAGGTTATGCCTGGCGAACCGTTCAGCGAGCCAAGGATGAACTCGGTATCAAGCCGGATCGGCACCAATTTGGAGGCGCGTGGATCTGGAAGTTGCCCCCGGAGGCTAAAGGCGAAGACGGTACGTGCCACGATCCCCAAGACTGAAAGAATCTGGCATCTTGGCATCTTTGCGAAATTGGCCGAATAGCCGTGATTTCGACGTGTCAAGATTCCTATCGTGCCAGGTTGATGAATCTGGCACCATAAGCACGAACTTGAGACAGAGGATTGGCAGCATGGATGAACAGAAGAACACAAATGTCGGCATCATCAAAGAACTGGGGGATCTTCCGCCAGACACGATTTTGTCGGAGGAGGCGCTATCGAAGATCTTCAGCCGCCATCGGGTGTCCATCAAACGAGCCGTCGAGCGTGGCGAATTGCCCCCGAGTATCCGTTTGTTCGGCGAGCCAGTCTGGACGGTGCAGGCATTGCGGGAACACATGAACAAGCGATTGGAAACGGCCAGGAAGGAAAACGAGCAATTGCAGCGGAGAATTTCTCAGATAAGCGCTTGACTTATTCGATTACGTAAAGTATATT
>ENA-UOXR01004463-UOXR01004463.1-bioreactor-metagenome-genome-assembly--contig:-NODE-4463-length-10953-cov-6.086071_pt1 | contig 10953 bp, 8 predicted proteins | sample MGYA00238164_ERZ764825 | MGnify/ENA primary metagenome ERZ764825 (study PRJEB28920, sample SAMN05720171) | bioreactor metagenome | isolation source: Anaerobic biogas reactor | place: USA:Washington...
CCTGAAGGGTGGTCGCCTGCATCACCTTGCAGACCTTGCACCAGTGGGCGCCGAAATTGATCAGGACGTGGATTCCGCAGGCGCGAGGCTGGAGGTTACATCAAGCGCGGCTGGAATTCAGGGATGGCTCGGACCATAAATTCGTCGAACAGGGGGACGGTAAAGGCCATTTCCCCATGCGCAGGGCTGTAGATCATTCCTTTTTTGATCAGCTTTGCGCGCACGGGACCAATGCTCTTCGCGGTCATTCCCAGCGTTTCCGCGATGTCGCCGGAGCGGTAGTTGCCGGCACCCTGATGGGCCATGGCCCGAAGAAAATTTTTCTCGCTAGGCGTGAGGCGATCGAAGCGCACCCGGAAAAAGTTTTGGTCTAATCGGCGTACAACTTCCGGCGTGGCGGTTTGCACGATGGACAAGGCGATAGAAGGCGTCGGGGCCAGATTCCAGGTTTGATAACCCCATTCCTGGAGGAAATACGGATAGCCTTTGGTTAGGCGAAACACTTCGCGCAAGGCATCGGAGGCAAAATGGACGCCGACGGCCCGAGCGGGCTCGTTGAGCGCCCGGGCGCTCTCTTCTTCCGACAACGCGCCGACGGAGGGAAAGCTGAACAGCCGTTCGGCATATGATTTGGATTCTCCCGCCAGGCCGGGCAGGATCGGCAGTCCGGCCCCGATCAAGATCAGAGGCAATCGGCGCTGCTGGACCCGATGCATGGCCATGATGAGCGCGCTGAGTTCCTTTTGGCCAAAGTATTGAATTTCATCGATCAACACGGCGATGGCGCTGTTTTTTTCTTCCGCCGCCTCGGCGACGGCGACCAAAAGGTTGGGCAGATCGATTTCCAGATCGCCGCTGTCTGCGGCTCCCTTTTCGGGGTCGATGTCGAGTCCGATGGATACGTCTTGATAAGTCACTTTGATGGCGCCGAGGAAACTCCGCAACACGCGCAGCCCCCGCTTCGCCTTGTTGCCCATGCCGGCAAGCCGGTCCAGTTCAAAGAGGAGACTTCGCAAGTGGGGAGCCAGCAAGGGGCCCAACGGCTTGCCTTCGACGGCTTCCACGGGGATGGTGTGATAGCCTTGAGCTCTGGCCTTGCGCTCAATTTCATTGAGAAGGACGGTTTTTCCGACGCCGCGCAGCCCGGTCAGAAGCATGCTTTTTTCAGGCCGCTTTTCCTGAATCCGACCAAGGAGAATACGTGCCTGATTCAGGATGGGATCTCGGCCGACCAGTTCAGGAGGCGGAGCGCCTGCACCCGGAGAATATGGATTTTTGATTGGGTCCATGCTTGGCTTCTACCAAAACCTACCCATGTCTATCAACATATGAATAGACATCGGTAGATTTTGTTGGACTCCCGTTTCACAACCGTGCCCGTTACCGCGCGGGATAGAGCAGGTACGTCGGGTAGCCCTGGACGGCGAAGGGGGCGAGGAGGTCTTTGGCCGGGGGCTTGTTGGGGACGTCGGCAATGACGTGGATGGGGAAGACATCTTCTTCCAGCCGGGCAACGACCTCGGGATCCTGAAGGGTGGTCGCCTGCATCACCTTGCAGACCTTGCACCAGTGGGCGCCGAAGTCGAAGAGGATGGGTTTGCCGCTGGCCAGCGCTTCGCGGACAAGGCTGTCGAAGGCCCCGGGGGCGGCCTGGGCGAGGTCGATGTCGCGGAAGACGGAGCCGCCGGACACGGTTTCGCCGGCGCTTTCCGGCAGGGCGGCGGGGCGCAGCGCGCGATAGGTGTTCCAGGCGTAGTACAGGGCCAGCAGCAGGATGAATACGCCGAAGGCCTTCTTGACCTTCTCCATCCAGGCGCCGGGCTTGGGCAGGACGGCGAGGCCGGCGGCGGCCAGCGGCCAGGGCAGGGCCATGCCGACACCCAGCAGAAACGGCAGGGCGAGGGCCATGCCGACGCCCTGGGCGTAGAGCGAGCCGGACAGCGCGAGGACGGCGATCAGAACCGGCGCGACGCAGGCCCCGGCCAGCAGCGCGGAAATGCCGCCCATGACGAGGACCGCGGGGAGCCGTGCGCGCCCGCCGAGACCGCCGGTCCTGCGGAAGCGGGAGAAATCGAGTTGCCAGACATCGAACATCGCCAGCGCCAGCGCAAAGAACAGAACGGCGATGGCGGCGTTGAACACGGGTGAAGAGTTGATGGAGCCGAAGACGGAGCCGGACAGCACGACGACGAGACCCAGCGCGCCATAGACCAGGGCCATGCCCAGGCCATAGACGAGGCCGAGGCCGAAGCGGGCGGCGCGCGTTGAATCGCCTCCGCTGGCGCCGATGACGGCGAGGTTGATGGGGATCATCGGCAGGACGCAAGGTGTCAGGTTCAGGAGAAATCCGCCGATCAGGATCAGGAGGATGGACGGCCAGACGCCGTGGCGCAGATAGAACGTCCCCGGATCGTCCAGGAAGAGCCGCCATGCGGAGGGTTCGGCCCCGGCCTCGTTCGGGGCGGAGGAGGAATCGAGGAACGCGAGAAAGGCCGGGACATCCGCGTAGCCGACGAGGCGGGCGGGATCGCCGCGGGCGGCGAGAAGCTCGGGCCAAGGGGGGGGGGCGGAGGCCGGCCCGATGGCGGGGGCCGGCGCGGCGGATGGGCTTGGTTCGGATTCCGGCGCGGCGGGCCCGGCGGCTTCGGCGGCGGGGCCGATATCGAGGGTGACTTCTTCCGGGAGGTAGCACAGTTCGCCCTTGCAGCCCTGATAGGTCACCACGATGGACTTCGCAGCGGGCGCGGCGTAGAGGGCCGCAAAGGAGGCCGAATAGCTGGCCTCGAAGTCATCCGGTTTGAAAGTGTCCGGTTCCGGGACGGACAGCGGCGCCAGGGCATCGCCCTCGGGGGTGGTCACGCCGAAGCTGGCATAAAGGTGGTGATCCGCCGGAATCTCGAAGGCGACGCGCAGGGCGGGGGCCCCCGCATGCTCGCGCCGTTCGGCGCTGACCGTGAAAGGCGAAGCCGCCGCGGCCATGGCGCCGAGACTGACGAGGACTGCGAGTTTCCACAGTGTGGAAAAAAGTTTTCCACAGCGTGGAAAAAGATATGCGGGTTTTTCCATAGTGTGGAAAAGGATACCCCGGATTTTCCATAGTGTGGAAAACTTTTTTCCATGGCGTGGAAAAATCGCGCGGAAATTTTCCATGGCGTGGAAAACATGCGAGCGGCATTTGTCTCGGTTATAATTATAACCGAGACTGGCGGGGATCGGGTCCGGGCATGGAGGGGCAGGCGGGATCAGTCGGCCGCGGGCTCCGGATCGTCGTCTTCGGCCAGGGAGGGCAGGGGGAGGCCGTCGAGGGCGGCGTCGATGTCGGCGCGCAGGAGCGGCCAGGGGTAGAAGCCGGAGTAGGCACGGGCGATGGCGCCGTCACGGTCGAGCAGGAAGGCGGTGGGGATGGCGCGGATGGCGTCGGGACCGCCGAAGGCGGCGACGACGGGGGGATCGGCGAGCCCGACGGGGAAGGCGGCGCCGAGAGAGGCGGTTTCCTGCGCGATGGCGGCGGCGGGGCGGGGATCGGCCGCCAGCCCGATCACGGTGAATCCGCGGCCGGCGTAATCGGTCTGCAGGGCGTTCCATTCGGGGATGGTGGCGCGGCTGGGGGCGTCGTCGGTACGGAAGAACACCAGCAGCTGGACCCGGCCCGCAAAGTCAGCGGTCTGGATTTCGCCGGGAAATTCATCGGCGAGATTGCGCAGGACGAGATCGTTCACCGGGGGCGGGGGCGGCAGCGGGGGCGGGGCTTCCTTGCGTCCGCAGGCCGCCAGGAGCAGGAGACAGGAACCCGGAATCAGGAGACGGGATCGGAGAATGCGAGAGTTGAAGCAGGTCGTGATCATGGCGCGGTTTCGGAATCTTCGGCGTCCTGGAATGCGGGGGGGGGGAGGCGCTTGGGTTTGATGATGTTGGACTTGACGAATTTGTCCATCTGGCGGACGAGGTTGCCGTCGCCGGTGGCGAGTTTCTTGAGAGCGGCGGCATAGGCGTCGCTGGCCTTCTGGAGGGAGTCGTCGATGCGCTGCATGTCTTCGGTGAAGCCGACGTATTTCTCGTAGATCTTGCGGACGGCGTCGAAGACTTCGTGGAGGCTGGCGCGTTGGTTTTCCTGGCGCCAGAGCTGGCCGACGAGGCGGAGGGCGGCGAGGAGGCCGCCGGGGCCGACGGGGATGATGTTCTGGCGGACGGCGGTTTCATAGAGGACGGGTTTGCCGGCGAGGGCGAGGGCGAGCGCGGGCTCGTTGGGGATGAACATCAGAACGAAATCGGGGGAGGCGTCGCGGAAGGCGGGCAGATCGGGATAGCGGCGGGCGGCGAGGCCCTTGATATGGGTTTCGATGGAGGCCAGATGGGCGCGCAGGGCGGCCGCGCGGGCGTCGTCGGAGGGGGCGTTGACGTACTCCATGTAGTCCTTGAGGGACATTTTGGCGTCGACGAGGAGGCAGCGGTTGTCGGGGAGGCGGATGACGGCATCGGGCTGGGCGCGTCCGCCGTCGGGGTCGGGGACGCTGACCTGGAGATCGTAGTCGCGGCCTTGGGCCAGGCCGGCGGCGTCGAGAAGGCGTTCGAGGGCGAGTTCGCCCCAGTTGCCGAGGAGTTTGTTATCGCCTTTGAGGGCATCGGCAAGGGCGTCGGCCTTGAGGCCGACGTCGCGGCTCTGCTGGGCGAGGAGTTCGACCTGCTGTTTGAGGGCGCTTCGCTGCTGGGCATCGGCGAGGTGGACATCTTCGATTTTCTTGCGGAAGTCGGCGATCCGGTCGCCGAGGGGGGAGAGGAGGGCGGAGAGGGCGTCGCGGTTCTGGTCGGTGAATTTCCGGGACTGGGCATCGAGAATCTGGGCGGCGAGGACCTGGAAGCGGTCCGCGAGTTCGCTGCGGGCGGCGACCAGGGCATCGTACTGGGCCTGCAGACGGATCCGTTCGGATTGGGCCAGGTGGATGCGGCGGGCGGCGATGAAGGCCGTCAGGGCGGCGCCGAGGACGAGGCCGAGGAGGAAGGCGGCCGGCAGGAGCATGTAGGGGGCAGGCATGGAAAAGTGTTACCTGCTTCACGGGGCGGAAAGCAATCCCAAAGACGCCGCAGCGCGGCGGGGCCGCACCCAAAAGAATCGGAATTCAGGGAACCGCCCAGCAGGAAAACAGGAAACACAGGAACACAGGAAAATGCGGGGGGATCTTTCACACCACAACGAAGAAAGGATGCCGCGGAGGGGGCGCCTACGGATTGCCGGTGAACGGCTTGTCGCGGTCGAAATCGGGGAGAAAGTCATTGCCGGCGTCGAGGGGCTGGATGAAGAGGTTTTCGAAGCCGAGGTGCTGGGCGTGGTCGAGGGCGGCCTGGTATTCCCCGGGGGTGAGGAGGCGGTCGAAAGGGGGACGGGTTTGCGCCGCGGAAACGGGGGTGTACTGGCTCATGAGAGAGAGGGGGAGCCAGCGGCCGAACTCTTCGCGAAGCTGTTCCAGAACGCCCAGGGTGTTTTCGATCTGGCCGGGAAGAACCAGGTGGCGGACCAGGACGCCTTGCCGGGCCGGGAGGATGCCGGTGGGATCGAACGGCTCCAAAAAGCCTTTTTCGGCGACCATGAGGCGGAGGGCTTCGAGGGCGATTTCGGGATAGCGTTCGTCGCGCATGACGGCGCGGGCCAGGACGGGGTCGGCAAACTTGAAATCGGGCAGGAAGATATCCATGTGGGCGGCGTAGCGCGAAATCATCGCGGGGAGCTGATAGCCGGAGGAATTGAAGAGAAAGGGGATCTGCGCGCCTTCTTCGCGCAGACGGACGCAAAGCGCCTCGATGTGCGGCCAGAAATGGTCGGGGGTGACGAAGTTCAGGTTGTGGACGCCGGTTTCGATGAGGCCGCGGGCGAGGCGGTGGAATTCGTCCGGGGAGACGACGCGGCCGTTGCCGTGCACGTTTGAGATCTGCCAGTTCTGGCAGAAGAAGCAGTGGCAGGCGCAGCCGGAGAAAAAAATGGCGCCGGAACCGCGCGTCCCGGTGAAGCAGGGTTCTTCGCCCATGTGCGGTCCCCAGGAGGCGATGCGCAGCTCGGCGGTCTCGCCGCAGACCCCCGGGGAGCCGTCCAGACGGTCGGCGGCGCATTGGCGCGGGCAGAGGCGGCAGGGAGTGTAGGGGGAGAAATCCATGTTTAGACAGGATAAACAGGATTTTTCAGGATTTACAGGATTGGAAGACGAATCGGAGAATCGCGGCTCACCCGGAGGGTTCGCCCTACCCGGGTTTTCGTTGCGGCGGGGCGAGGCGTCCCTGCCGAGCCGGGCGGTATGCTTTGAATGGGCCGAACTCATTCTGTTCAACGTGCAGGATTTGCTTCGTCCCACGTCCAGCGGAGGAATTGGCGGCGGAGGGGTTTGGAGAGGCCGCGGGTGGGCGGCGGGGGTGTGTTTTCCAGGTGCGGGGCCAGGGCGGGGGGGGTGTCGCGGGCGCCGGTATGACGGTAGCCGCGGATCAGGGCGTCGGCGGCGGTTGCGGGCGGGATGCCGCGGACGGTTGCAAGGAAATCGAAGACGGCCTCGACCAGCGCAGGCAGGGGAATGCCGTGTTCGCGGGGAAAGCGCGTGCCCATCCAGTCGGAGAAGGCAAGGAAAGCGGTGAAGACGGAGGGGGAGCCCTGCCAGATCATCGGTGCGGCGGCGAGGAAACGGTTGGAGCTGACGATGGCGTCCCAGTAGTGGGCGAAGCGGGCGGTGCGGACGAGGTGCTCGGCGGGCCAGTCGCGGGTGGAGAGAACCTCGTAGGGCGGCACGGGGCTGTAGCGCATGGCGAAGGCATCGTCATGGCGGGCGATGGGCGCGCCGGGAAGTTTTTTCAGGATGCCGAGCTGGATTTCGTGGGGGCCGAGGGCCACCAAACGGTCGAACCCGTCGGCGAAGCTGTCGGGGGGCTCGCCGGGAAGACCGGCGATCAGGTCGGTGTGAAGGAAGGCGTGGGTGTGTTCGCGCAGGAACCGGAGATTGTCCGCGGCGCGGCCGAGGTTCTGGGGGCGGCGGATGGTTTCAAGTACGGCAGGATTGAACGATTGGATGCCGATTTCGAGCTGGAGCGAGCGCGGGGGGAAGCGGGAAAGGATGTCGCGCAGTTCGGCGGGAAACCGGTCTGGGAGCATTTCGAAGTGGAGGAAGATGCCGGGGAAGCGCGGCAGCCGGGCGAGGAAGAACGACAGGATGTCGACGGCGCGGGGGATGTCGAGGTTGAACGAGCGGTCGCAGAACTTGAACTGGCGGGCGCCGCGGGCGAGCAGGTTGTCGAACGCGGCGAGGAGGGGTGGGAGGGGGAAGTGGCGGACGGATTGGTCGTTGGCGGACACGCAGTAGTCGCAGCACATGGCGCAGCCGCGGGAGGATTCGACGTAGAGCAGGCGGTGGGCGAGGTCGGCGTCGGTGTACTCGTTGTAGGGGAGCTGGAGGATGGCTAGGTCGGGGGGAGGTGGAGCAAGGCAACCACGGATGGACACGGATCCCCCTTCGCCAAGGCTTCGGGGGACAAGTGGGCACGGATGGGGGAAAGAGAGAATCTCGTGGCAGAGGGCGGGGAAGGCGAGGTCGCCTTCACCGACGATCTGGAAATCAAAACAGCCGTCTCTCGCCAAGGACGCCAAGCTCGCAAGGGGAAGAGGAATCGAGTCGGATGTCAATTCCGGCCCGCCGAGGACGATGTACAGCCGGGGCAATTGCTGGCGGAGAAGGGGGAGGAGTTCGGCGACGCGGGTCGCGTTCCAGATGTAGACGCCGAGGGCAAGGATGCGGGGATTGCGGGCGGCGATATCGGCGGCGATATCGGTGGCGGGCTGCTGGAGGGTGAACTCGGCGAGCGCTGTCTGCGGCCGCAGGTCGCCCATGTTGGCCAGCAAGTACCGCGAGCCGAGCGAGGCGTGGCTGTGGCGGGCGTTGATGGCGGCGATGAGAATGGGGGATTCAATATCCAATATTCAATAGCCAATAATCAATGTTCAAGGGGTGGGCGGCCAGTCGGAGGGAAGGGGACAGGCGATATCAAGGGGCTTTCCCGTGACGGGATGGGTACAGACGAGGCGGGCGGCGTGGAGCCAGTGGCGGGAATTGGTTGGTGGTTGGTGGTTGATGGTTGAGGGTGAGTTTGAGCGGAACTGATTCACCCACGGGGCAAGCCCGTGGGGGTCTGGAAAGCCGGTGGCGGGCGCGTGGGGGTCTTTGGAGCCGTAGAGCGTGTCGCCGGCGATGGGATGGCCGGCGGCGGCGAGGTGGCAGCGGATCTGGTGGGTGACGCCGGTATAGATGATGACGTCGAGGAGCGTGAAGGCCTTGCCGGTTTGAAGGGGCGACCATTCGGTGAGGGCGGCGAATTGATCGCGGGCGGGGATTTTGTCGGGATTGCGCACGATGGCCATTTTGCACGGGGAGCGGGTCTGGTGGGTGAGCGAGTCATCGAGGCGGCCCGGGGAATCGACGATGCCGTGGACGAGGGCGGTGTAGTGCTTCCGGACGGTGAAACGGCGGAATTGCTCGCGGAGGTTGGTGTATGCGGCGGGGGTCTTGGCGGCGAGAACGAGGCCGGAGGTCTGCGTGTCGAGGCGGTGGAGCAGGGCCGGAAAGAGGCGGTCGCCGCCGATGGCGGCCAGTTTTGGGTAGCGGGCAATCAGGGCGTTGGCGAGGGTGCCGGTTTCCGTGAAGCGCAGGGGATGGGTGGGCAGGCCGGCGGGCTTGTCGAGGGCAAGGAGGGTGTCGTCTTCGTGGAGGATGTGCAGGGGGAGATCGGGATTGGGCTGGAGCCGGAGGTCGGCGGGTTCGGGGATGTCTCGGCAGTCGAGGGTGTCGCCGGGGACGGGTTTGGCGCCTTTCTTGGCGGCGCGGCCGTTGAGGAGGATGTGGCCGGCGGAGATCAGGTCTTCGACGGTGCCTCGGTCGAGCCAGGGATAGGTGTTCAGCAGGAGGCGGTCGAGGCGGGTGCCGGTGCCGCGGAGGGTGTGTTGTTCGCGCGGGATCATGGGGTATCCAGCAGAAACCGGAGGGTTTCGCGGGCGGCGAGGAGGCCGGCGGCGGCGGTGCATGCGTGGAGGGAGCCCATGGGGGGGCGGAGGCGGCCGCGGATGTAGAAGTCGGCGGCGGGCTCGACGGGTTCGGCGGGATCAAGGGGCGGTTCGGTGGAGAAGATGCCGCGGATGCCGGCGGTGCCGCCGCGGCGGCCGAGGCGCTTGCGCAGCAGGCGGGCGAGCGGACAGGTGTGGGAGTCGGCGAGGTCGGCGGCGACAAACCGGGCGGGGTCGGTTTTGCGGGCGGCGCCGAGGCAGGTGAGGATGTGGGGGATGCCGGCGGCGCGCGCGGCGAGCAGGAGTTCGGTCTTGGGCAGGAGGGAATCAATGGCGTCGATCAGTACATCGCAGGGGTGGTCGGCGAAAAGGTGGGGCGAGGTGTCGGCGTCGAGGAAGAGGGAGAGGGGGGTGATCTCGGCGTCGGGGTGGATGTCGCGGAGGAAGCGGGCGGCGGTATCGGCTTTGGGTTCTCCGATTGTGGAGTGGAAGGCAAACGGGTGGCGGTTCAGATTGGAGGCGCGGAGTTCGTCGAAGTCAACGAGAACGAGGTGGCCGACGGCGGAGCGGGCGAGGGATTCGGCGGCGGCGGCGCCGACGGCGCCGAGGCCGGCGATGACGACGCGGGCGGAGGCGAGGCGGGGGAGGGCGTCGGAGCCGAGAAGAAGTTCGAGGCGGGCGAAGGGCGTCGTCATGGAGAAGAGATTAGCATGGCGTTGGTGGGGAGGAAAGAAGAGAGGATTTCTTTCGGATTTTGGCGGTGCGAAAACCAACCGGCGTCTTTACCGCGCTGCCGCTCCGCGGCCGACCACTCGCCGACATGAGTCGTGCTCGGGTCGTCCTCAAAGCGGCATCATCGGAAAATCCACCGGTTATTTTCGCGAACAGCCCCGCCAAAATCCAAAAGAAATCCTCTGCATCCACGTCCTGCGGACGGCGGACAACTGTTCCGTGGAAACTACCTGTTGATGCGGACGTAGTCCTCGGTGCAGTCGCAGGAGTAAACGGTGGCGGCGGCGCGGCCGAGATGCAGATCAATGGTGAGGGTGAACTGCTTCTTGGCGACGACGGTGGAGAGGCGCTCGATGGAGGCGCCGGCCTTGAGGCCGTTTTTCACGGCCAGGAGCTTGTCGTAGAGAATTTCGACTCTGGTTTCGTCCACCTTCGCGGGGGAGTAGCCGAGGGCGTCCATGACGCGGCCCCAGTTGGGATAGGTGCCGACCCAGGAGGTCTTGACGAGGAAGGAGTTGGCGACGGAGCGGGCGGCGGCCTCGGCGTCGGCGGCGGAGCGGGCGCCCTGCACGCGGACGGTGACGAGTTTCTGGGCGCCTTCGCCGTCGCGGACCATGTCCATGGCGAGGCGGAAGGCGAGGCCGTCGAGCGCCGCGGTGAACGCCGGCCAGTCGGGGTGGCCGGGCTTGAGGGGGGCGTTGCCGGCACGTCCGTTGGCGAGCAGCAGGACGGTGTCGTTGGTGCTCTGGTCGGCATCGACGGAGATGCGGTTGAAGGATCGATCCACAGCCGCCTTGAGGGCTTTCTGCATGGCGCGGCGGTCGACGGCGGCATCGGTGAGCAGGAAGGCGAGCATGGTGGCCATGTGGGGTTGGATCATGCCGGAGCCCTTGGCGATGCCGGTGAGGCGGCAGGCCTTGCCGTTGGCCGTGAAGGTGACGGTATGGCGCTTGGGAACGAGATCGGTGGTCATGATGCCGCGGGCGGCGTTTTCACCGCCGGAGGGAGAGAGGGCGGCGGCGAGTTTGTCGATGCCGGGCAGGATGAGGTCCATGCGCAGGGGAACGCCGATGCGGCCGGTGGAGCAGACGAGGACCAGTTCGGGGGCGACGCCGAGGGTGCGGGCGGCATGGGCGGCCATGGCCTTGGCGTCGCGCATGCCGGCCTTGCCGGTGCAGGCGTTGGCCTGGCCGCTG
>ENA-UOXR01004476-UOXR01004476.1-bioreactor-metagenome-genome-assembly--contig:-NODE-4476-length-10933-cov-4.445946_pt1 | contig 10933 bp, 11 predicted proteins | sample MGYA00238164_ERZ764825 | MGnify/ENA primary metagenome ERZ764825 (study PRJEB28920, sample SAMN05720171) | bioreactor metagenome | isolation source: Anaerobic biogas reactor | place: USA:Washington...
TCCCGGCTGGGAGGCCGCCGCCGACCTCCGGGAATTCGCCGAGACGGTCCTCGACGACATCGAAGCCAAGATGGTGACCCACTTCCCCTACTACCGCAGCCCCGAAGCCTGAAAGACCGCTTGAGCCGCTTGAACCGCTTGAGCGTCAAGGCCCCTGCGTGATCGTACGGCCCGTTCCGCCGGCGGGAGCCGGACCCAAAACATTCTCCAATTCGACCACCTGCGGTCTTTTGCCTCTTTCGCTCAATCGGTTCAAGCGGCTCAAGCGGCTCAAGCGGTCTGTTTGACCTTGAAAAGCAGAAATCCTCCGGGTATAATCAAGTGATTCCAGGCTCAGTTCCGGTCCGGTTCCATACTGATTCCCACGGGGTGACGAATGAAGATCAGGTTTCTCGGTGCTGCCAGAAAGGTCACAGGGTCGTGCTTCCACCTCTTGACGGATGGTACCCAGGTCCTTGTGGACTGCGGTATGAATCAGGGCAGGAATTCCGATGCCTTGAACCGGGAGCCCTTCCGGTTCCATCCCGACCAGATAGACACCCTCCTTCTCACCCATGCGCACCTCGACCACTCGGGATTGATACCACGCCTTGCGGCCGGCGGTTTTCCGGGCAGGATACTGACCACGTCAGCCACGGCGGAACTCGCCGAGATCATCCTTCTCGATTCAGCGCATATCCAGGAAAAGGATGCCGAGTGGCAGACGAAGAAGGCGCAGAGGGCGGGCAAGGACCAGGTATTTGAGCCCCTTTACACAACAGAGGACGTCAGGGCGTGCCTCCCGTATTTCGACCAGAACGGTTATGATTCCCTGCACCAGTTGCCGGGCGGGATGAGGTTCCGTTTTGTCGATGCGGGGCACATACTGGGATCGGCCAGCCTCGAGCTGTGGTTCCGGGACGGCGGGCGCGACAAGAAGATCGTTTTCTCCGGGGACATCGGCAAGAACGGGAATCCCATCATACGGGACCCTCAGCACATCACCGAGGCGGATTATGTTGTGATCGAGTCCACGTACGGGAACCGGTTCCACAAGGACCTGGAAGCGAGCATCGAGGAGCTGGCAAAGGCCGTCAAGGAAACCTTCAAGCGGGGAGGCAACGTCCTTCTCCCGTCCTTCGCGGTCGGCAGGACCCAGGACGTTCTCTATATCCTCGACAGGCTGGTGAAGGAAGGCGCGCTCAAGGACCTCGATGTCTACGTTGACAGTCCTCTCGCGGACAGGGCCACGAAGATCTACATGGCCCACCCGGAGTTCTTCGACGCCGAGGCGGTGAACAGCTTCAAGTTCAGAAGCTCGGCCGGGATGAGGATCCACTTCACGACCACCATCGAAGAATCCCAGAAGATCAACCGGATCAAGTCAGGCGCCGTCATCATCGCGGGCAGCGGGATGTGTGAGGGGGGCAGGATCCGCCATCACTTCAAGCACAACATCTGGAGACAGGAGTGCAGCATCATCTTCACCGGGTTCCAGGTGCCCGGGACACTGGGCCGGTACATCGTGGACGGGGCGAAGAGGGCCTATATCCTCGGCGAGGAGATGGCCATACGGGCAAAGGTGCACACGATCGGCGGGTTCTCGGCCCATGCCGATCAGGGGGAGCTTCTCGAGTGGCTGGGGACGTTCACGAACAACCCCCGGGTCTTTATCGTCCACGGTGAGGAACCCGTCGCCCTGGAGTTCGAAAAGATAGTGAGGGAGAAATTGGGACTCACCACATATGTGCCCCACCTGGGTGAGGAACTGGAGATCTGAAAACCCGGACTGGTCCGGGGAAAGCCGCAAGGTGTCAGAGGGAACGTGGAAGGGCAGGCTTCTCTCTTCAGCGAGACGGATTTTCTCAACTACCGCGTCGTCCGCAGCAAGATGCGCAAGCGGACCATGACGCTGAAGGTGGAGAGGAGCGGGGCCGTCGTCATCCTTGTCCCCGAAAGGACGCCGGAAGAGGAGATAAACCGGTTCTTCAGATCGAAGGTCCATTGGATAGCGAAAAAGCTTAAGGAATACAAGGACGTTATCGGCAGGACGGGACAGAGGCGCTACGTGACGGGAGAACGGTTCCTCTATCTCGGTGAAGAGTATCCCCTGGAGGTCATCGAGGGGAAGTCGGCAAAGCTGAGCCTCTACCGCGGCACCTTCCGGCTCTGCAGCGATCACGACGCCGATGGCCGCGAGATGTTCCGGGAATGGTACAGGCAGAGGGCGCGGCAGATCTTCCCCGAGCGGGTCGGTTTCCACGCCAGGCGCCTTGACCTGACATGGAAAGGGATACGGATAACGAGCGCGCGGACCCGCTACGGCTCCTGTTCCGCGGACAACAGGCTCTCCTTCAGTTTTCGCCTCGTCATGGCCCCCTACGATGTCATTGACTATATCGTGGTCCATGAGCTTGCGCACACAAAGATCAAGAACCATTCGAAGCGGTTCTGGGAATACGTCGGGAAGGTGATGCCCGATTACAAGCGGCGCAAGGAATGGCTTGTGGAGAAAGGTTATCTGCTGGACATATAGAGATCCGGCGGGGAGATGCGATGAGAAAGATGACGGTCCTGATAGCGGCGGCGGCGATCTTCCTTGGTCTCGGTGTCATGGACGTCCATGGTCAGACGCCGAAGAAAGAGTCCGCGGGAAAGCCCGGGAGCGGAAAGTCGCAGATCGTGATCGAGTTTGTGTCCTTCCCCGACCAGTATAAAAGGTATGAGGTCTACCCGTGGGAGACGCTCAAGGTGGACGATTTCCGGGCGGCCTACACGGCAATGGTCGAGGAGGGAAAGTTCGAGGATTGGGTAAGGTCCCTCACGGGCACCGCCCAGGGTAAGAACCGGATGATACGGGTATCCAGGGAGAGTTTCGTGCTTGTCGTGTGCTGCAAGCCTCACATGTGCGACACGAGCCAGATCATCGTCCTTTACGATCCCGTGAAAAAGAAGACCTTCAGTATGCTTGCCGTCGACGGCAAGTTCTCCTGGTTCGGGAAACCTCCCGGCCACATAAAAGATCTTCTCAATGTGCTCCTCGTGGAGGAGTTCAGGGCCATATACAGGGGCCAGATCTGATAAGCGGTCTTTGACTATAATGCGGGACTGAAATAAGAAAGGAATCATGACATGCAGAACGGAGTGATCATTGTTGGAGCGGGGCTTGCCGGGATGATGGCGGCCATCGCGGCCTCGGATGAAGGCGCGGAGGTCATGCTTGTGGATCGGGGTTCCATAGGGCTTGGGACGAACACGGCCATGTCGAACGCGGTCTTTGTCGGTGTTTCCGACTCTTACGGGGTGCAGGAATATGTCCGGGAGACGACCGAGATCGGCCGTTTCCTGAACAGGAAAGACAAAGTGGAGACGGCAGCCAGGAGGAGCCGTGAGGCTGTGGTCTGGCTGAAGACGCTCGGGGTTTCCCTGGATTCGGTGGGAACCAATCTCTACCAGGTGAGATCATCGGATCCCCGCGTAGTGTCGGGAGTGACCCTCGTCAGGCAGATAGCGCGCGCGATAGATTCCCGTCCTCGCATACGGGTGATTCGCGATTTCTATGTGACAAACCTTTTTCAGAGGGATGGGGTGGTGGAAGGCGTAGAAGGTATTGATGCCGGGGGCACGAGCGTCCTGTACCGTGCCGACGCCGTTGTTCTGGCAACGGGTGGTGCCGGGGCCATGTACCTCAGGAACGACAACCAGAGGTACATCATGGGGCAGGGGTATTACCTCGCCGCCGCGGCCGGCCTTCCCCTTTTTGACATGGAGTTCGTGCAGTTCTTCCCGATTATCATAGCGGGAGAGGGTCTGCCGGCCACCATGGTCTACCCGCCCATTCATAAGGCCATGAAGCTTGTTAACGGTGCGGGAGAGGACCTGGCCGTGAAATACAACCTGGGCAGCCTGACGGATGCCGTCATGAAGAAGCGCGACGAGCTCTCCATCGAGCTTTACCGGGAGGCCGAAAGGAGTGCCGTATTTCTCGATTGCCGCGATGTTCCGCGTGATGCCTGGGAAGGTTATCCTCTGAGCCTGCTGAGGCCCGTCAAGCATGACTTCGCGGCGAAGCCGCTTCCCATCTCGCCGGCGGTGCATTTCATGATGGGAGGCGTGATGACCGACGATGCCTGTCAGTGCGGATTGCCCGGGCTCTTTGCCTGCGGGGAGGTGACATGGGGTCTCCACGGCGCGAACAGGCGCGGTGGGAACGCCCTGATGGAGTGTGCCGTCTTCGGGACCCTGGCGGGGCGCAACGCGGCGCGTTTCAACGAGGAAGCCCCGAAAGGGACGAGTATGGAGCCGACGGAGACCCGGACGGATGGGTTCGGAGCCCCCGGGGACTCGCGAAGGTCCCTCGGTGACATAAAGACAGAGATACGGAAGATAGCCTGGCACAACGCCGGTGTCATTCGCTCGGCGGAAGGATTGACGAAAGGCCTTGAGGCCGCTTGCGAGATCCACCGGGAACTCGATGGGTTCGTGCCGGCCACGAGGCGCGAGAGGTGTGCGAAGGCCGACCTGACGGCAGCGGTTGTGACCCTGAAGGCCATCATCACGGCGAGTCTTGCCAGACAGGAGAGCCGGGGCAGCTTCTTCCGCGAGGACCATCCCCGCGAGGATGACGCCAACTGGAAAAAGAACTCTTCGCTGATCTATGATCCCGTGGAGAAGACGTTCTCGGTGACCCACGCCGCCGCGCTCTGAACACAACACACTGTCGCAAGGAGACTGCCATGATCGAGCACGCACCATACGGTTCCCTGATGTCTGACGCCAGCGCCTTCACAAGGAGCAGAGTGATCCTCTCCGCGGCGGAACTGGACATATTCACTCTCCTCGACGGGGCCCCCGGAACCTCGACCGCCCTGGCGAAGAGGGCGGGTTTCAACGCCCGGGCGCTCTCACGTCTTCTCGACGCCCTTGCCTCCCTGGGCCTTCTCGCGAAGAACGGCGGGTCCTACTCTCTCACGGAGAGCGGAGCGCTCCTGTCCTCCCGTCATCCCGGTTCCATCCGCCCCATGGTGCTCCACATGAACGCCCTCTGGGACAGTTGGGGAGACCTTTCGCGCGTGGTGACAAAAGGGCTCAAGGGAAAGCGCAAGCACGCAAGCCGGATGGACGCCGAAACCCTGGCGGCTTTCATTGGCGCCATGGACGTCATAGGAAGGGACCTGTCCCTGGAGATAGCGGATTCCTGTGATCTTGACCGGTACAGGAGGCTTCTCGATGTGGGAGGGGCGTCGGGGACGTACACGGCGGCCTTTTTGCGGAAGAACACCCTCCTCAGGGCCACGATCTTCGACCTTGGGGCCGTCATACCCATGGCCCGGGCGAAGATTGCCTCGGAGGGCCTGTCGGAAAGAGTGGACCTCGTACCCGGTGACTTCTACAACGACGACCTCCCCGGCGGACATGACCTCGTCCTTCTCTCGGCCATAATTCACCAGAACGATCCCGGGCAGAACGTCGCCCTCTACCGCAAGGCGTGGACAGCCCTTCTTCCCGGCGGGACCATACTCATCCGCGATCACATCATGGACGAGACCCGCACCGCCCCATCCGCGGGGGCGCTCTTCGCCATCAACATGCTCGTCAACACCCGTGGCGGCAGCACCTATACCTTCGAAGAGGTGGAGGGGGGCCTGACGGAGGCAGGCTTCGAGGACATCAGGCTCCTGAGAACCGGAGACAGGATGGACTGCCTGGTGGAGGGGAGGAAACCGGGCGCGAGATAATGTATCCGGCGCCGGCCTGACGAAAACGTTTTCCTGCTCACTTCGCCTGCCCCAGCTTCCTGGCCCACTTTGCCAGTTCGGCCAGGAGTTCCTGTATCAGCTGCTTCGTCCTGTCATCCGTGAGGTTGCCCGAGGCATCGAACTTCTGCTCCGCGAAGGGGACCATTATCTCGGGGCGGTTGAGAACGAAACAATTGAGGAAGACGCATGTCTGCCGCAGATGGTACTGCGCCCTGGCGGTCCCGAGCATGCCGATCGAGGCGCCCATGATGGCGGCGGGCTTGCCCTCGAACGGGTTCGTACCGTAAGGCCTCGACGCCGAGTCGATGGCGTTCTTCAGGACGCCTGGAACGGAGTAGTTGTATTCGGGTGTGGCTATCAGGACGGCGTCAGCCGCCTTGACCTTTTCCTTCAGCTCCCTGACCTTCGCGTGGGGTTCGTTCTCCAGGTCCTGATTGAAAGGGGGTATTCCTTCGATGTCGAATATTTCCAGTTCCACGTCCGCGGGCGCGACCTCGACCGCGGCCTTGAGGAGCATCTTGTTGAAGGACCCTTTCCTCAAACTTCCCGCGAAACCGAGCACTTTTACTTTTCCACTTTGTCTGTCGGCCATGGGAACCTCCTTGTATGGCATGTGAGATGGAATCAAGTTAAGTCCTGCCGGTGATGGTGTCAACGGTGTGAGTTAGGGCGTTCCAGTTATTGACTCTGCGCGCGGATGGTTTTAAAATAGTGCATGTCCACAATTGATATCCGTGTCATCCCCGACCCTGTCCTCAAGAAGATCGCCAAGCCTGTGGAGAACATCACGGACGTCATCGTGAAACTCTCGGGAGATATGATCGAGACGATGCTTCTTGCCCATGGCGCGGGGCTTGCGGCGCCGCAGGTCGGGTTTCCGGTGAGGCTCATAGCCATCGACGCGTCTTTGAACCCCAGGGAGAAGGAACCCATCATTCTCATCAACCCCGTCATCATCGAGACCCACCTCGAGGAGAATGGCGAGGAAGGGTGCCTGAGCGTTCCGGGCTATTACGAGTACGTGAAGAGAGCGAAGAAAGTGCATGCCCGGGGAACGGACCTCAGGGGCAATACCGTCGATTTCGAGTGCGAGGGGCAGCTTGCCCGCGCATTCCAGCACGAGATCGATCACCTCGATGGTGTGCTTTTCATTGATCGGTTGAGTCCCATAAAAAAGAACATTTTCAAAAAAAAGTACACAGGTAAGAAGGAATGAGGATCGTTTTTTTCGGATCCTCCTCCTTCTCCATACCATCCCTCTTACAGATCAAAGACTCGGTGGTGGCTGTTGTGACGAAGAGGGCGCGTCCCAGGGGCAGGGGCTACCAGATCGACGACAACGAGGTCAAGAACGCCGCGCTTCAACTGGGTCTGCCCATTATCGAGATAGACTCCTTCAGGGATGACGAGGCTCGGTCCATAGCGGACTATCACCCCGACCTTTACGTGGTGGTGTCCTTCGGGCTCATCGTGCCGAAGTGGGCCCTCGACATCCCGTCCATCGGTCCCCTCAACATTCATCCGTCCCTCCTGCCGCTGTACCGCGGCCCGTCGCCGATGCAATGGGCCCTCTTGAACGGTGATACGGTCACGGGGATCACCCTTATACGAATGAACGAGAAGATGGATGAGGGGGACATTGTCAGCCAGGAGAAGGTAACGATCGAGAAAGATGACGATTACATCACTCTGTCGAAGAGGCTTTCGGGAAAATCGGCACAGATGTTGCAGGAAGTAGTGGATGATATCGGGAGGCACGGCATGATGGAAGGCAGGGCGCAAGATCAGGCGGCTGCCACCTATGCCCCCATGATCACGAAGGAGATGGGAAGGATAGACTGGACCGTGAGTGCCGCCCGGGTGAACTGCCAGGTAAAGGCCTTTGTGGCGTGGCCGACCGCTTTCACCTATCTTGACGGGAAACTGCTCAAGATATACAACTCATTCGTCGATGAAAGCGTTGAGGCGCGAGCATCGGCAGGCACCATCACGGGTATAACGAAAATGGGGCTCGAAGTCGCCACCGGTAAGGGTTTGCTTATCATCAGAGAGCTTCAGCTGGAGAACAAGAAGCGTATGAAGGCATACGATTTTTCCATAGGATACAGGGATTTACAGGACAAGCTGTTGAATTAACTTGATGAATTGCGATTTTTTTGTTGACAGGAAAGGCATATTGCACATATCATCGTAACAAGGCCTTAAGAAAAAGGCTATGGTAAGGGGAACATGAAACGATCTATCGCCGCGGCGGCATTCATTCTTTTTCTCGCAGGATGCGCAACGAACAACCAGGTATCGACGGGAGACATCGGCAACCAGGGGCTGCCCGTCGTTGTACAGGACCAAGCTCCCGGTGAGACTTCGGTCACCGGGGCGGATTCCTCTCAGATTTCCAGACCGGGGAAGGGTTCCGCCACAGGGTCGATGAAAACGAAGGCGATCGTTGCCCATACGAGGCAGAAACAGGACGCGCCGCGGAAGGCGCGGCCTCAGCCGTACTCACTGGAAGTGAAGGTCAACGACGATGACGATATAACGACCCTCCTTGCCACGAACTATGATCGGAATTTTGACATCCCCATCGTGTTCAATGACGCGGTGAAGTACTACATCAAATGGTTCTCCGAGGACAAGAAGAAGGTTTTCGCGAACTGGCTGAAGCGTTCCCGGCTGTACGTTCCCATCATCACTGAGATCCTCCGAGAGAAGAACATGCCCGAGGACCTTGTCTACCTGGCCATGATAGAGAGCGGTTTCAACCCGAAGGCGTATTCACACGCGAAGGCATCAGGCCCGTGGCAGTTCATCTACTCCACGGGCGGGCGGTACGGTCTTGAGGTGGATCACTGGGTAGACGAACGGCGGGACCCGGAAAAATCAACCGTTGCCGCCGCAAAGTATCTCAAGGACCTTTTCGACCAGTTCGGCTGCTGGTATCTCGCCGCCGCCAGCTACAATGCCGGCGAGGGGAGAATAGGACGACTGGTCCAGAAACACAACACGAACGATTTCTGGGAGCTCTACAAGTACAACACGCTTCCCCGTGAAACGCGTAATTACATCCCGCAGTTGATAGCCGCGGCCATCATCGCGAAAGACCCGGCGAAATTTGGTTTCGGCAGCATCACCTACGACCCTCCCGTCAGATTCACAGAGGTCGAGGTTCCGGCGGCAACACCGGTCGCGGCCATAGCCAGGGCTTCAAACCGCGACATGGATACCATCCGTATGTGCAATCCCGAGATCCTTCGGGGGATCACCCCGCCGGGAAAGAACGATTACGTCGTGAAGCTTCCGTCGGATGTCGAGAAGCGGGCATTTACCGACCGTCTGCAAACGGAGCTTGAGAAACTCCCCTCCGTAAAGAGCGTTGTCACGTACAAGGTGCGGAAAAAGGACAGCATGGCCAGGATCGTCAGGAAGTACAAGGTCAGCGAACGAGACCTCGTCCTTGTGAACAGCAGTGATGACGATCTCAGGATCAAGCCGGGCATGGTCATCGCCATACCCAGGTTTTCGGGAGAGTCGTCCGGCTACACTGCCCTTGCCAGTGCTGTGACTCAAGACCCGCCGGCCGTTGAGAGGTCGAAGACGGCGCTCAGGAAGGATGACAAGGACGCTCCCACGAAGACCCTGGTGTCGAGAACTGTGGCAAGGAAGAGCGAGCCGGTGGCCGTCCGCTCCGAAAAGGAGATCAAGGCTCGTCCCGCCAAGGCATTCCATGTTGTGAAGAGAGGAGAGACCCTTTCGGAGATCAGCGATCGTTACGGGATCGATGAGGAGAGCCTGCGTTCGGCAAACAAGCTCAAGGGGAACCGGGTGTACCCCAACATGAAGATCCGCCTTGTGAGCCACGTCGAACCGAAGAAGGTCCGCGTGGCCGCGAAGTCGACGAAAAAGGTCCGTTACCACACGGTGAAGAAGGGCGAAACGCTGACATCCATATCCGAAAAGTACGGCGTCGATGTCGACGATCTCAAAGCGACGAACAAGATCAAGGGCAACAAGATCAACGCAAGAGCCAAGCTCAAGATAGTGAAAGAAGGGTAGAAGAAGGTTCCAGGTTCCAGGTTTCACGTTTCAGGCTGAACGCAAAAAAGCAGGAATGGAAAATCCCTGATGTCTATACCAGGCATCAGGGATTATTATTTGTAATTGTGTTTCAGTCTTTTGCCTGAAACCTGAGACGTGAGACCTGAAACCTGCGACGGTCTTTCAGACCTTGAGTACCAGGTTTATCATGTCGCCGCGGGAAAAACCCATGGCGTGGAAGAACTGAAGGAGGTCCCAATCGTTCCAGTTGACAAGGGTGTATATGGTGTCGACCCCGTATTTCTGGAGATTCTCGACGAGGCCCACGGCGAGGACCTTGGCGATGCCCCTGTTCTGGTAGTCGGGGTCTATGCCGATGGTGTCTATCCAGCCTATGTTGTTGGGCACCTTGAATTCCCAACCGCTGACCTCGCCCAGGATGAACCCGGCCACCTTCTCATCGATCTCCGCCACGAGTGAGGCGTCGGGAGGTCTATTCTCAGCCTGCTTTATGATCTTCGTGACCCAGTAGTCCTTTCTGCTTTCGCCCAGGACCTTTGTATCGATCTCAACAATGGCGTCAAGGTCCTCTTTAACCATCTGCCTGACGGCCAGTTTATCCAGAAAGTTGCTCATGTAGTTTTTACCTCGCTTGTACATTTTTTAACATAGTGGTCCGGGAAATTGCAAGAGAAAGATTGGTCGTCCACGCAATGAAACGAGTAATGTTATCGGAAAGTTAGAATAGAGATGCCGGGGATGGCGTCATTTCCGGGTCAGGCCGTGAGGCGGCGTTCGCGGGAGTGAGCAACCTTTCCATACGGCCGCCCCCTTCTGCCCCGTTTCTCCCTGGCCCTGGTCCTTTTCATCTCGGTCTTACATCGCGGGCACAATACCCCGGCGCAATCGTCATTGATAGTGAACAACTCCCCGCAGAGATAGCACATTTCCTGGTCCCCCGTCCTTGTTGGATAGTCCGGGTAGACACGGTGCAGACAGGTTGGTTTGGAACACACGAAAACCTTTACCGCGTTGGCAACATCGAAGTCCGCGTACATCCTGGAGCCGCAATGGGGACAGGGTATCGTCGATATGATGGTCTCTGTCATGTGCCACCTCCTGTGTATCTGAAGGTATTATCGGCACAAGACCCAAATGTC
>ENA-UOXR01004478-UOXR01004478.1-bioreactor-metagenome-genome-assembly--contig:-NODE-4478-length-10930-cov-5.008552_pt1 | contig 10930 bp, 8 predicted proteins | sample MGYA00238164_ERZ764825 | MGnify/ENA primary metagenome ERZ764825 (study PRJEB28920, sample SAMN05720171) | bioreactor metagenome | isolation source: Anaerobic biogas reactor | place: USA:Washington...
GAAGCGGAAGCGCGGCGCGATCTGCTCCGGCTCGTCCAGCTCTGCGCCGAGCAGGGCCGGGATGAGGAAATCCTTGAGGATGTGCCACGCTGTGTGCACCGTCTCGTAGCTGTAGCCGGGGTCGTTGGTGGCCACGCACTCGCCCCAGCCCTGCAGCCCGTCCGCGTAGACGGTGACGATGATGGCGTCGCGCTGCTGCTGGGGGCCAAAGCTGGTCACGAACGGCGCGACGAGCATCTGGCTGATGTGATAGAGGTCGATCGCTTCGATGCGCATAATGGCTTCGCTCACTCTCAGGCGTGCTGGTAGGTCAGGACGTAGTAGGAGTGGGGCCGCCCCTGCTCGTCTTCCCGCCGGGCAAAGTCTGTGACGACGTAATGGTGGGCAAAGTAATGCTCGAAGAGCACGCGGGTGTGGGCGCGCCAGTCGCGGGCCAGCTCCAGGTCGCGCTCCTTGATGGCCTGGATACTCGCCGGGATCTCCACAAGCACGATGTTCGCCTCGCTCTCGGCGAAGGCCGCGGGCGGCACCGGCAGCCCCTCGTCGTTCCACTCCGCCTCGTTGATCAGCTCGGCGCGCCCGCCCAGCAGCTGTTCGTAGCTCAGCGGGCGGCGGTTGTGGCCAACGCGCCCGCGCACGCGGTTGCCGGTCACCCACCACTCGACGTAGAAGCGGTCGGTGTTCAGCCCGGCGTTGATGCCGCCCAGCTCGCCGTGGTAATCGCGCACGTAGCGGTGGCAGATGGCGCCGAGCTTGCCGATGTTCAGCCAGCCGTTGCGGCTCTCCAGTGGGTCGTAGGTCCAGGTGACCAGGCGCACGCCGAGGCGCAGGGCAAACTCGCGCTGGGCGACCTTGAGCTGGTAGCCGACGCTCCGGTTATGGTATTCGGGCAGCACGCCCATGATCGTCGAGTAGAGCTGCAGCCGAGCCGCCGCCACCTGGTCGATGCGGTTGTGCAGCCCCTGGACGGTGCCGAGTACGCCGAAGACGAAGCCGACCAGCTCCTCGCCGTCGTAGGCGCCGAGCAGCAGGCCGCCGTTGAACTGGATGGCGTGCATCGTCCGGCCGGGAATGATCTCGATGTCGGGCATGTCCCAGGCGCGCCGCTGGATTTCCTCCAGCTTGTGGGCGTCTTCGGTAGATTCGATGGTGCGAATCTCAATGGCCATAAGCGTTCTTTACTCTCTTCCTGTCTGGTCGGATCGTCAGCGCAAATACCAGCCCAGCAAGCCCTCGGCCCAGACGACGGCGACGATCCCGGCAACCGCCAGGAACGGGCCATAGGCCAGGTAAGAGCGCATGGTCAGGCGGCGGGTGAGCAGCAGCAGGGCCGTAATCAGCCCGCCGAGCAGGATGCCCAGGACGAGGGCCAGGAGGACCAGCGGAAAGCCGGTCATCGCGCCGATCATCGTCGCCAGGGTCACGTCGCCAAAACCGAGCGCCCCCGCGCCGAGCAGCCGGCTGCCCACCCAGTAGAGCACGAAAAAGAAGACGAAGCCCGTTACCGCGCCGAGTAGCGCCATCGGCAGGCTGTTGTAGCTGACGAAGAGGCTGCCCAGCAGCCCCAGCAGCGTGCCGGGAAAGGTCACCGCGTGCAGGATCAGCCGGTGCTCCAGGTCGGTAACGATGACCAGGATGAACAGGGCGACGTAGAGCGCCCCGAACAGCAGGTCGGCCGGCCGGTCGAGCAGGAAGGGCAGGGCCGCAAAAATCAGCGCCGTGCCTACCTCTACCCACAGCTCGCGGCGGCGCACGGGGAAATCGCAGCTTGGGCAGCGCTCGCCGCGGAGGGTGCGCACCATCGCCAGCCAGCCGGAGGGCGCGCGGGGCGTGAGGCAGTTAATACAGCGCGGCCGTTGGGGCCGGATGTGCTGCGGCAGGTCGTCGGCCAGGACGTTGAGCGCGGCCCCCACCAGCAGGCCGAGCAGAGCAAAGAGGGCCGCGATGAGCAGGCCGGGCAGAGAGAGCAGCGAGTATGCCATGCTGCGGATTATAGTGGCAAATGAGGAGAGACGAAAACGATTATTGACGCCTGCCCGGCGCTCATGCTATCCTGTTCGCAACTGGCAGGGGCCGGCATTGGCCCTTGCCCACGTGAGGACGACGATGGCTACCGTCAGCAATTACAGCCGGCTTGAACTGCCGCTTCCTGGCTCGAACCAGGCACGTTGCTGGCGTTTGCCCGCCGTTCCCGCCTGACGACCGTTTGTAAGCGACGAGAAAGGCCACGGGCAGCCCCAGCCCGTGGCCTTTTTGGATCCCGCTCCGGCGTATCCGCGAGCGGCGCAGGCCACGGCAGGCTGTCCCCAATCTGGAGGACGTGATCATGACCGCACAGGTTGAGTTCCGCACACTGGAAGCAAAGTGGCGCCCCTACTGGCAGGAGATCGGCCTCTACCGCACCGGGGAGGCGCCGGACAGGCCGAAACATTACATTCTGGACTTCTTCCCCTACCCGTCGGGCGCCGGCCTCTCGGTAGGACACTGCCGCAACTACGTGCCCACCTGTATCGCCGCGCGCTACCTGCGCATGACCGGTCACAACGTCCTGCACCCGATGGGCTGGGACGCCTTCGGCCTGCCCGCCGAAAACCACGCCCTGCGCACCGGAACGCATCCGGCGATCAGCAGCCGCCGCAATGCCGACAACTACCGCCGCCAGCTGCAGCTCATCGAATGCAGCTACGACTGGTCGCGGGAGATCAACTCGACCGACCCGGACTACTACCGCTGGACGCAGTGGATCTTCCTGCTGCTCTACGAGCGCGGGCTGGCCTACCGCGCCGAGGGGCAGCAGTGGTGGTGCCCCAAGGACCGCACCATCCTGGCTAACGAGCAGGTCGAGGGCGGGCGCTGCTGGCGCTGCGGCACGCCGGTCGAGCGCAAGACGCTGCCGCAGTGGTATCTGCGCATCACGGCCTACGCCGACCGGCTGCTGGACGACCTGGCTATGGTCGATTGGCCGGAGCCGATTAAGGCGATGCAGCGCAACTGGATCGGCCGCAGCCCCGGCGCCGACGTGCAGTTCGCCGTCGAGGGCAGCGAGGAGACGATCACGGTCTTCACCACCCGGCCCGATACGTTGTTCGGCGTTACCTACCTGGCGCTGGCACCAGAGCATCCGCTGGTAGCCCGGCTGACCGCGCCAGAGGTGCAGGAGGCAGTCGCCGCCTTCGTGGCGGAGGCCCAGCGCGAGAGCGACGTGGAGCGGCAGGCGCTGGCTCAGGGGCCGGCCGGGCAGTTCACCGGTCGTTATGCCGTGCATCCCCTGACCGGCGCGCGGCTGCCCATCTGGGTCGCCAACTACGTGGTCGGCGGCTATGGGCACGGCGCGATCATGGGCGTGCCTGCCCACGACGAGCGCGATCAGGCCTTCGCCGCTCGCTACAACTTGCCGGAGGTCGCCGTGGTGCAGGGGCCGGAGGAAGCCGCGGGCTGCTACACCGGCGAAGGCATCCTGATCAACTCGGGCGCCTATGACGGGCTGCCTTCGCCAGAAGCACGTGAGGCTATCGTCGCCGAGCTGCAGCAGCGCGGTCTGGGCGAGGCCGCCGTCCGCTACCATCTGCGCGACTGGCTGGTCTCCCGCCAGCGCTACTGGGGCACGCCGATCCCCATCGTACATTGTGCGCAGTGCGGCATCGTGCCCCTGCCGGCCAGCGCGCTGCCGCTGGAGCTGCCGCCGCTGGACGATTTCGCGCCGCCGGGGGACGGCAGCTCGCCGCTGGCCCGCGTGACGGAATGGGTGGAGACGACCTGCCCGCGCTGCGAGGGTCCGGCTCGACGGGAAACGGACACAATGGACGGCACGGTCTGTTCGTCCTGGTACTTCCTGCGCTTCGCCAGCCCGCACGACCACGAGCGAGCCTTTGACCCGGAAGCGGTAAGCTACTGGCTGCCGGTGGACACTTACGTCGGCGGGGCCGAGCACGCCGTCTCCCACCTGCTGTTCGCGCGCTTTGTGACGAAGGCGCTGCACGACGCGGGGCTGCTGCCCTTCGTCGAGCCGTTCGCCCGGCTGCGCAACCAGGGCGTGCTGCACGCGCCGGACGGGCAGCGCATGTCCAAGAGCCGGGGCAACGTGATCACGCCGGACGAGGTCGTGGCCGAACACGGAGTGGACGCGCTGCGCACCTACGTCGTCTTCATCGCCCCCTTTGATGCCAGCGTCACCTGGGACGAGAGCGGCATCCGTGGCGTGACGCGCTTCCTGTCGCGCTTCTACGCCCTGGCGCACGACGTGGCGACGGGAGAGATTGGCCGGGAAGATGCGCCCGGCGACGAGGCGCTGCGGCGGCTGCAGCACGCCACCGTGGCCCGCGTCACAGACGACATGGAGGCATTCAAGTACAATACGGCCGTCGCCGCGCTCATGGCCTGGCTGAACGAGCTGGAAGCGGCGCGTGACCGGGAGATCAGCCCGGCCCAGTGGCGCGAGATGGCCGGCGTGATTACCATTCTGCTGGCGCCGTTCGCCCCGTTCCTGGCCGAGGAGGTCTGGCAGGTGTTGCTGGGCCACGGCGAGACGGTCCATCGCCAGCCCTGGCCCGCCTACGACCCGGCGCTGCTGGAAGGAGGCATCATAACGCTGGCCGTCCAGGTCGACGGCCGGCTGCGCGACACGATAACCGTGCCGGCAGGCGCCTCCGAAGAAGAGGTGCAGGCGGCGGCGCTGGCCCAGCCTCGCGTCCAGGTCCATCTGGACGGCCGGGCCATAAGCCGGGTTATCGTCGTGCCGGGCCGGGTGGTGAACGTCGTCACCGGCTGAGGGCGCATAAGCGTGTATGACCAGACGAACAGGTTGTTTCCGACCCCTGGTTGCCCTTCTCTCTGTCCTGCTTGCCGCTGGGCTGCTGGCGTATCGCTACGTGAGTAGCCGGGTTAATCTGGCAAGCATGGCTTCCCCCGCCGGTCAGGCCGAGGTGCAGGCGCCTCCGGGCTTCGCCGCCAACGTCTACGCCGGTGGGCTACAGGGGCCGCGCTTTATGGCGCTCGGCCCGGATAGGGCAGTCTACGTGGCCGAGCGCGGCGCCGGGCAGATCGTGCGCCTGCCGGACGTGGACGGCGACGGGATAGCGGATGGCGTCGAGGTCTATGCTACCGGGCTGGATAGTCCTCACAGCCTGGTCTATCACGAGGACGCCTGGTACGTAGGGGTGCCTACCGGCGTGGTGCGCCTGCGCGACACCGACGGCGACGGGCGGGCCGACGAGCAGGCGGCTGTCGTGGACGGCGTTCCCGGCGACGGCAACCACCGCACGCGCACGGTCCTTTTCCTGCCTGACGGGCGCATGGTGCTCTCCGTCGGCTCTAGCTGCAACGTTTGCGTAGAAGAAGATCCGCGCCGCGCGGCCATTCTCGTCTACGACAGCGCCGGGGGCGAGAACGAGCGCATCTATGCCTCCGGTTTGCGTAACGCCGTGGGCCTCGCCCTGCACCCGGAGAGCGGCGAGCTGTGGGCGACGAACAACGGGCGCGACCTGATGGGCGACGAGCTGCCTCCGGAGAATGTCTATATCATCCGCGAGGGCGCCGACTACGGCTGGCCCGCCTGCCACAGCGGCGACATCGTAGATCCCGATTTCGGCTCGGAAGGGGCGTGTGCGGGCGTCGGGCAGCCGGTTGTGGAGATGCAGGCCCACTCGGCGCCGCTCGGCCTGACCTTCTACGACGGCGAGACGTTCCCCGAGGAATATCGCGGCGACCTGTTCATCGCCTTCCACGGTTCGTGGAACCGTAGCGAGCCGACCGGCTACAGGGTCGTGCGCCTGCCCTTTACGGACGGCGAGCCGGCGGACGGCGTGGTGGACTTCGCGACAGGCTGGCTGGACGAGGCGAGCGGCGACGTGCCGGGCCGCCCGGTTGACGTGCTCGTCGGGGCCGACGGCGCGCTCTATGTCAGCGACGACAAGGGCGGCTATATTTACCGCATCCAATACGAGGGATAACGCCGATGGAAGAGATGACACCGGCCGAGCGCCGCGCCTTTCTGCAGGCAGGCGCGCGCACGGGCAAGCTGGCAACGGTCCGCCCGGACGGGCGGCCCCACGTGACGCCGATCTGGTTCCTGCTCGACGGCGACGACATTGTCTTTACGACGTGGCACGAGACGGTCAAGGCCGCTAACCTGACACACGACCCGCGTGCAGCCTTTGTCGTGGACGATCCGGAGCCGCCATTTGCCTATGTGCTGATCGAAGGCGTCGTCGAGATTACGAAGCAAGCGCCCGACATGCTGGACTGGACGACGCGGCTGGCGGGCCGCTACATGGGCGCCGATCTGGCAGAGAGCTACGGGCGGCGCAACGCTGTGCCCGGCGAGTGGCTGGTGCGGCTCCGGCCCACCCATATTGTCGCTCAGAGCAGGATTGCGGACTGAGCTTGGGGCCGGTTTTCAGGAGAGGGAAGATGGAAGCTACGATCCGGCCGCTCGTGCCGGAGGATGAAGAATGGGTGGTGGAGTTCATCGACAGACGCTGGGGATCGCCTTACGTGGTCGCCCACGGGAAGCTCTATTACCCGCACACACTGCCGGGCTTTGTCGCCGAGGTGGGCGGCGAGCCGGTAGGGTTGCTCACCTACCACGTCGACGGGGACGACTGGGAAATCGTGACCATCGACAGCGTGGAGCCCGGCGCGGGCATCGGCAGCGACCTGATCTACAGGCTGCGGCAGGCGGCAACAGAGGCCGGCGTGCGCCGTCTCTGGCTGATCACGACCAACGATAACCTTAACGCCCTGCGCTTTTACCAGAAGCGGGGCTTCACGCTGGTCGCCGTCTACCCGAACGCGCTGGAGCGCTCGCGCCAGCTCAAGCCAAGCATCCCGCTGGTCGGCGAGGATGGCATCCCCCTGCGCGACGAGATCGAGCTGGAGATGCTGTTGTGACGCGCCGTCGGTGAAGACCAGCGCACGTCTGACCGGCCGGGAGTGGGCGGCGCTGCTGGCGCTCCTGGCCCTTTTCGCGCTGCAGGCCGGCCTCAGCTCGCCGCGCAAGTCGGCCGCCTTTGACGAGGAGTACCATCTGGCGGCCGGCTATGCCTACCTGCGCACGGGCGACTTCCGGCTGAGCCGCAGCCACCCGCCGCTGGTGAACGTGCTCAGCGCGCTGCCGCTCCTGGGCCGGGAGGAGGTGCAGCTTCCCCTCGATCATGCCTCCTGGGCGGCAGGTGACTACTTCAACTTCTCCGACGTCTTTCTCTGGCAGGCCAACGACGACCCGCAGGCGCTGCTGGAGCTGGGCCGGCTGCCGGTCATTGCCCTGGGCACGCTGCTCGCCGCGTTACTTTTCGTCTGGGCGCGGCAGTGGGCCGGGCCGGCCGCGGGCTGGACGGCGCTGCTGTTCGCCGTCTTCGACCCCAACCTGCTCGCCAACTCCCGCCTGGTGACCACCGACCTGGGGCTGACCTTTTTTCTGGCGCTGGCGGTCTGGCGCTTCTGGCGCTGGCTGGAAGCGCCCGGCCGGGCCAACCTGATCCTGGCCGGGATCGCGGCGGGGCTGGCGATGGTCGCCAAGTTTACGGGCCTGCTCGTCTGGCCGATCTTCCTGGTGATTCTGCTGCTCCATCCCGGCGCACATGGGCGTCTGGCAGCGCTGGCCCGGCTGCTGCTCATGGGCTTGCTGGCCTACGCCACGATCTGGGCCATCTTCCGCTTTGACGTGGGGCCGATTGAGGGAGCGCCGATCTCCCTGCCGGTGCCCGCGCCGTTCTACCCCGAAAGCGTGTGGGAGACGTTCCGGGTCATCGAGGAGCAGCCGAAGACGACCTTCCTGCTGGGCGAAACGTCGCCGCGCGGCTGGTGGTATTACTTCCCGGTCGCTCTGGCAGTGAAGACGCCGCTGCCGCTTCTGATCCTTGCCGGCGCCGGGCTCCTGCTCCTGCTGCGCCGCTCGTGGCGGCGGGCGTGCTTGCTCTGGGCGCCGCCGCTACTGTTCATGGGGCTGGCGATGAGCGCGCGCATCGCCATCGGCTACCGCCACATCCTGCCGGTCGTGCCCTTCCTCATCCTGATTGCCGCTGTGGCGGCCTCCGCGTTATGGGCCAGTCGGGAGCAGAGCCGTCTCGTGCTGCCGCTGCTGCTGGTCGGGCTCGTCTGGCAGGCAGGCGGCACGGCGCGTCTCTTCCCCCATTACGAGGCTTTCTTCAACGTGCTGGGCGGCGGGCCGGCGCGCGGGCACGAGGTGCTGGTCGATTCCAACCTGGATTGGGGCCAGGACCTGATCGCCTTGCGCGCGCTGCTGGCCGAACGCGGCATTGAGGAGGTCAACCTGGCCTATTTTGGCACGGCGCTGCCCGAGGCCTATGGCATCCGCTACCGGCCGCTACCGGGCTTTCTGCGCTTTCTCGTGGGGCCGGAGGTCAACGGCTACAATCCCTACACGCCGCCGCCCGGCTGGTACGCCATCAGCCTGACCAGCCTACGGCTCGGCCTCCTCTACCAGAACGTCGATATGTACGCCTTTTTCCGCGAGCTGGAACCGGTGGACCGCGCCGGCTACTCGATCAACCTCTATCACGTCGCCTATCCTGAGGAGAGCGAGGTCGTCCGCGCCACCGTCACCGGCACGGCCGTGTCGGACGTGGCGCCGGAAGAGCTGGGCGTGGCGCCGGGGCGCCGCGTCATCGCCAAGTGGAGCGCTACGCCGGCCACGACGATTACGCCGGCCGGAGAGTGGGACGGCCTGCCGCCGGGCGCCAGTGCGGTAGACGCCGATTTTGGCGGCGCGTTTACGCTGCTGGGCTACGCCCTCGAAGGCGATACGGTGCCTCCCGGCGGCGCGGTGAAGCTGACACTGTATTGGGAGACAGGTAAGGCGGAAGTGGAGGCCCCGTCTCCGGCTCGGGCCGGCCCGCTGGCCGCTTTTGTGCATCTCTCGGCCGAAGACCCTGCGCTGATCGTCGCCCAGTATGACGGCTGGGAGGCGGCGCTTGCCGGGCTGGAGCCGGGCGACCTGATCGCCCAGGAGATCACGCTGCCCATCGCCGGCGACATGGCGCCGGGGCGCTACTTTCTGCGCGCCGGCCTCTACTCGCCGCAGACGGGGCAGCGCCTGCTCCTTGCCGGGGGAAAGGATATGATTACCCTGCAGCCGCTGGACGTGAAGGCCGCGCCCTGAGCCAGAACAAGAGGAAACGAGATCTTCATGACGATTATCCTGCATATCACGCCCATCCAGGATTGGCTCGCCGGCCGGGAGAGCGGCGAATACCGGCCGCCGTCGCTGGCACGAGAGGGATTTATCCACTGCTCGACGCCCGACCAGGTCGTGCCCGTGGCGAACAATCTCTACCACGGGCAGCGCAATCTGGTGCTTCTGTGCATCGAGCGGGGCCGTGTACGCGCGCCGGTGCGCGACGAGGATTGTTACGAGAGCGGGCAGTTGTTTCCGCATATCTACGGGCCGCTTAACCGCGATGCGGTCGTCCAGGTGCTGCCCTTCCCGCCCGACGCCAGCGGCAACTTCAGCCTGCCGCCGGCCCTGGCGGACGAGCGCGGGCTGTTGCGCTGGGACTATCCGATTCTCGAATTCGATCCCTCCGAGGCAGCGATTATCGAGCCGCGGGAGGTCTTGCGGCCCATCGACATCGCCGAGCACTGCGTGCTCTGCTTCTTCCAGGATGTGGTTGGCGCGCTACACGCCGAGGGGCGGCTGGCGTTCAAAAAGAATCTGAACTCGGAGATGGGCGACAACCCGCTCTATGAGCTGGACGTAGACGGGCGGCGGCTGGCTCTTTTCCATCCCGGGATTGGCGCGCCTTTGGCCGGCGCCTACCTGGAAGAGCTGATCGCCCTGGGCTGCCGAAAGTTCATCGCCTGCGGCGGCGCCGGGGCGCTCGACGCCAGCCTCGTCCTGGGCCACGTCGTCGTGGTCGATAGCGCCGTACGCGACGAAGGCACCAGCTACCACTACCTGCCGCCGTCCCGCGAGGTTGCCGCCAGCCCCCGGGCCGTCGCCGCGCTGGAGCGGATACTGCAGCGCGACAACGTGCCCTACGTCACCGGCAAGACGTGGACGACGGACGGCATCTACCGCGAGACCCGCGCCAAAGTGGGCCTGCGGCGGGCGGAAGGCTGCCTGACCGTGGAGATGGAGGCGGCGGCCTTTTTTGCCGTGGCTGCCTTCCGCGGCGTTACCTGCGGGCAAATCCTTTACAGTGGGGACGACCTGAGCAGCGATAGCTGGGACTCTCGCCACTGGCAGCGCGAGACGAGCGTGCGCGAGAAGCTGTTCTGGATTGCCGCCGAGGCCTGCCTGGAGCTGTAACGATGCTGCGCACGCGCCAGCACGGCGACGTGACCGAAATCCGCCTGACTACGGCCTTCCTCGGCCGCCCGATGTACAGCGTGTCGGCCTACCTGTTCGACGGCACGCTCGTGGACACGGGGCCGCCGCGCACCGGGCGCGAGCTGGCGCGCTGGGCGGCGGGACAGCAAATCGACCAGATCGTCAATACCCATCACCACGAAGATCACGTGGGCGGCAATGCCTTTCTGTCCCACCTGCCGGCCCTCGCGCCGCCGGATACGGTCCCGCGTCTGGTACGGGCGCCGCGCATCCCCCTCTACCGCCGGACAACGTTCGGGCAGCCGCGCCCGGCGACGGCCTCGCCAATGGGCGATGTGGTCGCCACGCACCGCCACACGCTACACGTCATCCCCACGCCGGGCCACGCGTTCGACCACGTCGTGCTCTGGCTGCCGGAGCGGGGCTGGCTCTTCAGCGCCGATCTCTATCTGATGGAACGGGCGCGCTACGTGCGCCGCCGGGACGACGTCGGCCTGTGGATGGAGAGCCTGCGCCGGATGCTGGGGTACGATTTCGACACGATGTTCTGCGCTCACGCCGGGCCGGTAGGCGATGCCCACGCAGCCATCCGGCGCAAGCTGGCCTACTGGGAAGAGCTGCAGGGCGAGGCCCGGCGGCTGG
>ENA-UOXR01004479-UOXR01004479.1-bioreactor-metagenome-genome-assembly--contig:-NODE-4479-length-10928-cov-3.688586_pt1 | contig 10928 bp, 10 predicted proteins | sample MGYA00238164_ERZ764825 | MGnify/ENA primary metagenome ERZ764825 (study PRJEB28920, sample SAMN05720171) | bioreactor metagenome | isolation source: Anaerobic biogas reactor | place: USA:Washington...
AATATCCGTCTCGATGCGCTTGTCCGGCCCAAAAAGCGAGATCGACGCCGCTGTCGTCAGCAACTTGTTGCACGACGCCGGAGCAAACGCTTCCTCGCCATGCTTATTGACCAACACCTTGCCCGTCGCGCCATCAAAAATATAAACGGCGCACAGGGCTTTCGATTCCAAATCCGCGCTGCCGACACGCTTATCAATTTGCTCATTCAGCGACTGCGCGACATCAAATTCTGCCGATATGGTAACACTCTGCGACGTAACATCGGACTCGCCAAATGAAGCGCCACAAACAGACAAAGAAGCAACACATAACACACTGCAAAGATAACGAATGAGACAGACGCGAGATAACATTTCTAAATAACACCTTTTATGCATAATTTATAATATTATATAGTGTCGTTCAAAAAATAATGTGCTCGCAATTTGTGAAAAGAGACAAGAGGAAGCAAATGAGCGCAACACCCAAAAAAATCAATTCAGTGGATAAGGCTGCGTATTGCAAACAACACTCTGCGCCATCAGACATTGCTCGCATTCCGCATGGAGACGATGCTCACGCAACTGCCGCCGAAACGCGCGGTACTGCGGCGAATTCCAAACCTCATAAATAGACTGCTGCGGCAGTGTCCCCATACACAGAGGACCATGATGCCGACGCTCCTCGCCCAGATACCAGAACTTATCACCAGACATCAGCGACGCGCAAGGATAACACGACCCATCCGCCGTGATATACATCACACTCAAACTCGGGCAATAACGCGCTACACCATCAGCGCGCAACAACGCCGCCGTGCAAAACAACCCCAGACGACGTGCTTCGCGAGCAGTCTCATCAAACAGCTTGACATACTCCTCACGGGGATTCGGCCCATAACAAATCTTATCCGCAAGCGCGCCACAGTAAGGCTCAATATTATTGAACATCACGCCCTGCAATCCCAGACGCGCCGCCAGACGCACCAACTCCGGCATCTCCTCGACATTATCCTTATGCACCGTCATCTGCAACGACAACATCGGGAGCTTGCCCGCCGCATAAGGGCCACGCTCCGCGGACAATCGCGAAATGTTGTCCACCACAACATCAAAATCCGCGCCCACACGAATCGCGTTATAAGTTTCGGCGCATGCGCCATCCATCGACACCACAACATGATTCATCGGCAACGACAAAATCTGTTTGCGCGCGTCCTTATCCATCAACATTCCATTCGTGTTGAACGCCAAATCGATTGACGGATTCAGCGCCCGCGCCCGCCGCATCAAATCAAAAATCGGAGCATACATCAGCGGCTCGCCATTCAGATACGGCCGGAGCGCAGCGACATGAGGCATCGCGGCCATCACCGCGCTGATGATCGATTCCTTCGCTTCGATACCCGCTGTCGGGTTATAGGTCGTCGGGCACATCACGCAACGCAAATTGCAAACATTCGTCGTCTCAATCTGAATCGCCTGCGGCCAGCGCGGCTTTTCAAGTTGAGCGATGCGCCGTGCCCTCCGCATCTGCCGTAATTTCTCCCGGACGCCACCAAACATCACATCAATGTCCCTTACCCAGTTTGTCACGCAAAGACATCGCGAGACGCATCAACCGCGAACCATGCAGACGTTTCAGTTCAACCTGCGCGCGCTCGCAACGGCCATGCAACCGATACGCGCTCTGCTCCCAATACTCGGCCTCGCTTGCAGGCGCGATACTCTCCGCGTAATTCTTGAACTTGATAAACCAGTCAAACAAATCCTCGCGCGAGATTTTCCGCGCAGGCGTCGGGAACTTCGCGTACTGCTCTTCGTACTGTTCAGGCGTCGCGTAATTGCTAAGGCAACTCCAGTCCATCGTTTCACTCACCAAACCACGTGCCTCCGCATCTTTCCAGATTTTCGTCCCCGGCAGCGGAACAAGCATCCCGCAAGAAACACGCTTAATCACATCCGCGTTACGAACGACAAAATCCCACGTCTGTTGGATGTCATCATTCGTTTCTTCAGGCGACCCGATAATCAGCGACGCGCCCGCCGACAGCCCCGAGGACTTCAACAAATCCATCGCGCGCTGATTGATTTCCGGAGTCACAGCCGTCTTATTCAGCGCCGCCAAAACCGCAGCGCTGTTGGACTCGATACCAAAATCCAGATAACGGAAATTGTGTTCGCCCAACAAATCCACATACTCGCTGTCAAGAAGATTGACACGCGCATGACCACGGAAAACAATATCCTTATCCAATCCGCGCTCACGTAGCCGCCGACAAATATCCTTGAAGCGATTCCGATTCGCAATCAGCAAATCATCAAACAGATAAATCTCGATGGGGTCATACTTGTTGCGCAAATACTCGATTTCATCCGCGACATGCGCCGCCGAATTCTGACGTAGCCCGGGCCACAAAGCGCTCGACGAACAGAACGCGCAATGATACGGGCAACCACGGGAAACAATCGTATGCACACGCAACCAACGCGGCACCGCGTAATCGCCCAGAATATCACGGTCAGGCAACGGCAAATCATCAAGATTCGCAATCAGTTCCCGCGCCGGGCTGAGCACGCCGACGCCATTCTCATTCCAACAGAGACCCGGAATCTTCTTCAACTCCGATGCCGTCGGCCGCCGCGAGCCAATCGCGCGAAACAGACCGACGAGTTCCGACCAAGTGCGCTCGCCCTCACCATAAATCCCGAGGTCAAACTCCGCGGGCAGACGATGCGGCAGCGCCGTTATATGCGGTCCACCGAGAACCAAATAGGCATTCGTCGCCGCACGCAACTCACGCGCCGCCTCCATCGACCAAGTAATCGTACCCGTATCCGATGCGACCCCGACAATGTCTGGCCCCCACTCGATGACAGAAGCCGCGTCCCGAAAAAACGCGATATCGATAGGACTTTGCGTGCGCCGAAGCTCTGCGATAATCCAGCCAATACCTAACGGAGGGAGCGACCACTGATAGGCGAACGCAGCCGGAACAATATGCAGAAAAGCGACCTTAAGCATCAAACCTCAATCGATTAACGAGGAATCATCTGCATGCCCTGAGGCATCATTTGTTGCGCGGGTTTCGCGTCAGACTTCTCAACCTTCAGAAGTTCCACATCAAACACCAACGTCGCCTTCCCCGGGATGCGAGGAGGACTACCGGCATCGCCATAAGCGCTATCCGAAGGAATCGTAAGCTTGCGCTTGCCGCCTTCCTTCATGCCGACGATACCCGTATTCCAACCCGTGATGACTTGCGCCGAACCAAGAGGCTCAACAACAAACGGCGCCGAACCATGGTCGAGATTCGAATCAAACTTCTTACCATCAAGCAGATAGCCCGAGTAATTCACCGAGGCTTTGCAGCCAACGGTTGCCTCCGCGCCGGTGCCGACAACTTCATCGACATACTGCGTCCCATCAGGAAGCCGCGTCGACACAACAGCCGAGGTCGTCGGGTCTTTAGCGGGCAGGACAGACGCAATCGCGTCAACCTTATCCGACACACCTTCAAGCGCCGATGCGATTCCCGCCGTGCCGGGACCCGGGTCAGCGGGTGCCGCTTTCTTCTGGCCCTCACAGCCACTCATCATTAATGCCGAACTCATCAGCACAACACTGCAAACAACTAAACGAGACGATAATGTCATAGTGAGAAATCCTTAAATCTCTATCTTCATTTTTGATGTCAAGACCACTTGTCTTTACTATTCTATTCTTAACATACGAATGAATGATAAATGCAATTCAAAACACCCCAAACAATCTTTTTTACGCACACCAAATCTCATCTGAGGTATCTATCTATTAAGGACGAAAAAAGGCGGAGAGTGAAAAATGACTGAGAACAAGAAGAAAAATCTGGTGGTACTCACCGGCGCAGGAATCAGCAAAGAGAGCGGAATTCCAACGTTCAGAGGCAGCGACGGATTGTGGTGCGGATACAACGTCGAAGACGTTGCGACAGGCAGAGCAATGCGCCGAAACACTAAACAAGTACTCGAGTTTTTCAACGACAGACGCGCCGAACTCAAGACCGTAGAACCAAACGACGCGCACAAATATCTCGCAAAACTCGAGGAACTTTTCAACGTATACATCCTCACACAAAACATCGACAACCTCCACGAGCGCGCCGGGTCGACGCACATCGTCCACCTCCACGGAGAACTCACAAAAGCATCATCGATGAAAGACCCTGACTACGTCAAGGAAATCGGATACGACCCGATAAACGTTGGCGACTTATGCCCGCGCGGCGGACAACTCAGACCGTTCATCGTCCTCTTCGACGAAGCCGTACCTTTGATGTCAAAAGCCGCCGCAATCGCCTCACAGGCAGACATATTCGTCGTCGTCGGCACATCGCTAGTCGTCTATCCCGCGGCCGGGCTTGTCCAATACGCCCCGCAGCATGCGCCGGTCTATGTCGTAGACCCCAAGGCGAACTCGCTTCCCAAACTCCGCGACGGCATGACAATGATTGCGAAACCCGCCACAACCGGCATGAAAGAACTCTACGAAATTCTTTCCGCCAAAAAGTAAATCATGAAAACCATCCGCAAAACAAGCGACAACAAAGCACGACGACTGAAAACAAACAACGGATTTATCGTCCTCGATTTGCATGGTTCGTGGTACCAGATGGGGCAACAATACGGCCAACTCCTGAAAACGGAATTGCACGCGTTGGCCGCGAAACTCATCCCGTACATGACGCCGGACATCATCGCGGCGGCAGCGCTGATACGGGCGAGCGAGCCAATCATCATGCGCAACATCGTGCGTGGCGTGGGCATCGGCGCGAACCTGACCGAAACCGAAATGACAGCCCTCGAGACGATGGAATTCATCGCCGGGAATATCCCCGCATGCTCCACCATCGCGCTCTGGGGCGACGCGACCGAGAATCATCAAACAATCCTCGGCCGAAACTACGACTGGTACATGTCGGTCGGAAAAATTCAACCACCACTCATCACCGCGATTTGGCATCCCGCCATCGACGAAGGAGCGCAACCCGTCGCCACCATCGCGTGGGCGGGCATCATCTACGCGACGACAGCAATCAACGCTGCCGGAATTTGCATCGAACTCAACGCCGAACTCATCTCGCAAACGCCGCCGAAATTTGACCAACGCGTCTTCAGTCCCGGCTATCTGTTGGAAGCGGCAGCAACATGCAAAACAATCGACGAGACCACAACCGCTCTCCGCAAACACAAACCATTTCTCCCGCACATCATCGGCATCGCAGACAAACAATCCGCATGCCTGCTCGAGTGGGGGACAACCCGCGCGAAAATCGTTCGCCCGACAGGCAACCACATCAGCGCGACAAACCATTTTCAGCAAAGCAACAAAAACGCGACGCCCGCAACCGATGACGGCAACCCCTTCGCCTCATGTCGGCGCCTGACCTTCATACAAAATCGAATCGCCCGCCGCGCCGCGCCATTCACTGCGCGCGACATTTGCGACATACTCTCCGGCGACATCGCGACCGCCAACGGCGTTGCATTCGCGACAGACAAATTCATCCGAACATGCTATCAGGTCGTGATGTTGCCGCAAACGCGACAGCTTATTCTTCGCGACACCATCTGCGCCATCGAATGGGAAACAATTTCGCTCGCCGCGCTCCTCGCCGAATAAAAACAGCGGAGCGAAAGGACATTCTATAAGCCGGATTCTGTGCGGCGACTTGCGCCACCGCCGTGACCATTCATCTCGATCGACTCTCACGAGCCGATTCTGCGCAACCTACCCGATTCTTTATTGTGTCGGGCCGACACACATCACACGAATTGCTCCATGCTACTCGAACCCTATTTGGTTTTGCACCGGATGGGGTTTGCCGGGCGGACACATTACTGCGCCACCGGTGCGCTCTTACCGCACCATTTCAACCTTACCCTGAAACAATTGCCTAAGCTCATGCCAGTCGGCGGTATCTTTCTGTTGCACTTTCCGTCCCTTGCGGTCCCAGGCGTTACCTGGCATCCTGCCCTATGGTGTCCGGACTTTCCTCCGCGTCGCTGCTTTCGCCTCCGCGGCGGCCACGCGAACATCCTTTCGCTTCGCTGTCCTCTAAACTACAACCCCAATCGACTTTCGTTGAGGAAAACGCAGTGCTTTTTATTTGAAAGGATTTCCAATCATTACCCTATATAACTGTGATATTCATTAATCAAACTGAAAGAGGATTCCTGTTCAATGAAGAGACTAATTATATCAATGGCTCTCGTAGTCATCGCCACCTGTGCATGCGCGAAAAAACCCGAGTACTACAATTACCCAACATCACCAACTGACACCGCCCCCGATGTTTCCAAAGAAGTGATGCAAACATTGATGGACGCAAAAAAAGCAGGACAAACCCTTTCTCTCGGCGACGATATTACAACCGACCTTCCACGCATTCCGTGGCAGGCTAAAGCCGGGGGACCGCAGATGTTCTTCTCGGACGACCCTGAATACATCAGAGTTCCTGAAGGAATTGCCGCCGTCGAAAACGTCCAGCCCGGAACGGTCAGAATTTACCAATACAACTGCTCCCAAGTCGCCCGACTTGCCGACGGATACACATCAGACTCAAAAGTCGGCACACCCATAACCCGCAAAATTTCTCTCGTCATCGAGAACCTCGGCAAAGCGCCACTCGAACTCAAATGGAAAAGATACTCCTATCCCGAGCCGTCCAAAAACTACCATCAGGTCGCCAAGGACGGCATGGCCGGATTCTTCGACACCAACAAGAAAATGCCCGCTTCCAGAACAATCCCCGTTGACGCGATGGAACCTCTGGATGCGAACATGGAAAAAACCCTCGTCGAATATGATGCCCTTTCCCATGCGTTCCACGAAATCGAAATCAGCCAGCCCGCACGGCTTTACGTTGTGCAATGCGACCCCGAGACGAACTCCGTCGACGCCGCCAAACGCGCCGCTGTCATCGAAAGCCCCAAAGCAAACGCCGGTCGTGGACTATTCAGACTCACCGAATACGAAATCGAAAACGCCCCCGGATACGTCATTGACTCCGCCCGAGGCCCCGTCCAGCTCATGGTCGCCGAAGGTGAAATCGACCCATGGACCATCGGAATGGACACCACAAAGGGAACCTTCAGAAAACCCAACTACTCACGCTTAGCGGGCAACTACGGCGTCCTGTACAAATGCAAACTCAAAAGACAAAGCTCCGATGGACGCGGTCTCGCCATGCTCACATGGAACATCTTCAAGCAGTCCATGTGGTGCGGCAGTTCCGTGCTCGTCGTCCCCCAAAACTCCAAAGGCAAATTCCCCACAGGCAACATCCCCGTCCCGAGCGACAAACTCGGAATCCAGATTTCGCCCGAAGCCTCGATTCTCCAGATTCTCCCGCCCGTTCCAAAAGGCAAAACAGAAGAGATCGATTTCATCTTCACGCCTCCCGGAGCCTGCTGCTTACCCATGCCCATCCTATTCGTCCCTGTTGACTGGAAGAAATAGCAACACAGCGCAATTTTTCGCACAGATTCGATAACATAAGGTAAATACTACATATACTCAACGCTCGCGACTTTGCCGCAAAAGCGAAATCCGAAAGGAATAACATCAGTCATGGTGATACGCTTATTCTGCTTGATGATGACAGCAACAACACTGGCAATCACATCACTCGGCGCGGCCCCATTAACCATACCTGCGCCGTCCATCCCCGAAATCGAGCCTCGCTTCGATGTCGGACCATCCGAGATTACAAAACTTGAGCCATCATGCGAATGCGACAGATGCACCAATTCGCTCATGCTCACCAGATTCTCACCCGACAGACAAATCTACTACGGCATCATCTCCGACCTCCCCGAATCCTTCAAAGGATACGGGGTTCTCTACTCCACACGTGACATACTCGACGATTGCGGCACAACAAGCACGCCGATTCCGCTCGACGTTCGCACACAAATCAAAATGCCACAGTTCAACGCAATCGACGCCAGCTTCGACGTCTTCTTCTTCCATCTGCAAATCAAAGACAAAGAACAAGCGCAACGACTGGTCGTCTCCGTCAAGAATCTCGGCAAAGAATCCGTGACCATCGAGCCGCAACAAATCATCAAACAAGAAGGCATCATCGGCTCCGTACACGAGTTCGAGAGCGCCATCGCCACACGCGTTATGGACAACGACTGGGACAGACCAATCTCGAAAGTCGTCATCGAGCCGGGCACAAGCGAAGTCATCGCCTACGGTAAAAGATTCGGCAACATCGACGACGGCAACGACGCCAGCCGCAACGTCAACTGCTTCGGCTACGTCCGCGCGATCATCAACACCGCCGACGAAGACGCCCGCCCGCAACTGCAAGTCGATGTCCTTGCGATTCCATCAACACCGAAAGAAGAAATCAAAACCGAATTCGTCAAATGGCTCGACAAAGCCGCCACAACAACCGACGAAGTCAACATGACCACCGCCCCCAAAGGCTGCGCTCTCGGCAGAGCAGTCGGCGTCTATCCCTACGGAACAATCCGCTCACTGCCGCTCGTATTCGACGCCGCGAAACTCACCGCCGACGGATACAAATTCCCCATGGCACTTCCGCGAGTACAAACCGAAGGATGCCCCGCCGCTGCGCAAACACTCTCGCTACTCCTCAGACCCGGCAACACCCGCGAAGACACCATCGGCAACTACATGATACCCTATGACGTCAGAATGGGATTCATCAACACAAGCGACAAACCGGTCAAAGCGCAAGTACTCTTCGAGAAAACGGACGCCGACATTGGCTTGGCCTACAGAGCAACAACGAAAACAACCGAAAAACGTTACAAAGGCGTTCCCGTAGAATGGAAATGGGTTGGCCCCAAACAAACAACAACCTCCGCCCCCTTCATCCAGCCGATCACCGTCCAGCCAAAACAGCAAGTAACCTTCTCGGTCAACTTCATGATAATCGGTAACAGCAGCCTGCCATTCAACCTCTGCGTCCGCGCCGCCGAATAGCAGCACCCCGCAACATAACGTTGGCGGCGGCTACTTTTTCTTCTTCTTGCTGCCGCCCGACGACTTGCGTTTCTTGGCAACAGAAGTACTCACCGTTGACGCATCCTCATTCTTGGCCGGTTTGACGGCCTCCGGCTTCGGCGTTGTCGGCGTTGCTTCCGGCGTCTCGGCCACGCGCGTTGTCCGCCGCAAAACAGCATTGAACTGCGAATAATCCGGCTGCGAAGCCGCGGCCGCCGCGGCCACACGACACTCATCGCACAATCCACCGGGTAGTGGCGTCGCGAAAACGGACTTACACGAACTACAAACCCACCGGCGCTTCTCGCTCTGAGGTTTATGAATGACATTCATCTCGCGATACAAAACCTGAATATTGTCCTTCAGATTCGACTCAATCATCGTCAAGAGATTCGGCGGCATCGCATAGGGATACTGCTTCCTAAAGTCATTCATCATTTCCTGAGCAAAAGTTTGGTGACGAATAATCTCACCAAGCTGTGTAATCATGTCAATCTGTTCCGGAGTTAGATTCATATACGTCAGTCCAATTTCAATTTGCGCAAAGCATCTTGCCAACTTTGCGAAGAACAATCATCCGACGTCGATTCACTCTCCGCCGACGCGCAACCACATGGACCTTGATTCAAATTTGACCCACAGCTGCTGCACAAACCCTTACAATCCTCGCTGCAATGCGGCATTTCCGGCAGCTCAACCATCAGAGACTCGCGAATCTGCGACGCGAACAAAATCTCTTCGCCATTAAAATACGCCAGACTCCCATCCGCGTCACCCAGCGCCTGAGACTCCACCGAAAGCAACTCCGCATTCTTCTCATAAACCACATCGACATGCGCCACAAGCTCCACACGAGCCTCGCCCAGACAACGCACACACTCCGTCAGCGCGACCGTCGTCGCCCGACCCTTCATGTAAACTTGGTCATGAATCATACCGAACGTCAAATCCAGTTCGACATCAAACGGAAAACGATACGTACTATCCGACAAATCCAGCGCCGTTGGCGTGACCTTCAACTCCCGACGCAACGGGCCATCATGCAACTCACTCACACTCACTCGCAACTGCGAAGCCTGCGAGCCTCCACCGGAGGGTATATGCGGATGAACGTGCGACATCCGGTTATTCTCCATCTTTGGGCTCTTTCGCGTCCAGCGCTTTTTTCGCCTCGAACAGCGACACCACTTCGCCAAGGAATTCCTTCGGGCGAATCGGCTTAAACATATAGCCGAGCAGCGGGTCCTGCGCGGCCTGCTCGCTCTTGAACTTCAGCGTCGTCCCCGAGCAAACCAGAATCGGCAACCCCGGGCCAAACTTACTCCGGACAATCTGATAAACTGCCTGACCTGTTGCCCCCGGCATCATGATATCCGTAATCAGCATATCTGGTTTCCATTCCTTGATGGCCTCGAGCACTTGCAAACCACTATCAAGCTCCGCAACCTCATACTTAGCCGCCCGCAAAATCTGTGACATGATAAGACGAATCGATTGATCATCATCAATTATTAGAATGCGTGACATGCTTTTTCCTCCAAACAAATGGTGCCCATTATACTTCTATTCAAACAATATATATTTAAGTATTACTACAATCTAAAGAAGAGAATTTCAGGGCCGACAGGCGAAATCTTTAGACGTCTCAATTTTGCCACAAATTCTGACCGAAAATCAAATTACTTCAACGCGTCCCGAATCGCAGCCGCATTCGCCCGCATATTCTTCAGATATGTTTCGCGCCCGGGCGTTCCACCCAGAGGGTCCAGAATCAGCACACGCACACCCGCCTCCTGCGCAATCACATTCGCGATACGGCTACTCATTTGTGGCTCCGCGAAAATCGCCGTCAGCTTCGAACGCTTGATATCACGCACCAGCTCAATCAGATAACGCTCGCCCGGAGCCTTGCCCGCGTACTCCTCAA
>ENA-UOXR01004486-UOXR01004486.1-bioreactor-metagenome-genome-assembly--contig:-NODE-4486-length-10910-cov-10.030401_pt1 | contig 10910 bp, 8 predicted proteins | sample MGYA00238164_ERZ764825 | MGnify/ENA primary metagenome ERZ764825 (study PRJEB28920, sample SAMN05720171) | bioreactor metagenome | isolation source: Anaerobic biogas reactor | place: USA:Washington...
CCGCCAACCCAAACATCATAACGAAATGCAAAAGCTGCGGAAGGATCTTGTATAAAAACTGATACTTGTATTAATTCTTGCCCTCTAGGTGACAAAATTGAGCAAACTACGGCATAAAATTTTGAAAACGTCTAGAGAATTTCATTCAGGCAAAACAATCACCTCAAATGGAATGTCTCGATGTAGATCCATCAGAAATGTTACACAAATCGAATTAAGAAGCGTGTTAATAACCACTCGACCAGGTTAACCGCCAGGATTGCGACCACAGGGCTGAAGTCGACACCGTTAAACGGCTTTACAAACCTTCGAAAAGGTGCCAGAATCGGTTCGACAATCCGGGCAATTCCTATACGTATGGGCTTGTCAGCGGACATAAACATGGATAAGACCACGTGCAAGAACAATAAAAAGACAACTGAACGGGCTAATATTTGGATGAAGAGAATTATAAATTGCATGGTTCCTCATTCTGTTAGTTTGCGGGGACCCAACAGGCGTTCGCCAATGCGTATGACTGTTGCCCCTTCTTCGATGGCAATTTGGAAATCGGCTGATGTTCCCGCAGAAAGCTGGGTAAGTGCCGCTTTATTGACCTGGTTATTCAAATAGTCTTTCAGCTGTCTAAGTTTGACAAAGTAAGGTCGGCTGTCCTGGGGGTCAGCAAACAAGGGCGGCATCGCCATAAGACCGACCAAATTCAGGCCTTTCAATTGCAACACCTGTTTCACCACCACAATCAGATTTCGCCAATCAGTTTCATCTTTTGCGGCAAAACCCGTCTTGGAGCTTTCGTCACCAATATTGACTTGTAAAAAGGCTTCCAATGGAGCCATGGATTTTGGTCTGAATTGGCTCAGAAGATTCGCCAGTTTCAAGGAATCCAAAGAATGTAGCACATGGAAGTTTTCAGCTACCTGGTGGGCTTTTCGGCTTTGCACATGCCCAACCATTTCCCATCTCATACCCGCAAAATCGCAGAAATACCTCATTTTTTCCAAAGCTTCCTGAACATAACTTTCACCAAAGGCTCGCAGACCGCAATGATAAGCAGCCCCTATCACTTCAACTGGCTGGCGTTTGCTGATAGCCAGGATGGATATTTCATCTGCGCTCCGACCGCTTACCTTGACAGCACAACTGATCTTATGGTTGATATCTGCCAAATTGTCTCTTATTTTTTCCTCAAGCCGTAAAAATTCCTGGTTAGGCATGTGTTCCTTTCGCGGTCAGACTGATGGCAGCAGCAAAACGACCGGTCAGCCCTTTTTCCTTCCGATAAGAATACCATTCGTGCAGGTTTTCAGCAGTACAAAGGTGCGATTGCTCCAACTGTTGGATTCCAGCACTCCTCAGGATCCATTCATTCGCTGCCCAAAGGTCCAGGTGGTAGCCATTGGAAGATTCAGCTATGAAATCAAATGCTTTCTCCCCCCATTTCTTATAAAACTGGCTTCTGACATCAGCTCCGATCTGATAGCAATGACCACAAATTGAGGGTCCTATACCTACGCGCATCGTTGCAGGGTTACAGCCGTATTGTTTTGCTGCAGCACGAATAGCCACTGCCCCAACCTCGATCAAGGTTCCCTGCCAACCGGCATGTACCAAACCTACTACCTTCTTCTCTGGATCATGGATCATGATCGGCACGCAATCTGCAAAGCGCATGATCAACGTTACATCCGGATTTTGAGTGAAAATGGCATCGCCAGGTTGGTGCTTCTGGGTTTCAGGTCTGGGGGTGTCAGTAAAATGGATCGTGTCACCATGGACCTGCCAAACATCAAAACGACTCTCAAAGGGCATACCGAAGTTTTCGAACAATTTGATGTGGTTGGCACGCACATGCTCAGGGCAATCTCCATTCGTACCTCCCAGGTTTAGCTGACTATACGCGCCCTCTGAGAAACCACCCAATCGAGTGTAAAAAGCATGATTTACCAGCTTTGGATCGAAGCTTTCGAAGTGATAGGTTACCAGTCCGCCGTTTTCTTGCCGATACATATCAATTTCCCTTCAATGTCACTGATAGCGTCTTATTGGTCTGTTTCTTTTCGTTGATGATTTCTTCGATGGATGGCAGACCAAACCAGGCTGTGAACCAACCAAACATTACTCCTGTCACCACTCTTAAAAATGGTGTGCTCTCTCTCATGGCAAACCAACTTAATGCTGGGATATTCATCTGGCTGATCAACTGGGAGAGTCCGTCCAATCCCATGGGTCCAAGAGCAAGGATAAGCCAGACTAACCAGTGTAGGGGTTTTAATTTACGACCGTTGAGCGCGAACACCAGTCCAAATAGCAACAGGCTCGCATAAATCGCCAAATCTCGTTGGCATAGAGCTGTCTTATAGCCGATCTGCTCATTACCCCGAAATGCGCTGGCTGCTGCCATATCTTCGCCGTCCAATCCTGTGGCTGTTTCGTAGGTTATCAATCCTTCTATACCAGCCAGTTCACGCGGATACATTGCCTGTTCCCCAAAAAGAAAGAAGGAGCGATAGGCGAGTTGATGACAGAGGGGCTTGTAAAGCTTATATATCACATCTGCAACATTGACCTGACCAGTTTTCATAAGAACAGGTGCAAACAAAGGCAATAGTATGTAGACTGCCAGCAGAATGTTGATAAAAGCCAGATAATGCCGCTTGAGCCCCATCCCCATTTTGTTGCTCAGACTTTGGTTATCCATTTGCTGTGATTCAGCATTTTGTTTTCCAGGCAACGCTTCTATCCGAGGAGCAGGTTTCACTACGAGTTAACTTTCAATGACCTGGACAAAGGTCGATTTGCTGCTGTCTGGCACAGTTAATTCTCCAGGGTAAAGAGCCACTGTCGGGTTAATCCAGCGCCAGATCCATTTGGCGTCGTGAGGAAGACAATTGATACATCCATGGGAAAGGGCAACGCCGTAATTATTATGCCAGTAGACTGAATGGATAGCCTGACCATCAGGATGATAAAGAGTGGTCCAGGCAATGCCAGGAGAATCGTATTGTGACACACCGCCGGCACTCATGTGGAGAGATACCATTTTCCGCCAGACGGGTGTGGTTTCTGGTGGAGTGAGCCATTTACCATCGCGGACATAGCCGGTTGAGACTTCGCAGAAGTAAACTTCATGGGAGCCTTCAAAGGCATGTAGCGTTTGAGTCTGAAGATTGACAAGAACGCGTTTATCGCCAACCTCTGGATGGATCGGGGAGATTTCTTCAGCAGTTATGGGTCGGCAAGCACGCGCATCAACCCAGTAGTAATCCGGCAAAGCGCCATACTTCTCGGAAAGCAGATATTCAGTATGTCCGTCAATGCTGCGTACGTCTGAAGCCCAATACACCTGGCTGTAGTAAAGCTTAGCCAATCCTTCAGAGTCTCGGATCCACGAAGACGCTTGACTCCAGGGTTTGGTCAGTTCAAAATTAACACGTGGAACAGTGATTTCCACCCACATACCCCGCTGCCCGGAATCGTCCAGTGGCAGTTCAGCCAAGGGTTGGTTTGGGAGGTTCTTCACTGGTTGAACATAGGGAGAATAAATGAAGCCATCTGGTGTCTCGTACCATTTTTGATTGTATCGGTTGAAGTCCAGCACGTTTGCGACCACTTCTCGCTTGATTTCAAAGACGTCATCGCGCCAAACACGGGTTGTGGTTGCGGCGTTCATATTTGGCTCTGCTTTCAGGTCGATAAAGGAACGCATCTCGCCCACTGCTACACGCCCCAGGTTCGCGCCAATTGGCCAATCCTGTAGTAAGCTACTAGCCGTTGCTTTGCCTACTGGAAGCATAAGGGAACCCGCCGCCAATCCGGTCAGTTTCAGAAAGTCACGTCGGCTGATGTTGCTGTTTAGATTCATAACTTAATTATACAAAACCTCTGATAAAGCTCAACGCTGGGTAAAGGCTTGCAATGGTGTCTACCAATCGCCCTTGTTGCGCGAAGTCTCCCTTTCAACATCTCTTTCTTTTATCGACTCTCGTTTATCGTATTGCTTCTTCCCTTTGGCTAATCCGATTTCCAATTTGGCTTTGCCGCCTTTGAGATAAACACGGATCGGGACAAGAGTCATGCCTTTAATACGGACTTCGTCAAAAAGTTTATGGATTTCTTTCTTATGCATCAACAGCTTACGGTCACGCTTGGGATCGTGTTGGTAGGCACTGGCGTGTTCGTATGGGGCAACATGAGCACCAACCAGCCAAATCTCTGCACCGTTCGTCCGAACGTAAGCTTCCTGCAAAGAGATCTGACCACTGCGGACTGACTTGATTTCAGTTCCCTTTAAAACCAATCCGGCTTCAAACGTTTCAAGAATGAAATATTCAAAGCGTGCTTTTTTGTTGGTTGAAACAATTTTGATGTCCATAGCCGATAATTTTAACATAGTTCCTTGAGAGAATTTTTCTGTGGATAGGTATAATTGACGCGTCAAGGCAACTAACGAAAAAATCTAAGAGCGAGCTTTTGTGGTATTCTTAATTGCTCTATTCTATATAGACTACCAGGCAAGTTTTCGGACTAAAGAGTACTTTGGGGATGGTATATGGATGTAAAACAAGTATTTTCAACGATCAAACATTGGCTCTGGCTGATTATCCTTGGCTGCGTTATTGGGGCTGGAATCGGCTATTACATCAGCGTTCGCCAAACACCGATTTACCAGGCGCAAGCGCGTTTTGTCATCCTGCCTGCGGCACAAACAACCTACGACTATTATTCCTACCTCAACAATCAGGATCTGATCGATACCTACGCACAGCTATTGACTACAGAAGAATTACTATTTCAGGCATCAGAAGCACTTGGATTTCCAGTTCGTAAAGGGCAAGCAACAGCCACACAGGTTGACGATACCAAGTTTGTAGTCCTTACTGTAAAGGACCCTGACCCTTTCAAGGCGGCAACCATCGCCAACGGTCTGGTCGAAATTATGATCTCCCAGAATGAAAAACTTCAGTCAGTTCAGTTTGAAGCCGCTGAAAAGAACCTGCAAACCCGTATTGACCAGGCTGAAGAACAGATTGGGATCCTTGAAGCACAAATCACACAGATGTCTGGTGAAATGCTTCAGACTCAAATCGAAAGTGTCCAGGTTCAGATGGATGATGTGCAGGCTCAGGTCAATAATCTAAAGACCGATATGGCTCAAATTTTCCCAGGGTCACTTGCAGTAGAAAACATCTCTCAAATTGACCTTGAGTCACTTTCAAATGACCTTGGATTACTTACAGAAGAAGAAATTGCTCAGCTGACTGCCTATAAGACCAAGCTGGACGAGATCATGCCGATCCTGGAGCTATACCAGGAGATCTATACCGAGTTGGTAGTTTTGGGGCAAACATCCGGTACATCTGCCCGTGATCCAAATGATCTTGAACGGTTGAAGACAACCCTTAATTTGTATCAACAGATTTATATCGCAAGTATCAACAACCTGGAGACCCTTAAGTTAGCCAAAGCCCAAAACACGCCCACTGTTATGCAGGTTGAAACGGCTGTTAAACCCACCGTGCCGATATCACCAAAGCCAATGCAAACCGCTATGCTCGGTGCCGCCATTGGTCTGTTTATAACTGCTGCGTTGGTGTTCCTGATCGAATTTCTGGATGACACCTTGAAAACCCCGGACGAAATTAAAGCGGTTTTGGAAACCCCAGTCATTGGTTTCATCGGTGAATTAAAACATAATAATAGAAAAGGCGAAGATGCCCTGGGGGTTTACGTAGCAAAAAACCCACGCTCACCAGTGGCGGAAGCTTTCCGGTCTTTGCGAACCAACCTGGAATACTCTTCAGTGGATGACCCTGTTAAGACAGTCTTGGTGACAAGTTCAGGAGAATCAGAAGGGAAATCGACCGTTGCAGCCAATTTAGCCATTGTTGAAGCCCAAAGTGGCAAAGCAGTGGTGATCATCGACGCAGACATGCGCCGCCCGAAGGTTCACGTCCAGTTTAACAAGCCAAATCGGATGGGCTTGAGCGACGTTGTGACAGGCAAGCTCGGTCTGGACGATGTAATAAAGACCTATGACCAGGTTGAGAACCTTTCATTGATCACCTGCGGAACAATCCCTCCTAATCCGGCTGAGCTGCTTGGGAGTGAAAGGATGTCGCAAACGTTAAAAGATCTGAAAAAACGTTTTGACATCATCATAATCGATACCCCACCCATGATTGTATCGGATGCTCAAATACTCTCATCGAAGGTTGATGGTCTTGTATATGTGATCATACCGGGTCAAACCCGTGCTATTACTGCAAGAAGACCACTGGAAGAGTTACGAAGAATTGAAGCCAAGGTGCTCGGTGTGGTAGCAAACAAGATCCCCAAGAACCGGGATTATTATTATGGTGGATATAACTACTACTCACCGTACAGCAATCATTACTCTTACCATACTGAATCGGTTGTGCCAAACGTAGACATTGAACCTTCAGGGAAAAAAGTTACACAACTGGGCACTGTTTTTGATAAATACCAACGCAGGGATACAGAAAATCAAAAGTAATCCCCCTGATCTAAAAGGAAACTCGACTTCTTGCCAAGAATAGTTTTTGTATGTACCAGGAATCAATTTAGATCGCCGCTTGCAGCAGCGATCTTAAGGCACGAGTTGGAAACACACGACCTTCCAGGTGAGTGGGTAGTAGAAAGTGCCGGCTCATGGGTTGCCGATGTGGCTCCAGCTACTCCAGAAGCCTTTCTGGAAGCTGAAAAGCGTGGTCTTGACCTCAGTACACATAAGTCGTTGGGAATTGAAAGCTTTCATCGGGAACAGGTCGATTTGTTCCTGGTGATGGAACAAGGACAGAAGGAATCGATCCTGCTTGATTACCCCAAATTAAAAGAGCGCGTTTACCTTCTTAGCGAGATATCCGGACCAGCATTCAGCATCCCAGACCCATACGTTACTGGGGAATCATTCAGTGAGATTGCCTCTGAGATTGACGGATTAATAAGGGATAATCTTGAAAAGATCGTCGCCATGGCATATGGAATTATCCAAGGTTGAGCAATTGTATTGAGTGACAAGCGTTTTGAATAAACTATCAATGCTGGAAGATAGAGATTACAGCAAAAAAAGATCGCCCTGATTTTTCAGGGCGATCTTTTCTAAACTCTACTTACTCAGCAATAATCAAAATATCGTCTATTGCTGCTTCTACTAAACTTTCCGAAGGGCTATCTGAAGCCTCAATCAACAGGTAGACCGTTTGACCTGCGAAAGTATTCAAGCTGATACTCAAAGTCGCCCAGGCAGCATCATCATCGTTACGAGCACCTAGCTCTTGCAAGATTGTTTGTGTTGAAGTACCCACAATTTTCACTCGGAGATAATCTGCGGATGAGGAGTTGCTTGCATGTGCCATATAGTATTTAAGAGATAGTACCAGATTTCTACCAGTCGGTAAGGTGAAGTAAGGAGACTGTATGCTGGTAATGCCTCCATCCAAGTCATACGAACCAGCTGAAGATCCAGCACTTGGTCCAGTGACCAGATCGTAAGAGCCGCTGACTGTGGTCCCAAGCTGTTTATAACCTGAGTAACTAACTGTATCGGGATTAGCTCTTTCCCAGTAACCTAATCGAGCGGTATCAGTCCCAAATGGATTTCTCACCCAACCCTGATCCGTTTCGAAATCATCCCAAAAAATTGTAGTTGGTCCGGCAGGATTAACTGTAATACTCACAGTCGCAGGTAGAGAATTTTCACTGCCGTCATTAACCGTGAACTGGAATGAATCTGGACCGATGTATCCCAAAGTGGGTGTGTAGATCAGATTCGGCGCAGTTCCGCTCAGAACTCCTTGAGAAGGATTTAATGAGACCGTGTAAGATAACACATCTCCTTCAACATCTGTTCCTGAAAGGCTGAAACTAAAGGGGACATCTACCGTGGTGCTCAGGTTCATTGCAACTGCCAATGGGGCGTCATTAACTGCCGTGATATCCAGAGTAATTATGGCAGGCTCAGAATTGAGTTTTCCGTCATTTGTGACAAATACAAAACTGTCTGATCCGAAATAATTCGCCGCAGGTATGTAGGTAAGGTTGGGGGCAGTTCCAACTAAAGTGCCGTGTGAAGGTGAAGTCGTGACCTGGAAGGTAATTGCATTTCCTTCAGGGTCAGAACCAGATAAACTCAGAGGAACACTGCTATCTTCAGCCAATTCGTAAGATCCACCCACTGCGACTGGAGGATTGTTAGGCGTTGATGCAACTACTCCAACGTCATCCACCGCAGCTTCAAAGTAGCTGGCTGTGCTTGCATCAGCTGCTTCAATTAAAATCTGTATTGATTGTCCAGCAAAACTACTGATGTCAGCACTAAAAGCATCCCAAACTGCGTCATCATCATTGTTGGCACCAAGTTCCTCAAAGACCTTGACCGTGCTATCACCGATGATAAAGACTCTGAGATAATCAGCGTTTGAAGAGTTGGTGTAGTGGGAAACATAGTAACTGAAAGATAGTGTTAGTTCACGCCCGACTGGCAGGTCAATCGTGGGCGATAGCACACTGGTTTTTCCTCCATCGAGGTCATAAGCTCCTGCTGAGGACCCAGCCAAAGGACCAGTCACAAGATCGTACGAACCGCTGACCGTTGTACCCAGCTGCTTATCGCCGTAATAGGCAACGCTATCTGGATTGGCACGTTCAAAGTAACCCAATGTCGCTGTGTCTGTGCCAAATGGATTGCGGACCCAGCCCAGACTAGTTTCAAAGTCATCAAAGAAAACTGTAGCTGGACCTGCTGCATTAACCTGAATTGATATCACGCCGACATTTGACTCCCCTTGATTGTCAGTCGCGGCAAACGTAAACGAATCACTCCCTGTGTACCCAGAGTTTGGTGTGTAGACCAGGTCTGGAGCTGTCCCGCTCAGATTGCCATTTTCTGGCGGGGATATGATAAAAAAATCAAGCATATCTCCATCAGGATCCATACCTGTCAGTGTGATTGACAGGGGAGTATTCTCGTTTGTTGATAGCGTCTGGTTGAAGACGATTGGAAGATAGTTGAAATCGAGTATCTGGACCGTGACATTTGCGGAGTTTGAAATTGCATTTCCATCACTCACATAGAAACTAAAGGAATCTATCCCTGAATAGTAATCATCTGGAGTATAAACAAGATTTGGAATCGAACCGGATAATACACCATGTTGAGGCCCAACATCAATTGTGTAGGTAAGTGTATCGCCATCGATATCTTCTGCCTCTAAGGTGATATTGACCGGTGTATTCTCATCTGTGACCACAGCTTGACCCATTGCCATAGGCAGGTCGTTGACTGGCCGGACAGTCAAGCTGATGGTAGCTGAGCTTGAAATCAGTGTCCCATCACTCACAGTAAAGGTAAACATGTCTGAACCATTGAAGTTTGCAGCCGGTGTGTAAACTAAGTCGGGTATAGTGCCTGAGAGGGTTCCACTAGACGGGTTATTCAATACAGTAAATGCCAAGCCATCCATGTCCACATCTGAACCAGTGAGGGTAACATTGAGGGTTGTATCCTCGTCGACCGACAAGGTTTGAGGGAGCGCAACTGGCGCATCATTCACAGAGCCGATCGATATTGTAACAATAGCTGGGACAGAATCGGTCTCACCATCATTCACGACGAAAGTGAAACTATCATTGCCATAATAGTTAGCAGTGGGAGTGTAAGTCCGATTCGCTCCAGTTCCGCTTAAGCTACCGTGTGTCGGTTGGGTCTGGATAACGAAGGATAAGGGGCTTTCCTCGATGTCAGAACCGGTTAATACTATAGCAACAGATCCATCTTCAGATAATGTTACAGATTGAGGATTCGCAAGTGGAGCATCATTGACGGCAGTAACCGTGAGGCTCACCTCAGCTGTTCCGGAATAGCTAAAGCCGTCAAAAACTTTGAAGATAAAACTATCTGATCCGTTGTAATTTGCAAATGGTGTATAGGTCAGATTCGGAGCAATTCCTGAAAGGCTCCCGTGGTCTGGACCAGTCTCAACAGAAAACTCAAGAGAATCACCATCAACATCTGAGCCGGTCAATGTAATTACCGAAGGGGTATCTTCTATGACAGTCTTACTCTGAGAGTTAGCGATAGGTGCGTCGTTTACAGAAGCAATTGTGATGTTAACCACTGCTGCTTCAGAATCCACTAAGCCATCATTGACCACAAAACTGAAGCTGTCGCTCCCATGATAATTGGACGCAGGTGTGTAGGTAAGGTTAGGGGCTGTTCCACTGAGTGATCCATGCAGCGGTTCAACTGAAACTTCAAAATCCAGCGGATCATAATCGGCATCCGTTCCTGTCAAAGTTATGCCCACTGGGACATCTTCATTAGTCGAAACATTTTGTCCAATCGCAACTGGCGCGGCGTTTGTCCTGGTGACTGTGATACTGACTGTTGCAGGGGCTGATGTAAGGTCGCCATCATTTGCGGTAAAGGTAAAGGAGTCTTCACCTTCAAAGTTTGCATTCGGAGTGTAAAGTAGCGTTGCTCCTGATCCAGTTAACGTTCCATTGCTCGGACCCGATGTAACGGAGAATATGAGTGAGGTTCCTTCAATATCAGATCCTGTCAGGGTGATAGAAAGGGCCACATTTTCAGTTGTGACCACTTGTTGAGGATTCGCAACTGGTGCATCATTTACAGGAGTAACATCTATGCTTACTATTGCCGGCGCTGAATCAACCGTACCGTCATTTACCTTGAATGTGAAACTATCAGTCCCGTTGTAGTTGGTTGCCGGTGTGTAGGTCACATTCGGTGCGCTACCACTCAAAGTACCATGCGCAGGTTGGCTGGCAACACTGTAAGTCAGATTATTTCCGTCCGCATCAGTCCCTAAAAGGGTGATAGCCTTGGCGGTATCTTCAGCCGTGCTGACCGATTGTCCATTGGCAACCGG
>ENA-UOXR01004499-UOXR01004499.1-bioreactor-metagenome-genome-assembly--contig:-NODE-4499-length-10893-cov-4.176509_pt1 | contig 10893 bp, 7 predicted proteins | sample MGYA00238164_ERZ764825 | MGnify/ENA primary metagenome ERZ764825 (study PRJEB28920, sample SAMN05720171) | bioreactor metagenome | isolation source: Anaerobic biogas reactor | place: USA:Washington...
TGTACCTGATGTATTCCTGCTTCTGGGTGCACCCGAGAAGGTGATATCCTTCCCACAGGTTGGCTTCTTTGATATAAAGGGTCCTAAGGGAAGTATCAAGACCATAGTAACCCCTCTACGTAAGGAAGGTGACTACTTTGGCAATGTCAAGAAGCCATGGCTGACCATGCTCAATGAGAAGGTCAAGGAGATGGGTGGTGTACCAAAGCACGGTTCTCTCTTTGCCGTTGAGATGGAAGACGGTTCAATCTTTACAGTTGAAGTTGATGGTGACAGCGGGGCCGGTAAGTCTGAAATGATTGCTGCCCTTGTATTGAGATGGCTGCGTCTGGACCTGCCGGGTGTAAGGTCTGTCAAACTGATTGCCGGTGATATGTTCCACGTATTCCGCGATAAGGAAGGAAATATCTATGGCTTTGGAACTGAGGAAGGAGACTTCTCAAGGGTAACCGACTTCGACCCCGACTTTATCAAGTATTACAAGTACCTGTTTGAAACTAGTGCCGACAGTAACGTTGATGACCTCAACTCACGAAGCACTATTACAGGTTTCTGCGAAATACATATGCCCTATAAGATCGATATAATGCTTACTGCAAGCAATTATTCGAAGGAAGAGGGTGGTATCACAAGGGTCAACAATCCGGAAAACTACCTGCTCTATATCGACTCGCACGGCGAAAGGATGGAAAAGGCTACAAGTCAGGATGGTCCCAACTTCCAGCGTTCGCTTAGCAGGATGACAGGTGATAAGAACATCGTTGACGTGTTGGCTAAGCACGGCAACTATCTGGATGACCTGCTTGACTGGGATTTCGTTGCAGAAGAGAAGAAGTTTTACCTCTGCTCATCATACAAGATGATGGACAAGATTGATATCGAAGAGGTTGTCAACCAGATCTTCAAGGGCAAGAAGTTCAAACACGGTGGTGTAAGTTACACAATCAGGTCCGTTCAGTTTGATCTAGTCAAGAACCGCTTTGCAGCCGAGTCTGTTTCAGAAGAGGAGACAGTATTTATCAACCTGTCACGCGATATCTTTATCCAGATGTTTGACGGGCTGGCAAGTACCCCGGGTGGTCAACCCTTCGTTGCCAAGGAAGGCGAGATCGAAAACCGCTACCTAATGGTAGAGGTGTTGAAGGGGGGTCCCGACGGATTGGGCAAGGGGCGCAAGATTCAGTGCGGTATTATGTCAACCGAGATCGGTAAGAAGGGTAAGGAACTTTCAGGTCCTCCGAAGGCTGCTCTTGGTCTGATTAAGATGATTCAGGAAATGAGGGCTGGCGATGGAAGCATCAATGCTGCCCGCAACGAGGTCAACCGTATTGTTCGCGAGAAATACGCTCACGTATTTAGTCGTGGTGGCAACAGTCGCGAGATTATGCGTTACAACTTCTACCTGTATCAGTTGGACAAGACGATGAAGGCACAGTTTGTTAGGATGGATGACCCGTCGGTTGAAATCGACCTGAGCGGAGTCAACAACTTCAGGCCTAAAAAGCAGGATGAGGCCTTCAGTCCACTGTTGGTGACACCAAACCTCAATATTGAGTTGACCAGTTTTGGTGAGACTTACGAGGAGTTGATGAGCCTGCCCAACTATCCTGAGTTTGCCGAGGAGTTTCTCGACGGAGCCGACAAGCTCTATGTAGCTGAAGGTTATTCGCATGAAACCATGATCAACAATATGATCACACAGCTGCTTCTGATGGATGGTTATATCGAGTTTGATGACCTCACTCTGGGTCGCATCACCGAGAAGGTCAACCGTGAGACTATTGCAGCAGCCAAGTATGCTGTGCTTAAAGAACTTGAACGTCGCAAGGGTGCAGCCAGGAAGGCAGGTGCTGCTCAGGCAAAGGAAGCCGACAGTACTGAGAAACCTTCACAGGCAAATAAGAAGGGTGGCGACACACAAGGTAAAAAGAAGTAAGAACACGAAACCAGTAGAGAAAGAGGGCCACGAGGCCCTCTTTTTTTTCTGCCGACTCGGTGTTTTCACAGCCAACTCTTCTTAATGCATACACATAGTTTTTTATGTCTTTTTCTGAGTTATGTTGTCCCATTTTCAGTGCTTCCTTTTATTTGTCATCCCACTTTCTTTTGTGCTAACCCACTTATCCATTGGGGAACCAATAAACCATATATATTTAAGAGGTAAAAAATGGGCCTTGCTATATGATGACTTGCAGGAATATCGTAGTTTAGTCTGGTATTTTCCGACCTATATAGTATTATTATGAATGTGAATGGTAAGGAACAAGCTGGTGTGATACTGGCCGACTCGCAGTTTTTAGTGATTGACTCGCTGAAGCTGCTCCTGGAATCCGAAGGCTACAGGCTTATCGGGGTTGCAAAGTATGCCTTTGAACTTGAAAAACTTTTGAGTACGGAGGTGCCAGATCTGCTGATAACCGATTATGCAACAGTTGATTATGAGGGGGCTGATTCCATTAAGACACTGATGCAGCAGTATCCCGGCATGACAATTATGATCCTTACCAACCAGATAATAAAGGCCGATCTGCTGGAGTTTAGCAAGTTGGGTATCAAACACATTGTAGGCAAGACCATTGACAGAGATGAACTTGTAATGGCCATAAGGTTTGCCCTTAAGGGTAGGAAGTTTTACTCCGAGGAGGTACTTGAAGTTCTGATGGATGAACAGAAGAGGAAGACTACAAACGGAGACAGCGGTCAGTTGACTCAGACTGAAACCGAGATAGTGAGAATGGTGGCTGAGGGAATGACTACCAAGGAGATTGCTGCAAAGAAAAACATCAGTTTTCACACAGTAATGACACACCGCAAGAACATTTTCAGGAAGCTGGGGGTTAATAGTAGTTCTGAACTGATAATGTTTGCGATTAAAGCCGGATGGATTGATAATATAGAATACTATATCTGATCCATTGGGTAAAATTAAAACCTGGTATCATGAAAAAGCTTAGGATAATCCTTCCGCTGCTGCTTGTGGCAGTGCTGATTGGCGGAGTGCTCTACCTAAATCCACTACTTCCAATAATCACAGGGTATGCAGCCAAGAATATGGCATCAGGTATCTTTCTTGGCAATCGCACCCAGGAATCACTCGAAGCAACAGACCTGAATTTCTCCTTTATTAAGTATGTAAAGAATAAGGTTGACTACGATAATCAGGTAGTTGAGAGCAGCTTTCTATGGCATAAGTCCCGGGCTGTTTATATCGAAGGCTATGGTAGTATCCTTGTAAATGATTATAGCATTGAGGAGATCAAGTCCAGGCCATACAGGCCAGGGCCTGTATGGCGTCACAAACAGGATTCTATTCCCTGGCCAGCAGGGGATTTGATTGCCGATACTATTCCATCTGGAATTGACGTTGATAGGCTGAATACCTTCCTTGACAGTGTATTTACAGGCAACCTGCCATATAAGGGCACTTTTGCAGTAATGGTAACATATAAAGGCCAACCAGTTGCTGAAAGATACGCTGAGGGCTTTGGACCAGAAAACAGATTTCTGAGTTGGTCCATGGCCAAAAGTATTACAAGTGCCCTTGCCGGCATTCTGGTTAGGGCGGAGATATTTGATATCTATGCTCCGGCAGATATAGAAGAGTGGAAGAATGACAAGCGAAGGAGTATTACCCCGGATCAATTGATGAGGATGAACAGTGGACTCGAGTGGAATGAGGATTACGGCAATAACTCTGATGTCAACAAGATGCTGTTTAAAAAGGGAGATATGGCGGCCTATGCAATTGCTAAGGAGCTAGACTATAAGCCGGGTACCTGCTTTGAGTATTCTTCTGGTTCGACAAATATCGTTAGCCTGCTGATGCGCAAGGCTATTGGTGATGATGCAGCATATCTGAGTTTTCCACGTGAGGCATTGTTTGAAAAGATAGGGATGAAGAGTGCCATCTTTGAACCTGATCCATCCGGTACCTTTATAGGGTCTTCCTATATCTATGCTACCATGAGGGACTATACCAGGTTTGGTCTGCTCTACCTCAATAAGGGTAACTGGCTGGGTGAGCAAATCCTGCCTGAAGGATGGGTGGAATATACAACGGCTTCGTCTGAGGGTTCTGGTGGAGTCTATGGAGCCGGTTTCTGGCTCAACCTGGCAGGCAAGGATTACCCCGACGTACCACGTGATATGTTTTGCTGCCGTGGACATGACGGTCAGTTTATCTATATTATACCTTCGAAGCACCTTGTGATAGTTCGCACAGGCTTTTCCAGGAAGGATGAGTTTGATCAGAACAGGTTTATATCAGGGATACTCGAGACTCTGGATTATTTCTGATCCGGCCGGTGTTTGTATATTAGTTACCCCCTGCTAAGGCTCATACCATAAATATGGTATAAAATATGCCTAAAGAGTGGGATTTAATTCAGCTCTGTTTTTCTCCACTTTTGTATCATATAATACTGAATTAAGTAACTCAAAAACAAACACCATGACACAGTTGAGATTTTCCATCGGAGGAGAAAGCCGCAACGCAACCAGGTTATATGCTGATGCAAGCGGATTCAAAGTGGCTGTAGACCATTCTGAGGACAGGGGTGGAAGGACTAATGCACCCAGTCCATTCGAATACATCCTGGCAGGATATGCCGGTTGTTTGAATGCTGTATGTCATATGGTGGCCAAGGAAATGGGTATCTTGATTCATAAGCTGTTTGTTGAGGTTTCAGGGGAGATTAACACTGACCGTACAAACGGACGCTCTTTTAAGGAAAGGGCAGGATTTCAGAATATTGATGTTGACATTCAGGTATACAGCGATTCAGACGAGGAAGTATTGTCACGCTGGCTCGAAGTTGTAGAAACCAGATGCCCGATATATGATACACTTGTCAATCCTACTCCTGTGAGCCTCAATGTTCATAAATTAGAATGCGTTTATTACTAAAAACAAGAGATAATTTGTTATTATAGCAAACCTATGCTCGATTACTAACACATAAACTACTATTTTATTATGTCATCACAAAAATTACGCTTTGAAACTCTACAAGTACATGCCGGACAGCAGGTGGATCCTACAACTAATTCAAGGGCTGTACCCATATATCAGACTACCTCATATGTCTTCAATAATGCTGAGCACGCGGCAAACCTGTTTGGCCTGAAGGAATTCGGCAATATCTATACGAGGATTATGAACCCTACAACTGATGTGTTTGAAAAGCGCATTGCAGCATTGGAGGGTGGAGTAGCGGCAGTAGCAGTTGCCTCAGGACAGGCAGCGCAATTTCTTACGATTACAAGCCTTGCTCAGGCAGGCGATAATATAGTGTCAACCTCTTATCTGTATGGAGGTACATTCAACCAGTTTAAGGTTCAGTTCAAACGTCTTGGCATAGATGTCAAATTTGTTGACAGCGATAAACCAGCAGAATTTGAGAAGGCAATTGATTCAAATACCAAAGCCCTGTATGTTGAAACCATTGGTAATCCAAGGTTCAACATACCCGACTTTGAAGCTATCGCAGCAATTGCACAAAAACATGGAATACCATTGGTAGTAGACAATACCTTTGGTGCAGGAGGTTATCTGGTTCGCCCAATTGAGCATGGTGCCAACGTTGTTGTAGAATCAGCAACAAAGTGGATTGGAGGACATGGTACAAGCATCGGCGGAGTAATTGTTGATGCAGGCAACTTCAATTGGGGTAATGGTAAGTTCCCTCAGTTTTCTGAACCCTCAGAAGGTTACCATGGACTTAAGTTCTGGGAAGTCTTTGGAACTGATGGTCCTTTCGGAAACATTGCCTTTGCAACAAAGGTAAGGGTAGAAGGTCTGCGTGACTACGGTCCGGCTCTTAGCCCATTTAATGCCTTCCTGTTGCTACAGGGACTTGAAACCCTCTCACTGAGGTTGGACAGAACAGTTCAGAATGCCCTTGAACTAGCTCAATGGCTTGAAAAGCATCCCAAGGTTGAGAACGTTCAATATCCGGGTCTGCCTTCAAATCCATACCATGCAGTAGCTAAGAAATACCTCAAGAGAGGCTTCGGTGGAGTGCTTTCATTCAAGGTGAAGGGCACAGCAAATGATGCAGACAAGGTAATTGACAATCTTCAACTGATTAGCCATCTGGCAAATGTTGGGGATGCAAAAACACTGATAATCCACCCGGCTTCAACAACCCACGAACAGCTAGATCCTGAAGCTCAAGTAGCTGCTGGTGTTATACCAGGTGTATTACGGGTTTCAGTAGGTATTGAACATATTGATGATCTCAAGGCAGACCTTGATCAGGCTTTAGCTAAGATCTGAAAGTATTGATAACCCAAAAGTAGGGCAGCACCCAGCCGAGGTGCTGCCTTTTTTTATTCGTAAATTTTCAGATACCTCTGATATTATACTGATGTTCACCAGCTATTCGTAGTTCATATCCTCAAGGTTGCTTGCAATATCGTTGTATTGTTCTGCAAGTGCGTCTTCGCCCATTTTTGCACATACCTTGCTCAGAGCACGGTACACCTCGGGGTCGGACTTTTTTAGGTTCATTGCTTCCAGAAGATCCTTGTATGCCAGTTCCAGAGCATTGGTCTGAGTCCTGATTTGTCCCCTTAGAAGCAAGGCTTTGAAGTGCCGTCTTTTGCTACGTAGTATCGCAGTACAGTCCTTTTCCGCACCGCTGTAATCACCTGAAGCAAAGAGCAGGTTGGCCCTTCTCAACAGCGCATCGACAAACTTAGGATCCAGTTTGATAGCCTTGTTGAGGTTGCCCAGCGCAGCGCGGGTATCGTTAAACTTGAGCTCGCATTCATTGGCCATGAGGTAGTATTCTCTTGCAAAGTCTTTAAGGTTTTCCTGCTGATGCTTAAGCTTGGCTTCAAGATCGGCAATCTGGTGACGGTAATGATCAATAAATAACATTTCCTTTGCAATAAAACGCCTGAAATAAGGATTCTCCAGGTCGTTCCTGTAGCTTATTGCCTCAGCAAAACTGTTGACAGCCTGCTTCCAGTTTCCGCTTCTGAATGCATGTAGGGCGGTAAGGTATGAAGTCTCAGCCTTGGCCTTCCTTAGTTCTTCCTCTATAAGCTTTTTGTTGTTGGCCTGTGCTGCAAATTGAACTACCTCACGGTTGACTATTATATCACTCTGCCTAACCGGAGTTTTGAGCACCATGCCCTCAAGCGTGCGACAGCGGCTAAGAGCCACGTATAACTGTCCACCTGCAAAGGCCCCTCCGCTCAGGTCGATCATTACATTCTGGAATGTGAGTCCCTGGCTCTTGTGTACCGTAATGGCCCAGGCCAGTTTCAGAGGATACTGGCTAAAGGCACCAAGCTCATCGGCTGTAATCCTGTTGTTTTTTTCGTCGTACTTATACTGTAGGTTAACCCATTTTTCCGGTGTTACCAGATGCAGTTCATCATTCTCGAGCCTGACATAGATACCTTCATCATCTATATCCTCAACTATGCCCAGACTTCCATTGTACCACCGACGCTCAGTGTCGTTCTTGACAAACATAACCTGAGCCTGTTCTTTGAGAACAAGGTTTTTCAGGGTTGGGAGGGAGGACTCGGGAAACTCACCCGTAATCCTGCCGGCAAAGGAATACTCCTTTCCTTTCAGCTCGTTGAGCTTAATCTCATTTATATAATCTACAGTATCCCGTCTTGTTGCAAGAGTAATAAAGAAGTCCTCCGGTTTTGCAGTGAAGTTGGGATTAAGTCGGCTGTTTATTACCTCAAGATGAGAACGGTTGGCCTGGTTTAGTCTTATCCTGTCCAGGATATCAATAAAGGCAGCATCATTCTGACGGTACACTTGTTTAAGTTCAATCTGAACTAGCGGGTGTACCTTGAATACATTTGCTGAGAAAAAATACGGACTTGGATAAAAGCGGCTCAGGATCTGCCATTCGTCCTTCTTGACCACTGGTTCAAGCTGGAAGGCATCGCCCACCATAAGAAGCTGTTTTCCACCAAAAGGTAGGTGCTTATTGCCTGTAAATACTCTTAGTACCTGATCCACAAAATCCAGGATGTCAGCCCTTACCATTGATATCTCATCAATAATGATCAGTTCAACCTCCTTGAGTAGCGTTCTTTTAGCCTTGTTGTACTTGAGGAAATCAAATATGCGACGATTCTCAACACTCAGGTCGGGATCATTGGGCAGAATCGGTCTAAGTGGAATCTTAAAGAATGAGTGAAGCGTGACACCTTCCACATTTATTGCAGCAATACCCGTTGGAGCCAGAACAATGTACTTTTTGTGGGTATTACGGCAAACATACCTAAGGAAGGTTGACTTGCCTGTACCTGCCCTTCCGGTAAGGAAGACAGATGCCGAACTATACTGAATCAGGTTCCATGCGGTCTGAAATTCGGCATTGTCGGTGTCGATATTTTCTTGAATATACTCCATCCCTGTTTTAAGTTCGTCCCGGAGCTTATTATTCTTCTTCTTCTCCTTCCGAGCTTACACCGTATCGTTTGATTACATTGTACGCCTTAAAGATACCAAGTTCTCCCGCCTTACTCAAATCCAACGTACCGGTAGAGTCATTTTCAAGGTAAATATTTGTCAAACCTCTGTTGTACCACGCTTCTGCAAAATCAGGATTTGCATTGATAGCCTCTGTAAAATGGTCAATAGCTCCCTGATAATCCTTCTGTATAGCTCTAAGCATTCCGAGGTTGTAATGAGCAAATGAAAATTTGGGGTCCAGTTCAAGCACCCTTTCGAGATCTTTCTCGATGAGGTCGTAGTCAAGTATCCTTCTTTCCTCAGCCGTACTCAAGGGAGAGGTAGTCTGAGAAATACCAGGAGTCCTGATTACCGGAACTGCAGGACTTTCTGCTTCAATACTTCTGATTGTCTCCACAGTGCGGAAGCGTGTATAAGCCCTGTTGAACAATGCAAGGGTATTGTCGGGTTCAATAGCAAGAACCCTGTTGTAGTCGTCCATGGCATTGCTCAGGTTTAATACAGCATTATAGAGCGTTCCCCTTATAAAATAGAGCAGAGCCTTCTCGCTGTCATCAGCAGTAGCCAACTTATCATTTATCTGGTTAATCATTGCAAATACCTCAGCAGCCCTGTCCCTGTCAACTTCCAGTTCGGCATTTGTAATCTTGAGTGTTTTATCAACCGGATTGTGTCTGTTGATCGAGTCAACAGACAGGTTGAAATATCTGAGTCTGTGAACCAGTATGTCGCCGGGATAGAAACTAATACAGAAAACAGGTTCCATGTCAATAATAATGTTCCTGTCCTGAATGCGTCCTCTCAAGGGGTTAGTAGCAATGGTATTGTCGGGTTCATTACCGAAATCATCAAGCACGGCAATCTTGTCGTAATTACGGATATCTTTATCAGACTCATTACGTGTTGCCTTACGTTTAGCTGACTTTCCCTGATCTTTATTGTCAGAGTCTTTGTCGGATGATTTATCCGACCTGCCTGTTCTTCCACCTTGGGCTGTACTGCCGGGGTTGGAAGCATTTCCTGAGGATGCCAGAGCATCCTCAGCTTTACCTGAATCAGCCCTGCGTTGAAGTTCCAGTTTCACGAAAGTTCCATAGTCCAATTCAGCACCGTAGTTATCTCCAAGCATCTGTTTTACATAGGAGCGGTTTTCGTAAACCGGACCAAAATCCGGGTAATGGTCTGCTACCACGTTCAGGTCTCTTAATGCAGCACCCCACTCTTTGATTTGAATATAGAGAAGGGCTCTGTGATAGACTGAAAGAATATCATCTCTGTTAAGGGCGATTACCCGTGTAAAATCCTCAATTGCACGGTTAATATCCCCAATCTGAGCACGTAGGATACCACGGTTGCTGTATGCCAATGCATTTCGGGGTTCCAGTTCGATAACCCTGTCAAAATCTTCGACTGTACCCCTGAGGTCATCAAGCTGATAGCGGATTACACCCCTGTTCATGTAGAACCGTGCATCATCAGGTCTTAGTTCGATAGCCTTACTCAGGTCATTGAGCGCCTCATCGAAGTTGTTCATCTGGTAATGAACAATGGCACGACTGGCGTATCCGTCGGGGATTAAGGGATTGGCCTTTATAGCAAGAGTAAAGTCATCAAGACCACCGATGGTGTCGTTCATAGACAACTTGGCATGGCCGCGGTTGAGGTAGGCTGACACCAGCTTGGGTGACAGCCGGATAACCTCGTTGTAGGTTTGTATGGCTTCCTCGTATCGTTTGCCGTTGATCTGCGCTATGCCCTTATTTACCAATAGGTTTATATTCTCGGGGTTGTATTCAAGACCCTTGTTGTAGTCCTGCTCTGCCTCTGCAGTAAGTCCCAGCTTTTGTCTGATAACTCCCCGCAGGTTATATCCTTCTACATAATAAGGGTTGATTTCAAGAGCTTTGGTGATATCTTGTTCGGCACCTTTTAGGTCATCGAGGCTATATTTGCCTATTGCCCTGTAGTAGTATGGTTCACTAAGATAGGGTTTGGCTTTGATAATTTGGTTGAAATACTGAATAGCAAGGACATAATCTTCGAAATACAGGGCGTTCCGGCCGATTATCATCATTCGGTCGGTGTCAATCTGGGCAAAGGTTGGAATAGTGTTGCAAGTTGTCAGAAAGCACAATATGTAGAGAATCTTTCTCATTTGTTTTAGATTATGCGTTATACCTGTGCCCTTATTTATATTTGAATTCCACAGTTAATGATGATTTGTTGCCGACTTTATCGCTAATCTGTACTTCCAGAACTTGCGGAACCCCCGGTTTGATTCTCAGGTTTCTGAAGAAACCGTTGAGTCTGTTGCTTTTCAGGTCGTAATCGAAGAGCATCCACTCACCATTGATATAACAATTATAAGAATCTATACCTGAAAAGTTATCCTTTATCTCGATACTTATTTTCTCATTATTGCTATAGTCCATGCCAGCCGG
>ENA-UOXR01004504-UOXR01004504.1-bioreactor-metagenome-genome-assembly--contig:-NODE-4504-length-10886-cov-5.050503_pt1 | contig 10886 bp, 7 predicted proteins | sample MGYA00238164_ERZ764825 | MGnify/ENA primary metagenome ERZ764825 (study PRJEB28920, sample SAMN05720171) | bioreactor metagenome | isolation source: Anaerobic biogas reactor | place: USA:Washington...
GAGCACAATGAGCAGAGTCTCCTGCTCGTTGCGGCGAACGAAGGCAAATTGCCGGTCCTGGGCGTAGACCTGGTGATAGTCGCCGCTGCGAACGGCGGGATGGGCATGACGCAGCGCGATCGCCCGCCGGAAGTATCAGCATGTCCTCGCCGCTGCAGATCGGCGATCAGAAAACCTCAAGATACAGAGTCTCTTTCCGATACGCACTCAGTTGGCCCTCGAGATACTCTTGTAGCCTTCGATCTTCGCAGGAATGAGCTGTTGCGATCGCGGCTTCCGTTGTCGTGATCGCCATGTCGAAGCGCCCGGACGCGGCATAGGCCGCGGCAAGAATGCTCAGCCTGCGGGAGTCGGGTTGTCCTGCCAGATCGCAGCCCCGTTCGGCAAGTGTAACCGCTTCATCGGGTTGGCGAAGTTCTGGGTCGCTGCACGTGGCCAATAGCATGGCCAGGTTTAAGTACGCGACGTCGTACTCAGGATCTGCTTCCATCGCGCGGCTAAGATGGCTGATGGCCTGGCGGTAATCCCCGTGGCGGACCAAGTTGGTCGCGTAACTCGCATGAGCCACTGCAAGCGTGAGACGAAGGTCCGAGTCCTTCCATGCTGTGATCTCACATCCGCGTTGGGCAAACTCGATCGCCAAGCGATAATCGCGGAGATGCTCCTCGCACGTGGCCAGACGCAAAGCAAAACTGTGGAGGGTGACGACACTTTCCGGCTCCACTCGCAATGCCATGTGGTAATGGGGGATGGCCTGATCGAATCGCCCGCGGTTCGCGAGAATCTCTGCGAAGCAGCGATGTGCCATGGGATTGTTGGGAGAAACTCGCAAGCAGTTCTTCCACATGGTGTAGCTGTTCTGCCACGTTTGAAGCTGGTTCGTGCTGACCGTTGCTTCGACGAGCAGGCCCAGGAGGCCGATCGTGACAACCGCGGCACTTGCAGTGGATCGTTTCAGGATACGACCCATTGCCACGAAGACTGCCGCTGCGGTGATAACCAGCCCCACCAGAGGCAGATACAGGAAGCGATCCGCCCTGGCGATGTGGTGCGGTATGATCTGCGCCGTAGGCCCTAATGCGAGAACGAACCAAACCAGACCGAAAACAGTCACAGTTCGACGCCGCAGCATCCAGAGGAGAGCAGCCGTGACGACGATGGCAATCCCGCCGAGAATCAGCTCACCTCTGCGGAACCCATAAGATGGGAACCACTCATAGAGAATTCCCAGCTCGGCGGGCCAGACAACCGTTTTGAGATTCAGCCCATACGCGCTCACAATCATCAACAACCATTCGTAAGAGAACACGCGCGGCACGGTGGCTGTTGCGTCGGCAGGGACATAGTGCCCCTTACCCAGGATCGTTGCGGCTGCGATCAGCCAGAGAACGGATGCTCCGGTCAGGAGCTTCCGCAGCTTAGGGCTGGGCAGCGAGAGAACATCCCAGGCGGTGATGAGAAGGGGTATCACCGCTCCCACGGCGTTGCTCAGGCATGCCGCAATGCAACATAAGGCGGCACCGATATACGCTGCCTTCCGCGAAAGGGACCGATCGAGACGGCCATCCAAACGGCGGGACGTGAGATAGAAATGGAAACACCCTAGGGCCCCGAACGTCATCAACAACTCTTCGCGTCCGGGCACCCAAGCCATAGGTTCCACAACCACGGGGTGGACGGCAAACAAGGCGGCAGAAACCGCTGCCACTAATACATCGAATGCCGCGGCCTCCGATCTGCCGGCGACGGCTGGATGACGCAAAAGACGCAGCACTAGCCAGAAGAGCAGGAGCACGTTCCCCAAATGAATGAGGCCGTTGGTCAGCTTGAAACCTGCGGGATTCAAGCCCCAGATCTGATAGTCCAGGGCGTAGGTCAGCGTGCGGACCGGATAATAACTGGTGACGCACCGCGAAGTGAGGATATGGGTGAGGTTTTCCAGGGTCAGCCCCCGGATATGAGGGTTCTTGACCACATGGGCGTTCGTGTCGAAGTCGACGAATTCGAAGCCCACGATGGGCCGGAAAACCCCGCAGACAAGCAGAGTTAGGGCGATTACAGCCAGGAAAGCCGGCCAACGGGGCTGGCGTGTCGCACGGAAGGTTCGCTTTCCTTGATTGGCTTGGTTCGACGGCACGGGATGCGGCCTCTCACCACTTGCGGTCAACGGTTTAATGAACTCTACCGGCCTCACCGGGCAAAGAATCGCCTGAGAGATCCTCACAAAATGAGGAGATTCCCACGGCCACGGATCGGCACAATCGATCGTTCTGTCATCGGCTCCAAGGCGGGGCAAGCCCGCAACCCAACCTTCACAAACATGCGCGCACCATGCGCACAAGTCCAGCACAAAGACACTAAAGGTCGCGAGCGGAACGGTCCGAGTCGAGCTGCGATTGGCTGCGAAGCCGGTCCGCCAATGCCTGGTCGCCTGCCATCCGGGCCGCTGCGACGGCCATTTGCATCGCTTCGGCGGCCTCGTCGAACTGCCCCGCCTCGGCGCAGGCCGTCGCGAGAATGGCCAGCCCGTTGGCATCCCGGTATTGTACGATCTCACATGCCCGCTCCGCCACCCGTACTGCGTCGGGCCCGCAGCGCAACTTCTCGTCGCTGCACGTCGCCAGCAGCAAGGCCAGGTTGAACAAGGGGGCCTCGTACTTCGGGTCGGCCTCCGATGCTTCCGTGTAACTCTGGATGGCCCGGCGGAACTCGCGGCGGCTCTCGAGCTCCAGCGCGAAATTATTGAGGGCCATTGCCAAGGTACGGCGGAGCTTCTGGCTCTTCCATTGGGTGACTTCGCAGCCCCTTCGGGCCAGCTCGATCGCCAGATCGTAGTCGCGAAGCCCCTTGTCGTCGTTGGCAGCCAGTTCCAGAGCGAAATTGTTGAGAGTCTCCTTGTTGTCCGGAGCGATCCGCAGCGCCATACGGTAATGGGGCAAGGCTCGATGGAATTGTCCGGCCTTCGTCAGAGCATCTGCCAGGGCGCCGTGGGCCACCTCGCTGTTGGGAGAGATCGTCACACAGTGCTCCCAAAGAGAAACACCATTTCGCCACGTTTCCACCTGACAGGCGCTGGCTCTACCCAGCAGAAGCACAATCGCCCCCCCTGCGACTATCACCGCCACGGCGGCTGTACGCGTCCGCCGGACGCCAATCAGCAATCTCAACCCCATGGCCGCCGCCACCGCCATTCCGACCAACGGCAGGTACATGAATCGGTCGGCTCGAATCCAATGGTGCGCCATGATCTGCGAACTTGGAGCCAGGGCAAGTCCAAACCACATCAGCCCGAACAGCGGCAGTGCGCGCCCCCTGAGCTTCCAAAGCAGTGCGCCAGCCAATCCGACTGAAAGCCCGCCCAGAATCACTTCTGGGTCCAGAAAACTATCGGGCAGGTCATCGGCATAGACGATTGCCAGATCGGTGGGCCGGAAGAGAGTCCTGAGATTCAGCCAGAATACGTTCAGGGTCAGCATCATCCGCTGGACCGACAGCGCCCCCACGTGGCCGGCAAGCAGCTCGTTCTCCGGACCGAGTTTCTTGATCGCGATCGTGACGATGCCGATCATCCAGAGCATCGTCGTACCGTAAACGATCTTGCGGAATTTGGGGGTGTCAAGCGTGAGGGCGTCCCAGGCGGTGACCAGCAGCGGAATCACCGCCCCCACGGCGTTGCTCAGACATGCCACCGCGCAACACAGAGCGGCGCCGGTGTAAGCGGCCCTTCGTTGCAGAAGTGCTCCGCTATGGCCGCCCAGACGGCGGGCCGTCAGATGAAAATGAAAGCAGCCCAGCGCCCCGAGCGTCATCAACAGTTCTTCCCGCCCAGCGACCCAGACCACGGGCTCGACGACCACCGGATGCACGGCAAAAACACCCGCAGAGAATCCTGCCGCACACACGTTCCAGAAAGATCGATGCGGCCTGAGACCCCCGGCCGGGTGGTGAAAAAGCCGAAGAATCAGCCAGAACACCAACTGCACATTAACCACGTGAATCAGGAGGTTCGTCAGCTTGAATCCGCGAGGGTGCAGCCCCCACAACTGGTAATCGATCGCAAAGCTCAGTGTCCGCACGGGATAGTAGCTTGTCAGGCTCCGCGAGGTGAAGATGCTCGTCAGATTCTCGGCCGTCAGGCCCCGAATGTGCGGGTTCGTTAGGACCTGCCCGTGAACATCGTAGTCGATGAACTCATAATTCACGACAGGCAGGAAGACCGCCAACACGAGGATCGTCAACGCACTGGCGATCAGCAACGTGGACCACAGGGACGGGGCGGATTCCTGCATGGACTGCCCTTTAGCGTTTGTCAAATCGATTCCTGAGATTGGCCCGCTCCTGCCTCAGGCTTGGACTGCTCAGAATTGTACGATGGACATCATGGCTCTTGGTAGCCCCGATCACTCGCTGTCCAGGATTTCAGCCGGCTGCGGAGTTCCACAACTAGCGTTTCATCGCCGGAGGCTTGAGCCGATGCGATTGCCTTCTCCCCCGCACTGACGGCCTGATCCAACTCTCCCGCCTCGGCATAGGCGGTGGCCAGAACGCTCAGTTCCCGGGGCCCGGGTGGCACGTTCAGCAGGCATGCCTGCTGGGCCAGTTCGACGGCCTCGCGAGCGTTGCGGAGTTCCTCTTCGTGACAAGTGGCCAGCAGCAAGGCCAATTCGATCATCGCGCGTTGGCTGCCCGGGTCGACCTCGATAGCCGATCGGTAGCCTTCGATGGCCCTGGTAAACTCACCAGACTCGGCCAGAGTTTGAGCGACTTGCGTGCGGATTTCCGCCAAGACGCGGAAGAATATCGGGTTCCGTTCGAATGCCCGCTCCACCAGCCAAACCGCCCGGTCTTGATCTCGAACGCTCTCGTCAGCACAGGAAACCAGAAGCCACGCCAGTTTGATCAATGCCCTCTGATGGTCGGGAACCAATTTCAGGACGTGTTCGTATTGTTCCACGGCGCGGCGGAACTGCCCGCCGCTTGCCAGACTGTCCGCCAGGCTGATACGGAAGCGGGCGTTATCGGGATTCACTCTCACGCAGTTCTCCCACATGGAGGCCGCGTCTTTCCACGTGCTCACCTGCGCAGCCGAGAGCCTCCCCAGCAGTATAAGCCCCAAGGCACCCGCGACCATGATTGCCGAGACGATTTCGCGGCTTCGCAAGGTGCTGCCCAGGGCTCGCAGCCCCATGGCGATCGCCACCGCCAGACCCGAAAGCGGCAGGTAGAGAAATCGGTCGGCGCGGTGAATGTGGTGCACCAGAAACTGGGAACTGGGACCCAACGCCAACCCAAACCAGAACAGGCCGAGAAGAACCGCCTTCTGCCGTCGGAATGCCCAAAGAACCGCACACGACAACACAACCGCAAGTCCGCCGAGGACGACGTCCGTGTCGCCGAACCCTTTCGGGGCGAGCGGGTCGTAAAAGACTGCCAGATCGGTGGGCCAGACGAGCGACTTGATATTGAGCCGATAGGCATTCAGAACCAGCGACAGCCGCTCCAGCGAGAAGGCGCCGAGTTCGCCGGGCGGGTCGCGGTACTCGCCGATCTTCTTGATCGCGAATGTGGATATCCCGATGACCCAAAGTGCCGCGGTGCCGCTGAGAATCCGCCACAAGGTGCGCTTCGTCAGTGTGAATACATCCAGGGTGACAATCAACAGGGGAATGATTGCGCCAACCGCATTGCTCAAACAGGCAAACGCACACGACAGGGCGGCCAGCGTGTGGTAGATCAGCACCCAGCGGGTCTTGCTGCCGTTGTCGGCCAGGCGCCGGGCCGTAAGGTGAAAGTGGACGCACGCCAATGCTCCCAGCGTCATCAGCAATTCTTCTCGTCCCGACACCCAGGTTACCGGTTCCACGACGACCGGATGAATGGCGAATACGGCGGCAGAGAGGGCCGCAGGCAGAGCATCGCCCCAGGCCGCTGACGAGGCAACCTCGCCCGCCGGCCGGGAAAATAGCCGCAGCATCAGCCAGAATACCAGCAGCACGTTCGTCAGATGAAGGAGAAGATTTGTGAGCTCGAAGCCGAAAGGATTCAAACCCCATAGTTGGTAGTCCAGGGCATAGGTCAATGACCGGATCGGATAGTAGCTGGTGGTGCACCACGAGGTAAAGATCTGCTTCAGATTCTCCCAGTTGAGACCTCGGATATGGGGATTCTCGAGCACGTGCCCGCCCACATCGAGACGGACGAATTCGAAACCCAGAATCGGGTAGAAGATCACGACCACCAGGCATGCCAGGCCGATCATGCCCAGTAGTGTCGGAATCCCTGTCGCTCGGATACTTCGCATTCGTCATCCCTCGGCATTCGGCCGGATACTCCGACGGTCGAATGGTGCTCTTCCTCCGCAATTCGTTGCTTCATTACCGCAACGACTCGGGAGGAATACGCTTTCGGTAGAGCTCCAGGCGGCGGCGGAGTTCGTCCAACAACTCCGCCGGGCCGCTGCTTTCGGTGAGTTGAATGGCCGACTCAATCGCGGCTATTGCCTTGTCGAACTCCCAGGCCTCGGCATAGACCGTCGCGAGGATGATCAAGTTTGAGGAGTCGGGACGGCCTTTCTTCAGCCCGCCGGCCCGCTCGGCTAACTGAACCGCTTCCCGCGGATTTCGAACTTGCGGGTCGCTGGATGTCGCCAGCACGACGGCCAGTTGCAGCAACGCCGACTCGGCGTTGGGGTCTGCTTCCAGCGCGGTGCGGTATTGCTCTACCGCCCGGCGCAACTGGCCCTCGTCGATCAGAGACTGCCCAAGACGCGCATGAGCGATTGCCAGCGTGTGAAGGTACCTGGGGTTGTCCCAGCGACTGAGTTGGCAGGACCGCCGTGCCAACTGGACCGCCAGCTCGTAGTTGGGCGGTTGCGAGTCGGTGCCACGCACGGCCAGCAGGGCGGCCACGTTCATGGCCTCCGGGTCGTTCAAATCCAACGCCAGTTGCACGTCACGGTGCCGCATCGCTTCGTCATACTGTCCCCGCTGTGCCAGACTATTTCCCAGGGCGAAATGGGCTAAGGCGTTGTCGGGCTCAACGCGCACGCAATTCTGCCACATCGTGAGTGAATTCCGCCAGGTCTGAACCTGGGCGGCGCTGACGAAAGAAAGAAGCAGCCAACTCCACACAGCCACGGCCGCCAATCCGACGGAGATCATGGGACGCCGGATGAGATGCCCGGCCGGTCTCAGACTCATGGCCAATGCCAGCGTCAGGCCCGCAAGCGGCAAATACAAAAAACGGTCGGCCCGGTGGACGTGGCTGATCACGACTTGCGAGCCGGGAAACAAGGCAACGCCAAACCACAACAGCCCGAACAGAGCCAACTTCTGCCCTCTCAGTTTCCACAACATCACACAGGTTAAGAAGGCCGCCACTCCACCGAGCAAGACTGCCGGTTCCAAAAAACTCCGGGGATCGAATTGAGAACGGGCCGGCGCCAGGTCGGTGGGCCAAACCAACGCCTTCAAATTCAGCGCGTAGACCTTCAGCACCAACATCACCCGCTCGACAGAGAAGAGCGGAGGACCGGTAATGATCTCGGCGCTGTACGAAAGTACCTTGATCACAATCGTCGCGCCCGCCACGACCCAGAGCGCAGCAGTGCCCGAGACGATTCTCCAGAACCTGGCCCTTTCCAACGTCAGCACGTCCCAGACAGCGATCAGCAGAGGGATCACCGCACCGGCCGCGTTGCTCAAACAGGCGGCAGCACATGACACGGCCGCCAACGCGTGGCAGGCGACCACCCGACGAGTCTTGCCGCCCGCCTCGGCCAAACGGCGAGCGGTGAGATGGAAGTGAACGCATCCCAAGGCGCCCAGCGTCATCAACAATTCTTCACGCCCGGCCACCCAGACAACCGGTTCCACGACCACCGGATGGACCGCGAAAACCCCGGCAGAAACCGCGGCCAGAAACAGATCGTATCGCGGCTGAGGTGACTTGGTCCGGGCCTCCCAGCGCGCGTACAATCGGAGCACCAACCAGAAAACCAGCAGCACGTTGGCCAGGTGAATCAAGCCATTCGTCAGCTTGAATCCCCCCGCGCTGAGCCCCCACAACTGATAATCCAGCGCGTAACTCAGCGTGCGCACCGGATAGTAGCTGGTGACGCAGCGCGATGTGAAGATGTGCTTCAGATTCTCGGAGGTAAGTCCCCGGATATGCGGGTTGTCAACGACCTGCCCGGGCACGTCGTAGTCGACGAACTCGAATCCCACGATCGGAAAGAAGACTCCGACAACGAGCAACGTCAGCGCTGCGACCGCCAGGTACTTTTGGTGGCGACCCAAACTCCCCTGCGCAGACGCCGACCGCTGCGGGTCGGTCGGATTCGGATCGACCGACCCGTCATGCAACACCGAGACGCCCTGGTCGTGCATCCTCAGATTCCCAAAGGGCGCTCTAGTCCAGTCCTTTGGATTCCTTCCCTGCGATCGTGGCCGCCGCTTGCCAGGCCACAAGATCGATCGTTTCCGAAACAAACCGTACCGACCCGTCGGCCATGCCCGCGTTGACACCGCCCGGATGATGGCTGCGAGCCCCCAGCCCGACCTCCGATCCGGCCTGCTCGCCGATACAGTCATAACCGGTCATGGCGGTCACCTTGTCGTTGGGTGGAATGAGCGCAGTGAACCCCCAGGAATGGGCGTATTTCGCAGCGAACCAACTCCAGCCGCGCGGATACTCGTTATCGACATTCATGGTGGGAGTGCCGCCGAGGCACGCAAGCAGGCCGCCGGCGCCCTCGTTCGAGATCAGCGGCCCGTCGCCCGCTGGTCCGCCGAGCTTGCACTCGGAAATCGCCATCGTGTTGGACGTGCCGTCCTTCAACTCGGAGATCTTGACCCAACTCGACGTTCTCAGCACTCCCTGGTGCAAACGCTGCAGACGGCCGTCCCAGGAGGTGCCCGACGTTGCCCGCACGAAACGTTGGTCGTCGCCGGTGCAGGCCACGTAGTTGGTGGGGGCTTTCGTCGAATTGACTGGGGAGCCTTTGTCGCTGGGGCAGAGAACAACGCTAAGCATCACCTCGGCCGCAGCGTCTCCGACGTTCGCTCCCGTCCAGGTGGTACCGGGTGTTACATAGTCGATCTCGATCGCGCTCTGCTCAAGGAACGGCAAGAGCCGCGTTATCCAGCTTTGCCTCAGACTCGCGAACCCCGGAACATTGCCACCCTGGGTGTATGCCGAAACTCCGGCAGGAAACGCCTTGTTAATGTCGTGATAGTTGTGCAACGACAGACTGAGCTGCTTGAGATTGTTGGTGCACTGAGAGCGGCGTGCCGCTTCCCGAGCGGCCTGCACCGCAGGCAACAACAGCGCAATCAAGATGCCGATGATCGCGATGACGACCAGCAGCTCGACAAGAGTAAAAGCACTGGGATGTTTGCGCAACATAGCTACCTCCCCCATGAGTAAACGACCATGAAATGAAAACCAAACCCAAACACGGCGCCGAGAGACAACTCAGCGCCTCCCTTTCAGTTTGCGACACCGCAAGCCTTAGCCCCGGCATTCAAGCATGCTCACTTCTCCAAGTCGAAATCCTTCGTATTCACACCAGTACTCACTTGCACGGTCAGCGTCGTTTTGAGATTGTACTTTGCCGGGATCAATTGCACCTTCGGCGCCGCGTCGCCCTTGTCCGCTTCGCCTTCTTCTGCCTCGGGTCTCTCCTCGCCGTCACCCATTTTGGCGGCCTCTTCCGCCGTTGCCTCGCGCGTCGCCGAGATCACCACCGAGTAGTCACCGGCGACCAGGCCGACGGACGCGGGAATCTCGTAGCTGCCGTTGACGATCGCCGCTCCGCCCCCGTGCCCCGTCGTTCCCTCCTTGGGAAGAAGGCGGATGCTGCCGTTGGCAACCGGCTGCCCGTCGAACGTCACCTTGCCGCTCAGAGAGGCCGCATCGCGCGGACCACATCCGGCGACACACAAAACAAGCGACGCCGCCACCATTGCCCATGGGAATAACGCCAAGCTGCAAAGTTTTTGGGGTTTCACCATAGCGTCGAACCTCATGCATAGACGTGAAAGAAACTTGAAGGTCGCAGCATGCCAACGGCATCGCTCGTTGCCATGGTCGCCATTGGCTACATACCGTACCTGCTTCAACTCACAGCAAATACACAGCGGCATGGATTACCTGTACTTCTCAACGCCAGCTCGCCCCAAACGAAACCCCCACCCGCACGGTTTCCCAAAGGCCTTGCAGGCTCTGCCTCGCGCTGCCAATCGCATTGCCTGTGGTTGTCCACATGGCGACCTAAGTATACCAGCCGGATGGTGTCGATAAAACAGTCTCATGGGGGGGGTGTTAGCTTTTTGTTAGAGCCAATAGACCTCCCAGAAGTAACGAAAAGACTTGAGTGGTGTCACCTTGTTGGGGGAGGCGGGCAATCTGATGGTTGCAGTTGGCTGGAGGGCATAACCGGCTGCGATAAAGCGACTTAGTGCCTATCCAAGAACCGCCGGGGACTGGCTCATTTTGCGGAGTCTTCGGAGCAAAATGTGCCTGTCCCCTTCTCCGTGGGCGGTTCTCGGATAGGCTCTTAGCCATGCCAGCCGGAATCCTCTCGGAAGGCCGATGGACCCACGACTACCCCATCACCTGCCGGCTTGCGGAAGAACTCGGGCTGCCGATCCGCTGCGAAATGCCGACAGAGATTCTCCAGCTTTTGCAACTCTATCCGCAACCCGTCCGGCGTCAGTCGGCGGTCGAGTACATTCCGGAGCCCTGTCGACGACGGAGAACCAGCGACAGTTCGAAGTGATTGCTGGCAGAGACTCCTCGGAGCCGGTGATTCCGCTACTTGCCGACCAAGCCCATCACACCACCCGAACGTGCCGGAAGGCGGATCGTGATCATGCCGTCGCCAA
>ENA-UOXR01004511-UOXR01004511.1-bioreactor-metagenome-genome-assembly--contig:-NODE-4511-length-10873-cov-5.265668_pt1 | contig 10873 bp, 10 predicted proteins | sample MGYA00238164_ERZ764825 | MGnify/ENA primary metagenome ERZ764825 (study PRJEB28920, sample SAMN05720171) | bioreactor metagenome | isolation source: Anaerobic biogas reactor | place: USA:Washington...
GCGCAGCGCTGCCAGTCGCCGTGGTCGCGGTCCACCTCCTCGGCGTAGAAATCCTCGTGCATCTCCGCCAGCACGTCGAGCAGGGTCTCCTCCAGCTCGGGGGTGAAGGGGATGCTGAAGGCGTTATCGGCGTACTGGAGAATGCCGCGCTCCGGCCGCTGCCCGTAGGTCTCGTCTACCAGCAGGCAGTAGGCCGCAAGCTGCAGGATGTGGCTCTGATGGGGATAGGGCGGCGCGGCCCCCGACTTGACCTCCACGGGCACGATGCCGCCGCCCGGCTCTTCGACCAGGTAATCCGGCCGGCCCGTGAGCTGCAGTCGGGCCGAATAAAGGGGCGCTTCCTGGGCATACCAGGTGCCCGTGTCCGTGTAGAGGATTTCGCCGCGCGGCAGCCCGCTCTCCCGCCACATGCGGCCAGCCCGGATGAACAGCGCCAGGCCGAGCAGCAGCAGAGCCGCGCCCAGGGCGGCCCATCCGGTCTCGATCCCGTTGATGCCCATCGCCTTCTACGCCCCGTTGACCAGCAGGAAGACGAAGATCGCCACGACGACAAAGAAGATGCCATACGCCAGCCGGCGCCCCCAGACCGCGCCGCGCACCAGCCGGCCGTGCTGCTGGTGGTAGCGGGCGCCGCGCGCCAGCGCCTGCGCGTTCTCCGGCCTGTAGCCGGCCACGCGGCTGAGCCACCAGGCGCGCCGGCAGTAGACGTAAGCGCTGATTTCACTGGCACGGATCACTTTTTCGCTCATATGTTCTAATTTAGCAGAGAAAGCGGCGGTTAGCAAGAGGCAACTTGCAGGGCGGGTGCGCCTCTCCTTCTTCGCGCCATTGGCCGTAGCCGCGGATTCCATCCGCGCTTCCCCGGCCCGCCTCGCCATCCCTCGAACATTTCACTTCCCCTTCACTTCTCTCTGCCCGCTCCCGCTGTATACTGATAGCGAACATTCGTTCTATGTTCAGGAGGGCCGGCCATGTCGCCTCAACTGCAACCACGTCTTCTGTCCTCGCCGCCGAAGCCGGCCCACCCCCGTCTTCCCCGGTGCTGCCGCCTTTTCTCGCCCTCCACCCTCCGCCGAAGGTCCGTCTGCCGATATTTCGCGCGATTTCCCCGAAGTATCGCCAACCGGCACACAATGAAGGAGTCGCCGCGCTCGAAATATCGCCAGATGACACTTCCGGCGCATATCACCGTGTCAGCAGACGATACTTCCCGGCCCCCAAAAAACGGTCACGAAATATCGGCAAACGGTACTGATTCCGCGCCCCTGCGCCAATCAGCCCGAAAGGAGTAGATCGGGTTTTCAACCCGACACCCCCCACCCGACGATGCCATCACGGCCGCAACAGCACCTTACGCACGCCGGGCCTGGCGGCGTGTTCCAGCGCCTCCAGCGCCTCGCTCAGCGGGTAAACCGCGTCGATGAGCGGCTCAACCTGCACCTGCCCGGCAGCGAGCAGGCGCAGCGCGGGCGCAAACGGCCCGCAGCGGCTGCCGACCACCGTGATCTCGTTGACGACCAGCGGCGTGAGGTCTACCGCCGCAGCGCCCGCGTAGGTGCTCTTGAGCACCACCGTGCCCAGCGGGCGGACGAGGCGCAGCGCCTCCTGCAGCCCGGCGGCGTTGCCTGTCGTCTCCACCACCAGGTCGAAGGCCGCGTCCGGCGCATCGGATACCAGGCCGGTCTCCAACCCCAGCGCCTGGGGCAGCGCCAGCGAGGCGGCGCGCCGGCCCAAGACGGCGACGTTCGTGCCCGCCAGCGCCAGCACCTGGGCGACGAGCAGCCCCAGCCGGCCCGGCCCGACGACGGCGACCCGCGCGCTGGGCCGCACGGCGATCTGCTCGCGGATGCGCAGCGCGGCGGCGAGCGGCTCGACAAAGACGGCAGCCTCGTCGGGCAGGCCATCGGGCACGGGCAGCAGGTTGTCCAGCGGCAGGGTCGCGTACTCGGCAAAGATGCCGTCGCGGCTGATGCCCAGGGCGGTGCGGTTGGGGCAATGCTCCGGCCCCTGGCTCAGGCAGACCGCGCAGTCGCCGCAGCCGACGTTGATCGTGCCAACGACGCGCTGCCCGACCCGGCCGGCGTCCGGCGCGCTGGCGATTTCGCCGACGAACTCGTGGCCGAGAACGCCCTGCAGCGGGCTGTAGCCACGCACAATCTCCAGGTCGGTAGCGCAGATCCCGGCGAGCCGCACGCGCACCAGCGCCTCGTCCGGCCCAGGCTCCGGGCAGGGCCAATCGGACACGACACGAACCGTTCCATTTTCGACGACAACTGCCTGCACCTGTCACCTCCGCTCCCCGGAATCAGGCGAATGTAACACGCTTCCCCTACGGGCTCAAGCAGCATGTGGCGATGTGGTATAATCCCCGCCATGCGCCGTCTGATTCTGCTTGCTCTCGCCCTCCTCGTGCTGCTGCCCCTGCTCGCCATCGGCTACACCTACATTCAGGGCGGCGCCGATCTGGTCGAGCGCCGGGTCTCGGCTGTGCCGGCCTACGCGCGCAGCTACCTGCGGCGCTTCCGGCCCACGCCCGTGCTACCCACGCCGCCACCCGTCTCTGCGGCGCAGCGCGACGCCCTGCTCAGCGCCCGCCTGCCGACCGTGATTCCCAGCGCCGCGCCGCCCAGCCCGCAGCCGAGCGCGACGCCCCTGCCGCCGCTGCCCACGCTCATGGTCCTGACGCCCGCGCCGAGCGCCACGCCGTCCGCCACCCCCACGGCCTCGGCGACGCCCACGCCGACGCTCACGCCCTACCCGGCAACGCCCATGGCCGAGTCCGCCGAGGTGGAGGGCATCCAGTACCACGCGCAGATGTGGAACAACTGCGGCCCGGCGACGCTGACCATGAACCTGAGCTTCTTCGGCATCTACCAGCACCAGCGCGAGGCCGCCAGCTACCTGAAGCCCAACGGCGACGACAAGAACGTCAGCCCGGAGCAGATGCTGGCCTACGCGGCGCAGAAGGGGCTGGAGGGCGTCGTGCGCATGGGCGGCGACATGGACCTGCTGCGGCGCTTCCTGAGCAACGGCATTCCCGTCATCGTGGAGACGTGGATCAAGCCGGAGGATCACGGCGGCATGGGCCACTACCGGCTGATTACCTCCTTTGACGGCGGCACCTTCATCGCCCAGGACTCCTATTTTGGGCCCGACCGTCTGCTCTATGCGGCGGAGCTGGACCTGGGATGGCGCGTCTTTAACCGCAAGTTCATCGTGCTCTTCGAGCCGGAGGACGAAGAGCTGGTGATGGCCCTGCTCGGCCCGCTGGCGGACGAGTCCACGATGCTGGAGCTGGCGCTGGAACGGGCGCAGGAAGAGGCCGCCGAAGACCCGGACGACGCCTTCGCCTGGTTCAACCTGGGCACGGTCTACACCCGGCTGGGCGAGACGGAGCTGGCAGTCGGCGCGTTCGACGAGGCCCGGCGCATCGGGCTGCCGCTGCGCATGCTCTGGTACCAGTTCGAGCCGTTTGAGGCCTATCTCGACGCCGGGCGCTACGACGACGTGGTTCAGCTCGGCTATGCCACCGCCTACTCGGCGAGCGGGCACGAAGAGGCTTATTTCTACGAGGGGCTGGGCTATCTGGGTAAGGGCATGGAAGATATGGCGGTGAGCCGCTGGCAGCAGGCGCTGGAATACAACCCGAATTTCGAGCCGGCGACGGGCGCACTGGAAGCGTTGGCAGCCGGCTCATAACGGAGCGCGCCTGCCATTCTGGCAGGCAGCATCCCTGCCCGCATCTTCCGGCGGGAATACCGCTCTACGGCGTCGGGCTGGGTTCTGGCGTGGGCGTGCCTTCGGGCAGCGGCGGGCCGGCAAGCTGCTCCCAGACAGCTTCGAGACGCTCGACGCCGGGAGCCAGCGCGGCGGGCGGCTCCCCATCCCAGACCGCTTCGGCCATGCCGGACGCGGTGCGCACCAGCAGCATAGAGCTGGCTTCGGCGGCGGTGTAGCCACCGACGCCGGGCGCCAGCGCGCCGCTCTCTTCCAGCGTCGCCGTCAGGCTGAGCACCGTTCCGGCCTGCAGCGAGAGCGAATCGGGCTCCGCTGAGCCGGCGGCCTCAAAGAGAGCCGTGTCGTCCATCAGCAGGAGCAGCCGCCCATCGTCCGGCTGCTCGTAGACGATCATCGTCTCCAGGGGGATTTCCGAGGGCGGCGGCGCGATCTCGTCACCGGCGAAAAGGGGCGCAAGCTGCGCGTCCAGGGCCGCGTACAGCGGCAATAGCGCGGGCGGCAGGGCGAACGCCGGGCAGCTAATGGTCGCCGTCACGCTCTCCCCTTCGGCCCCAGGTCGCAGATAGAGCGTTTCCAGCGGCGCGCCGGGGCAGGTGACGCTGTATTCCCCGGCAACCACCGTCTCAGGGCCGGGCAGCGCGGGCGGCTCTGCCTGTTCCGGCCCGGCGACCTCCGGGTCGGTGGCGCGCCAGCGGTACAGCTCTCCGGCGGCAGTATAGGCGATGGTGTGGGCGACCTGGTAGGGAGAGGCGCTGCGCCGCAGCCCCACGACGGCGCCGGCGGGCCAGTGCGGGCCTAACGTGATGGCCAGGTAGTTCTCGACACTCGCCAGCATCACCGGGTCCTGCAGCCAGCCCTCAGCCTCGTCGCCGCTGAGCGGCAGGCGGTAGGAGAACTGCACGCAGCCGGTGCAGCCCTCGGGCAGCGGCGCCAGCTCCAGCTCTGGCAGCGCCGACTGCAGATCGACGAGCACGCCGCCCTGATTCTGGAGCGTCGCCGCGATGCCCGCCGCCTCGTCCACCACGGTCACGGTGCCGGCGACGTTGGCTTCCAGCCGCCGGTCGAGCCCCAGCGCGGGGACGGTATAGCGCAGCTCGACAAGCTGCTGCTGCAGGTCGGCCGTCGATTCGGGGCGCGCCGTAGGCGCCACGGTCGGCGTCGCCGTGGGCTGCCGGCTGTCCCGCGTCGGCGACGGGTAAAGGGTCGGCAGGACAAACTCGGTCGGGGCCGGCCGGGCGGCTGCCGTCGCGGGGGTGGCGCTGCCGCCAGCAGGTTCGTCGGCGCAGGCGGCGAGGCCAAGCAGCACGAGGGCCAGCATGGGGAAGAAGAAATGCCGCAGCGTGATCATCTACGCAGTCTCCAGCGCGTGCTTCTCCCAGGCGACGAGCAGCGGCACGGCGCCGAAAATGGAGCTGTAGGTGCCGCTGATCAGGCCGATGAACAGCACGGCGATGAAATGGCGGATAGAAGCGCCGCCAAACAGCAGGATGGCGGCGAGGACGAACATAGCATTGAGCTGCGTCGCCAGGGAGCGGTGGATCGTCTCCAGAACGGAGCGGTTCGCCAGCGTCTCAAAATCCTCCAGCGGCCGCTTGCCGATATTCTCGCGGATGCGGTCGAAGACGACGATCGTGTCCTGCAGGCTGAAGCCGGCGACGGTGAGCACGGCGGTCAGGAAGAGCGCGTCCACCTCCCAGCCGAAAAGCAGCCCGGCGATGGCGATGAAGCCGAAGATGATGGCGATGTCGTGCAGCATGGCGATGACGGCGGTCGCGCCGTAGCGGAAGGGGTGCGGCACCTGCCGGAAGCTGATCATGATGTAGACGAGGATGATGACGGCGGCGACGAGAACGGCGATGAAGGCGGCGCGGGTGACCTCGGCGCCGACCGACGGGCTGACCGTCTGCACCTGGGTCGAGTCGGGCACTAGCGGCGCCAGATCCTCCTCCAGCGCCGTGAGAATGGCGCGCGACTCCTCCGGCTGCAGGAACTCGGTGCGGATCTGCCAGGCGTTTTCCAGACCCTGCCCGCCCAGCGAGGTGACGATGGGATTGCCGATGCCCAGGCTGGTGAATAGCTCGCGCAGCTCGTCTTCACTCACCGGCTCGGCAAACTGGACCTCAAAGCGGGTGCCGCTCTGGAAATCGACGCCGACGAGGAAAGGGCGCCCCGTGCGCACGGTGGAGATGATCATGGCGACGATACCCGCGCCGACGAGGAGCGCCGAGAAGAGGAAGTAATAGCGGCGGCGTTGCACGAACTGGAACATGCTAGACTCCCAGAAGCCAGCGCCGGTCGCGCAGCCAATCGGTCGCCTGGTTCACGATCAGACCGACAAAGGTGCGCGTGACGATAACGGCCGTGAACATGCTGATCAGCACGCCGATCACCAGGGTGATGGCAAAACCCTGGACGCTGCTGGCGCCAAAGTTGCGCCCGAAAGCCCAGAGAATGAGGCAGATGACCATCGTGGCGAGGTTGCTATCGCGGATGGAGGTCCAGGCGCGGCTGAAGCCGGTGCGGACGGCGTGACGCGGCGAGCTTCCGGCGCGCAGCTCTTCCTTCATGCGCTCGAAGACGAGGATGTTGGCGTCCACCGCCATTCCCGTGGAAAGCAGGAAGCCGGCGATTGCCGGCAGCGTCAGCGTCACCCCCAGCCACTCGAAAACGGCGACGTTGAGCAGGGCGTAAATGAGCAGCGCCAAGTCGGCCAGCAGACCGGGCAGCCGGTAGTAAATGAGCATGAAAAGCAGGACGACGAGCACGCCGATGGCGCCGGCCCGGATGCTGTCCTGGATGGATTGCTCGCCCAGCGTGGCGCCGATCTGCCGCGTGCTGTCCACGCGCAGCGGGATGGGCAGCCGCCCGAAGCGCAGTTGCAGCGCCAGCGTTTGCGCTTCCTCCAGCGTGAACTGGCCCTCGATGACGCCCGCATCGCTGATGGCAGCCTGGATGCGCGGGCTGGAGATGACCTGCTTGTCGAGCACGATCGTCAGAAAGCGCCCCAGGTTGGCTGCCGTGTGCGCGCCGAGCAGCTCGGCCCCTTCGGGCGTCATCTCGAAGCTGACCAGGGCGCGGCTCACCTCGTCCAGCCGCGCGTCGGCATTGCGCAGCTCGGCGCCCGTGAGCACCGTGGGGAAGGTGGGCGCCGGCTCGGCTCCCTCGACCTCGCAGGGGGACGGCGCGCCTTCATTCAGCGACGTGCGCACGCAGAGGCCGACCGGCAGAGGCTGGTCGCCGCTGTCCACGAACTCCAGCAGGGCCGTCTCCTGGATCAGCTCGATGGCCTCGTCCACGTTGTCAATGCCCGGTAGCTCGACGAGGATGCGCCGCTCGCCCTCAACCTGCACCAGCGGCTCGCTGACGCCCAGCGCGTTGACGCGCTGGCTGATGATCTGGCGGGCTGCCGTCATATCGTCGGCGCTGACCGCCTGATCCTCGGGCACGTCGGCGGCAAGCAGCACCTGCAGGCCGCCCTGCAGGTCCAGTCCCAGCCGCACGGGATAGCCGGGGTTACGAAGCAGCCAGACCGCCGCCGCCACCAGGGCGGCAATCAGCAGCAGCCACCACCAGTCTCTTCGCTCGCCCGATTCCTGTTTCTGCAATCGCTTCCCTCTCCTTTTCCGGCAAGCCGCCGCACCGGCAAGGGGCCGGGCGGCAGCGCGGCGTTACTATACCACTTTCTGCCAGAAATAAAGAACGCCGCAACCGGGAGGTCACGGCGTTCTGCGGCAGGCAACCGCGTGGGAAGCAACAATCAGGAGACGGACGGCTCGATGCGATAGTCCGTGGTCAGCCGCGCGCCGGAGCGCTCGACCATGATGCTTGCCGAGCAGTACGTCTCGTGGGAAAGGGCGATGGCCCGCTCCACGGCCTCAGTATCGACGCCTTCGCCCTTAACAATGTACGTCACGTTGACGTCTGTGTAGACCATTGGGTAGTCAGCGGCGCGCGTGCCGCAGACGGCGACTTCCAGACCGGTAAAGGGCTGGCGCATCTTCTGGAGGATGTTGACCACGTCCATGGCGGTGCAGCCGGCGACGCCCGCCAGGAGCAGCTCCATGGGGCTGCCGCCGGACGGGCCGCCCACGTCCAGCCGGTAACCCGAACCCAGCTCCGAGCTAAAACTCAGCCCGTCGCCCTTCCACACTACTTTTGCTTCTTTGATTTCACTCATGTTTTCACTCTGGCAATCAAATCGAGCAGGTCGTCGATGACGGCCCCGGTATCCTGCCCGCCGCTCTCGTTGAGCAGGCAATCTTTGGCATAGGCGCGCACGAAGAGGTGGGTCGCGTTGCCCACGGCAGCGTGCACGGCATTCAGCTGCTGGACAATCTCGCGGCAGTCGCGGTCTTCTTCCAGCATGCGCTGGATGCCGCGCACCTGCCCCTCGATACGGCGCAGCCGCTTCTGGAGGTCATCTTTCACTTCCTGCGAATGAACGTTCATCTTCCCTCGTTTCTACTCCAGGCAGACGGACCGCCTGCCTAACAGCCGCCCACTCAGGTGAAGGGGCTGCGCGGCGGTGGCGCGCTCTGCCGCGCCGGGCCACCGCTCGTCACGGCAACGGCGCCGATGCGCTTGCGCGTCTGGTCGCTACCACACGCCGGACAGATCTGCGTCTCGCCCGATTGGGACATGCGCAGCTCTTTCTCAAAGGACTCACCACAGTCCTGACATCCATACTGATATCGGGGCATCGTTACTCCTGCCTCTCCTGCTACGATGTTAGATACGGTAGGGGAGTATAGTATTGAGATCGTGAATTGTCAAATTGCCGGCGATCTAATGGGCATTCAACCGGCGCGGGTCATAATAGAGAGTCAGCTTCAAGGAAAAGAGCCGAGGTATGCCTATGTCTGGCGTTGCCACAGAAATCGCCATTGTCCTGCTGCTCATCCTGCTCAACGGCCTCTTCGCCATGGCCGAGATTGCCGTCGTCTCGGCGCGGCGGGTGCGCCTGCAGCAGATGGCTATCGGCGGCGACCGGGGAGCGCAGGTCGCCCTGCAGATGGCCCAATCGCCCAATCGCTTCCTTTCCACCGTGCAGGTGGGCATTACGCTCGTCGGCATCTTCGCCGGCGCCTATGGCGGCGCCCGGATAGCAGAGCCGCTGGCCGAGACGCTCGCGGAGGTATCCTGGCTGGCCCCTTATGCCGAAGGCATCAGCCTCTTCATCGTCGTCGGCGCCATCACGTTCCTCTCCGTGGTCATCGGCGAGCTGGTGCCCAAACGTATCGGCCTGAACAGCGCCGAGCGGATTGCCGCGCGCGTCGCCCGGCCGATGCAGACACTCTCCGTGCTGGCGACGCCGGTCGTGCGCACCCTGAGCCTGGCGACCGAAGGCGTGCTCAATCTGCTGGGCATCGAGTCGTCCACCGAGGAGGAAGTGAGCGAGGAGGAGATTCGCGTGCTGGTGGAGCAGAGCGCCCGGGCGGGCATTATCGAGGAGGCCGAGCGCGAGATGGTGGAGAGCGTCTTCCGGCTCAACGATCGCCCGCTGGAGGCGATGATGACCCCGCGCCCGGAGATCGTCTGGCTGGACGTCAACGCGCCGGAGGAAGAAAACCGGCGGATCATCATGGAAGCCGAACACTCCCGCTTTCCGGTCTGTGACGGCAGCCTGGACCGCGTGCTCGGCGTCGTGCGCGCCAAAGACCTGCTCTCCGACTGTATCGGCGGCCGGCCGCTGGACCTGCAGGGGGCGATGATCGAGCCGCTTTATTTCCCGGAGACGATGCGCACGCTGCGCGCGCTGGAGCCGTTCAAGCAGTCCGGCAGCCACCTGGCCTTTGTCGTGGACGAGTACGGCGGCATCGACGGGCTGATCACCCTGATAGACATCCTGGAGGCCATCGTCGGCGATATTCCCACCGAAGAGGAGATTGTCGAGCCGCCCGTCCTGCAGCGCGAAGATGGTAGCTGGCTGATCGACGGCCTGCTGACGCTGGACGAGTTCGAGGCGCTTTTCCCGGTGAAGCGCTTCCCGGAAGAGGGCGTCTACCAGACGATGGGCGGCTTCGTCGTCTACATGATCGGCCGGCTGCCGGTCACCGGCGACACATTCGAGTGGGGCAACTACCGCTTCGAAGTTGTGGACATGGATGGGCACCGCGTGGACAAGGTGCTGCTCACCATCCAGCCGGAGGAAGCGCCGGAAGAATAGGCGCCCTTACTCTCCGACCGTGCGGTCAAAGAGCAGCGCGTTGTTTTCGCCGGTCTCGATCCACAGCAGGTCGCCGGCGACGAGCGCGCGCCCAGCCTCGGTCAGCTCCGCCAGGAAACGCTCCTCCTGGGCCATCAGCTCGGCCGGCCCTTCGCAGAGCATGTCGGTCACAACCAGCTCGCCCACGGCAAGGGCGCCGTCGCCGGCCTCGTAGGGAGCGCTGAAGTCGTTGCAGCCGGCGTGGCCCTGCACGGTGCCAGCCTCGAAGCGCAGGCGCGGCGGCAGGTCCGGCTGGGGGGCGGCGACGCGCGGGAATGGCACGTCCAGATCCTCCACCGTGACAAAGGCCAGCAGCCGCCAATCGCCGCCTTCCAGCGGTGCGCCGTCGGGCAGCGGCCCGTAGACCAGCTCGTGCCCGTTCTCGAAGAGCAGGATCAGGTAGTCGCCCTCCAGACCGAAGCTGTGCACAAAGGCGTCGGGCAGGACGTATTGCAGCGCCTCGCCGGGGTCGGGGCAGCCCACGTTGGGCAGCGCCTGGCTGCCAAAGATGCGGAAGTCGTCGGCGTCGTCGCCGCCTGCCCGGTAGCTGAACAGGTAGCCGGCGCAGCCGTCATAGCGGGCGAGGCCGAGGCTGTCGTCGAGGAAGACGACCACAGTCTCGGCGGCGGGCGGCTCTCCAAAGGCCTGGTTCAGGCGCCAGGCCGAGCCGGGCAGCGCCGCGGCGTCGGCAACGGCGTCCTCCTGGCGGCGGAAGCGCAGCAGCACCCCGCCGCTCTCGCCTGCGATCACGAGCGCATCTTCGCTCACCTCGTACGTGGCGGCAGCCTGCAGCGCGTCCTGGTAGGCCTTCTCCTGAAGCATCACGCCGGCCGGCGCCGGGCAATCGCGGGCGGTCATCTCCAGCTGTGCCATGTGCAGCACTCCCTCCATCGCCTGGAGGGCCGGCCCGCCGTAGAAGTTGCAGCCGGA
>ENA-UOXR01004512-UOXR01004512.1-bioreactor-metagenome-genome-assembly--contig:-NODE-4512-length-10869-cov-6.517755_pt1 | contig 10869 bp, 10 predicted proteins | sample MGYA00238164_ERZ764825 | MGnify/ENA primary metagenome ERZ764825 (study PRJEB28920, sample SAMN05720171) | bioreactor metagenome | isolation source: Anaerobic biogas reactor | place: USA:Washington...
CGCTGGTGATGGGATGCTATGGGATCGGCACGGGCCGTCTCCTGAGCTGCATCATCGAGCAACACCACGACGACTATGGCATCGTCTGGCCGGTCAGCGTGGCCCCCTTCCAGGTGCACTTGGTGACTATCGGCACCAACAAGCCCGAGATCGTGGCCGCGGCGGATGCCCTATACACCCGCCTAAGGGCGGCTGGCTATGACGTGCTGTACGATGACCGCGAGGAGAGCGCTGGCGTCAAGTTCAACGACGCCGACCTGATAGGCATTCCGGTCCGCTTGACGGTGAGCGCCAAGACATTGGCCCAAGAGAGCGTAGAGATCAAGGCACGCTGGGCCAAGGACCGCGAGATGGTGCCCGAGGCGGATCTCGAGGGCGCCATAGACGCCCTACTAGCGCAAGAGGGCGGAATGTCAGAGAGCTAGAGCGCCCTGTTATTTGCGTCCCACCATCGCGCATGATATACTGACATAAAGAAACTGCGCGACTAGAAGTGGGCGTGCTCCCACTTTTTCTGTTGTGGCGCCGAGCCACGCATGCCTGGAGGTGCACAGCGCCATGAAGAGCGAGTTCGAAATCGCGATTACCCAACTGAGCGCCGACCGCAACCTCTCGCCCGAGATCATCTTGGAGGCGATCGAGGCTGCTTTGGTTTCCGCATACAAGCGCAACTATGGTTCCGGCGAGAACGTCAGCGTCACGGTGGATCCTCACACGGGTCAGGCAAAGGTCTTTGTCCTCAAAGAGGTGGTGGAGACCGTCGAGGACGACCAAGAGCAGATGACCCTGGACGAGGCGCGCGAGCACGATCCGGACGCCACCATCGGATCCGCGGTGCAGCTCGAGCTGCGCCCACGCAACTTTGGGCGCATCGCCGCCCAGACGGCCAAGCAGGTCATTATGCAGCGCATCCGCGAGGCCGAGCGCGACTCGGTTTATGTCGAGTATGTCGACCGCGTCGGCGAGATCGTCAACGGCGTCGTGCGGAACGTGGATGGGCGCTCGCAGAACGTGACCTTGGGGCTGGGCAAGGCCGAGGGTCTTCTCCCCCGCGCCGAACAGATTCCGGGCGAGTACTATCGCTTCAACCAGCGCCTCAAGATCTATCTCATGGCCGTCGATCGCTCTGGCCACGGCCCTCAGATTATCGTCTCGCGACGAGACAAGGGCCTCTTGCGGCGCCTGCTAGAGCTCGAGGTACCCGAGATTTTCAACGGAGCGGTCGAGATCAAGTCGATCGCTCGCGAGGCCGGGTCCCGCTCCAAAGTCGCCGTCGCCGCACTCCAGGCAGGAGTGGATCCCGTGGGCTCTTGCGTCGGGATGCGCGGCGTTCGCATTCAGAGCATCGTCAACGAGCTGAACGGCGAAAAGATCGATGTGGTCGAGTGGTCCAAGGACGAGCGCACCTACATCGCTAACGCCCTCAGCCCAGCCAAGGTGACCAACGTCATTCTGAACCCGATCACCGAGTCGGCAACGGTCATCGTGCCCGACCAGGCACTGTCGCTAGCCATCGGCAAGGAGGGGCAGAACGCCCGCCTCGCCGCCAAGCTGACAGGTTGGCGCATCGATATCCGCAGCGAAACGGAAGCTGCCGAGGACGCCGAGCGCCTGGCCGCTGAGGCTGAAGAGGCCGCCGCCAAGGCCGCCGAACTCCAGGCCGCTCGCGAAGCCGCCGCCGCTCTATTGGCCGAAGCTGAGGAGGGCCTAGAAGGTCTCGACGAAGAGCAGGCCGAGCTGATCGAAGAGCTCGCGGACGAGACCGAGCCCGCCGAGGAGCTGGAACTGACTGACGAGACACTAGTCTCCGAGCAGCCAGACGTTCCAGAGCCGGAGGAAGATCTCGTGGCCGAGGATGAGGCGGAGACTGAAGCCGAGCTGGAGCCGGTCTCAGAGCCCGTCTTGGAGGACGAAACGGTTGAGGCTGAGCCCGAGCCCCTGGAAGCCCAAGCCGAGCCCGAACCTCTGGATGAGGCCATCCAGGAAGAGGAGCCTCTCGAGACCGTCGAAGAGCAGGAGATGCCGGCCGAGGAGCCGGAGACCGTCCAGGATGAGCCCGAGGAATGGGCCGAGGACGAAGACGATCTAGACGATGATGAGCGCAAGAGCCGAGCCAAGGATCGCAAGCGACGCTTGGTCTATGACGAGCGCGTTGGCAAGGTAGTGGCGCGCAAACGCCACAAGCGCAATCGCGATTGGGGAGATTGGGAAGACGACGAGGTCCTCTAGGCCCGCCCTGCGGGCCGGGACTCACGGGAGGGCCATGATGGCGGGTCCGCGCGTTCGCCGGCAGCCACAGCGCACCTGCGTTGGCTGCCGAACCACTCGGCCCAAGCGAGAGATGATACGCGTCGGCTGCAGCGACCAAGGCGACATCCAGATCGATCCCAGTGGCAAGGGACCGGGGCGCGGAGCTTACATCTGCCCGGTCAGCGACTGCTGGGACCAGGCCCTACGAGGCAACCGTCTCGCCCAAGCCCTGCGAACGACCTTGACCGCCGAGCAACGACAGATGCTCACCGAATATGGCGAGCAGTTGAGTGACAAAATCTAGGTAGATGCAGGTTTCGTGGATCCGGTCGACCATGCCAGAGTCGGTACGAGCAGGTTCAATGCCAATATCTTGCGAACTAGGATGGTAGGCATGAGGGGCGCCTCGGCGCGGGATGCCTTGAGGGAAGAGCCTATGGCTGCGTGATATAGACGCTCGCAGCCCCGCTCGATCCCCTCGACGCCTCCCCGGAAACCGGAACTCGCACTCCCGATCGTTACCTACGGACAGCTAGGGCCCCGCGTGCCCACGGTCACGGCGCATTGCCGGCGGCCGTTCGCGCGCCGATGGGGGCACAGCTTGGCGCCTGCCAGACCACAGAGGGGGATATGCCATGAGCAAGAGAGACAGCAACCCAACACAGCGACGCATGGGAGAGCCATCCATGGGGTCGCGGCGCAGTGCCATTGGAGATCCCCCGAGCCAGGCCCTGCCGCGCCAGGCTCGTTCGCGGCGATCTGGCTCGTCGGCCCCTCGAAGCCGAGGCGGCGAGGCCCCGTCCACGCCGCGCGCGCCCGCCCCGGCGGCGCCCGAGCCCAAGCCCGAGTCCACCGAGCCTATCCAGCTCCCAGAGCAGATCACTGTTCGTGAGCTCGCCGAGACACTCGGAACCAGCCCCATCGAGCTCATCAAGCAGCTCATGAATCTCGGCGTGATGGCCAACATCAACCAGCTCATTGACTATGAGACGGCAGCCATTGCGTCGGAAGAGCTGGGGTTCAAGGTCTCTGAGGTACAGCCAGAAGCCGAGGCCGAAGCTGAGGCCGAGGAAGAAGCCGAGATCGACACCAACGTACGGCGCACGGTCTATACCGAGGAAGAGCAGCGGTACCTGGCCAGTCGCCCCCCAGTTATCACCATCATGGGGCATGTGGACCACGGCAAGACCTCTCTCCTGGATGTGATCCGCGAGGCGAGCGTGCAGGTCTCCGAGGCGGGCGGCATCACGCAGCATATCGGCGCCTACCAGGTCGCGGCGCAGGGCAAGCAGATCACGTTTCTAGATACGCCCGGCCATGAGGCCTTTACCGAGATGCGAGCCCGCGGGGCGAGCGTCACAGACATTGCCATTCTGGTGGTGGCCGCCGATGACGGCGTCCAGCCGCAGACACGCGAGGCGATCAACCACGCACGAGCGGCCCACGTCCCTATCATTGTCGCGCTCAACAAGATGGATCTCCCCAGCGCCAACCCAGACCACGTCAAGCAGCAGTTGGCCGACGTAGGCTTGGTCCCCGAGGATTGGGGCGGCGACACCATCGTCGTGCCCGTCTCTGCCAAGGCCAAGCAGGGCATTGACACGCTGCTGGACATGATCCTGCTCGTCGCCGAGATGGCCGATTTCAAGGCCAACCCACGACGCAATCCGCAGGGCACGGTCATTGAGGGCCGCCTGGACCGAGCGCGGGGGCCCATCGCCACCCTCCTGGTGCACGACGGCATCCTGGAGGTGGGCGACGCGCTGGTCATCGGAAACACGTCAGCGCGCATCCGCGCCATGTTTGACTATCGCGGACAGACCATCGACAAGGCCACCCCTTCGCAACCTGTGGTCATCATGGGCCTGCGTGACGTGCCCCAAGCCGGCGATCGCTTTGAAAAGGTCGGTAGCGAGCGAATCGCCCGACAGATCGCCGAGGAGCGCACCCAAGAGGCCACCGAGGCCGCCAACCGGCGCCCCGAGGCCCTCTCGCTCGATGACATCTATGCCCGCGCGCAGGACGGGGCCAAGTCCCTCAACGTGATCCTCAAGGCTGACGTACAAGGCAGCATCGACCCGATCCGCTCGTCTCTGGAGCAGCTCAAGGTCGGGAACCTCTCGGTGGACTTTATCCACGAGGGCGTTGGGAACATTGCCGAGTCCGACGTCAATCTGGCGGTGGCCTCCGAGGCCGTCGTGATCGGATTCAACGTTAGCGTCGACGCCTCCGCCCAGCGGATGGCCGAAGCCGAGGGAATCGAGATCCGCACCTATGACATCATCTACCGCCTGATTGAGGACATCCAAAAGGCACTCACAGGCATGCTCGAGCCCGAAAAGCGCGAGGTGGTGCAGGGGCGGGCAGTGGTCCGCCAGGTGTTCTCGATCCCCCGCGCCGGCAAGATCGCTGGCGTGCAGGTGAGAGAGGGCAAGGCCCTGCGCAATGCCCGCGTCCGTGTGCTACGCGGCGAGAAAGAGCTGCACACAGGTGGCGTCAGCTCGCTCAAGCGCTACACAGAGGACGTCCGCGAGGTGTCTACCGGCATGGAGTGCGGCGTGGGCGTCGACGGGTTCAACGACTTTGAGGCCGACGATATTCTCGAGTTCTATGTGATCGAGACGGTCGAGCGGACGGCATAGCGGTAGGATTCGCACCATGACAAGCCATCGCATCGAGCGGGCGAACTCGTTCATCCTGCAGGAACTGACGCTGGCGCTACGCAACCAGGCGCGAGACCCGCGCGTCGAGCCGCTCACGTTGACCGAGGTGCGGCTGACCGCCGACCGTCGCATGGCGCGCGTCTTTGTGGCCTGCTACAGCGGCGACGAGGCGCTCGAAGAGGGCCTCGTCGCGCTAGAAGCCGCCAAGGGTTTCCTGCGGAGCCATCTGGCCCAGCATCTCCACTGGCGCTTTACCCCCGATATCGAGTTTCGGGCTGACCACTCGTGGGAGCAGGGCGCACGCATCGAGGCGCTGCTGGAGCAGATCGCGGAGGGGCATGGCGACGGCGAGAGCGACCAAGTCGACAAAGAGTCGGATGACACCGACGACGACCTGGCCTAGCGGGGTATCCGAGGCGAAATACGGCGACGACCATGGCTACTAGCCAGATCGACGGCGTGCTCAACATCCTCAAGCCGGCGGGCATCACCTCACACGATGTGGTCAGCCGCTTGCGGCGGGTGTTTCATCAGCGGCGGATCGGCCACGCGGGCACGCTGGATCCAGCGGCACGCGGCGTGCTGCTCGTCGGCCTGGGCAAGGCTACCCGCGTGCTCGAATACCTGGGAGAGTTGCCCAAGACCTACCGGGCCCGCGTGGTACTGGGCACCACCACCGACACGTTGGATGGCGAGGGAGCAGTGACGGGCCGGGCAGCGTGGGAGCATATCCGCTGGGAGGACGTCTCGTCAGCGCTGGGCCGCTTTTGGGGTGATATCCTTCAGGTACCTCCCATGTATGCCGCCATCAAGCGCAACGGCCAACCGCTTCACGAACTAGCTCGGCAAGGGATCATCGTGCCGCGCGAAGCGCGGCCGGTGCGCATCCACGCGCTCAAGGCCTTGGCGTGGGTTCCCCCCTACCTGGATCTCGACGTCGAGTGCTCTCAGGGCACCTACATCCGCGCCCTGGCACGGGACCTCGGCGAGGCCCTTGGCACCGGGGCGCATCTAGCCTCGCTGACCCGCACCGCCATCGGTGACCACACGCTGTGCACTTCGATCAGCTTGAGCGCGCTAGAGACCGGCGGCCCCGACTATGCCACGACGATGGTGCTCAGCATCGGCCAGGCGCTGGCACATCTGCCTTTCATCGCTGCCACTGACGCACAGGCGGCAGCGCTGCGTCAGGGCCGTTCGCTGGAGCTCGAGCCAGCGCCGCCTCGCGAGCCAGCGCTGGCCCTCGATGAGCGCGGCACCGTCATCGCAGTCCTGGTGCGAGACAGCGGCAACCAGTGGCATCCCACCAAGGTGCTGGCACCCAACCCATAGCCAAGCCATGGCTTTGGAGCAAGACCGTAGGAACCATGGAACTGTATCATAACCTCGACACGATGCAGGCCCCAGCCGACACCTGTGTGACCATCGGCACCTTTGACGGCGTTCACCGGGGACACCAATCGCTGGTGGCCCGTCTGGTAAGCCACGCCCAGGCCTCGGGGCGACTGTCGGCGGTGCTGACCTTTGACCCGCATCCTCGCGCGGTGCTCTATCCCGATGACAGCCCCGGATACCTTTCCACGCTGCAGGAGCGGATCGATCTGCTCCGAGACCTGGGGCCCGACATGGTCATCGTGGCTCCCTTTGACCAACAGCTGGCCAGCATGCCCGCCGACGCATTCGTCCGGCTCTTGCGCCAGCGGCTGCGCATGGTCGAGCTCTGGGTGGGAGCCGGCTTTTCGCTGGGCCGCGGCCGCGAGGGGAACCCAGCCCGATTGACCCAGCTGGGCCGAGAGCTGGGCTTTGCGATGCAGAGCATCAGCCCTACCTATGACAACGGAGCCCCCATCTCCAGCACCCGCATTAGGCAGCTGATCCGCCGGGGTGACGTCGCCGCTGCCAACCAGCTACTCGGGCGCTGCTACCGGCTCTCGGGCCAGGTCATTTCAGGCGACCAAAGGGGTCGCAAGCTCGGGTTTCCTACGGCCAACTTAAGGCCCGATCCCATGCGCGTGCTGCCCGCCGACGGCGTCTATGTGGCCTGGGCGGCCTGGGGAGGAAGCTGTCGCGCGTCGGTGCTCAATATCGGCCATCGACCCAGCTTTGAGGGGCAAGAGTATTTGCTCGAGGTCCACGTTCTTGACTATGAGGGGAGCCTCTACGGCAAGGAACTTGAGCTGCACCTGGTCCAGCATCTCCGCCCCGAAATGCGCTTTGCCGATGTAAGCGCGCTCATCGCGCAGATCGCCCAAGACGTAGAGAGCACCCGTAGGCTGCTGCAGGGCGTCGCCGCCCCTCGTGCCAGCCAACACCAGACCGAAGGCGTCACCGAGCTGGAACACACCGCCGATCTGAGGCTGCGGGTGCAGGCCGGCAGCATGCCAGAGCTCTTACAAAAGGCGGCTACGGGCATGTTTGCGCTGATGGAGACAGCCCAAGCCGGCACCCGGGGCTGTGCCACGCGGACCGTGCATCTCCATGCCGCTGACCGCGAGGCCTTACTGGTGGATTGGCTCAACGAGCTGCTCTACCTTTCCGCCAAGCATCATGAGCACTATACCGACCTAACGCTCACGGCCGACGCCACCTCGCTTACCGCCACGTTGCGTGGCTATGTCGGTTGGGTTCCGCAACGCGAGATCAAAGCAGCGACCTTTCACGGGCTAGCGGTGGAGCAGCATGGCTCAGATTGGGAGGCGAGCATCACCTTTGATGTGTAGGCGATAGCATGAACGAACGATAGTCTGGGGAGGCAAGTAACATGGTCACTAGAAGCGATCTCGTGCGCAGAGACCGTTGGACCCACGACCTGCCCACATCGTTGCGGCCAGACATGCGGGTGCCCGGACGGCTCTATGCCAACGAAAGCATCCTGGCCGATGCCCTCGAGGACCGATCGATCGATCAGCTCCAGAACACCACCACCCTGCCGGGCATCGTTGGCCATGCCCTGGCCATGCCCGATATGCACCAGGGGTATGGGTTTCCCATTGGCGGAGTGGCAGCCACCGCAACGCCCGACGGTGTCATCTCTCCTGGCGGCGTAGGCTATGACATCAACTGCGGGGTACGTGTTCTGGCGACGCGTATCGATGCAGAGGCCATCCGTCCCCGCATGGACACGCTGCTGACGGCGCTCTTCCAGGCCGTACCCTCAGGGGTAGGCTCCTCTCGCGATCGGGCGCTCTCCGCCCGAGAGCTGGATCACGTCCTCAAGCAAGGCTCGCGGTGGGCCCTTTCCCGCGGATGGGGTCGCCCCGAGGACCTGGAGCACACCGAGGATCACGGTGAAATGCCTCAGGCTGACCCCGCCGCCCTCAGCGCACGCGCCAAGGAGCGGGGACTGGACCAGGTCGGCACTTTGGGATCGGGCAACCACTTTCTCGAAGTCGACGCCATCACCGAGATCTTTGACGAGGACGCCGCCGCGGCCTTGGGGCTGGTCAAGGGGTGCGTGGCCGTTTGGATCCACTGCGGCTCGCGCGGTCTCGGCCACCAGGTGTGCACCGATGCCGTGCGGAGCATGCAGCAGGCGGTCTCTCGCTATCGCATCGATCTGCCCGACCGCGAGCTGGCCTGCGCCCCCCTCAGCTCGCCCGAAGGGCGCCAGTACCTGGCGGCCATGGCGTGCGCCGCCAACTATGCCTGGGCTAACCGCCAGGCCATCACCCACCGGGTGCGCGAGGCCTTCTCCCAGGTGCTGGGGAGCGACCTGGAAAAGGACGACCTGCGGCTGGTCTATGACGTCTGCCACAACATCGCCAAGATTGAGACCCACCAGGTGGATGGCCGCCGGCGGGAGCTATGCGTCCATCGCAAAGGCGCCACCCGCGCCTTTGGGCCGGGCCTGCCAGAGGTGCCAACGCCCCTCAGAGACCTAGGCCAGCCCGTGCTGGTTCCGGGTAGCATGGGCACTTGCTCCTATATCATGCTGGGCACCACCCGCGCCATGTTAGAGTCCTTTGGCTCATGCTGCCACGGTGCCGGCCGCGTCAAGAGCCGTACGCAATCTCGCCGCGACGTACATGGTGAGCAAGTCCGGCGAGACCTACAAGAGCGCGGAATCTCGGTGCGCACCGACAGCCTGCGCGGCCTGGCCGAAGAGGCTCCCGAGGCCTACAAGATGGTTGACGACGTCGTCACCGTGGTGGAAGGCGTCGGCCTGGCCCGCAAGGTAGCTCGAACCGTACCCATCGGAGTGATCAAGGGGTAGCCGCAGGCCATTCCTTGGAGACCACGCCGGCTCACCGTATAATCGCGCTATGCACCCGTGGACTAGCGCCGCGAACACGAGGAGAACATGGCCAGAAGCAAAAAGGCGCGCTCGGCGGCCGCGAGGCGAGCCCGTAGCCAACGCCCCCAAGAAACCAAGGACCGCACCGTCGACTTTGCCAGCGAGTACCGCTATGTGCTTCAAGACCTCAAGCACGTGGGCATCCTGGCCGCGGCCATGTTCGCCGTCCTGGCGACACTAGCCCTGGTGTTGCCCTAGGGGCCATAGGTGGCTCAGCAGCCCGCGCGGCACGGCTTGCTAGCGTTGGCCAGTCAGCGCTTGCTTAGGCCGGCCCTGGATCTCGTGTTCCCTCCGCACTGCGTTGCGTGCGGGGCGATCGGCTCTTGGTTCTGCCGCGACTGCCACGACCAGATAGAGGTCCAGGCCCCACCGCTCTGTCAGCGCTGCGGACGACCGATCGGGCGGGGGGCGCTATGCGCTCGCTGCCGTCACCATCCTCCGCCGGTCGATAGCCTGCGCAGCGTGGCTCCTCACAAGTACCCGCTGAGCAAGGCCATTCACGCCCTCAAGTACGAAGGAGTGCGTGTGCTGGCCGCGCCTCTGGGGGCCTTGATGGCAGCCTATGCCATGGACCTGCGACTGGACGTCGACCTGCTCGTGCCGGTGCCGCTCCATCGTGCCAGGGAGCGAGAGCGCGGGTACAACCAATCGCGCCTATTGGCGTGTGAGATGTCGTCGCGGCTAGGTTGGCCCGTTGTCGAGGCCGTCAGCCGTCTGCGAGACACGCCCGCCCAAGTTGGGCTGAGCCGCGCTGAGCGGCTGGCGAACGTTCGCGGCGCCTTTGCCGTCACTGACGCCGCTGTGGCTGGGCAACGCGTGCTGATGATCGACGACGTGTGCACAACGGGAGCCACATTGGGTGCCTGCGCCGAGAGCCTGCGCCGCGCTGGCGCTCGCACCGTTGCCGCTTTGACCCTTGCTCGCGCGACCGATCTGCCTGCCAGCCGCAAACAACCGTAAGCGAAGGAATAGTCCCATGCGCCTGCTCATCGCCACGCACAACCACGGCAAGGTGCGCGAATACCGCCAGCTCCTATACGGGCTGCCTCACCAGCTGCTATCTCTGGATGATGTGGGCATCGTTGATGATGTGCCCGAGACGGGCCACACCTATGCCGAGAACGCCCTGCTCAAGGCGCGTGCCTATGCGCAGCAGAGCGGCCTGCTGACCCTGGCCGACGACTCGGGTTTGGAGGTGGACGCCCTGAACGGCGCGCCAGGGGTGCGGTCAGCCCGCTACGCTGGCGATCATGCCAATGACGCGGGCCGAGTCCAGTATCTATTGCGGCGTTTGCGCGACGTGCCGCTAGCCGAACGCACCGCCCGCTTTCGCTGCGTGATCGCTTTGGTGTGGCCAGAGGGGCGCGAAGAGCTGATGGAGGGCACCTGCGAGGGGATCATCGTGGAGGAGCCGCGCGGCAGCCAAGGTTTCGGCTACGATCCGATCTTTCTGGTAGCCAGTAATTCTCGCACCATGGCAGAGCTCTCGGCCGACGAAAAGAACCGCATCAGCCACCGAGCACATGCGGCGGCCAAGGCGCGGGCCTGTCTAGCAGAGCCGCGCGGCTAATCGGCGCATCGCCCACGCAAACAGAAGCGGGCGGGGGTGTATCCCCCGCCCGCCGTCGCCTGCCACAGCCGCTGCTAGGTGACGCGCAGATC
>ENA-UOXR01004514-UOXR01004514.1-bioreactor-metagenome-genome-assembly--contig:-NODE-4514-length-10867-cov-4.925546_pt1 | contig 10867 bp, 8 predicted proteins | sample MGYA00238164_ERZ764825 | MGnify/ENA primary metagenome ERZ764825 (study PRJEB28920, sample SAMN05720171) | bioreactor metagenome | isolation source: Anaerobic biogas reactor | place: USA:Washington...
CTTGGCGAAAACCCGAACCAGATGAACGCCTGCTCCGTCGATTGAAGGCGTACCGCGAATGATCTTACTAACTTTTCTTTTCATAAATTAATCTCCTTTCATCACACACTATATAGACGCAAAAAGACAGATATTATCATACATAAAATATGTTACCACACTTCAGGGTGCCGCAACTAACTCGACACGGTTACCCTCGGGATCGAGCACAATACTCTCATAATAATGGTCTCCCGTCTCTCTCGGCGCTCCGACGACCATTACGCCGTCGGCTGCAAGACGGGCAGTCAGTCGATCCACCTCTTCTCTCGAACCAAGAGAAAAAGCAAGATGCGTCAAGCCCAGATAGCCGTCCGTTTTCTGTGCGGCCTTCGTATCCGGACGGGACATAATTTCAATACGCGTCCTTCCCGAAAACGCCAAAAAATAGGTCTGTAGTCCGGTGCGAGAATTGGTATAACGATCGTTCACCGAAGCGCCGAAATATTTGACGTAAAAATCTCTCACTTCTTCGAGTTGATCGACATAAATCGCCAGATGATCTAAATATACATTCATAAACTACGCCCTTACCTTCATAATAAAACGGTTCAGAGACTACTCGTCCGAAAATCATCTGAGCGTATCCGCTAATTCATGCTCTGACAGACAACACTCATCGCATTCATTACGCACCCATTTCTTTAGGTATATTATTCTTGTTTAGTCTCTGATAAATCGGCTTCGGCACTCTCCTTAGTATCGTTTTCGCCAAGCGACTCCAGGGGAACAATCGGACACAGCGAATCTAGAAGATCAATGTTTTTTCCAGTCAATTGCCTAAAACGAACCTTCGTACGATCTAATGTTTCTTGAATGCGCTTAATCTCATTCGGACGCTTTATCTTAAGCGTCGTCGTCTTTATCAATTCCTGAAAACTGTATACATAACTCCTGATACCCTTGTATCCCGGAATCTCGCGATTAATCTCCTGAACTGCCTGATCCAAACGAGATGCCATCTCTTCCTCAGACAAGCCTTCTCTATTCATATATTCTGCGTCCAAAACAAATTTTGCGTTGATAACAACATCGCCCTCTTCAACTTCATCGCCAAAAACCAGCGATTCTTTTATAAAGGAATATCTCGTAACGAGTTGCTCTATTTCTTCCGGAAAAACCTTCTTGCCGCTCTTGAGAACAATCATCGACTTCAGTCGACCGGTAATAACAAGACATCCGTGCTCATCGACACGCCCGACATCTCCTGTATGAAACCATCCATCGGTATCTATAACCTCATTGGTCGCCTCGTCATCCTGATAATAACCTTGCATGACCACCGGTCCTTTAACCAGAATTTCGCCTTCTCCGCCATTTATATCGGTATCAATTGCGATCGTGATACCGGAAAGCGGACGTCCGACCGTGCCGGGCACAAATACTTTGTCATTACATCCCGCAACAACCGGTGCAGTCTCCGTAAGTCCGTAACCTTGAATGATGCGTACACCAATTTGATCGAAAAAACGAATGATCTCCGGGTCGATTGGCGCTGCTCCGCATATCCCAATACGAAACTGTCCTCCAAATGCCTTATGAATCGACTTAAACAACACTCTTCTCAGGTCAATCTTGACTTTTCGAATCTTGCCTGTCAGTCGAATAACTTTCTTAATTGTATCTTCTTTACCCTTTTTCCGAATTGAATCCCAAACCTTATTGTAAAAACTCTCGAAAAGAGCCGGCACGCCGATTAACAGATTGATTTTGTACTCCACCATGTTTTTCTGAATGTAACGAAGACCATCGCAAATACATAGACAAGCACCCATGTAAATGCCATAAAATAATCCGCAAGTATTTTCGAAAGTATGGTGAAGCGGCAGTATTGAAAGCATTCTCGTGCCGACCGGAAAGCGAACAACACCGGCTAATGAACGGATATCTTCGGTGATATTACGGTTGCGAAGCAATACACCCTTAGACATGCTGGTGGTGCCGGAGGTAAATAGCAGAGAAGCAATTTGTTCGGGATCGATGTCACGTTTTAAAAATGAATCATCACCCTCGTCCAAAAGAACCCGTCCCTTGCCCAACAACGTGTCCAGGTATTGAATTCCGGAACGATCATCCTTGTCCGCATCTTTCGACCCAGGCTTCATCTGAATCAATAATTTCAGCGAAGGGACAGCATCTTGAGCCTCCTTCATAATATCGGCAAAAGAGGGATCGAATATTGCCGCCGACACTTGCGCTCGTTCCAAAAGAGAAACGATCTCCTCCTTTTTTAATAATTTATCCAGAGGAACCGAAATACCTACACCGTTAACCACAGCCAAATGCGATATACACCATCTGTAGCTGTTATCTCCGATTATGGCAATCTTCTGATCCTTCAAGCCGAGCGACATCAACGCAGTTCCGAAAGCATCTACATCTGCGCCGAGTTCCCTATAGGTACGATGTAGAATCTCCCCGTTCGGTGTATCACGAAAACGAAATGCAGGCAAATTACCATAAAGCGCAACGCTTTGTTGAATCATTTCTCGCAGATTTGAAAACGGCCGAACTTTGTAATACGTCTCGGATGTCATGATTTGCATGAACAATACCTCCCTTAATAGATGAAATGCAGTCGACTAAAATGAAGAATAGCTTAGCAAAATAAAAAATCCGACAGACTGATTAAAAAGATATAAGCAAAAGAGATATTGTCTGCCCTTGACTCAGCTACTCTTATCAATGCTATCTATCCATTATGCCATGATTTCTAGTCTTTAGGAGCGAGTCGGTCATATAAAGCGCATCAAATACGATTAATCCATCTTATTTCATGCGAAGTAGCTCCCTCGAAAGCGACGTACGCTGCACACCTATCTGATCCGCCAGAGCTTTTGCTCATCGGAAGTCGAATTCGATTTCTATTTTGACGTTTTGACTCCTCTTCAACATAGCGCAAAATGATCTCGTAAATGCTCTGATTAACATCATTTCTCAGTTTGTCACCGAGCAAAATCGCATTGTCGGACAAAAGCAAAGCGTCGGATGATCTGCAAAATCTCCGACGCTTAATATGATGAAATGTCGAGCCCACTAGTCTGCCGCTACCCAAAGAATGACCATTGATCGAATCAAGATATTCTTTTTCATCGGACTAATACGCTTCTCTGAAATATTGGTTGCAGCCTGATCCATGCTATCCGAAAGTGCTTGTGTATCAGTCTCAATCTGCTCCTCAAGTGCTTTCAATTGCTCTTTATAAGCGTCAACCGTGTCCTTTGTGCGCTTAATATCTCCTTGCTCCTTCATGGTTCGGCTCGCACCGCGCGCTGCCGTAGTCGCCTTGCCGACACTGGATGCTGATACACGCTTCTTACCCATGAAAGCACTCAAAAAAGTCGCACCAACCGAAATCGCCGTCTGAAGACCTTGAGTTTTGGCCTGCTCTTTTTCACGGTCGACTGCCTGTTCCGCCTTTCGAATTTTCTCCTCAAGTGACTGAATCTTTACTGCGAATTTTTTGCGAAGCGCCTCTATTGCAGCATCTCGATCCTCTCGAACTCTTTGTTGAATACGAATTTGAAAATCACGTTCACTTTCACCCGGGAGCGCCATCATTTTTAAGTCTGGATTTTCTAGAAGCGTCACGGACTTATTGCGAAACAGCCAATCCGTCAACTCTCGCTTCCAAGCAGTGTAATTACGGCTCAGCCGAGCCGCTTCCGGCAAAGCAGCGGTCGATGCGCCGGCCGGCAATGCCGTATCTAACTGATCTAAAGCGTATTCAAGCTCTTCGGCTTCATCCCAGTCCGCCACGAAAACACCATCCTTTAGGGCGGTATAGAGCGCGAGTTCCTGACTGCTTTGCATTCCTGAACCAGCATCCTTGTACCCAATCTGAGCAATACCCAACAAAGTCGGAACGTAAGCAGTTGCTCCGCTCTTGCTCAGTACATATTGCCGAATATCCGAAGGCAGATTAGGAAGCATTCCACCGGGTATCGGTGCTTCATTTGGCGAAGGGGAAGCCACTGCGACGTTCGCCGGTGCCGGAGCCGATTCCATGACCGGAATAATCGATTCTTGCTGTGCCGTAACGCTGCTCGAAGAAGGGTTCGGGATCATCGCCGAACCGGAAGAAGCTTCTCTGATCGCCGGATTCTCGCTGTAAAGTTTCTGAATCAGATTGCGCGTAAGCGGCCCACGAAGATATGACATACACCATCTCGTACGTAATAGCGTCGGTGCACGATCATGAACGTTATTCATTAAGAAGACGCGCTTGTCCAGTCCGGACAAAAGCTGATCCATCTGCTGACGATCAAATCCCGTTCCCTGGCTCGCCGCCGCACCTTCCAGCCCCTCTAAAACCCGAGCTTTATCGCGCTCGGTCTGTAAACGTCCGATAAACCAAGTGCCGGTATTGGACAGCCCCTTATAATCCAAATCTGCAGGATTCTGTGTGGTCAGTACTACACCTAACCCGAAAGCTCTGGCTTGCTTCAATAATGTAAGCAGAGGCGCTTTAGACGGTGGCGTCGCAACCGGCGGAAAAAATCCAAATATCTCGTCCATGTACAGAATCGCGCGCAAACTGCCTGTGCCGCTTTGTTGGCGTGTCCACGAAAGCACTTGATTCAAGAGAATCGTAACGAAAAACATACGCTCTGCATCATTCAAATGCGAGATGGATAATACGGAAATTTTCGGCTTCCCGGAAGCTGAATATAATAAGCGGTCGATATCAAGCGGATCGCCTTGCATCCATGTTGCAAATTTAGGAGACGCGAGCAAGTTATTAATCTTAAGCGCAAGCGCCAGTCTGTCCTTGGCCGGATAGAAATCTTCCATATCAATTACACCGATTTTTTGAATCGACGGTTGCTGAATACTCGCAATCAGAGTGGCAATATCCATTCCCACACCAGATTGAGCGGCATTGATGAGCAGGTTGGACAATAGAATATGTTCCCGACTCTGAATCGGGTCCGCATCAATACCGAGCAGCGACAACAACCCGGAAACCGTAGAAGAAATTTGTTCCAGGACCACCTCCTGATCCTCTTCTAAAGAAACAGACTTCGGCGTCAACTGTTGTAAGACTGAAATAGGAGCAGCCGCTGTACTGCCGGGCGTATATAATGCAAAATCAGTCTTTTCGCGCATCATGGCAATACGTTTGCCGTCCTGACCCCAATCTCTGAGCCCGTCGGACCATACTTTTGCCTGAGCGGCAGCAAATTCATCCGGAGTCTGTCCGGCATTAACCGCCTCAGTCTCGTTAATCCATGGGCGAAAGTCCTCCGGAGCCAGATCAGGAAAAGCCAAAAACAAGTTGGCCATATCGCCCTTGGGATCAATAACAATCGCCGGGATGCCATCAATCGCGGCCTCCTCAAGTAGTGAAAGACACAATCCGGTCTTCCCGCTTCCGGTCATACCGACGCAGACTGCATGGGTTAGAAGATCCTTCGAATCATACAGCAAGTAATTCGGTAAATCCTGCCTTTGGTTCGGGTCATACTCGCGGCCGAGATAAAACGCATTGAGATTTTCAAAACTTTCCATAGTCGAAGTATCCTTTCAGCTCATGTAATCAGTAATCGATAAAACTATTTTATCAGACAAATGGACAAGAAGATGCTAATACTCTAAAAAAATAAGATATTTCAAGAATACTCTACAATAAGGACAGAGCTGTCTCGCAAGCGGAAATAATACAAACGCTGTCTCGGGTTCTTTATCTATTCCCAAGAATAGTGTAGTAATGCTTCGGGGCGAACAACTGAGTTATTGGGATGCAAGTTGAACAGTGTGCATTTACCACCGTCCCGGACAATATTCGACTAGAAATAGAATGACTCGTAAGCGAGGGTAGCGACGGCTGTGGCGGTGGTGGAATGGGCTGTACGGCGTTGGTGGTGTGCTGGTGTGGGCCGTTCGGCGTTGGTGGTGTGCTGGTGTGGGCTGTTCGCGAAACGTTTCGCTTCAGGGAATTACAGACAAAATCATCAAAATTTCCCATTTCGTATGTATTAGAGTGTGAAGAAGAAGCTGTTCAGAAGCACAAATACATACGAAACTGCACAAACCCAGCCATTTCGTATGTATTAGACTACGCAAATGTGGCAGAATTATTAGAAAAATACATACGAAACAGAATACTTGTAACAGTCTTGTATGTATTAGAATGTAGCAAAACGTTTCACGCTAAGTTGATAATCAAAGTCAATACATACGAAACGGTAAATAAAGCACCTCATGACTTCGTATCTCCTTGAGAAAGTTGCAGATTACCGCCAAAAGTTACAAAACATCAGAATTTTGCGGTAGATCTTGAGATAATCATTGCATCGGGAAGCGGAGAAGATATGTAATTACCGCCAAAAGATGCAAAAATTCCGATTTTGGAGGCAATTACATACGACACAGCTCAAACTCAACCATTTCGTATGTGTTAGAATGTAATATATAATTCATCTCGGCCCGCTATTGCCGCCCAAATCACCCAAACTCTCCGCTTAGTCGGTATATGCATTTCACTTGCTTTTTCGCGCAAATCCCGTACCGGCATAATCATTCAAAACACTCCATATCCTCGGATATTGACGACTTCAACGTGCCCGGCACGGAAATATTTTCCGTGGCGTATCTCTGGTAAAAGACTTGAGCAACATTTCCAGCGTCAAAATCCGTTAACGACAGTATCCGTGTCTTGTCACACAATAACATTCATGCCTTTCACGGAACTAGGTGTCTAGCCCTGACTTCGAGGCACTTGTATTAATCGATTAATATAGTGTAAAATGTTCATTAGTTTACGAGCGGAGGTTTTTTCATGCGTCTTCACATTCACGAACTGGAGCACAGTTTCGATTCTCATACGGTTCTCAACAAGGTAACCTATACTTTTGAACGAGGGCGCATATACGGTTTGTTGGGCCGCAACGGTGCCGGAAAGACCACTCTGTTCAATTGCCTTGCAAGTTACCTTGAATTCAATAGCGGACGGATTGCAATTGACTACAATGACGAGGCAACCGATGCGCCTGGTTTCTTTGAGTCCGTCTCAGCTTCATCCAATCAATCAAGGAACTACAAAGAAAGTGATATTGGATTTGTATTCACGCAACCACACTTACCCGAGTTTATGACCGGCCGAGAGTTCATCAAATTTTTCATTGAGATAAACGGAGGCAAAATTCAGAATCCGAAAGAAGTCGATGATTATTTTCGAATGGTTGCATTCAACCCTGCCGACGGGGATCGCCTGATTAAAGGCTACTCGCACGGCATGATGAATAAACTTCAGATGCTTATATCCATGCACATACTGAAACCGCCGGTCATCTTACTCGACGAGCCGCTGACTTCTTTCGACGTTGTTGCCGCTCTCGAAGTCAAAAACATGATTAAGAATATCAAGAAGGACCATATCATCATATTTTCAACACACATACTCCAGCTGGCTCAAGATTTGTGCGATGAGATTGTCGTCCTTCATGATGGTCAATTGCGTCCGATACCACCTGAAAAAATCCATTCTTCGGAATTCGAGGCAGAGGTCATTGCATTGCTTCAAGAACCTGAATCCCAAGCATAACCAGATACTTCACTACCGGAGGATATTAATATCATGAGTCACACCACAACCAAGACGCCGGCTCGCACATATTTTGCCATGATGCTCACGTCTCGAAAAATCTCGTTATCGGTTACACTCAATCGATTCATCTTTTTTTTGACGAGACTACCGATCGTTGGCAAATCCATCCCCACAAGCCTTTATGGCGAGTATGAGAGCAAAATCGCTCTCGTCGTCCTTGCAAACATTGTTCGACTGTTCAAACGCCTTATGATGAAAGCTCTATATCTTGCTTTCCTTCTCGCCAGTTGCGCGTGGGCCTTAGATATGGGCGGACGGACTGAAAGCGGATTGCTTTCAGCAACCATCTATAATTATGCCCTTCTCTTTTTCTTTTTCTTTAGTTATATCGGAGCCGGCATAGCCTATGGCAAGGCGATGAATCTCGATGCGTCGCTTGATCTTATGCTGATTGATAAATTTCGTGTGGATAGCGCGATATATATACCTGCAAGAATTTTCGAGCGAAAGATAATCGATTTTTTCGCCTCTATCCCTTACGCGATCCTATTATCAACGAGTCCGGACTACAGCATATTTGACGGCCTGTTGATTCTCATGACGATGGCCATGAGCAAAATGACTTTTGAGGCTTTATACCTATTGTTTTTCAAACACCTCTCCCTATCCAAAAAAAGAAATCGCAAATTTTTCAATTACTTAATCCTCGTTGTCGCGATTGCCGTTTTCCCCGCCCCGTACATTCTAATAATCTCTAATAATACTTTCAGCGTAAGCTCTGTTGTCTTGCATCCGTTATTTATTTTGGGAATGATCATCGCTTCGGTACTCTCCGCTTTATACGTCCTCAATTTCCAACAATATCGTGAGCTTGCTTGGACATCCGTTGTTAACTTCAACATCGCTTTAGAAAAAAGTAAAAATAGCACGAAAGACAAAAACTTTGCAACGGTCAAGAATGCCATCGATCAAGATACCAACACTGCCGAAGATCAAATGTTATATTCTCATCTGTCGGGCTATGCCTATTTCAATCGAATTTTTGTTCGCAGACATCGCAAATACTTCAACAAGCACATGTTGTTTCGGGGCTGCGCATTAGCTGGCATCAGCCTGAGTTATATTGGAATTACGACCTTTTTCCGATTCTTTTCTGATCGTCCGATTACCAGCGTTTCAGAACGCACATTTCATATTCTGCCACTTTGCTTTGGTGTTTTTTATTTTCTTTCTCTGGGTCGCTCTGCGACTGCAGCCATGTTCCGAAGTTGTGATTCGGCCATGCTGACCTATCCCTTTTATCGAGAGAGCAAGGCCGTCCTTCGTAGCTTTTACCATCGCTTTAAGACCATCTTGTATTACAATTTGCCGACGTTCATGGGTATCTTGGTCATCTCCGTAGGCTTCGATATCTTTGGAAATTTCTTCGAGCACCATACATCTCTTAAGAGCATTCATTACATCGAGATGATTCCGTATATCATCGCCTGTACCATGATCTGGATCTTTTTCTCCTTCCATGATCTGTTCATTTACTATATCATCCAGCCTTATACCTCGGAACTCGGTGTAAAAAGCAAATTATTCAACATCGTACAGGGTGTAGTATATTACATCTCTTGGATGAATTTTCAAATGTCAGAAGTTAATATGACAATTTACATGGCTGTTCTCATTATCGCCACACTGATCTATTTCATCATCGGTATCTTGTGCATCAATAAATTTTCCGCAAAAACGTTCCGACTGAGATAAGCTTCTCAATCCCGATTCCGCAGAATATTCACATAAAAGACCGAGAGACAATCACTCCCGGTTCTTTTTTTATTTATCAGACTGCTATAATGAATACAAAAACGGGAGGATTGTGATATGAATCAAAACACCGTTATCGAAAAACTCGGTCGTCGATTACGCCTCGGTGTCATCGGAGGAGGATCCGGATCGTTTATCGGCGCAATGCACCGCCAAGCCGCAACACTCGACGGCCGCTTCGACATTGTGGCTGCCGCACTATCTTCCCGCCCCGAAAAAGCCATCCGAGACGGGCAGCAAATCGGATTACCGATGGATCGAATATATACGGACGCTATGGATCTTATAAGGGAAGAGGCAATTCGACCGGATGGAGCCGAGGTCGTTGCGATTATGACACCAAATGACAGCCACTTTGAATATGCGATGGCGGCATTGGACGCCGGAATGCATGTTATTTGCGATAAGCCGATGACTAATACATTATCTGATGCACAAGAGCTTTACAAAAAAGTTTCTTCTTCCGGTCTGATTTTTTGTTTGACTCACAATTACTCAGGTTACCCGATGGTCAGACAAGCACGTGCCATGGTCGAACACGGTGATCTCGGGACGATACGACTTGTCCAGGTCGAATATGTCCAAGGTGGCAAGGCAGATGAGAACGACCCCGCACCCAGTAGCGATTTACCTTGGCGATATGACCCGGTCAGAGGTGGCCCCTCCCTTGTTATGGGTGATATCGGTACACATGCACATCATCTGATGCGCTATATTACCTTTCTCGAAGTCGATGAGTTATCTGCCGAGATTGGTGCAATCGTTCCCGGTCGTAAAACGCATGATTATGCAGGCGCACTCCTGCATCTCAGCAACGGGGCCCGAGCTAGTTTCTGGGTGACTCAAGCAGCGGCAGGCGTAGAAAACAGTCTGAAAATCAGAGTCAGTGGTACCAAAGGATCACTCGAATGGCAGCAAGAAGTACCTCAGCGACTTGACGTAAAACCCTTACATTCGCCGGCAGAAACCATGACCCCTTCCGGACCGAATCTTTACCCCCTCGCGCAGAATGCTTCTCGAATCGTCGCCGGTCATCCGGAAGGGTTTCATGAAGCGTTTGCAAACATTTATAAGGATGCGTCTGATGTAATCGCTTCGAAAATATTCGGAACGGCTCCGGATCACTTGTCGTTGACATTCCCAACTGCGTTCGACGGATTATTAGGCGTCCAATTCGTTCATGATGTCATCGAGTCATCCGACGCTAACGGCAAATGGGTCGTATGCCCATCCGTTGACATTCTGTAGAATTTGGGTCGCATATCACATTCGTATCCTGCATTCCTATATTTTTATATCAAAAAGCCCATGAAGCATGCTTCATGGGCTTATCTGGCTCCTCAAGTAGGACTCGAACCTACGACCCTGCGGTTAACAGCCGCATGCTCTACCAACTGAGCTATTGAGGAATATAATCCGGCAGCGATCTATCTTCCCGGGCCGTTGCCAGCCAAGTATTGTCGA
>ENA-UOXR01004519-UOXR01004519.1-bioreactor-metagenome-genome-assembly--contig:-NODE-4519-length-10851-cov-4.610597_pt1 | contig 10851 bp, 10 predicted proteins | sample MGYA00238164_ERZ764825 | MGnify/ENA primary metagenome ERZ764825 (study PRJEB28920, sample SAMN05720171) | bioreactor metagenome | isolation source: Anaerobic biogas reactor | place: USA:Washington...
AAAGACCCCTGAGGTACATGTTCGAGTCCTTCTTCACCCCGTATTTCTCCTTGAGGTTCCGCGCCCAGAGCTTGCGTGCCGCCCTGAACTTGGCGACCTGCTCCCAGATGTTGCCGAAAACGTTGAGATTGAAGGAGAAACGGCCGACGAAATCGTCAACGTCGTATCCCCGTTTCAGGACGTTATCTATATAGGCGTTGGCGATGAGGATGGCATAGCCTATCTCCTGGGCAGGCGTCGCCCCGGACTCTCTGATATGATAGCCGCAGATGCTCACCGGATTCGTGCGGGGCAGGACATTCATCGAATACTCGATGGTATCGCCGATGAGGTTGACAGCGGGTTCAACGGGAAAGATCCAGGAGCCCCTTCCGATCATCTCCTTCAGGATATCGTTCTGCGGCGTCGCCGAGATCTTCTTCGGATCGAACCCGTATTTCTCGGCCACGGCCTGGTACATCGCAAGCATGATCGAAGCGACGGCGTTTATGGTCAGACCGGACCCGATCTTCTCGAGGTTGATGCCGTTAAAGGCTATCTCGAAGTCCCTGAGGGAATCGATGGCCATTCCGACCCTGCCCACCTCGCCCTCGGCCATGGGATCGTCGGAATCATACCCCATCTGCGTGGGAAGATCGAAGGCAACGTTGAGACCCGTCTGGCCATGGGATATCATGAGCTTGAAACGCTCGTTCGATTCCTCGGGCGTACCGAAGCCGGTGTACTGCCGCGTCGTCCATGCCCTGCTCCGGAACCCCTCGGGATGTATCCCGCGGGTGAAGGGATACTGGCCCGGCGGCGCGAGGTCCTTCTCGTAGGAAAACCCTATGCGTTTGAGGTCCTCGGGGCCATAGCACGCCTTGACATGTATCCCCGACTGCAGGGTCACGTCGGTGATCCTGTCCTTCTCATCCTTGGTATATTTCGCCACTCCCATTGCATGCCTCCTCAGGACTTCTTCACGTTTTCATTGATGAAGCTCGTGATCTCCGAGAACGGTGTCCCCCCGGGGAACACCCCTTTCGCCCCCAATTCCTTGAGCTTCGGGATATCCCGCGCGGGTATGACCCCGCCGACGACGACCATTCTGTCGTCGATCCCTTCCTCGCGGGCCTTCTTCATCAACTTCTCCGTAATGGGAATATGGGCTCCGCTCATGATGGACAGACCGATGACGTCCACATCCTCCTGGATGGCGATCCTGACGATCTGATCCACCGTCCGGTGCAGTCCCGTGTAGATCACCTCCATACCGGCTTCCTTGAGCGCGTGGGCGACCACCTTTGCCCCGCGGTCGTGTCCGTCCAGTCCGGGCTTCGCAACTAAGATCTTGATGGGCCTTGTGTCCAAATCAGTGCCTCCTTCATTGTCTCATCATCCCTGTCTGCCGCTACACCGTTTTGCCCGCATCGAGTTCCTGAATGATGATGTCCATCCCTCTCAGGATATGTTTCTTGACCAGCTCTTCGACCTTCTTCTTGTCTTTCTTTCGCATCGCCTCGACCATCTTCTCGTGGTCACGCAGCGACACCCTCGCGTAATCCTCACAGGCGAGAAGGGGCCTCCGGTAGCGATGAATGGCATCCCTGAAGGAATTTATCAGGGAGTAGAGCTTGCCGCTCCCCGCCGCCTTGTATATGATCTCGTGGAACTGGGTGTTGAGCTGCATGAGTCTGTCCGTGTTGTTGCCTTTCCTCTCAAAAACCTTCCTGTAAGCGTCTATGCTGTCTTCCAGTTTCTTCAGTATCGCCTCGGTGATGTGCTCCGTGGCAAGGTACGCGGCGTAGCTTTCGAGAAGGGCCCTGATGCCCAGGGTCTCCTCTATCTCCTCCCGGTTGAGGCCCTTCACGACAAACCCGCGGACCCCGCTGCGCTCTACAAGACCTTCCTGTTCCAGCTTCTTTACCGCCTCCCGCACGGGAACCCGGCTCACCTCCATCTGTGCCGAAAGCTGGTTCTCGATGAGGCGCTGTCCCGGAGGGATGTCCCCCTTGATGATGGCCTGTTTGAGATAGTCATAGGCCACGTCCCCCATGGAACGGGGTTTGCCCAAAGCCCTGATCCCTTTAAGGGGACCCGTTCCTGCCGATGTCTTTCTTGAGGTGTCTTTCATCTCGTCTCCATTCAGTCCGCGCCTTTGGTGTCTTATCAACCATATCTGTACTGCACGCCAAATTCACCTCCCGGATAGTCCCAGGTTATCGACCCATAGATACAGGCTATCATGCAGGTGCCGCATTCCAGGCATCCGGCATACTCGACGACCATCTCTCCCGTCTCTTCGTTGAAAGAATACAGGTGTGCCGGGCAAACCGCGATGCACATGCGTTCCTTACAGGCCGCGCAGATGCTTTGGTCGAGAAGGATATGGCTCTTCGTGTCGTTCTTTATCGCGTTGAGGGCAAGCTTCTCTTCCACCTTCATCGTCATAATCTCCTCGCCGCCAGAAGGTCCTTCAGGGTCTCCATGTTAAGCACATATTTCTTCGCGACCCGTTTGGCTGTCTTATAAAGGCCTTCCTTCGGTCTGTCTCCCACGGTGAAGAGCTCGTCGAAGAGCTCACACATGAACCTGGGGTAAACGGTGAAAAACCTGCGTCTGTCAAGGACCTCCCGGGAATGGCGGAAGGTCTCCATGTCGGGCAGCACAAAGCTCTCTCTCAATCTCTTCTCGTAGCGCGACAGGGAATTCTCTGAGAGGTCGTTTTCGTTGAGGGCCAGGACGGCGGTATCGGCTGCCATCACGCCCGAGGCGATGGCGAACTCCATACCTCTCACCGTGAGGCCCAGGTTAAGGGCAAAGCCCGCCGCGTCCCCCGCGACCAGCATGCCGCCCCTGTACAGCTTCGGGGCCGCGCCTATCCCCGCCTCGGAGATGACGTGCGCCGAGTATTCCCTGAGTTCGCCTCCCCGGATCCACCGTTCTACCTCGGGACGGCCGGTGAAACCTTCCATGAGCCCCGGGGCGTCGATGTCTCCCGCGCCGTGTATAAGGGAATCGATACCGACAACAAGGCCTACCGACAGGGTGTCGCGGTTCGTGTAGAGAAAGCCTCCCCCGAACATGCCCCGCGTCACGGACCCCATAAAAAGTCCCGCCAGCCCCTCATCGGGACCGAGGCCGAAACGCTCCTCGATGGTCTTTTCATCGAGCTGGTATATCTCCTTCACAGCCACCGCCAGGTTCTCCGGCCTGTGAGGCTGTCGTAAGCCCGCCTTCTGCGTGAGGAAGGACAGCGCGCCGTCGGCCGCTATGACAACGTGGGCCCCGATCTCTTCGGTGCCGGACCGTATCCCCGCCACCTGACCGTCCTCGTAAAGGAGCTCGTCCACCTTCTTCCGCGGGATGATGAAGGCCCCCTTCGCCGTCGCCTGTTCAGCGAGCCAGCCGTCGAGCTTCGCCCTCAGAACGGTATGGCTCATGAAGGGTTCCTTTTTCCATCTCTCGTTCCCGTATTCGAACTGCAGGGCGCTGCCCTCGTCGAGAACGGTGATCATCTCCCTGACAACATGGCGTTCAAAGGGCGCGGAATCGATGATCCCGGGAAGATATGGCCGGATGGGGTCGACGTAGACGCGGCCACCCGTGACATTCTTGCTCCCCGGCGCGTCGCCGCGTTCGAGGAGGATCACCTGTCTGCCGGCATCCGCAAGGCGGTACGCCGCGGACAGCCCCGCAAGCCCCCCTCCGACAACAATGGCATCGATCTTATCCACGAGGAACCACCTATCCCCTTTCCTTGCGCTTGCCGATCTCTTCCGTCATCGCCGGGAGCACCTCGAAGAGGTCGCCAACGATGCCGTAATTTGCATAGTTGAAAATGATCGCGTTGGGATCGCGGTTGACGACAAGGACGACCTTCGACGTATCCATGCCCATGATGTGGTGGATGGCGCCCGAGATGCCCGCCCCGATGTAGAGTTTCGGGGACACCGTCTTGCCGCTCTTCCCTATCTGGTCCGCCTGGTCCCGCCACTTCGCATCGACAACGGACCGCGTGGCCCCGACCGTACCGCCTATGGCCGCCGCCAGGTCCTCGATGAGCTTGAAGTTCTCCGCGGCCTTGAGCCCTCGTCCGCCCGCCACGATGAGGTCGGCCTCGGTGAGGTCCACAGCATCGCTTTTTGTCTCCTCGACGCGAACGACACGGGTATGAATGGCACCCGTGAGCGACCCCGCTGTCCTCTCCTCGTACTCCCCTTTGATCCCTTCAGGCATATCCATGGCAAAACTGTTGGGGCGCGCCGTCACGACCACGGGAGAAGCCGGGAAGGCGACCTCCGCGAACACCTTGCCCCCGAACATGGGTCTCACGAACGTCATCGGATCGTCGAACCAGTTCGCCCCCGTCACGTCGGAGACCATGCCCGTTGCAAGCATAATGGCAACGCGGGGAAAAAAATCGCGGCCTGTTCCCGTCGCCCCGGCCACTATCATCCGCGCGCCAGTCTCGGCGGCATAGCCTGCCAGCGCCCGGGCGTAGCCCTCCGGGCTGTATGCCGCAAGTTCGGGGTCGCTAAAGCGCACCAGCTTGCGTACGCAGGACAGGAGCCTACCCTTGAGAGTATCGGACATCGCGCCGAAACACACTGCCTCCACGCTGAACCTGCCGCTCGCGGCCAGCTTCTCCGCTTCACAGAGAAGTTCCAGGGAAGCCTTCCTGGGCTCATCACCCTTCGTTTCCACGAACACAAGGACCTTGTCCATCTTTCCCCCTGTCTTATATAACCCTCTCGACGTCCATGAGGATCCTCACCGCCTCGGCTGCCGCCTCCCGGGCTTCTCCGGGGATAAGCTGAACCGCCGGCCGTTTCTTCGGCGGAAGATAGCGCACTATCTTCGTCTTCGAGTTCTCGGGAGCGGCCATGTCCTTCGTGAATCCCAGGTCCTCGATAGTGAGCTTCGGTATCTGCACCTTCATGGCCTTCATGACGCCCGTGATCAAGGGCACCCTGGGTTCATTGAGGCCTTTCTGCGCCGTGAAGACGGCGGGAAGATCAACTTCGACGACCTCTTTCGCACCCTCGAGAGACGATTCCGCCATGGCCTTGCCGTCGGAGATGTCCAGCTTTACAACAACGCCCACGTGAGGCAGGCCCAGGAACTGGGCCACCATCTGGGGCACCTCGCCGCGGTCCGCATCGATGGCCTGCCTGCCCGTGAGGAGAATGTCGAAGGTTTCCCTTTCAAGGGCCTTGAAAAGCGCGAGAGCCGTACTGTAACCGTCCCTTGCCGCATAGGCCTCATCCTCGATGAGCACGGCCTCATCGGCACCCATGGCGATGGCCGTTCGCAGGGCCTCCATCGCCTTCGGACCCCCGAGGGACAGGGCCTTCACCTTCCCGCCATGCTTTTCCTTTATCCTGAGAGCTTCTTCGAGAGCGAACTCATCGAAGAGGTTGACGGCGAACTTGGGCTCAATATTGAGGTCTTTGCCGCTCGCCCCTATCTCGACGAGCGCCTCAGGATCGGGAACCTGCTTCACGAGAACTATGATATCCATTGTGTCTCACCTCGCATCCCGTCATCCGGGCAAACACATCCACTATTTGCCGATAAGCATCCTGCCCATGAAATCCTTGAGGATCTCGTGCGTGCCGCCTCCATAAAGGAGGAAGCGCGCGTCCCGGAAATGACGCTGGGGATTGTATTCGTTGGCGAAGGCGTTGGCGCCCCAGATCCTCGTCACCTCGTCTACGACCTTGAGGCACGTTTCCGTTGCGAACATCTTTGCCATGGCCGCCTCGAGACGACTCGGGAGCTTTTCCTTGATCTTCCACGCGGCCGAGTAGATGAGAAGCCTGCTCGCTTCCATCTCGGTTGCCATGTCCGCGAATTTCGCCCTGATGAGTTGATAGGTACCGATGGGCTTTCCAAAGGCTATCCTTTTCCTCGCGTACTCGAGACCCTCATCGTAGGCCGCCTGGGCTATACCCATCGCCATGGCGGCTGTCATGACCCTCACCTCGTCGAGGATCTCCGCGAGATACTCGACGCCCTTGTTGAGCTCCGCGCCCAGCAGGTTCTCTTCCGGAACCCTGACATTGTCGAAGACCAGTTCACCGGTAATCGTCCCCCTGCACCCAAGCTTGTCGAGGATCTGGCCGGGTGAAAATCCGGGGGTCCCTTTCTCGACAAGGAAGAAATTAAGCCCTTTGGCTCCAAGCGAGGGGTCCGTCGTGGCGAGCACCGTCGCGAAATCGGCGTGGGGACCGTTGGTGATCCACATCTTCGTGCCGTTTATGATCCATTCGTTCCCGTCCTTGACCGCCGTCGTCCTCGTGGCGGAAAGGTCGGAACCCGACTGGTCCTCCGTGAAACACATGGTCGCGACCTTGTCTCCTCTCATGGCCGGGTAGAGACAGCGCTCCTTGATAGCCTGCGAACCGAAACGATATACGAAGTAGGTGCCCATGAGGATGTTCATGATGACACTCTGGGCAAATCCCACCGAACCGCGCGCGATCTGCTCGTAAAAGATCATTGCCGTCACCGGGTCGGCGTTCATGCCGCCTATCTCTTCGGGGTAGCGCAGGCCGAGATATCCCAGCCTCGTGAACTCCCTCCACAGCTCCCAGGGGAACTCGTCCTTCTCGTCGATCTCGCGGGCCCTGGGCACGACCATGCGGTCAACGGTGTCTGTTATGATCTTCTTGAAGAACTGCTGCTCCTCTGTAAACGCGAAATCCATAGACCCCTCCTTCAGTTGATCTCGAACTCACATTTTTTCATCGTGTCTTTCGCGATGATCGTTTTCAGAATCTCCGACGTCCCTCCTCCGAAAAGGAGGAACCGGCCATCCCTGAAGTACCTCTGGGCCGGGTATTCTTCGGCCACGCCGTAGGCGCCATGTATCCTCGACACCTCGTCGACGACGAAACAGGCGGCCTCCGTCGAGTAGAACTTCGCCATGGCGGCCTCTTTCACCGTCAGGGAACCCCTGTCTTTCAGCCACGCGGCATGGTAGGTGAGAAGCTCGGCCGACCTGATCCGCACCTCCATCTCCGCTATCTTTTCCTCTATGAGCTGGAACGTGCCGATGGGCCTTCCGAAGGCCTCGCGCTGCCGCGCGTATCGAAGGCCCGAAACGAAGGCGCTCTTCGCGAGGCCAAGTCCCAGGCCGGCTATCATGATCCGTATCTCGCTGAGAATATCGCTCAGGTACTTCGCGCCCTTCCCTTCCTCACCCATGAGGCTGTCCGACGGGATCTGGCACCCGTCGAAGATGAGTTCCATCGTCGCCGCTCCCCGTGCGGACATCTTCTCTATCTTCTGCCCCACAGAGAAGCCGGGCGTGCCTTTTTCGACGAGGAAGAAGCCTATCCCTCCGAGCCTCTTCTCAGGCGCCGTGGTCGCGGCCACGGTGACGAAATCGGCAACGTCGCCGTCCGTGATCCAGAGCTTCCGGCCCGTCAGCAGGTATCCCTTTTCATTCTTCACCGCCCGGGTCTTTATCCCCCCCAGGTCGGAACCACAGTCAGGCTCGGTAAAAGCGATCGTCCCGATCTTCTCCCCCCTGATCGCCGGGAAGAGGCACCGTTCTTTCTGCTCCCCCGTACCGAACCTGTGTATGAAGTCCGTACCCATGAGGCACTGCATCGTGGCGATCGCCGCGAAGCCGATCGAGGCCCGCGCCAGTTCCTCCGAAAGAATGGTGAACATGACGCAGTCCGCACCCATGCCTCCTATCTCCTCCGGGTACCTGATACCATAATATCCCAGAGAGCCCAGTTCCCGGAACAGGTCCCTGGGGAAGGTGTCACTGCGGTCGATGGAATCCGCGAAGGGGGCCACGATGCGCTGAACAGCCCGCGACACCTGCTCCCTGAAGAATCTCTGTTCCTTCGTCAGCGAAAAGTCCATTTCGGCTCCAATTCATCGAGTATCTTCCGGACCGCGCTATAGGGGTCCATCCTGCCGGAGCGGACCTCACCGGCCACTTCCTTGAATGTCCGGGCGGCAGTCAACCTCTCGGATATCTCCTGCCACAGTTCCTCCTTCAGAAGGGCCACCATGAACGCCTCAGCGTTGTCCGCCTTCCGCTGCGTCCGGCCCTTCCTGCCGGACCGCTGCCAGTGGTCCTCCATCGCCTCCACGAGGGCGTCTATGCCGGTACCATGCTGTGAATCGGTGAGAAGGACGGGAACGTCCCAACCGTTCGACCGCGCCGTCAGCCTTGAAGCAAGAAGGATGTCGCGCGCGGCATCCTCCGCCCCGGATGTATCCGACTTGTTGACCACGATGATATCCCCGATCTCCATAAGTCCCGCCTTGAAAAGCTGGATCTCATCGCCGTATTCGGGCGTGAAGACCGTGATGACCGTATCGCAGAGAAAGAAAAGGTCCTTGTCTGTCTGCCCGGCACCGATGCTCTCCACGATGATGTGGTCCTTGCCCAGACCCTCCATCACGTAGGCCGCGGCGGCGGCCGCCCTGGCGATACCCCCCGGGTGGGAACGATGCGCCATGGACCGGATGAAAACGTTGTGTTCTTCGGCCCCCTTCATGCGAACGCGGTCACCGAGAAAGGCCCCCTTTCCGTTGACACTTGTCGGGTCGGTGGCTATGACTCCGACACTGCTGCCCTTGCCCGCAAGCAGGAGAGCAAGCTGTCCTATGAGGGTGCTCTTGCCTGCCCCGGCCGGACCTGTCACCCCGATGATATGCGCCTTACCCGTGTGCGGGAAAAGGAGCGAGAGCTCCTGATAGGCCTCACGGTCCCCGTTCTCGATTCCCGTGATGAGCCGGGCCGCGCTCTTTTCGTCGCCCTTCAGGATATTGTCGACAAGACCCATGCTGCCCTCGTTTGGAAGGAAGGCTATATGATCCCCTTTTCCTTGAGACCGGTGATCTCTTCCTGTGAATACCCTATGTTTCTATACACCTCGGCGTTATGTTCCCCGAACCTCGGCGGGAAGGTCATCTGACGGTCCGATTCCTTCAGAAATGGCGTCATGAACGGTGGCGGGGCCATCCAGATCCGGGTTCCCGTTTTCGGGTCCCGGGAGGTCAACATGGCTCCCTTCACATACTCATCCTCGATCACTTCCTCTATGGTGTTCACCCTGGAAATGGCTATGGTCGCCCTGTTGCACATCTCGATCATCTCCGCCGTCGTCTTCGTCCTTGTGCATGCGTTTATCGTGTCGTTCAGATTCCTGACATCTCCTATGCGCCCCTTGTTCTTCTCGTATTCGGGCCGTGCGAGCTTCTCGAAGCCCGGAAGCTGGGTCATCGACGCGAACTGCCTGTCGTTCCCCACCGCGATATAGACATAACCGTCCTTCGTCTCGTAGACGGAAACAGGCGCGAAGAACTCATGCGTGTTGCCCCTTCGTGAGATCTTGTTGCCGAAGGACTTCGTAAGGCAAATGGGAACGGTGAGCCACGATGTCGTCGACATGAGCATGGAAACGTCGATGCGGCTTCCCTCTCCCGTCATCGCGCGCTTCACAAGGGCCTTCATTATGAGCCCGTAGGCGTGTTCGCTCGTCCCCATGTCCGGCAGGGGAATGCCGACCACCTGCGGGTCCTCGCCGGCATTGCCGGTCAATTCCATGAGCCCTCCCCGTGCCTGGAGGATGGGGTCGTAGGCCGCCTCGTTGCTGTCGGGCCCGAAACCCGTCAATCCCACCCACACGATGTCCGGTTTGATGGACTTCAGGGTCTCGTAAGCTATGCCAAGTTTCTCATAATTCCTTGGAAGCTGGTTCGTGGCGAAGATATCGACCTTCAGGTTGACAATAAGGTCTTTGAGAATGCCTTTCCCCTCGGGAGAACCCAGATCGAGGGTGACACACTCCTTCCCCGCGTTGATGGTCATGAAGTAGGTGTTCATCCTTTCCTCACCCAGTCTGTTCTCGCCTATCATGCGGTTGGGGTCCCCGTACACCGGGTGTTCGAGTCGTATCACTCTCATGCCGTCCATGGCCAGACGATAACTCAGGTAAGGAAGGACGGTTGCCTGCTCCAGCGACAGCATTGTCATTTTCCTGAATACATCCATTGAGCCCTCCTCGACGAATTGGTTGATACTGGTAAAAACCACCGGCTAACTGGTTAATGAAATGTGAATCGTTTTTTCCTTGACATGGAATCTATTGTATACAGTATACTCTTTGTGTCAATATAGTAAATGGAAAATTTACTTGTCAAGCGATATTTTTTAGATTGTCATTTCTAAAAAGTTGTATACAATGATTCTTAAGAGCAGACGACAGGCAACCGGACGTTACCAGAGATCAGGGGTTTTTACTAAGATATAGTATCTTTGATTTTTTATCGCTTCTGTAAGGAAAGAACCGGTTTTGGGGTATATTCGGGAAGCGTTTGTTCAAGGGTGTCGGGAGAAGAGGTACCCCCGGGTCAGCAGTCCGGATCCATTGCGGTACGGGGAATGTTCTCCTGACGCTCACCATACGGGTTTCAACCTCCAGCTTCCGCCGTATTCCATCGAGTCTTTTTGAACACTGGTACCTGCTGACCCTGAAAAGGGGGGTCAATAACACAATAGAGGGGGTTAATATGAAGGGTAAGAGATCTTTATTGCTCCTCGGTCTATGCGTCCTGCTTTTCGGAACGTTCCTCATTTGCACGGGCAATCTCCAAAGCCAGACGAAAATAACGCTCACCTATGCAAACTTCCCGCCGGCGAAGACCTTCCCATGCGTACAGATGGAACGCTGGGCCAAGGAGGTTGAGAAGAGGACCAACGGCAAGGTGAAGGTACAGACCTTTCCCGGAGGAACACTCCTTCCCGCCAAAAACATATTCGACGGCGTCATAGCGGGCACGGCGGACATCGGCAACTTCGCGATGAGCTATCAACCGGGGCGCTTCCCCGTGTCGGAA
>ENA-UOXR01004523-UOXR01004523.1-bioreactor-metagenome-genome-assembly--contig:-NODE-4523-length-10845-cov-3.828452_pt1 | contig 10845 bp, 9 predicted proteins | sample MGYA00238164_ERZ764825 | MGnify/ENA primary metagenome ERZ764825 (study PRJEB28920, sample SAMN05720171) | bioreactor metagenome | isolation source: Anaerobic biogas reactor | place: USA:Washington...
CCGGGTGCGCGCCGGGCTGATGTTCCTGCACCTGGAGGGTCACGCTCCTGCGTGACCGCCGATCGCGAGACGGGGACGCGCAGGAACGCGTCCCCGCCCCAGGCGGGCAAGCCTCCAATGACATCCTCGACAACAAAGTACGATTTTCATCGTTGACAATACGATCAGTATCGTATATAACGGGCGGACAGAGACGGGGAACTCTGCTCTTGCGGGGGGTGTCTTATATGGCGGAACGCCTGCCCAGACCGTCGGAAGCCGAACTGGCCATCCTCGGCGTGCTCTGGAGGCGCGGGCCCAGCACCGTGCGCGAGGTGCACGACGAGGTGAGCCGTTCGGAGCCCGTGCGATACACGACGACGCTCAAGCAGCTCCAGGTCATGTTCGAAAAAGGGCTGGTTGAGCGCGATGAAGCGGCGCGTGCGCACGTCTACCGCGCCGTGCCATCCGAGGGCCGCACGCTGCGGCGGCTGGCCCGCGATTTGGTGCAGCACGCGTTCGGGGGATCGGCCGAGAAACTGGTGCTGCACGCCCTGCAGGACCGCGACGTGTCGGCCGACGAACTGGCGAGGATCCGGCGGTTGCTGGACGAACTGGAGGAGGGGACGAGATGAACGGCTTCGCGGGATTGCCTGCCGGGCCCGCCGTCGAGCGCCTGGGGTGGGCGCTCGTGCATTTCCTCTGGCAGGGCGCCCTCGTGGCGCTGCTGCTGGCGCCCGTGCTCGCCCTCACGCGGCGGAGATCGGCCGGCGCGCGCTACCTGGCCTGCTGCGCCGCGCTTGTGGCCATGGCGGCCTGCCCCGTGGCGACCATCCTGTGGACGGCGGGGCGAGCCTCGGCAAGGCCCGTGCGGCAAGCGGTGGGCCGTGGCGAAGCGGCCGGGGGCGGAAAGGGTCTTGGCGGGGGGAAGATTCCGGGTATAATCAGGTGCCCGGGGGTCGGGGCGCCGCTGGAGATGCTGCGGCGTGCGGTTGCGGAGTTCCGAGCGACTCCCGAGAAGCCAGTGAGGCCAGGCTTGCCAGACGCTGACGGCGGTCCGTCAGATGGCTGTCATGAGGGTAGAATCACTGGCCGATTGGCGGGCACGCGGGCACGCGGGCGCCCTCCGGCGACCGGGCCGCGTCCACGAGGTGGAGCGACGACGCGCGGAGACCGCTGCGGTGCGCCTGCGTGCCGAATACGACGGAGCCCGGCGGCGTAGACGGGATGGAGGGCGGCCGTGCGCGCGGCTGCTTCTCGCCTTGCGCGACTTCCAGAAGGATGGCGGTCCGAACGTCGTCGCGGTGCACGATCGCACGGCGAGCGCCGAGGAGATCGAGGACTTCCGGAAGGACAACGGCATCGCGTTCTCCATCGTCCGCGTTCCTGAGGCGGACGCCGACGGCTGGCAGGCGGAGACCTGGCTGGCTTACGGCGTCCGCGACGTCCCGGCCGCCGCCCTGATCGATGCGCAGGGGAACGTGATGGCGCTTGGCGATCCGGATGAGGTGCTTGAGAAGGCAAAGGCTCTGCTGCCGAAGACGCTGTAGTCTGCCAACGGGAGGGCGCACTATGCGGAAGACAGGAATCGCAATGGCGGCGGTGTTACTGCTTGCGGCCGCGGCCGCCCGGGATACCGGCGCCGCCGGGCTGGGCTACCGGCACGGGTTCCCGCCGCTCCTGCGGCAGGAATTGCCCATGAGCGGCTTCAGGCCCATGACGCCTGCCGCGAAGAAGCCGGCGATGACGGCCGAGCCGAAGCTGGTGGGCACGGCCTCCTATCTCGTCTTCGAACTGGGGGAGGAAGGGCAGCCGCCGTTCATCGGAGTGATGGACGCCGGCGCCAACCGGGGAAAGGGAGCGCTCTACTTCGACGTGGACAACGACGGCGACCTGGCCGAGGAGACGCCGCTGGAGAGCCAGCGCTGGGAGGGCACCGAGAACTACGGCCCCATCGCGGTGAAGCTGAAGAGGGCGGGGTTCGTCGGGCTCTATCACTTCTGCCTCCGGCGCTACCGCTATGAGGGCGGCCGGCCCGACCGATGGTATCTCATGCCGGCCTGCTACAACGTCGGCGAGACGATCATCGGCGGCCAGACGTATCGCGCCGCCGTCTTCGACGCCACGGGCAACGGCCTGTTCAACGACATCTGGACGCCGTCGCTCGTCACGCCGGATCGGGTGTTCGTCGACTGGGACGGCGACGGCAAGTTCGGTTCGAAGGAGAGCTTCAACTGCACGCTCCGCTTCGTGCGCGAAGGGCGCTGGTACAGCGTCTCGACAAGCAGCGACGGCGGGGACATCCAGTTCACGCCCGCCGAGTTCCCCATGGGGACGGTCACCGTGCCGCACGGGCTCGAAGTGGCCGCGCAGTTCCTCAGCAACACCGCCCAGGGCGGCTTCATCGCCGAGGGCCACGGGCGCATCCAGGTTCCCGCCGACGACTACCGGATCGGCATGTGCTGGGTCAAGGCCGTGGCTGCGGACGGGGTCAAATGGGAGGCGGGCGGGAGCCGGGATCCGATCCTGCAGGCCTTCGTTCGCGAGGGCGAGGAGACGTCTCTGGCTGTCGGCCCGCCCTTCACAGCATCGCTGGCGCGGACCACGAATTCCTCCCCCACGAGGGGGGGAGCCCTCGAGGTCGAGGCGCAGCTGAAGGGTGACGACGGGAAGGCTTACCGCTTCCTGCGCGGCGCGGAACGCATGCCGCCGCCGAAGATGGTCATCCGGGACGAGGGCGGCAAGGAGCTGGGCAACTACGCGTTCCAGTATGGCTGAGGCGGCACGTGCTCGGGCTCGTGGCGAGTCCCAAGGAACGTGCAAGGCAAGGTCATCCTGACGCCGGTCGTCGACAGCGGGCCGTTCGAATGCCGCATGGAAGATCTCGTGGTGGAGATCGAGTAGCGGGTCACGAAAGGGGAAAGGGATGGGCGCAAGATGCCGGATGACGGCTGCAGTAGTCCTCGCGGCATGTCTGGGACACCTGGGCCTGGCGTTCGGCGCGGAGGCGGAGAAAGGTCCGGCCTTCTTCGGGCCCACGGCACAGGTGGCTCTGGAGTCTGCGCGTTCGATGGCGTTCCCGTTTCCGGCTGGCGCACCGCCGGAACTGCTCGCGCCGAAGTTCATGGGCATCTCCCTGATGCTCGACCTGGACACGGGGATGACTGCGAGGCATCCCCTGCATCGACTCGATGCCGACAGCCTGAAGCGACTGGTTGCAGACGGGCTGGACGGATTCAGCGTGGAGGATGAGGGAGTGCACCGGCTGGTCTGCCTTGACATGGTGGTCGTGCCGTGGACTCCCGATGATTTCCCGGTTGTGCGGGCGAAGGCTGGGACGACGTTCCCGCGGAGCGAGTGGCCAACAGTCCACTCCTGGCAGCGGGCGAGGCCGAGCCGGTCTGGGAGATTGCCATAGCGCAGGACGCTCACCCGGTTTACGCATTCCGCACGCGCGAGGGCGCCATCGGAGTCTTGCAGATAACCGGCACGGAGGACGAGCGGGCAACGGAGGACGAGCCGGCAACCGTTCGACTGCGCTACAGGCTGGTGCTGGACCGGCCGATCCCCGAATCGGTGGGATCCGCGCGTGAAGTCGCCGAACGTTACCTGACCGCTGTCCTGTCGGGCGACGATGCCACCAGTGCCGCCCTGAGGCCTTACGCTGTGCGGGAGCGTCCGTCGCGGGATATGCGTGTGCTGAGGCTCGTGACCGACTGCGAGAGCCTCTGGCTGGAGACGGTGCTGGCCGACGGGATGTCGGCGCTGGCCGTCAGCAACTTCCTTGAGTACACGGGGAGCGACGTGCCCGGATATGCATGCGTTGAACTGCAGGCATGCGGTCAGGGCTGGCTGCTGGTCAGTGCGTCGTACGATTTCAGAAAGGATGTCCGGTCGCGGGTCGACGAGAAGGTGGCCAGGTTTCGGGCTGAGCATGCGGACGCGCGACCGCTGCCGGCTTCCTCGCCCGAACCCCTCGTGCTCCGCGCGGGCGTCTCCGAAGACGTCCGCCCCTGGCTCATCCACCGGGCCACGATGGACGGCGACCTCGCCGAAGTCCGGCGCCTGCTGGCGGCGCACCCCGACTGGCTGGACACGCCCCTGGCATTCGGCGGGGGAGTGACGCCGCTCCTGGTGGCCCTGAGCGGACGGGATCTGGCCGTGGCCGAGTTCCTGCTCCGGGCCGGCGCGGAGGTGACTTTCGGCCGAGGAGAGTACAGCCCCCTGCACATGGTGGCGTCGCGCAGCCGCACGGACGACAACCCGGCGCTGCTGAAGCTGGCGGAAGATCTGGTCGCGCGCGGATGCGATGTCAACGGCGAAGGCAGCACTCCCCTTCACTCGATCTGCACCTTCTGCACCCTCTCGAGCATGCCGGCTGCCCGCGCACCCCTCAGGCTGCAGATGGCCCGGCTGCTCGTCAGCAAGGGCGCGGATATCCATGCGCGCTCGGGCTCCAACAACCTGACGCCTCTTCTCCACGCGGCCAAAAGCGGCGATGCGGAACTCTGCGCGCTCCTCATCGAACTGGGGGCGGATGTCAATGACCGGGACGAAAACGGGGCAAATGCCCTTCACCAGCTGGCGGCATGGCCGTGGACTCAGGAGGAAGATCATCTGGCCACCGCCCGACTGCTGCTGGAGCGTGGCGTCGACCTCTGGGCTCAGTCGCGCATGGGCGTTGAGCCCGGGCTGCGCAGGACGCCATGGGGCGTCGCGCGCGGGGGGACGGTGAAAGCCTTCCTCTGGGAGCGCATGCAGCCGAAGCTCCAGGCCGACGTAGCGCCCGTGAAGGAGGCCGTCGTCGAGTTCCTTGACGCATTGGTGGCCGGCGACGCGGAGCGGCTGGCAGCGGTGGCCGTTGACAGGGACTTCGGCTTTGGGCCGGACTGGCGGACGCGCGCCCTGCCCCCGCTGGGCGAACGTCTCAGGGCCGAGTACGCCGGCAACCGCGACCTGCTGCGCCAGGTGACCGACGTCTGGGTGGATATGGGGTTTGCCGCGGCGCGCGTGGAGAAACCGCAGGATGGCGAGGGGAAGTTCCTGGTCGTGAGGCTCCTGCACGATTCGGAGCGATGGCTCGTCCACTCGGTCGACGAGGAGAGTCGACCGCACATCCTCGCGTCCCTGACGGCTCACGACCACCAACTGGTCGGCTCCATGCGGGATGCCCTCATCTACAAGAAGAACGGCGTCATTCCCGCGTCAGTCTCGGGCAACGTTGGATCAGCGCTCCCCGGCGCCGAAGAGATCGAGGTCACCGCGCATGGTGGGCGCATGATCCTGGAGTTCATGGGCGACAGCAGCAGGGGACATCAGTGGATCGAAGTGCGGCCGGATGTCGTGCTCTGGTGGCGGGACGAAGATCTGACGTTCTGCAAGAGCTTGACGCTCGGGCCCCTGTCCATACAAGACGCCGTCGTGAGGCTGGGATCGAGCGGACGCACGATCTCCGCCGACGGCGATCTGCTCCGGGTGCAGGACGGCGATCGGGCGGAGGTGGCGCAGCAGGTGGCCGTCAGCTTGCCGGAGCTGACGCTCATCTGGCCGGCGGACGCGGAGTGAAGCGGCAGATGTTGAGATGCTCGATAGGAGAGCGGCCACGGTCTGGTATGATCTGACGTGGCAACAGGCGCAGGCGCACCGGCGCCGCGGGGCCCGGCCCGCGTCCACCGAGGTGGAGCGGCGGCATTCCGAGACGGCCGGTGCGCCTTTCCCTCTCGGGCGACGGTTTGTGCGAATACGGAGGCGCGCGCCGGCGTAGACGGGATGGAGGGCGTCCGAGCGGCGTCCCTGCAAGCGGAGGAGTGAGACGACCATGAGCGAAGAACAGAAGGCCCCGGCCCAGACCGACACGCGGAAGGCCGTGCCCTGGGGGCTCGTCGTCGGTCTGGCGGTGGCGGTGCTGGCCCTGGCGGCGATCCCCGTGGTGCGCTACGGCTTCAGCCATACCTGGGGCTCCAACCCGATGATCGCCACCTACATCCTCGCCGGTTTCGTGCTGGCGGCGGAGGCGGCCCTGCTCATCCTGCTGCGCACCGCGCGCACGCGCTACACCGTCGAGCGCAAGATCCTCGAGCACCGCGAGGTCAACGAGTACGTGATCCTCTGGAACCGGCCCCGGTGGGTGCTCTACACGCCCACGCTCGCGACGGCCCTGCTGTTCGCGCTGGGCGTCTACCTGCACCGCTGGAGCCTGCTGCCGGATGCCATGACGCCGCGGATGCTCGGCGGCATCTGGGTGGTGCTCTGCATCCTGAACGTCATGGTCGAGCAGTTTCACATGAACATCCGCACGGTGCTGATCCTGGTGCCGACGCTCGGCGCCGTGCTGCTGGTCCTGCACCTGGTGAACTGGGCCGGGCACGCAGTGCGGCTGCTGCGCTACTTCGCCGTGGACGTGCCGCCGAAGCTCTACTTCATGGCCGCCGGCACGATCGTCCTTGTGCTCTTCGTCGGCTGGGTGCGCGGGCTCTTCGACTACATCGCCATCACGCCGAACGTGGCCGACCTGCAGCGCGGCCTGACCGAGACGGGGCGCCAGATCAAGAACGCCGACTACGACGTGGACTTCGACGCGACCGACGTCGTCGAGCGGTGGCTGTTCGGCTTCGGGCGGATCATCATCAGCTTTCGCGACCGGAACCGGCCCGCGCGGGTCTACTTCGTCCCGCATGCGTCTCAGGCCGACGAGCGCATCCGGCGGGCGCGCAGCGTCACCGCCATCGACCGCATCCCGGGCGAGGACCTGCCGATCTGACGTGCGTCGGGGCCCTCGGCCGCCCTCCGTGCGGTGGCGCCGGGCCTGCCGGTGCGGTATCCTTGGGGACGAAATGGTGGGCAAGACCTGACCTTCGAACAACCGGGGGAGTGGCAATGATGCGCATGCACGGTGGCTGGGCGGTTCTGGGAGCGTGCCTGGCGGTTCTGATCGTGAGTTGCGGGTGCAAGAAGGCCGAGACGCCTCCGGCGGGGGGCGCGGCCGCGGCCGCCGAGCCGGCCGTCGAGCCGGCCGCCGAGCCGGCGGCGGCCGCCGAGGCCGAGACGCCGGCGGTGGCCGAGGCGGAGCTTCTGGCCCGCCTGGAGACGTCCATGGGCGCCATCGTTCTGAGACTGGAGGAGGCGAGGGCGCCGAACACGGTGGCGAACTTCGTCCATCTGGCCTCCAGCGGCTTCTACGACGGCGTGATCTTCCATCGGGTGGTGCGAGGGTTCGTGATTCAGGGCGGATGCCCGGAGGGTTCGGGGCGGGGCGGTCCCGGATGGCGCATTGCCGACGAGTTTCATCCGCAACTGCGGCACCTGCGCGTCGGTGTGCTCTCGATGGCGAACTCGGGGCCGAATACGGGCGGGTCGCAGTTCTTCATCACCCTGGCGCCGACGCCGCACCTGGACAGGCGCCACGCCGTGTTCGGGCAGGTCGTGGACGGCTTCGACGTGCTGGAGGCCATCGGCGCCCTCGGGGTGGGGGCCAATGACCGGCCGCTGCAGCCCCCGACGATCGAGCGGATCGTCCTCACGCGCGACGGGGCGGAGCTGACCGGTGTCCAGCCGAAGCCGGAGACGCTCCAGGGCCCGGCGAGGCCATAGCTGGGGGGGCCACACCGCCGCCGCGGGGCCGCCTTCGGCCCCTTGCGGCCCGTTCCCGGGCGGGAGCCTCACTTGACTTCCGTCCGCGCGATCGAGTAGCCTGTCCGGGGTAGAGGGACACGATGTCCCTCGTTTTTGTCTCAGGGGTCTGTGCCCTTCAGAGGGTTTGCCCAGACAGGTGTTTTCCCATGCCGGATGAACGAGACCAGGCGTCCGAGGCCGCCAAGGCGGCGACTGTCGGAGAGGCGGCCGAAGACGGACTGCGCGTTGCGGTGGAGCGGGTCGGGCCCGCCGAGTGTACGATCCGCATCGAGGCGGAGGTCGCCTACCTGCGCGAGCGCTACCAGAAGGAACTGACCGCGCTGCAGGCCGAGGTGGCCCTGCCCGGATTCCGCAAGGGGAAGGCCCCGGCGGGGCTCGTGGAACGTCGCATGGGCAGCACGCTGCGCAGCGACCTCGTCTCGTCGGTCGTGTCCGAAGCCTATGACAAGGCGGTGGAGGAGCACGACCTGGAGGTGGTGGGCCACACGGACGAGCCGGACCTGGACGCGCTGTCCTGGGAGCCCGGCCAGCCGATCGAGGTCGAGTACCGATGTGAGGTCCTGCCGCAGGTCGAGCTGGACGAGCAGCAGTACAAGGGGCTGGAGGCGGAGGTTCCGGCGTTCGCGGTGACCGACGAGATGTTCGCCGACGGCATGGAGCGGTTTGCCCGCCAGTTCAGCACATTTGAGGAGGCCGAAGGTGCCGTCGACTGGGATGACTACGTCGAGGCCGACGTCTCGGTGGCCGGCGTCGACTGGACGGAGCGGATCGGCTTCCACCCCCGCTCGGAGCGGATCGGGCCTTTTGCGGTCGAGGGGATGAAGGGCGCCCTGGCGGATGCGAAGGTCGGCGACACGGTGGAGGTGGATGCCGAGCTTCAGGAGGATGCGGCGGGCGCGCGGCCGGAACTGGAGGAGCTGGTCGGCCGGTCGGTGAAGCTCAGCGTGGCGCTGCAGGTCGCCATGCGCCGGAAGGTGCCGGCGCTGGACGACGAACTGGCCCGGAAGATCGGGATGGAATCGGTTGCCGACGTCGAAGCGGTCGTGCGCGACCGGCTGGAGGAGTCGGTCAAGGAGGAGACGGAGCGCGCCACGCGCGACGCCGTCTGCGACGCCCTCCTCCGGTCGGTGGACGTCGAGCTGCCGTCCGGTCTGGTCGACCGCGCGGCGGCGAACGAGAACCTGCGGCTGCTCCTGCGCCTGCTGCGCGCGGGCGTGCCGCGGGAGGAAGCGGAACGCCGGGCCCGCGCCGGGCGCGAGCGGCAGCGGGACGTGGTGGAGCAGCGGCTGAAGGTCAGCTACCTGCTGCGCCAGGTGGCGGAGAGGGAGCGCATCATCGTCACCGAGTCCGAGGTGGACAGCCAGGTGCGGGCCTTCGCGTCGCGGCAGGGCTGGCGTGAGGAGCGGGCCCGCAGCTACATGGAGGAGCGCGGGATGGTGCGCGAGCTGCGCGCCGACATGCGGGAGAGCCGGACCATCGACTTCCTGATCGAGCATGCCCGGATCAGGGAGGTCGCGCAGGCCGAGTCTGCGGGGCGGCACGGCGAACCGGAGTCCGAGAAGGGAACCGGCGCCGAGGAGTGAACGCGCATACGCGCATGGCGGCGGAGAGGGCCAGATGAGAGCAACGAACGATCTGCCGAGCGACGGACACGGCCTGCACGCGTACAATGCGGCGATCGTGCCGACGGTCATCAGGAAGACGGCCCAGGGCGAGCGCGGCTACGACATCTTCTCCCGCCTGCTGGAAGACCGCGTCATCTTCATCGGCACGCCGGTCAACGACCTGGTTGCCAACCTGACCGTGGCGCAGTTGCTCTTCCTGGAGAGCGAGAACAAGAAGCAGGACGTCCACGTCTACATCCACTCGCCGGGCGGACTGATCACCAGTGGGCTGGCGATCTACGACACGATGCAGTTGATCAAGTGCGAGGTGGCCACGTACGTGGTCGGCCACGCGTTCAGCATGGCGGCCGTGCTGCTGGCCGGCGGCACGAAAGGGAAGCGGTTCGCGTTGCCCCATTCGCGCGTCATGCTGCACCAGCCGTTCGGCGACATGGAAGGGACGGCGGCCGACATCAGCATCCACGCCGAAGAGATGATCAAGATGCGGCAGTGGATCAACGAGATCCTGGCGAAGCACACGGGGCAGCCGCTCGAACGAGTCGAGAAGGACGCCGATCGGGAGTTCTACATGTCGGCCGATGATGCGAAGGCCTACGGCCTGGTCGACGAGATACTCCACTCAAGCGCCGGCGACTGAGGCGCGTCCTCCCCCCCGGGGGGGAGGGGCGACAGAGAGGGACACATGCCGAAAGACCGCGACAGTCACAAAGAGGCCTGCTCCTTCTGCGGCAAGAGCTACGATTCGGTCCAGCGGATGATCCACGCGGGGCACAACACCTTCATCTGTGCCGACTGCGTCGAGCTCTGCTACTCGATCATCAAGCAGGACTCCGTGCGGCCGGCGCAGCCTCGCCGCCGGATGCACGTCCCCACCCCGGCGGAGATCAAGCAGGGCCTCGACCAGTACGTGATCGGGCAGGATGTCGCCAAGAAGACCGTCGCCGTCTCCGTCCATAACCACTACAAGCGCCTGCTGCACGGCGAGGAAGAGGACGGGGTCGAACTGGAGAAGAGCAACGTCCTCCTGGTCGGCCCGTCCGGCGTGGGCAAGACGCTGATCGCGCGCGTGCTCGCCCGCACGCTCGACGTGCCGTTCGCCATTGCCGACGCCACCACCCTGACCGAGGCCGGCTACGTCGGCGAGGACGTGGAGAACGTGCTCCTGAAGCTCATCCAGGCGGCCGACTTCGACCTGGAGCGGGCCGAACAGGGCATCATCTACATCGATGAGATCGACAAGCTGCGCAAGACCCATCACAACGTCAGCATCACGCGCGACGTCGGCGGCGAGGGCGTCCAGCAGGGGCTCCTGAAGATCCTGGAGGGCACCACGGCCAACGTGCCCCCCCAGGGCGGACGGAAGCATCCGGAGGAGAAGTACATCCAGATCGACACCCGCCGGATCCTGTTCATCTGCGGCGGCTCCTTCGACGGCATCCACGAGCTGGTGGCCAAGCGCACGAACCAGCAGATCATCGGCTTCGGCCGGGAGGGCGCGGACGACGAGGCGGACATCGGCGCCCTGCTGGCCCGCATCACCGAAGACGACCTGATCAAGTTCGGCATGATCCCCGAACTGGTCGGCCGGCTGCCCCTGGTCGCCCCGCTG
>ENA-UOXR01004525-UOXR01004525.1-bioreactor-metagenome-genome-assembly--contig:-NODE-4525-length-10836-cov-6.088953_pt1 | contig 10836 bp, 9 predicted proteins | sample MGYA00238164_ERZ764825 | MGnify/ENA primary metagenome ERZ764825 (study PRJEB28920, sample SAMN05720171) | bioreactor metagenome | isolation source: Anaerobic biogas reactor | place: USA:Washington...
ACAACATTCCGGCCCCGGCTCCGGCACAGGCCGCTCCGGCCGCCTCCTCCACCGGCCAGGCCATCGCCAACGCCGTGCGTTCCAAGATCGGTGCCCCCTACGCCTGGGGTGCCACCGGCCCGTCCGCCTTCGACTGCTCCGGCCTGACCACCTGGGCCTACCAGCAGGTCGGCAAGTCCATCCCGCGCACCTCCCAGGCGCAGGCCGCCCAGGGCCAGCGTGTCCCGCTGGACCAGCTGCAGCCGGGCGACATCATCGCCTACTACGGTGGTGCCACCCACGTCGGCATCTACGTCGGCAACGGCATGATCGTCGACGCCCTGAACTCCGGCACCCCGGTCGGTGAGCGTCCGCTGCACTTCCAGCCGATCCACTCCGCGGTCCGCTTCTAAGCGACCCGCACCCCCTTCCGAGACCCGCCCCCGAGGCGGGTCTTCGCGTTTCCTGGCAAAGAGGAAAGAGCAGGTGGGGAGGCTGTACCGGGGGAGGGGGCGCGGTCTATAGTGGTGTCTGGACAACACCGGCCTCCGTTACTGAAAGAGTGACCTTGCGCTTCCCCCGCACCCTGCGAATCACCGGCGCCACCACCCTCGGCGCTGTCCTGCTGACCTCCGGAATCGCCGTTCCCACGGCACTTGCCGACGAGGACCTGGACACCCTCATCGCCTCCCTGGAGGACGTCTCCCAGGAGGCGACCGCCCGCAACGAGGAGGTCAAGCAGCTCGAGGACGACCTCACCCGGGGCGAGGAACGGCTCGGGACCCTGCGGGAGCAGGCGGAGGCCGCGCGGGAGCGGGCCACCGCAGCCCGCGATGCGCAGCACGCCTACCAGCGTGACGTCAATGAACTCGCCGGCGCGAAGTACCGCAGCCTGCAGATCGACCCGGTCACCAACGCCATCTCCGCGGAGAACCCGCAGAACGCCATCGACCGCGCGTCCTACCTCGGGGCGCTGACCAGGCACACGGAGCGGACCGTCGAGAAGCTCGCGGAGGCGACCGCCGCCGCCGGACGGGAGCACACCGACGCCTCCCGCATGGTGGCGGAGGCCAACTTCAAGCAGTCCCAGCTGGAGAAGCAGCACCGGGTCCTCGCCGAGCAGCAGGAGGAGCTGCAGATCCGCATCCGGGAGATCGAGGAGAAGGTCGCCTCCCTCGACGAGTCGGCCCGCCTGGCCTGGGAGAACAAGAACAACCCGCTGGCCCCCATCCTCACCGGCGACGCCAGCGGCGTGGTCGGCGCCGCCCTGAGCAAGCTCGGCTCGCCCTACGGCTGGGGAGCGACCGGCCCGAACCAGTTCGACTGCTCCGGGCTCATGGTGTGGGCGTACCAGCAGCAGGGCAAGTCGATCCCGCGCACCTCGCAGGCCCAGCTCGCCGGCGGCCGGCCGGTGTCGCGCGAGGAGCTGCAGCCGGGTGACATCGTCGGCTACTACCCGGGTGTCACGCACGTCGGCATGTACATCGGCAACGGCCAGCTCGTGCACGCCTCCGACTACGGCATCCCGGTGCAGGTCGTGTCCGTCGACTCGATGCCGTGGGCCGGCGCCGTCCGCTACTGACACATGTCCCGGACGCTGCTGGTCACCAACGACTTCCCGCCCACCGTCGGCGGCATCCAGTCGTACCTGCGTGACTTCCTGGCCACCCTCGACCCGGAGCAGGTCGTGGTGTTCGCCTCGACGCAGGACCGGGCCGCCGCGGCCGCCCACGACGCGGGGCTGCCGTACCGCGTCATCCGCTGGCCCCGGCACGTCATGCTGCCCACGCCGACGACCGCGGAGGCCATGAGCCAGATCATCCGGGAACTGGACATCGACACCGTGTGGTTCGGCGCCGCCGCCCCGTTGGCACTCATGGGGGCCGCGGCCCGCCGGGCGGGGGCGACGCGCATCATCGCGAGCACCCACGGCCACGAGGTCGGCTGGTCCATGCTGCCCGGCGCCCGCCGCGTCCTGCGGCGCATCGGGGACACCGCCGACGTGGTCACCTACATCTCCGACTACACCCTGCGTCGCGTCCGCCGCGCCTTCGGCCCGCACCCGGAGTTCCGCCACCTGCCCTCGGGCGTCGACGTCGACTGGTTCCGCCCCGCCACCCCGGAGGAGAGGGCCGACACCCGGGAGCGTCACGGCACCGGCCCGCTCGTGGTGTGCGTCTCCCGTCTGGTCCCGCGCAAGGGACAGGACATGCTCATCGGGGTCTGGCCGCAGGTCCTCGAGCGGCATCCGACGGCCCGGCTCCTCATCGTCGGCTCGGGGTCGCACGAGGCTGTGCTGCGCAGGATGGCCGCCCCCCTCGGCGACGCCGTCGCATTCACCGGCCCGCTGTCCACTCCTGACCTCCGCTCGCTGCTGGCCTCCGCGGACGTCTTCGCCATGCCGGCCCGCACCCGCGGCGGGGGACTCGACGTCGAGGGCCTCGGCATCGTCTACCTCGAGGCGCAGGCCTGCGGCGTGCCCGTCATCGCCGGCGACTCCGGCGGGGCACCCGAGACCGTCACCCCCGAGACCGGCATCGTCGTCGACGGCCGCAGCGGGGAGGAGCTCACCGCCGCCCTCCTGCAGCTTCTCGACGACCCTCCGCACGCCGCCGCCCTCGGGGAGGCGGGGCGTCGGCACGTCACGGACAGCTGGACCTGGGACATCATGGGTGCCCGGCTGCGGGATATACTCCGTTGATGAAGCTCAGTGAGGCGGATGCCCGCCCGACGGTGGGGTTCGACATCGGTGGGACGCAGTGCCGGGCGACGGTGGTGTCGGCGGCGGGGGAGATCCTCACGACGCTGAGTGTGCCCACCCCGGACACCGAGGCGGCGCTGGAGGACGCGGTGGTGGGGCTCGTCGAGAAGCTCCGTGCAGAGCACGACCCGGCGGCCGTTGGACTGGCGGTCGCCGGATTCCTCGACGCGGAGCGCGAGACCGTCCGCTTCGCCCCGCACCTGCCGTGGCGCGACGTACCCGTGCGTGCACGCCTGCAGGACCGGCTGGGGTTGCCGGTCGTCCTCGAGCACGACGCCAACTCCGCCGCCTGGGGCGAGTACCGCTTCGGGTCCGCCCGCGGCGCCGGGACCTGGGTGTTCTTCGCGGTGGGCACCGGCATCGGCGCGGCACTCATGATCGACGGGCAGCTGTTCCGCGGCGCCTACGGCACCGCCCCCGAGTTCGGGCACCTCACCGTTGTGCCCGGGGGACGGCTCTGCGCCTGCGGCCGTCGGGGCTGTCTGGAGCGCTACGCCTCCGGCACCGCGCTCGCCGACACCGCCGTCGAGCACGGCCTGCCGCCCGGGATGAGCGGACCGGCGCTGATGGCCGCGGCCCGTGCAGGAGACGCCCGGGCGGAGGCGGTCATCGCGGACTTCGCCGCGTGGCTCGGGCAGGGCCTGGCCACGGTGGTGGACGTGCTCGACCCGGAACTCATCGTCCTCGGCGGGGGAGTGGCGGTCGACGCCGACCTCTTCCTCGCGGACGCGCAGGCCGCGATGGCCGCGAACATCGTCGGCGCGGGACACCGGCCACTCCCGGTCGTGGGAACCACGGAACTCGGCCCCGCCGCGGGTATGATTGGCGTGGCAGATTTAGCGCGTACGCATTCTTAAGGGGAGACACCGATGCAAAAGCAGTGGTACTGGCTGTACAAGAACGTTCTCATCGGTCCTTTCCTCCGCGTGTGGAACCGCCCGACCATGGAGGGACGGGAGAACATCCCGGCCACCGGGGCGGCGATCGTCGCCTCCACCCACCAGTCGGTCATGGACTCCTTCTACTTCCCGGCCCTCAGCCCCCGCCGTGTCACCTTCCCGGCGAAGCAGGAGTACTTCACCAACACCGGCGTCATCGGCGCGATCCAGCGCTGGTTCTTCACCTCCATCGGCCAGATCCCGGTGGACCGCACCGCCAGCAACGCCGGCGACGCCACCCTCGCCGCCGCCCGCACCGTCCTGGACGTGGGCGGCGTCCTGGGCATCTACCCGGAGGGCACCCGCTCCCCGGACGGCCGCGTCTACAAGGGACGCACGGGCATGGCCCGCATCGCCCTGGCCACGGGCGCCCCGATCGTGCCGCTGGCCATGATCGGCTCCCGGAACGCCAACCCCATCGGCACGTGGATCCCGCGCCCGTTCAAGGTGCGCATGAAGGTCGGCGAGCCTATCGACGGCCGCGCCTACGTCGAGTCCCTGGGCATCGACCCGGACTCCCGCGAGGCCGCCCGCCCGCTGACCGACCACGTGATGGCCATCCTCACGGAGCTGTCCGGTCAGCCCTACGTCGACATGTACGCCTCCGAGGTCAAGGCCTCCCTGGCCGCCGGTCGCGGCTGGCCCAAGGGGACGGAACCGGCACGTTCCTAGGGGTCACCTGACCGGAACCTTGTTCGCCGCTGGGGTGTTCCTCTTATATACTCAGCCGCTGGATCACCGGTGACGTGAAGGGGCGTGGCGAATGACGCTGAACAGTAGGACGGCTGCGGGTCAGGCGACCCCGGCAACGCGGATGCGCTGGCCTGACGTGGCCAAGGGACTCTCCATCATCGGCGTCGTCCTGCTGCATGTCAGCCTCGCCGTCCCCGAGGGGATGAGCACCACGGCGGCGCAGATCAACAGCCTCCTCGACCCGCTGCGTATGCCGCTGTTCTTCATGGTCAGCGGATTCTTCTCGGCGAAGGTGTTCGGCTTCACGTTCCGGGACCTCTTCCTGCGGCGCCTGTGGTTCTTCCTCGTGCCCTACCTCCTGTGGGTGCCCATCGAGCTGTGGTTCAAGTTCCAGGAGTGGCACCGCTTCGACGACAAGCCCATGCCGGGCGTCGACCGCTACCTCGAGCACATCATCGAGGGTCGGAACATGTACTGGTTCCTCTACGCCCTGGTCATCTTCAACGTCATCCTCTGGCTGACCCGGAAGCTCCCCTGGTGGGCGGGTCTCCTCGTCGGTCTGGCCCCGATCCTCATCCTGCCGCTGCACGCGGAACAGCACATGATCGGCAAGGCCGTCCTCTACCTGCCGGCCTTCCTGCTGGGTGCGCATCTGCGTCGGCACATCCGTGAGTTCGCGGAGACCGCCACCAGCCTGCGGCACCTCACCCGCGGCACCATCCTCTACGCGGCCGGTTTCAGCCTGGCCGCCGTGTGGGCCTGGTGGAACACGGTCGCGGATGTGTCCCTCCCGTGGATGCTGCCCTTCGCGGAGACGATCGGCTACTCCGATGTGCGCCTCGTGGTGAACTCACTGGTCCAGCTGCTCATGCTGCCCATGGCCGTCATCGTGGCGGTGCTGCTCGGCCGGGTCCCGGTGCTCAACGACGTCCTGGCCTTCCTCGGACGCCACACGCTGGTGATCTACCTGGGTCACCCCATCGCGCTGACGGTGCTGTACCACTACAACGTGCGTGGGTGGCAGCTGCCGATCGGCCGTGACGCGGAGTCCGCGCTGCTGAGCACCTCCCTGTGGATGATCATCGGCCTGCTCATCTCCGCGGTCGGTTCGCTCGCGCTGTACCTCATCACCCGCATCCCCTACCTGCGGTGGACGATCATGCCGCCTCAGTTGGGCGCTGCTTCCCGACGCCCCGTCAGCGCCGCCGGTGCCACCGCCGCGGCCCCCACGACCGCCAGCGTCACGACGAGGTAGGAACTGCCGAGCACCTGCGCCCACCAGGGCCAGGCGTGCTCGGCCCCGTTGTTGTTGGGCAGCAGCCAGTGCGGTGAAGTGAGGACCGCGAGCACCACCGCCGCGGCGAGGACCCGGGGGAGCCTGCCCGCCGTCATGCCCAGCGTGACCGCGATGGGCACGAGCCACACCCAGTGGTGTGACCAGGACACCGGCGAGCAGACCAGCGCCACGGTCGAGGCCAGCAGGACCGACCACAGGAGGGAGTCGACGCGGACCATCGCCCAGACGACCAGGCCCAGGGCCAGCAGGACCAGGATGAGCCAGACCAGGGAGTCGGCGGACTCGCCGGGCTCTGCCAGCCGGGCCAGGAATCCGCGGAGCGACTGGTTGGAGGAGTACGACTCGCCGCCGATGCGGCCGGTGTCGCGGAGGGTGTCCAGCCAGTACGTCCGGGAGTTCTCCCAGTGCACGGCCGCCGCCGCCAGGGTGAAGCCGACGCCGGCGAGGAACGTCACCGCCGCGTTCCGCCACTCCCGGCGGACGAGGAACACGAGGATGAACACCGCGGGGGTGAGTTTGATCGCGGCGGCCAGGCCGATGAGCACGCCGCGGGGCAACCAGGGGCGGCGGGTGAGGGTGTCGACGAGCACCAGCGTCATGAGCAGGATGTTGATCTGCCCGAAGCCGATGGTCTCCCGGACCGGCTCGGCGACCAGCGCGAAGGGGAGGATCCAGGTGGCGACCATGCGGTGGTCGGCCAGCCGGGGCGCGGCGTGGCGCAGGACGATGACCAGGCACCACCACAGCAGGAGCACCGACGCGAGGGTCCAGGTCACCAGGGCCACCGCGTACGGCACCAACGCCAGCGGGATGAAGAGCATCGCCGCCAGCGGGGGATAGGTGAAGGGCAGCGTGATGCCGCCGACCTCGTAGCCGCGGGTGTAGAGGTTATCGCCGTCGAGAAGCGCGGCGGCGCCGGCACGGTAGACGTCGATGTCGATGGCGTAGCGGATGGAGGGACCGCCGTCGATGAGCCAGGGGAGGACCGCCACCACGGAGGCCACCGCAGCGATCACCGTCCACGTCCGGTTCCGACGGGTCGACAGCACAGGGGCAGGAGAAGTGGTGCTCACGGCTGAAACTATAACCGGCGGCACCCGGCACCCAGGCGTGGGAGGTCACACGTTAGGCTGTTGGCGTGCGCTACTTCTACGACACCGAGTTCATCGAGGACGGCCGGACCATCGAACTGGTCTCCATCGGCATCGTCGCGGAGGACGGGCGCGAGTACTACGCCGTCTCCACTGATTTCGACGCGACCCGCGCCAACGCCTGGGTGCGGGAGAACGTGCTGGACAAGCTGCCCAACCCGGGGGACCCCGTGTGGAAGTCCCTGGAGACCATCCGGGAGGAGGTCCTCGCGTTCCTCACCTCCGCCCGGGACGGCGACCCGGAGCTGTGGGCCTGGGTCGGCGCCTACGACCACGTGGTCCTGGCCCAGCTGTGGGGAGACATGGCCGGTCTGCCGCGGGCCATCCCGCGCTACACCCGGGAGCTCAAGCAGTACTGGGAGTTCGCCGGTCGGCCCTACCTGCCGAAGACCCCGGACGGCTCGCATGACGCGCTCGTGGACGCCCGCCACAACCTGGAGAAGTTCCGGATCTGCGCCGAGGCGCTCCCCCTGACACGGCGCAACCGGGTGCAGAACTGAGGTTCCTCCTGCCCCAAGGGGGTTACTTGACTGGACAGCCGTGCTATGAATATGGGTGTGAGTTGGACTGTTGACATTCCCAAAGAGGTTCTCCCCGACCTGCCGCCGCTTCCCGCCGGCCTGCAGGAGCGGTTCGAGGACGTAATTTCCCGCGAGGCCAAGCAGCAGCCCAGCTGGGACCGGACGCAGGCGGAGACCGTCCGCAAGATCCTCGAGTCGGTGCCGCCGACCGTGGTCGCCCCGGAGGTGACCCGCCTGAAGAAGGAGCTCGCCGACGTCGCACTCGGCAAGGCCTTCCTCATGCAGGGCGGTGACTGCGCCGAGACCTTCGAGTCGAACACCGAGCCCCACATCCGCTCGAACATCAAGACGCTGCTGCAGATGGCGGTCGTCCTGACCTACGGTGCGTCGACCCCGGTGGTCAAGCTGGCCCGCATCGCCGGCCAGTACGCGAAGCCGCGTTCCCAGGACCTGGACGAGAACGGCCTGCCGAACTACCGCGGTGACATCGTCAACGGTGTCGAGCCGACCCCGGAGGCACGTCGCCACGACCCGGCCCGCATGATCCGTGCCTACGCGAACTCCTCCGCGGCGATGAACCTGGTCCGTGCGCTGGTCAGCTCCGGCACCGCCGACCTGAACAAGGTCCACGAGTGGAACCAGGAGTTCGTCGCCCAGTCCCCGGCCGGCGCCCGCTACGAGGCCCTCGCCGCGGAGATCGAGCGCGGCCTGCGTTTCATGGACGCCTGCGGAGTCAGCGACGAGTCGCTGCGCACCTCGGACATCTACTGCTCCCATGAGGCACTGCTCGTTGACTACGAGCGCGCCATGCTGCGCCTGCACGAGGACGAGGACGGCCAGACCCGCCTCTACGACCTGTCCGCGCACCAGCTGTGGATCGGCGAGCGCACCCGCGGCATCGAGGACTTCCACGTCAACTTCGCCGCCCTCATCGCCAACCCATCGGCCTGAAGATCGGCCCGACCATCACCCCGGAGGAGGCCGTCGCGTACGCCGCGAAGCTGGACCCGGACAAGGAGCCGGGCCGCCTGACCCTGGTGGCGCGCATGGGCCACGACAAGGTCCGCACCGCGCTGCCGCCGGTCGTCGAGGCCGTCGAGGCCGCCGGCCACAAGGTCATCTGGCAGTCCGACCCGATGCACGGCAACACCTTCACCGCGTCGAACGGCTACAAGACCCGTCACTTCGACAAGGTCATCGACGAGGTCCAGGGCTTCTTCGAGGTCCACCGTCAGCTGGGCACCCACCCGGGTGGCATCCACATCGAGCTCACCGGTGAGGACGTCACCGAGTGCCTCGGCGGTGCCATGGACATCACCGACGTCGACCTGCCGGGCCGCTACGAGTCCGCCTGCGACCCGCGTCTGAACACGCAGCAGTCCCTCGAGCTGGCCTTCCTGGTCGCGGAGATGCTCCGCAACTAGCCGGACTGAATGCCTGAACGCCGCCCGCCCCACCCCGGGGCAGGCGGCGTTCCTGCGTTCCCACTACAGGGTGAGGCGGACGGTGGAGTCGAGGCGGGCGTCGGTGCCGGCCTCGGGGCGCTGGCGGGTGACCATGCGGTCGTTGTCCCGCTCGCGCGCGGTGGTGTCCAGGCCGACGGCCTCGAGCGTCGCGCGGGCCTGCGCGACGGTCATGCCGACGACGTCCGGCACCATGACCCGGCCGGCGAGGGTGAGCGTCACCTCGGCCTCGTCGGGGGCGACGGTCTCGCCGGCGGCGGGGCTGGTGCGGACGACGGTGTCCGGGGTGGCGCCGACGGCGCTGCGGTCCCGGCGGGTGTCCTCGACGCTGAATCCCGCGGCCTGCAGGGTGGCGGTGGCGTCGGCCTCGGACATGCCCTCGACGTCCGGCACGGTCAGTCCGCTGTTGACCACGAGCGAGACCTCGCTGCCGCGCGTCAGCGTCGTGCCAGGGGCGGGGGAGACGTCGAGGACCTGCCCGGCGGGGGCGTCCTCGTCGAAACGCCTCTCGACGTCCGCCACCGTCAGCCCCAGCTCGGCGAGGCGGGCCTCGGCGGTGGCGAGGTCGGTGCCGATGATCGTGGGCACCTGGATGGGTTCCGGTCCCCGCGAGAGGTGGACCGTGACGGTGGAGCCGATCTTCACGGGCTCCCCGGCGGCCGGGTCGGTCGCGGCGACGAGTCCCTCCCCGACGTCCGCGGACCAGACGGGCTCCCCGGTGGCGACCTTGAGGGTGCGCTCCGCGGCCGTCGCCTGGTAGGCGAGGACGTCCATGCCCTTCGGTTCCGGGACGGTCGGCCGTCCCTGCGACACGAGCACCGTGACCTGCTGGCCGCGGACGACCTTCTCCCCGTCGGCGGGGTCGGTGCCGGCGCTGAGGTCGGAGGCGACGTCGTCGTGGTAGACGAGCTCGGTGACCGCGGTGAACCCGGCCTCCTCGATCGTGCTGACGGCGGCGGTGCGGTCCATGCCGAGCACCGGCGGGATCTCGCCGTAGCGGCCCGATCCGAACCACCAGCCGCCCACGGCGATGGCGGTGGTGAGCAGGGCGATGACCAGCAGCCACACGACCAGGCCCGTGCGCGAGCGGTTGCTCACCGGCTTGGGAGTCGTGGGAGCCGCCGGTGCCGTCGGTGCTGTCGGCGCTGTGGGCACCGCCGGGACCGGCGGCGGAGCCTGGGGCTGCAGGACGGGGACGGGCTCCTGGACCCGGGTCTCGCTGACGTCGGGGGAGGGGGCGGGGGAGATCTCGGTGACCATCGTCGGCGGGCCGACGAGGTCGGTGATGTCGGTGGGCACGGCCGCGGCGCGGGTGGCGGCGGAGTTCTCCGGGATGGGCACGGTGAACGCCGGGAGGGTCAGCTCCCCGGCGACGTCGTCGAGGGCGGCGAGGAACTCGGCGGCGTCGGCGAAGCGGTCCTGCGGGCGGCGGGCGGTGGCGGTGGCCACGAGGGCGTCGATAAGCGGGGGCACGCCGGAGATGAGGGAGCTCGGGGCGGGGACGTCCTCACTGAGGCGGCGGTAGGCGTGCTCCATCGGGGTGTCCCCGGAGAAGGGCGTGGAACCGGTGAGCAGCTCGAAGAGGACGATGCCGGCGGAGTACACGTCCGAGGCCGGGGTGATGTCGGTGCCGTCGACCTGCTCCGGGGAGAGGTAGGCGGCGGTGCCGACGATCTGCGAGGGCGTGGCACCCGCGGCGGCGGCGCGGACGAGGCCGAAGTCAGCGAGCTTCACGCGGTGGTCGCCGTTGATGAGGATGTTGTCCGGCTTGATGTCCCGGTGCACCAGACCGGCGGTGTGGGCGATGGACAGGCCGGTGAGGACCGCCCGCATCACCGCGGCGGCGGCGTGCGGGGGCATGGGGCCGCGCTCGGCGAGCAGCTCCCGCAGGGTGCCGCCGGTGATGAGCTCCATGATGAGGAAGAGGTGGTCCCCGTCGGACCCGAAGTCGTAGACGTTGACCAGGTTGGGGTGGGTGAGCTGCGCCATCGCCCGGGCCTCGCGGCGGAAACGCTGCCGGAAGACGGGGTCGG